>VFQR01000214.1_pt1 | contig 114426 bp, 114 predicted proteins | sample 3512321 | NCBI WGS metagenome assembly VFQR01 (sample SAMN10412374, study PRJNA504923) | tailings metagenome | isolation source: Relicate 3 Philex TSF1 revegetated site | place: Philippines: Tuba, Benguet | collected 2017-08-29 | reverse complement strand
TTGTGAATCACAACACAGAAACCAAGGGAATCCTGTTTATGGGTTCACGCTCTAGCGCGCTTCCTCCCCCCTGCCCCGGCGGGGGGGGCAGGAGGGGGGGGAAGTTGCAGAAGTAGGGACCAGAGCGCACGCCCCGTCAACCGCGGGCGGGCCAGACCGCACGCCCCGTCAACCGCGCGGGCAGGCTCCCCGCAGCCATACGGAATCCATACGCGACCCATACGAAGTCCATACGCAGATTTTCCTGTAGTCTCAGGCTGTTAACCGTGATTCGCCCTACAGCATCGCCGGCACGACCAGATCGGGCGGACGGTGCCCGTCGGCGAATGTCTTGATGTTGATGATGACCTTCTCCCCCATCTCGATCCGCCCCTCGACGGTCGCCGACCCCATGTGCGGCAGCAGCACCACGTTCGTCAGTTCCCTCAGCCGCGGGTTGATCTCGTGCCCCCTCTCGAACACGTCGAGCCCTGCCCCCGCGATCTCGCCCGCCCGCAGCATCCGCGTCAGCGCGTTCTCGTCGATCACCTCCCCGCGCGAGGTGTTCACGATCACCGCCGTGGGCTTCATCAGCTTCAGCCGCCGCGCGTTCATCAGGTGGAAGGTCGACGGCGTATGCGGGCAGTTGATCGAGATCACGTCCATCCGGCTCACCATCTGGTCGAGGCTTTCCCAGTAGGTCGCCTCAAGATCTCGTTCCACCTCGGGCCGCAGCCGCTTCCTGTTGTGGTAGTGCACCTGCATCCCGAAGGCCGTCGCCCTCCGCGCCACCGCCTGCCCGATCCGCCCCATGCCCAGGATGCCCAGCCGCTTGCCGCTCACCCGGCCGCCCATGAAGGCGGTGGGCGCCCAGCCTTCCCAAGCGCCCGCCTGCATCACCGCCATCCCTTCCGGCATCCGCCGGATGACGGCAAGGATCAGCGCCATCGTCATGTCGGCGGTATCCTCGGTCATCACGCCGGGCGTGTTCGAGACCAGAACCCCCCGCTGCCGCGCGGTCGCGACGTCGATGTGGTCGACGCCCGCGCCGTAGTTGGCGATCAGCTTGAGCCGGTCCCCCGCCTTCGCCAGCAGCCCGGCGTCGATGTGGTCGGTCACGCAGGGCACCAGCACGTCGGCCTGCCGCATCGCCTCGCCCAGCTCGTCCCGGGTCATCCGCCTGTCGTCGACCCGGAGCCTGACGTCGAAGAGCTCCGTCATCCGCGTCTCGACCACTTCGGGCAACCGTCGCGTCACGACAACACTCAGACGCTCTGCAGGCATCCAGACCCCCTCGGTTCTTTTCTTCGCGCGCGATGGATGGCAAGGTGGCAAGGAAAGAGGCCGGGCACAAGGGAGCGTCACCAGCTCCCCGCGCGAAACCCGGCCCGGGCAGAGCGGGACCGACAGAAGGTCATGACGACAGGCAGATTTCTCGGGACGGTCGCCGTCCTATGCACCCTCCTATCCGGCGCGGCGCAGGCGGAAGAGCGCGGCAAGGTCACGAACCTTCCCATCCCCCGCTACGTCTCGCTGAAGGCGTCCGAAGGCAACGTGCGCCGGGGCCCCTCGCTCTCGCACCGGATCGACTGGGTGTTCCGCCGCCGCGACATGCCGCTCGAGGTGACGGACGAATATGGCCACTGGCGCCGGGTGCGCGACCGCGACGGTCAGGGCGGCTGGATCCACTACTCGCTCCTCTCCGGCGTCCGCACCGTGATCGTGGAGGAGGACATGGCCGCCCTCCTGATGAAGCCCGACCCGGCCGCGCCGGTGAATGCCCGCGCCGAGGCCGGAGTCATCGCCGAGCTCGACGAATGCCTTCCCGACTGGTGCCGCATCGCCGCCGGGGGCTACCGGGGCTGGGTCCAGAAAAGCGCGATATGGGGCGTGGACGCGGGCGAGGTCCGCAACTGACGGTTCCGCGCCTCCCCCGGCTCGGCTAGCCTCCGCCCCGAGTCGCGGAGAGCCCCTTGACGCAGTCCAACCGCCTGAACATGTCGGCCGGCATCGCCTCGGTCACGGTCGCCTCGGTGCTCGTAGCGCTCAAGCTCTGGGCGCTCGGCACGACGGGCGCGCTGTCGGTGGCGGCGAGCCTTGCCGACAGCGCGATGGACCTCATGGTGTCGCTTGGCGCCCTCGCGGCCATCGTCTACGCCGCCAAGCCCGCCGATGAGGATCACGCCTTCGGCCACACCTCGGCCGAGGACATCGCGGCGCTGGGGCAGTCCGTCTTCATTCTGATCTCGGCCGCCATCATCGCCGGGGCGGCGGCCTTGCGGCTGCTCTCCGACGCCCCCGTCGAGCTTCGCGAGGAGGGGCGGGGAATGCTCGTCATGGGCATCTCCATCGTGCTGACGCTCGGCCTCGTCCTCTGGCAGCGCCGGGTCGCCGCCCGGACGGGCAACCGGGTCGTCCGCGCGGATTCGCTGCATTACCTGGGAGACCTGCTTCCCAACATCGGTGCCATCATCTCGCTCTGGGCCTCGGCCCGGTTCGGGCTGACCCAGATCGACAGCGTCGTGGCGCTCGGCGCGGCGGCGATGCTGGCCATCGGCGCGGCCCGGATCGGCAGGGGCGCCTTCGACGCGCTGATGGATCGCCGGGCTGACCCCCGCATGATTGCCCGCATCTCGGAGATCACCGACACCTGGCCGGGCGTCCACGGGCACCACGACCTCAAGACGCGGACGGCGGGCAGCCGGGTCTTCGTCAACATGCACATCGAGCTCGACGGCGGTCAGTCGCTCGACGATGCGCATGCCATCGGGGCGGCCCTGCGCCGGGCCATCCTCAGCGAGTTCCCGAATGCCGACGTCATCATCCACAAGGACCCCGTCGGGGTGGAACCCCACCCAGACGATCCGTCGCGTCAGTAGCGGGCGGGCGGGTCGCTCGCCGGGAAGCTTTCGTCCGACGCCTGATCCACCTCGTCCCAGGTCTTGGGCGGGTTCTCCATCTCCTCCGGCCCAGCCTGCCGCACGGGCACCTTGGGGGGCCGCGGAGCCGCCCGGCCGCCGCTGCGCCGCCCGAGCCGGGGCTGGCGCGGATCCCGACCCGTCATCAGCAGGAACGCTCCCGAGAGGAGCGCCGCCGCGGCGGCCACGCCGCCCGTCGCCATCGTCCGTTTCATGGTGAGGACTCCTGTTCCGGTCATCCGCGAAGGGAACGCCGCCCGCCCGTCCGCGTTCCGTCGCAGAACCACGGAGATCGCCATGACCGACACGCCCGAGACGCTGGAAGGCCGCCTTCTCGCCCACCGCAAGATTCTGGCGCGGGTGCTTCAGGTTCTGGCCAGCGGCAAGGGCGGCGAGAGCCTGATCGAGGATCTGAAGGACCGCCGCCAGCTGGAGCTCCACCAGGAGGATCCCGGCGCCGTCCCGGACCCCGCGCTCGCCATCGAAGGCGCGCTTGCCGACGAGGTGCGGCAGGTGCTGGACCTCGCCCGTTCCGGCCGTTAGGCGGCGTCGAGCAGTCCCCGTCCCTTCAGCAGCGCCTCCACCCCGGGCATCCGGCCCCTGAAGGCAGTGTAAAGCGCGTCTGCCTCCTCCGACCCGCCGGCCGCGAGGATGAACCGTTCGAGCTTTGCGGCCGTGTCCTGATCGAAGGCGTCGCCCGCCTCCTCGAAGGCCGCGAACGCGTCGGCGTCCATCACCTCCGACCACATGTAGCTGTAGTAGCCCGCGGAGTAGCCGTCGCCCGAGAAGACATGTGCAAAATGCGGGGTGGCGTGCCGCATCCGGATGGCCGGCGGCATCCCCAGCGCTTCGAGCACCTCGGCCTGCTTCTGCATCGGGTCCGCGGGCGCCTCGCCCTCGTGGAACGCGAGGTCGACGAGCGCCGAGGCCACGTATTCGACCGTCTGGAACCCCATGTCGTAGGTCGAGGCCGCGAGCAGCCGGTCAAGCAGGTCCTTCGGCATCGCCGCCCCGGTCTCGGCATGGGTCGCGTATTCCCCCAGCACCTCCGGCACCTCGAGCCAGTGTTCGTACAGCTGCGAGGGCAGCTCCACGAAGTCCCGCGCGACGCTCGTCCCGGAGATCGACTCGTAGGTCACGTCCGACAGCATCTGGTGGAGCGCATGGCCGAACTCGTGGAAGAGCGTCCGCGCGTCATCCCACGAGAGCAGCGCCGGCTCCCCCTTGGCGGGCTTGGCGAAATTGCAGACGTTGAGCACGATGGGCCGCACATCGCCGCCAAGCTTCCTCTGCGACCGCATGGCGGAGCACCACGCCCCCGACCGCTTCGACCCCCGCGCGAAGTAGTCGCCCACGAACAGCGCCATGTGCCGCCCGTCCCGCGTCACCTCCCACGCCCGCGCGTCCGCATGATAGAGCGGCACGTCCACGGGCCGGAACTCGAGGCCAAATAGCCGGTCCGCGCAGGCGAACGACGCCTCGATCATCCGGTCGAGCTGGAGGAAGGGCTTCAGCTCCGCCTCGTCGAGGTCATGCTCGGCCTTCCGCCGCTTCTCGGAATAGTAGTGCCAGTCCCAGGGCGCGAGCCGCCCGTTGACGCCATCGGCGTGCATCATCGTCTCAAGCGCGGCGGCATCCGCCTCCGCCCGCGCCCGCGCCGGGCTCCAGACGCGCAGGAGGAGATCGCGCACCGCCTCCGGCGTCTTCGCCATCTCGGTCTCGAGCTTGTAGGCAGCGAAGCTCGGGTAGCCGAGGAGCTTCGCCCGCTCCGCCCTGAGCTTCAGGATCTCCGCCGCCACCGCGCGGTTGTCGGTGGCCCCCCCGCGCGCCCCGCGTGACGTCCAGGCCTCGTATGCCTTCTCCCGCAGGTCGCGCCGGGGCGAGAACTGGAGGAACGGCACGATCAGCGACCGCGAGGTGGTGACGACCGGACCGGGCCGCCCCTTCTCCTCCCCCGCCGCCCGCGCGGCGGCGACGACGAAGCCCGGCAGACCTTCCAGATCGGCCTCGGACAGGTCCATGAACCAGTCGGATTCGTCCTTGAGCAGGTTCTGCGTGAATTCCGTCCCCAGTACCGCCAACCGCTCCTTCACGGCCTTCAGCCGCTCCCGCGCCTCCCCCTCAAGCTGCGCCCCCGCCCGCACGAACCCGCGCCGGGTCAGCGTCAGGACCCGCATCTGTTCCGCCGTGAGCCCAAGGTCGTCCCGCGCCTCCCACAACGCCTCGATCCGCGCGAAGAGCGCGGGGTTCATCGACACCTCGGACCCGTAGGCCGCGAGCTTCGGCGAGAACTCCCGCTGGAGCGCGTTCCGCGCCTCGTTCGTGTCGGCGCCGGCGAGCGTGTAGAAGGTCGACAGCACCCGCCCCAGCCTGTCGTCGGCCAGTTCCAGCGCCTCGACGGTGTTGGCGAAGGTGGGAGCCTCGGGGTTGTCCGCAATAGCCGCCACCGCCGCCCGCGCCTCGGCCAGCGCGGCGTCGAGCGCGGGAGAGAAATCCTCGTCCCGGATGGCGTCGAAGGGGGCGATCCCGAAGGGCGTGGTCCAGTCGGCGAGCAGGGCGTTGGTCATGGGCATCTCCTTTGCATCCCACCCTAAGCCGCCCCGTGCCGGGCCGCCACCGCCGATCCCGCGACATCACGGCCGCGCGCGCAGCCGCGCCTCGAGCCGGCGGAGCAGCAGCGACAGGGAGATCGTCATCATCAGGTAGATCAGCGCCACGACGTTGTAGGTCTCGAAATACCGGAAGTTCCCCGCCGCCGTCACCTTGCCGAGCTGCGTGACGTCCAGCACCCCCAGCACGGAGACGAGCGAGCTGTCCTTCACCATCGCGACGAAATCGTTGCCGAGCGGCGGCAGGATCGTCCGGAACGCCTGCGGGAACACGACGAGCCGGAAGCGGAGCCAGGGCGACAGGCCAAGCGCGTTCGCGGCCTCGATCTGACCTTTGTCCACGCTCTGGAGCCCTGCGCGGAACACTTCGGCGATGAAGGCCGAATAGCCGATGGCGAGCGCCAGGATCGCGCGCCAGAGGAGCGGGAAGTCCCGGGTCCGGATCGGCGCGAAGCCCAGCCCCTCCGCCACCCAGTTCCAGGCGGCGACCATCCCCGGCGCGATCACGAAGGCCACGTAGAGCAGGAGCACGATGATCGGCACGCCCCGTACGATCTCGATGTAGAACCGCGCGAGCTGGCGCAGGACGAGCCACCGCGACAGCGACCCCACCGCCAGGAGGAGCCCCAGCGCCGATGCCATGGCGAAGGCCACCAGCGTGACGAAGACCGTGATCCCGATCCCCTTCGACAGGGTCTGGAGCACCTGCCGGTACATGTCGTTCGCCACGACCTCGTAGAGCATCCACAAGGCCAGGCCCCCTGCGACGACGAGCCACCAGGGGAAATCCTTGTCCTGCGGGGGCGTCGGGATCATCGCGCGGGTCCCTCCCACCGGTCACGGGGGGAGAACAGGTGGGGGCCGCCAACGCCGCGGCAGCCCCTCTCCCTCCCCCGATCGCGGCGGAGGTAAGCGCACCCGCCCATCCGTCGGGTCAAGGGCGGCTCAGCCCCCGACCTTGAAGTCGAGGAACCACTCCTTGTTGAGCGCGTCAATGGTCCCGTCCGCCTTCATCGAGGCGATGGCGGCGTTCATCGGCTCCACGAGGTCCGACCCCTTGGGGAAGATGAACCCGAAGTCCTCGGTCCCGAGCTTCTCGCCCACGATCTTGAGCGCCCCGTCCGAGGCCGATACGTACCCCTCGCCCGCCGTCCCGTCGGTGAGCACGAGGTCCACGTCCCCCGCGCGTAGCGCCTGCACGCCCGCCCCGAACGTCTCGAAGAGCTTCACGCGCGGGTTCGCCTCGTTCCCGTCGAGCACGTCGTAGACCGCCACGTAGAACGGCGTCGTCCCGGGCTGCGCCGCGACGAGCAGGTCGTCGTCCGCTGCGAACTCGGCCGCGTTCGAAAAGCGGTCCTCGTCGCCCCGCACCATCATCACCATCTCGGAGCGCATGTAGGGGTCCGAGAAATCCACGACCTGCGACCGGTCCTCCCGGATGGTGATGCCGGTCATTCCCATGTCGAACTGGCCTTCCGCCACGGCCGCGATCATCGCGTCCCACGAGATGTTCTCGTACGTCACGGTGATGTTGAGCCGCTTCGCGATCTCCTCCATCGCGTCGTACTCCCAGCCGATGGCCTGCCCGCTCGCCGGGTCCACGAACTGCAAGGGCGGATAGGCGTTCTCCGTCACGATAACGACCTCCCGGCCGCCGAGATCGGGCAGGTCCGCGGCCGAGGCGAGAGCCGGCGCGAGGGCGACGGCGGCAAGGGCGAGGGGGGCGAGAATCTTCATGTGGCAGTCTCCCTGTCGAAGCTTTCCGGCGAATATGGCGCCCCGGGCGCCCGGCGCAAGCTCAGCCGCCGCAGACGGCGCAGCCCGCCCGCTTCTTCAGCCCGATCACCCGCACCTCGGCATGAAGCGCATCGTAGATGAGCATCCGGCCCCGCAGGGACTCGCCCGCGCCGGTGATCTCCTTCACCGCCTCCACCGCCATCATCGCCCCCACCACCCCCGGCAAGGGCCCCAGCACTCCGGCCTCCGCGCAGCTGGGCGCGAGCCCCGGTGCGGGCGCCTCGGGGAAGATGCAGGCATAGCAGGGCGTGCCCGCGCGGGGGGCGTAGACGCTGACCTGCCCCTCCCACTGCGACAGCGCCGCCGCGATCAGCGGCTTGCCCGCGGCGAAGGCCGCGCGGTTCACGAGATAGCGCGTCTCGAAGTTGTCAGTCCCGTCGAGGATCAGGTCGTACTCGGCGAACAGCGCCTCCGCGATCTCCGAGTCGAGCCGCCGGTTGTAGGGCCTGACCACCACGGCGGGGTTCTGCGCGCGCATCGCGATCTCGGCCGAGAACACCTTGGGCATGCCGGTGCGGTCATCGGTATGGATCACCTGGCGCTGGAGGTTCGTCACCTCCACGACATCGCCGTCGATGACGCCCACCGTCCCCACCCCCGCCGCCGCGAGGTACTGGAGCGCGGGCGACCCCAGGCCCCCCGCCCCCACGACGAGCACCTTCGCCGCGCCAAGCCGCTTCTGCCCCGCCCCGCCGATCTCGCGCAGCGTGATGTGCCGCGCCTGCCGGAGAAGCGCATCGCCCCCCGCCGCCGGCGCCGCCGCCGCCGGCCGGTTTTCGGGCCGGACCCGCGCCCTGAGCCGCTTCAGCCCCTCCGCATAGAGCCACGCCGCCCCCGCAAGCGCCCCCACCGTCAGCCACTCCGCCGTCGTCCCGCCGAGCGCGGCGCGCAGAGGGTGCCCTGCGGGCAGGACCACCGCCGCGGCAAGGATCGCCACGTAGACGAGCCCGATCATGATCCAGCGCGCGCTCCGCGGGGTCCCGAGATACCAGCCGAAGCCCCACAGACCCGCCGCGGCGATGAGGAAGAACAGCATCAGCCCCGCCCGGTCGACCCGAACCCGCGCGCCCCGCGCCCCGTCGCGCCAAGCGCGTCCACCTCCGCGAAGGCCGCCCGCATCACCGGCGCCACCACGAGCTGCGCGATCCGCTCGCCATGCCGCACGGTGAAGGGCTCGGCCCCGAGGTTCACGAGGATCACGCCGAGCGGCCCACGGTAGTCCGCATCGATCGTCCCCGGCGCGTTCGCAAGCCCGATCCCATGCTTCAGCGCCAGCCCCGACCGCGGCCGCACCTGCACCTCGTAACCTTCCGGAATCTCCAGCCGCAGCCCGGTCGGCACCAGCGCCCGCGCACCCGGCGCCAGCGCCAGCCCCGCCTCCCGCACCTCCGCGGGCAGGTTCGCCCGCACATCCGCCCCCGCCGCCCCGGCGGTCTCGTACGACGGCAGCGGCACCGCCGGATCGGCCCACTCCTCGCGCAAAACCGCGACCCGCACGGTCATGCGCCCCTCCGCAGCTTCATCACGGTCCAGATACTCTGCGGGGAGCGCGAGGGGTCGTGATCCCCGCGCCACCGGTTCGAGCGGGGATCACGACAAACCCCTCGCTTGCCGCGCGGACCGCCCCGCGACGCCGCCATCACTTGAGCGCCTCGGCGATCCGGTCCGCCAGCCGCCGGGCGACCTCGTCCTTGGCCATCCGGGGCCAGACCTCCTCGCCCGCCGCCGTCACCAGCGTCACGGCGTTCTCCGTCCCGCCCATGATCCCGGTCCCGGGCGACACGTCGTTCGCCACGATCCAGTCGCACCCCTTCCGCTCCCGCTTGGCCCGGGCGTGCGCCACCACGTCATGCGTCTCGGCCGCGAAGCCGACGACAAGCCCTGGTCTGCCCTCGGCTCTCCCCGCCACCGAGGCGAGGATGTCCGGGTTCTCGGCAAAGGCCAGCACGGGCGGCTTGCCCGACCCGTCCTTCTTGATCTTCCGGTCCGACGCGCCCTCGACCCGCCAGTCCGCGACCGCCGCCGCGAAGACCGCCGCGTCGGCGGGCAGCGCGCGCTCCACCGCCTCCAGCATCTCCCGCGCCGTCTCGACGCGCACCACGTCCACTCCCGCAGGCGGCGGCACCGACGCCGGCCCCGTCACGAACGTCACCCGCGCCCCGAGCGCCGCGAGCGCCGCCGCGATCGCCGTTCCCTGCGCGCCCGACGACCGGTTCGCGATGTAGCGCACGGGGTCGATCGGTTCGTGCGTCGGCCCCGAGGTCACGAGCACGTGCCGCCCCTGAAGCGGCCCGTCCCCGAACGCGGCTTCCACGGCGGCCACGATCTCCAGCGGCTCCGACATCCGCCCCGGCCCGAACTCGCCGCAGGCCATGTCGCCTTCGTTCGGCCCGACGACCAGCACGCCGTCGCCGAGCAGCGTCCGAAGATTCCGCTGCGTGCCGGGATGGTCCCACATCCGCACGTTCATCGCGGGCGCGATCAGCACCCGCTTGTCGGTCGCCATCAGCAGGGTCGAGGCGAGGTCGTCCGCGTGCCCCCCCGCCATCTTCGCCATCAGGTCCGCCGTCGCGGGCGCCACGACGAGCAGATCGGCCGCGCGCGACAGCTCGATATGCCCCATCTCGGCCTCGTCGGTCAGGCTGAAGAGGTCGGTATAGACCTTCTCCCCCGCCAGCACCGCCACCGACAGGGGGGTCACGAACTCCTGCGCCGCACGCGTCAGCACCGGCGTCACCGCCGCGCCGCGCTCCTTCAGCCGCCGGATCAGGTCGAGCGACTTGTAGGCCGCGATCCCGCCGCCGATGATGAGGAGTATCCGCTTGCCAGCCAGCATGTCCGCGCCCCGAGGTCCGCCCCCCAGACGTAGCCCCCGCGACCGCGCGAGACAACCGCCCTCAGCGGAACGCCTCGCAGGGGTCGCCGCGCTCGACCGCCTCCGTCACGAGCCACAAATCGAAGGGGGGCGCCGCCTCCGCCGCGTCCTCGAACTGCCCGATGGCCAGCACCCGCACCTCCGGCTCCGCCGCGGCGATCATGCTCGGCACGCCCCAGTCCGCCCGCGCGTGCCCGTTCCCGGTGATCACGACGACCGGCCCGCCCGTCTCCTCCAGCGCGCCCAGCGCCGCCCGCGCCAGCCACGCGTCGCGCAGCCGCTGCGCCTCCACCATCCCGGGCAGCGCCGCTCCCGGCATCGCGTTGCAATGCGCCATGAGCTGCTCGGCTTCCCGCAGCGCCTGCTCCGCCTCCGGCAGCGGCTCCGCCAGCCCGAACCGCGCCGCGTCCTCCCCGAACACCTCCGCCGCGCCCTCCGCCGCCGCGCGCCGCACGTCCGCCACGGGCGCCGCCGCCCCGCGGAACTCGGATCCGGCTGCCGCCACGAACACCGGGTAGTACATCCCGAAGTCGGGCCACCCAGATGCCTCCCAGCCGAGGATCGCGCCCAGCGCCTGCTCGGAGCGCAGAAGCCGCGGCGTCACCCGCGCCGCCTGGTCGATCGACAGCATCTCGAAGACGACCGCCTTCGCCCCCAGCGCCTCCACAGCCAGCGCCTGATGCGCGTGGTGCAGCGGGTTGTCGTGCACCTCGCCCAGGATCACGATGTCCGCGGCGGGCAGGTCATAGAGGTCGACGGCCTCGATTTCCCGCGCGCCCGCCGGAAACGCGACGAGCGCCGCGAGGATCGCGACGCCCGCCGTCAGGGAGACCGCAAGTCTCAGACGAAGAACTCCAGCACCTCGCCCGACTGCCTCTCAAGGCTCCGGCGCATCTTGGCGAAGGCCGCGGCCTCCAGCTGCCGCACCCGCTCCTTCGACAGCCCGAGTTCCTCGCCCAGCGATTCGAGCGTCCGCGGCTCGTCGCGCAGCTTCCGCTCCCGCACGATGAACCGCTCCCGTTCGTTGAGCGCGCCCATGGCCGTCACGAGCCAGCCGCGCAGGGTGTCGATGTCGCGCGAATGCTCCACCCGCTCCGCCGCCTGCGGGGCGTCGTCCTCGAGCGCGTCGATCCACTCGCGCCCCTCGTCCTCGGTCGACTGCGTGGCGTTGAGCGAAAAGTCCGACCCCGAAAGCCGCCCTTCCATCATCTCGACGTCGTGCAGCGGAACGCCCACCTCCGTCGCGATCAGCTGGCGGAGCTGGTGGCTGTCCAGATGCTCGCCCCTTGCGGCGGCCTCGCGCTCCAGCCGGGCCTGCACCCGGCGCATGTTGAAGAACAGCGACTTCTGCGACGAGGTGGACCCGGTTCGCACCATCGACCAGTTGCGCATCACGTAGTCCTGGATCGACGCCTTGATCCACCAGACGGCATAGGTGGAAAACCGCACGCCACGGTCCGGATCGAACTTGTCGGCGGCCTTCATCAAGCCCAGCCCGGCCTCCTGGATGAGGTCGTTCATCGGGGCGCCGTAACGCTTGAACTTGGCGGCCATGGAGATGGCGAGACGCATGTAGGCCGTCACCAGCCGGTGCAGCGCCTTCTCGTCCCGATGGTCCCGCCACGCGTACGCCAGCTTCAGTTCGGTCTCCGCATCCAGAAGCTCCGCCCGCATCGCCAGCCGAGACAGGGTCTGATCGGACAGTCCATCGAGCGCCATCGTCCATCTCCCGGTTCTCAGGTCGCCAACGCGACCCCGTTTGCGTTGTTCCGAAACGGTTACGGGGGCGTCCGGGCAACGGATCACAAAAACCCCGAAGATTTCGTTGCAATCGCCGCGGATGAGACTACGTGCGCCAGTTTTTGCGGCAACGCATCGCCGGACCCCTTGCGGACGCTTGTGCAACCACTACCAACGGCGCATGAGCTATCACCTGATCATCGGCGACTACGCCTATTCCAGCTGGTCCCTGCGGGGGTGGCTGCTGCTCGAGCGCTTCGGGATACCCTGCCGCGCGACGCTTCTCGACTTCTCGGGGCGCGACGTCGCAGAGCAGCTGCGCACCTACCGCCCCGCCCGCACAGTGCCCACGCTGATCACCCCCGAAGGCGCGATCGTCTCCGACAGCCTCGCCATTGCCGAGGAACTGGCCTCCCGCCATCCCGACGCGGGCCATTGGCCCGCCGACCCGCTCCGCCGCGCCACCGCGCGCACCCTCGCGGCCGAGATGCATTCGGGCTTCACCGCGCTCCGCTCCGCCTGCCCCATGGCCACCCGCGTCGCCTACGCCGACTTCGAGGTGACCGACGCCGTCCGCGCCGACCTCGCCCGGATCGAGGAACTCTGGGCCCACGCCCGCGCCATGGCCGAAGACGGGCCGTGGCTCTTCGGCGCCTATACGGCGGCCGATGCCTTCTACGCGCCCGTCGCCGCCCGGATCGCGACCTACGGCCTGCCCGTCGGCCCCGAAGCGCAAGCCTATGTCGACGCCCACCTCGCCGACCCAGCCTTCCGCCGCTTCCGCGCCATGGGGCTCGTGACGGGCGCCGACCTGCCGTGGTACGCCAAGGACAACGCCCGCCGCCCCTGGCCCGGCTCTGCGCCGCGCCCCGCGCGAGTGGCCGAAGGCCCGGCCGAGAACGCGGCCTGCCCCTACTCCGGCGAGCCCCCAACCCACTTCCTCGAAATGGACGGCCGCACCTTCGGCTTCTGCAACGCCTTCTGCCGCGACAAGACGATGGCGGACCCGGAAGCGTGGCCCGCCTTCATGGCTCTCGTTAACCATTCCTGAAGCAGTCTCCCCTAGCCGTTGACCACGGGCTCAGGAGGGCTGAGGCATGGTGGCGCGCGCCTATACGGTCGCGTTCGAAGGGGTCGAGGCGCGGATCGTCGAGGTCCAGTGCGCCGTCGCGCCCGGGATGCCCGCCTTCTCTCTCGTCGGCCTGCCCGACAAGGCGGTGTCGGAGGCGCGCGAACGCGTGCGCGCGGCGCTCACCTCGCTCTCCATCGCGCTGCCGTCGAAGCGGATCACCGTCAACCTCTCGCCCGCCGACCTGCCCAAGGAAGGCTCGCACTTCGACCTGCCCATCGCGCTGGCCCTTCTCGCGGCACTCGACATCCTGCCCAAGGACGAGATCGAGGCGACCGTCTCCCTGGGCGAATTGTCCCTCGACGGAACCCTCGTCCCCGTGGCCGGCGCCCTGCCCGCTGCCCTCGCGGCGGCCGAGGAGGAGCGCACGCTCGTCTGCCCCCGCGCCTCCGGGGCGGAAGCCGCCTGGGTCGGCGCGGCCGAGGTGATCGCGCCCGCCACGCTCGCCGAAGCCATCCGCCACTTCACCGGCCAGGGCGTGCTCGACCCCGCCTCCCCGGGCGAGGTCACGCCCGACCGCAGCCACCTCCGCGACCTCGCCGACGTGCGCGGGCAGGAACGCGCCAAGCGGGCGCTCGAAATCGCCGCGGCAGGCCGCCACCATCTCCTGATGGTCGGCACCCCCGGCTCCGGCAAGTCGATGCTGGCCGCGCGCCTGCCCGGCATCCTGCCGCCGCTGACGGCGGCCGAGGCGCTCGAAACCTCGATGATCCACTCACTCTCGGGATTGCTGGACGAAGGCGGCATCTCCCGCGAACGCCCCTTCCGCGAACCGCACCACACCGCCTCCATGGCCGCCATCGTCGGCGGCGGAAAGGGCGCGAAACCGGGAGAGATCAGCCTCGCCCACAACGGCGTCCTCTTCCTCGACGAATTCCCCGAGTTTCCCCGCACCGTGCTCGAAACCCTCCGCCAGCCGATCGAGACCGGCGACGTCGTGGTGGCCCGCGCCAACGCCCACGTGCGCTACCCCTGCAAGTTCATGCTGATCGCCGCGGCCAACCCCTGCAAGTGCGGCTACCTCTCGGACCCCGGCCGCGCCTGCGCCCGCGCGCCGGCCTGCGGCGAGGACTACATGGGCCGCATCTCGGGCCCGCTCATGGACCGCTTCGATCTCCGCGTCGAAGTGCCCCCCGTGGCCTTCACCGACCTCGAACTCCCCGAATCCGGCGAACGCTCCGCCACCGTCGCCGCCCGCGTCGCCGCCGCCCGCGCCGTGCAGGACAGCCGCCACCCGGGTGCGCTCAACGCTGATCTCGTCGGCAGCGCGCTCGACGAGGTCGCGACTCCCGATGACGAAGGCCGCGCGCTCCTGGCCAGGGTCGCCGAGCGCATCGGCCTCTCCGCCCGCGGCTACCACCGCATCCTGCGCGTCGCCCGCACCGTTGCCGACCTCGCCGGAGAGGACGACGTGCGCCGTCCCCACGTGGCCGAAGCGGTCAGCTACCGCCTCGCCGGCGCCTCCGTCTGAAGACAGCGGCGCACGAAGGCGCCCGCCTGCGCCCGTGCCTCGCGCGCTTCGGGCAGCCAGTCCCCGAAGATCTGCCAGGCGTGCGGCGGGTCTGGCCAGAGGTCGAGCGCCACATCGCAGCCAGCGTCCCGCAAGGCGGCCGCCATCCGCACCGCATCGTCGCGGAGGATCTCGGTCCGGGATGCCTGGATCAAAACGGGAACGCCGCCCCGATACCGCGCGAACAGGGGCGACACCCGCGCATCGCCCGCATCGTTCGTGATCATCGACACAAGGTCCGCCGCCTTGAGCGCCGGAAGCAGCGGGTCCGCGGCGGCATTCTCCACGAACGACGCCCCCGAGAAGGTGAGGTCCACCCAGGGCGAAAACGCCACGACGCCCGCGGGCGGCGTTCCCCGCCGGAACAGCTCCGCCAGAAGCCCGAAGGCGAGTCCCCCGCCCGCGCTGTCCCCCGCCACGACGATCCGCGACGGGGCCAGACCCTCTGCCAGAAGCGCGTCCCAGGCCGCCACGGCATCGTCAAACGCCGCCGGCAGGAGCGCCTCCTGCGCCAGCCGGTAGTCCGGCGCTTCGACCGCAAACCCGGCCGCGGCCGACAGGCGCGCCAGAAGCCCGCGATGCGTCCAGGCGCTTCCCGTCACGAAGGCCCCGCCGTGGAGATAGAGGATCGCGCCCGAGCCCGCCGCCCCGCAGGTGACGCGCGTCATCCGCAGCGGACGGCCCGCCCCGGCCACCTCCCGCGCCTCCATCCGGGTGCCGGCAGGCGCCGAAAGGAGCCGTGCGGCGCGGCGGAACTCCCTCTCCGCCTGCGCGGGCGTCGCCGTCCGGGCCAGCTGCGGCCGGACGACCCGCCGAAGGAGGCCGTTCAGGACCCGCAGGCGCCGGCTCATGCCCGCTTCGCCTCGATCGCCTCCCAGATCGCCGCCGTGACGTTCCGTCCCTCGAACCGCTCGAGCTCCTGAAGCCCGGTCGGCGAGGTCACGTTGATCTCGGTCAGGTAGTCCCCGATCACGTCGATGCCGACGAAGATCTGCCCCTTCTCCCGCAGGACGGGCCCGATCCGCGCACAGATCTCCCGGTCCCGCGCGGTGAGCCCCGCGGCCTCGGGCCGCCCGCCCACATGCATGTTCGACCGCGTCTCCCCCTCCGCCGGCACCCGGTTGATCGCGCCCACGGGTTCCCCGTCGACGAGGATGATCCTCTTGTCGCCCTTCGCCACGTCGGGCAGGAACTGCTGCGCGATCAACGGCTCGCGCGAGAGGCCCGTGAACAGCTCGTGCAGCGAGGCGAGGTTGCGGTCGTTCGGGTCGAGCCGGAAGACCCCCGCCCCCCCGTTTCCGTAGAGCGGCTTGAGGATCACGTCGCCATGCTCGGCCTTGAACGCGCGCAGCGCCGCGAGATCGCGGGCGATGAGCGTGTCGGGGATCAGCTCCGGAAAGCGCAGGACAAGGAGCTTCTCGGGCGAGTTGCGGACCCAGAACGGGTCGTTGACCACGAGCGTCCCCGGCATCAGGTGCTCGAGGAGATGCGTCGTCGTGATGTAGCCCATGTCGAAGGGCGGGTCCTGCCGGAGCCAGACGACATCCTGCGAGGCCAGGTCGATCTCCGCCTCCTCTCCCAGCGTGCAATGGTCGCCGGCGACCCGTCGCACCGTGACCGGCCAGCCGCGCGCGAGGATCCGCCCCATCCGGAACGACAGCCGATCCGGGGTATAGTAGAACAGGGAATGCCCCCGGGCCTGCGCCTCCTCCATGATCCGGAAGGTGCTGTCGGCGTTGATGTTGATTCCGCCGATGGGGTCCATCTGTATTGCGACCTTGAGGGCCATGCGCGTCTCCTCTGCCTGCGGTCCCTACATGGCGCAGGCCGGGGAAGGGCACAATGGCATCGGTCGGGGAACAGGTCGCTCCCCGAGCGCGGCCGCGCCGGACGCGATCCGGCGGGAGCCGCGCCCGCGGGACCGACAGGTTCCCGCAGGGCCGCGCCTCAGTGCATCGACGCGTTCTCCACGATCGCGATCCGCCCTTGCGCGTCCACCAGCGCGACGTCGATCCGCATCTCGGTGAGGCTCCCGCGCGGCAGGCCCGCCGCATAGGCTTCCGCCGAGGCGCGGATCCGGTCCAGTTGCCGCGGCGTGAGGCGCGCCATGGCGCCCGCGTGGTCCCGGCCCTTCTTCACCTCGACGAAGACGAGCCCCTCCGGCGTCCCGCAGATCAGGTCGATCTCCCCGCCGGGTCCGCGCCAGCGCCGTTCGCGGACGGGCATCCCGGCGCGCAGGAAATGGTCGGCCACCTGGGCCTCCGCCGCGAGGCCCGCCCGATGGTTCGTCTGCCCCCGAAAGCCCGCCGCCTGCATCATGACCCTTCCCTCCGCCTCTGCGCTTTCCCTCTCCTTGCCACAGAACATCTAACGATCGCCTAATCCCGCCCCATCTTCAGCGCCGCCTGGTAGACCTGCCGCCGCGGAAGCGACAGCGCGTCCGCGACCTCGGCCGCCGCGTCCTTCACCGACAGGGTCTTCAGCGCCTCCGCCAGCCGGGCCTCCATCTCGCCCGCGTCCGGCGCCTCGCGGCCGCGGTCGATCACCAGCACCACCTCGCCGCGCGGCGGGTCCGCCGCAGCCGCCGCCGCGAGCGCCCCGAGCGGGCCGCGGCGCACCTCCTCGAACCGCTTGGTCAGCTCCCGGCAGAGGGCCGCCTCCCGGTCGCCCAGCACCTCCGCACAGGCCGCGAGCGTCGCCGCCGCACGGCCCGGCGCCTCGAACAGGACGAGCGTCGCGGGCACGGCCGACAGCTCCGCCAGCGTCCGCCGCCGTTCGCCCGCCTTCACCGGCAGGAAGCCCGCGAACAGGAACCGGTCGGTCGGCAATCCCGACACCGTCAGCGCCGCCAGCACCGCCGAGGGTCCCGGAACCGCGTGGACCGGGTGGCCCGCCGCGATCGCCGCGCGCGCCAGCGCGAAGCCGGGGTCTGCGACGAGCGGCGTCCCTGCCTCGGACACGTAGGCGACGGACCGCCCCTCGCCCAGCGCCGCAAGAAGCCGGGGGCGCACCGCCGGTCCGTTGTGGTCGTGGTAGGCCACGAGCGGCCGTCCGGCGAGCGCGATCCCGTGCAGTTCCATCAGCTTGCGCGCCGTCCGCGTGTCCTCGGCCGCCAGGACGTCCGCCCCCGCCAGAGTGTCGAGCGCGCGCAGCGTGATGTCGCGGGCCGTCCCGATCGGCGTCGCCACGAAATGGAGCCCCGGAGGAACCGGCATCGGCCCGCTCATCCGCCGCCTTCCCGCCCCGGCGATTTACACCGCGGCCGCTTCCGCATAGGTTTCACCGGTGCGCCCCGTTCATGGTCTCAAGGATTCCCAATGGTTGCCGGAACGTCCCCTGCCCGCAAGCCGCTTCTCGCGCTCCTCGCGCTCGCCTCGATGCTGTGGCTCGCCGCCTGCCAGGCCACCGGCAACATGGGCGGCCCCTCGATCAACACCCGCGCCGCGGTCCCCGTGGCGCTGCTCGTGCCGCAGTCCGGCACGGGGGATGCCCCTGCCCTGTCGCGCAGTCTGGAGAATGCCGCGCGTCTGGCCATGCGCGACCTCCAGGGGGCGCAGATCGACCTGCGCGTCTACGACACGGGCGCCCAGTCGCAGCAGGCGGCCGCCGCGGCCGTGCAGGCTGTCACCGACGGCGCCAAGATCATCATCGGGCCCGTCTTCGCCCAGGACGCTGCCGCCGTCGGCCGCGCCGTCGCGCCGCGCGGGATCAACGTCCTGTCCTTCTCGAACAACACCGCCGTCGCGGGCGGCAACGTCTTCGTGCTCGGCAACACCTTCGACAACACCGCGAACCGGCTCGTCCGCTACGCCGTGTCGCGCGGGCGCGGCGACATCCTGATCGCCCATGCCCAGGACGCCTCGGAGGAAACCGGCCGCGACGCGATCCAGCGCGCGATCCAGGCCAACGGGGCCTCCCTGCGCGGCATCTCGGCGTTCGAGCTGTCGCAGCAGGGCGTCATCAACGCCGTGCCCCGCATCTCGGCCCAGGTCCGCAGCTCGGGCGCCAACACGCTGTTCCTCACCTCCGGCACCTCGGGCGCCATTCCCTTCCTGGCCGAGCTCCTGCCGGAAAACGGCGTGAATCCGGCGCAGGTCCAGTTCATCGGCCTCCAGCGGCTCGACATCCCCGACAGCGCGCGGACGCTCTCGGGCCTTCAGGGGGCGTGGTTCGCCCTGCCGGATCCCGCACTCTCGGCGCAGTTCGGCGCGCGCTATGCGTCGGCCTACGGCAGCGCGCCGCATCCCATCGCGGGGCTCGCCTACGACGCCATCGCGGCCATCGGCGCGCTCGTGAGCCAGGGCAACGCCGACGCGCTCACCGGCCAGGCGCTGACCCAGCCCGCAGGCTTCGCGGGCGTGGGCGGCGCGTTCCGGCTCCTGCCCAACGGGACGAACCAGCGCGCGCTCGCGGTGGGCCAGATCCAGAACAACCAGGTGATCGTGATTGACCCCGCCCCGAGAAGCTTTGGCGGCGCGGGCCTCTGAGCCGGCGCGTCCCGACCCCGGACGCGGCGGACCCGGCCTCATCTGCGCCGCGCCGGCGATCTTCGACAGCGCGGCCGTGCAGGACGACATCCGCTGCGCCATCGCGGGCGTGACCGACCACAAGGCGATCCGCGCCGCCGCCGTGGCGCGGCTGAAGACGGCCATCGAAAGCGGTCGCGCGGCCATCGCCGACGCCTTCCTTGCCCGCCCGCGCGCCGCCCGCGAGGCGCTCGCCTCCTACGCCTTCCTGACCGACGGCGTGGTGCGCACCGTGCTCGACCTCGCCATGACGCGCCTGCACCCCCGCCCCAACCCGACCGAGGGCGAACGCATCGCCGTCCTCGCCGTCGGCGGCTACGGACGCGGAGAGATGGCGCCCTTCTCGGACGTCGACCTCCTGTTCCTCACCCCGTACAAGATGACGAGCTGGCTCGAGAGCGTGATCGAGTCGATGCTCTACGTCTTCTGGGACCTGCACCTGAAGGTCGGCCATTCGAGCCGCACCATCAAGGAGTGCATCCGCCTCGGGCGTGAGGACTACACGATCCGCACGGCCCTTCTCGAACGCCGCCTGATCGCGGGCGAGCCCGCGCTGGCCGAAGAGCTGGGAAGCCGCCTGCAGAAGGAGCTCTTCCGGGGCACCGCCCCCGACTACATCGACGCCAAGCTCGCCGAACGGGCCGAACGCCACCGCAAGCAGGGCGGCCAGCGCTACATGGTCGAACCCAACGTCAAGGAGGGGAAGGGGGGCCTTCGCGACCTCCAGACGCTCTACTGGATCGCCAAGTACGTGAAGGGCGCCGAGACGGCCGAGGACCTGCTGAACGCGGGCGTATTCTCGCGCGAGGAATACGAGACCTTCGACCGGGCCGAGACCTTCCTGATGGCGGTGCGCTGCCACATGCACCTGATCGCGGGCCGCGCCATGGACACGCTGACCTTCGACCTTCAGGTCGAGGTCGCGGACCGCATGGGCTACCGCGACCGCGGCGGCCGACGGGCGGTGGAGTTCTTCATGCAGGACTACTTCCGCCACGCCACCCGCGTGGGGGAGCTGACCCGCATCGTGCTGACCGACCTCGAGGCGCGGCATTCCAAGAAGGCGCCGGACCTCTTCCGGATGCTGCGCCGCAAGAAGCCGGTGCGCGAAGGCTACCAGCTCGTCCACAACCGCCTGTCGATCGAGGACCCGGACGCCTTCCTCGCCGACCCCCTGAACCTCCTGCGCATCTTCGAGGAGGGGCTGCGCACCGGCTACCTCCTCCACCCCGACGCGATGCGCCTCCTGGCCGCGAACCTCGACCGGATCGACGACACCGTCCGCGCCGACCCCGAAGCCGCGCGCATCTTCTTCGACACGCTGCTGAAGCACGCCAATCCCGAACGGGCGCTCCGCCGGATGAACGAGCTCGGCGTGCTCGCGGCCTACATCCCCGAATTCGCGCCCGTCGTGGCGATGATGCAGTTCAACATGTATCACTCGTACACGGTCGACGAGCACACCATCCAGTGCATCTCCATCCTCGCCCAGATCGAGCGCGGCGAACTGGTGGAGGAGCTTCCCATCGCGTCCCGCATCCTGAAGGGCGACGTCAACCGGAAGGTGCTCTACCTCGCACTCCTCCTCCACGACGTGGGCAAGGGGCGCGAGGAGGACCACGCCGTCGTCGGCGCCCAGATCGCCCGCAAGGTCGCGCCCCGGCTCGGGCTTAAGAAGGACGAGGCCGAGACGGTCGAATGGCTCGTCCGCAACCACCTCGTGATGTCGGACGTGGCGCAGAAGCGCGACCTCGCCGACCCGCGCACCGTGCGCGGCTTCGCCAAGGCCGTGAAGACGCAGAGACGGCTGGACCTTCTCACCGTGCTCACCGTCTGCGACATCCGCGGCGTGGGCCCCAACGTCTGGAACAACTGGAAGGCCCAGCTCCTCCGCCAGCTCTACCGCGACACCTCCACCGCGCTCGCCACGGGGATCGAGGAGATCAGCCGCGAATCCCGCAGCGCCGAAGCCCGGCAGCGCCTGCGCGACGCTCTGGCCGACTGGGACCCGAAGGACCTGCGCACGGAACTCGCCCGCCACTACGACCCCTACTGGCAGGGGATGCCGGCGACGGCCCACGTGGTCTTCGCCAACCTGCTCAAGGGTATCGGCGACGACGAGATCCGGCTCGACCTCTACCCAGACGAGGACCGCGACGCCACGCGCGCCTGCTTCGCGCTGGCCGATCACCCCGGCATCTTCTCCCGCGTCGCGGGCGCGCTGGCGCTCGTCGGCGCGAACGTGGTGGACGCACGGACCTACACCTCGAAGGACGGCTACGCGACCGCGATCTTCTGGGTGCAGGACCAGGACGGCACGCCCTTCGAGCTGTCCCGCCTGCCGCGCCTGCGCGCGATGATCGAAAAGACGCTGAAGGGCGAGATCGTCGCCAAGGAAGCCTTCGTCGACAAGGACAAGCTGAAGAAGCGCGAGCGCCCCTTCCGCGTCCCCACCGTCATCACCTTCGACAATGAAGGTTCCGACATCTACACGATCATCGAGGTCGATACCCGCGACCGCCCCGGCCTGCTCTACGACCTGACCCGCGCGCTCGCGAGCGCGAACGTCTACATCGCGAGCGCGGTGATCGCGACCTACGGGGAACAGGCGGTGGACAGCTTCTACGTCAAGGACATGTTCGGGCTGAAGTTCCATTCCGAGGCCAAGCAGAAGGCGCTGGAAAAGCGCCTGCGCGAGGCGATCGAACGCGGCGCTCAACGGGCCGGCCGCTGACGTGCAGCCGATCCGCCTGATCTCGGGCTTCGTGACCGTCGGCTTCTGGACGTTCCTGTCGCGCATCTTCGGCTTCGCGCGCGACATCCTCATCGCGGCCTTCCTCGGCTCGGGCCCGGTGGCCGAGGCCTTCCTGATCGCCTTCTCGCTCCCGAACCTCTTCCGCCGCTTCTTCGCCGAAGGGGCGTTCAACATGGCCTTCGTGCCGATGTTCGCCAAGCGCGTGGAGGCCGACGAGGACCCCCTCGGCTTCGCGCAGGACGCGTGGTCGGCGATGATCGTCGTGCTGGCGGTCTTCACCGTCCTCGGCATCGTCTTCATGCCCGCGCTCGTCTACGCCATGGCCTCGGGCTTCGCGGGCGACGAACGCTTCGACCTCGCCGTCGAATACGGCCGCCTCGCCTTCCCCTACATCCTCTTCATCTCGCTGACGGCGTTGGTCTCTGGCGTGCTGAACGCCACCGGCCGCTTCCTCGCCGCCGCCGCCGCGCCCGTGCTCCTCAACCTCGTCTTCATCGCCGCCATGCTCGGGGGTGCGGCCATGGGCCGCCCGCTCAGCGACGCCATGGGCACCGCCATCGACGAGGCGCTCGGCCTCCGCGTCGGCGCGTCCCTCGCGCTCTCCGTGCCGCTCGGCGGCATCGCCCAGCTCGCGCTCGTCTGGTGGGCGGCCTCCCGCGCGGGCTTCCGCCTCCGCTTCCGCCGCCCGCGGATGACGCCCGAACTCAAGCGCCTCGCGATCATCGCGGCCCCCGCCGCGCTCGCGGGCGGCGTCGTGCAGATCAACCTCCTGATCGGACGGCAGGTGGCGAGCTTCTTCGAAGGCGCCGTCGCCTGGCTCTCCTACGCCGACCGGCTCTACCAGCTCCCCCTCGGCGTCGTGGGCGTGGCGATCGGAGTCGTGCTCCTCCCCGCGCTCTCCCGCCGCCTCCGCGCGGGCGACACCGAAGGCGGCCAGCACGCGCTCTCCCGCGCGACCGAGATCTCGCTCGCCCTCACCGTCCCCGCGGCCGTGGCGCTCGCCGTGATCCCGATCCCGCTCGTCTCCGTCCTCTTCCAGCGCGGCGCCTTCGACGCGGACGACGTGGCGGCGACCGCGCTCGTCGTCGCCGTTTACGGCGCAGGGCTCCCGGCCTTCGTTCTCCAGAAGGTCTACCAGCCGCTCTACTTCGCGCGCGAAGACACCCGCACCCCCTTCTTCTACGCCCTCTGGGCGCTCGTCGTGAACGCGGGCGTCGCCATCGGGCTCGCCCCCTTCATCGGCTTCATCGCCGCCGCCCTCGGCACCACCATCGCAGGCTGGGCCATGGCCTGGCTCCTCTGGCGCGGCGCGCGCGGCATGGGCGAGGCCGCGCGGCTCGACGACCGTGCCCGAAAGCGCATGTGGCGAATCCTCGCCGCCTCCGCCGCGATGGGCGTGATCCTCTGGGTCGCCGCCGTCCTCCTCGGCCCCGGCCTCGGGACCCCGCGCGTCCGCTACGTCGCCCTGTCGGCGCTCGTCGGCATCGGCCTCGTCTCCTACGCGCTCGCCGGTCGCGCCTTCGGCGCCTTCACCCTCGCAGACCTGCGCGGGGCGCTCCGCCGCTGATTGCGCCGACGCGGCCGACGCGCCTCGGCCCCTGCTTCCATCGACCCGGAAATATCCTCGGGGGAGCGGGAGGGGGCAGACAGCCCCCTCGCTCCATGCCCGCCCGCCAGCGGCAGGCGGGGATAGCAGGCCCTTGCCTTTCCGCTTGCCATGTTTGTCCTTCTAACATATGTTAGGATATCTAACATAACAGGAGCGCGGCGTGCCGGCCCGCAAAGTGGAACGGAGATCGGAATGTCATCGGAATCGGCTCGTCGCATCGTCCTCGTGACGGGAGGAACGCGCGGAATCGGCGCCGCCGTGGCGCGGGACCTCGCCTCGCGCGGTCACCGCGTGTTCGTCACCAGCAGGATCGGCAGCGCGACGCCGCCCACCCCCGGCGTCACGGTCCTGCCCCTCGACCAGCGCGACCCGGCATCGGTCGCGGCCTGCGTGGCGGCCGTCAGGACCTCCGCGGGCGGGCTCGACGTCCTCGTCAACAATGCGGGCTACGACCTCTACGGCGCCCTCGAGGACACCTCGTGGGAGGAGTTCCACGACCAGATCGACACGAATTTCCTCGGCGTCGTCCGCATGACGAAGGCGGCCCTCCCGCACTTCCGTCAGCAGGGGTCGGGCCGCATCGTGACCGTCGGATCGCTCGGCGGCCGGGTCGGGTTGCCGCTCAACAGCGCCTACGCCGCCAGCAAGTTCGCGCTCGAAGGGCTGATGGAGTCGCTCAGGTTCGAAACCCGGCATCTCGGGGTGCGGGTGAGCCTCATCGTCCCCGGAGCGGTGGCGACAGACACGCTGGCCACCTCGATCAGCCTCGTGGCCGCGCCGTCCGAACCCTATGCTGCGCGGCTGCGGGCGATGGTGGGCAAGATGCGCGCCGACGGCGCCGCGAGCCCAGTGAAGCCCGAGGACGTCGCGCGCGCCATCCGCCAGGCCGTGGAAGACCGCGACCCCGCCCCGGTCTACACCGTCGGCGCGCAGGCGATCTGGATCCCCCGGCTCAAGGCGCTCCTGTCGGCGCGGAGGTTCGAGCGGACGATGCTCAGACTGTTTCCCGCCGCCTGAGGTCCGCCCTTAGCGGTCACAGCGCCCGACTGCCCCCCCCGCGGCCTCAGCGCGTCCGGAGCCGCGCGACGGCCCGCGCCCATCCTCCCGGGCTCACCACGAAGGACAGCGCGAAGCCGGTGAGAAACCCCGCGACCTCCGCCACCCATTGCTGCCCGCCTCCGAACAGGAGCCCGAAGACGAGCTGCACGAACAGCAGCAGGCCGATCAGCGCGAAGGCGCGCTCCTGCGGCGCGCCCTGCTGGCCCAGCCGGACCCAGAGGATGAAGGTATAGGCCCCGATCAGGCCATAGATCGCCGGATATCCCCCCGCGAGCGGCGCGGGATCGGCCGTGAGGACCGTGAAGGCCAGCGTCCCCACGATCGCCGACGCGAAGAAGATGGCCAGCACCGCCGCGCCCGAGAAGACCTCTCCCACCATCTTGCCCAGCGCCAGCAGGAAGACCATCACCATCAGCATGTGCGTGAAACCGTAGTGCACGAAGGGGTAGGTCACGAACCGGGCGACCTCGGCCGGCGGCCACCGCCCCGTGTCGATCATCGCCTCCAGCACCGGCCCGAAGAACGCGTAGTCCCTCAGCGCGTCGAGCCGCCAGCCCACCGCCTGCGGCCCCCCGAGGATGCCGCGCGCGCCCGCCCCCAGCACCAGTTCCACCGCCAGGATCGGCAGCGCGAGCGCCACGACCACCGGCGGCAGGGCGTTGAAGGGATTCTCGTTGTAGGGATTGCTCATGGGCCTGCGTTCCTTGACGGACCTAGCCCCCTGCGATACCGGAGCGAGGCCCGGAAATCCACCAGGGAAGCGCCATGACATCGCCCGCCTTCACCCCCCGCGTCTTCTCGGGCATCCAGCCCTCGGGCGGCCTCACGCTCGGCAACTACCTCGGCGCGCTCAAGCGCTTCGTCACCATGCAGGACGAAGGCACCTACGAGACGATCTACTGCATGGTGGACCTCCACGCGATCACCGTGTGGCAGGACCCCGACAAGCTCCGCCACGCGACGCGCGAGCTCTGCGCGGGCTTCATCGCGTCCGGGATCGACCCCGAACGCTCGATCCTCTTCAACCAGTCCCAGGTGCCGGAGCACGCGCAGCTCGGCTGGATCTTCAACTGCGTGGCGCGCATGGGCTGGATGGGCCGCATGACGCAGTGGAAGGACAAGGCCGGGAAGAACTCCGAGAACGCCTCGCTCGGCCTTTTCGCCTATCCGGCGCTGATGGCGGCCGACATCCTGGTCTACCACGCGACCCACGTGCCCGTGGGCGAGGACCAGAAGCAGCATCTGGAGCTGACCCGGGACATCGCGATCAAGTTCAACAACGACTACAAGGTCGACTTCTTCCCCGTCACCGAACCGGTGATCGAGGGCGCGGCCACGCGCGTGATGTCCTTGCGCGACGGCACCAAGAAGATGTCGAAGTCCGACCCCTCGGACATGAGCCGCATCAACATGACCGACGATGCCGACACCATCGCGTCGAAGATCCGCAAGGCGAAGACCGACCCCGAACCGCTGCCGATGGAGCCCGAGGGGCTGAAGGACCGGCCCGAGGCGCGCAACCTCGTGAACATCTACGCCGCGCTGTCCGACCGCAGCGTGGACTGGGTGCTGGCCGAAGTGGGCGGCCACCAGTTCTCGCAGTTCAAGCCGCGGCTCGCCGAGCTCGCCGTGGAAAAGCTCGCCCCCATCTCCACCGAGATGGCGCGGCTGATGAAGGACGAGGCCGAAATCGACCGTATCCTCGCCCGCGGCGCGGAACGGGCGCGGGAGATTGCGTCGCCGATCCTCAGGAAGACCTACGAGATCGCCGGGATGGTCGGCGCCTGATCCGTCACGAAAGCGTAGCACGCCACCCTTAGGGTGAATGTCGCCGGATTCCCCCGGCGACTCCCGCGGGCGGCTTGCCTCGTCCCCAAGTTCCGGACCGGCGCTCCCCGCCCGGTCCCGACGCCCGCGGGGGCCACTCGGCGCACACGGGTCCCCGCCCAGCGCCACAGCCCCCCGGCCCCGCCGGGGGGCTTCTTCATGTGCATTCCCGCACGAAACCCCGCAGATCGGGCGGCTTCCGCAGCGCATGGCGCGGGTCTATCTTGTTCGGGAAGGAGACTGCCATGTCCGCACCCGTCCATCCGCAGACCCGCGTCGGCCACGTTCACCTGAAGGTCGCCGACATCGACCGCGCGATCGCCTTCTATTCGGGCGTGCTCGGCTTCGAGGTGACCCAGCGCTATGGACCGCAGGCGGCGTTCCTCTCGGCGGGCGGCTACCACCACCACATCGGCCTCAACACCTGGGAGAGCAAGGGCGGCACCCCGCCGCCTCCCGGCCACACGGGCCTCTACCACACGGCCTTCCTCTACCCCGACCGTGCGGCGCTCGCCGATGCCGTCTGGCGCGTCGCACGGGCGGGCATCCCGTTCGACGGCGCGGCAGACCACGGCGTGAGCGAGGCCGTCTACCTCCGCGACCCCGACGGAAACGGCGTGGAGCTCTACCGCGACCGCGCGCCCGAGGACTGGCCTCGCGACGCACACGGGACGCTCGCCATGGTCAACGCCCCGCTCTCCATCCGGCAACTCGTGGCGGAGGCGCAGGCACGTCTGGACTCCTGACCTACCGGGTCCTACCGTCCCGCTTCGGGAGGACCCGACCATGGCGACAGGCACCAACATCCGCACCTATTTCGAAGGGTCGTGGCACGCGGGCGACGTGATGATCATGCGTGCGGCCGACCACGGGTCCTGGCTTGGCACGACGGTGTTCGACGGATGCCGCTATTTCGACGGCGTCGTCCCCGACCTCGAGGCGCACTGCGCCCGCGTCAACCGCTCGGCCACGGCGCTGATGATCACGCCCACGGTGTCGACCGAGGACATGGTGGCGCTCGTCCGCGAGGGTCTCTCGCACTACCCGAAGTCCGCCGCGGTCTACATCCGCCCCATGTACTGGGCGCTCGACGGCGGCCCGCTGGGCGTGGAGCCGCTGGCCGACTCCACCGGCTTCGCGATCTGCCTCGAGGAAATTCCGATGGCCCCCGCCACGGCGACGACCACGCTCACCACCACCCGCTTCCGCCGCCCCGTGCTCGAATCGGCAGTGGTGAACGCCAAGGCCGGATGCCTCTACCCCAACAACGCCCGGATGCTCGTGGAGGCGCGGTCCAAGGGCTACGGCAACGCGCTCGTGGCCGATGCGCTTGGCAACGTGGCCGAATCCGCCACAGCGAACGTGTTCATGGTGAAGGACGGCGAACTCTTCACGCCCATCGCGAACGGCACCTTCCTCGCCGGGATCACCCGCTCGCGCCACATTTCGAACCTGCGCGCCGACGGGCACCGCGTCCACGAGACCGTCCTGACCTTCGACGACTTCCGGACCGCCGACGAGGTCTTCCTGTCCGGCAACTTCTCCAAGGTCACGCCCGTCACGGAATTCGACGGAACCCATTACCAGCACGGCCCGGTGACGAAGCGCGTGCGCGAACTCTACTGGGACTGGGCGCTGAGCGCGCGGTGATCCGCGCCCTCGCCCGCGCCACGCTCCTTTCGGCCTCGCTCGCCACCTGCGCCGCGTCTGTCTGGGCGCTTTCCCAGCACCCGTTCGCGGCACCGATCGTCGCGCGATCGGCCGACGACGTCCGCCTCTCCGTCGAACGCGCGCTGGCGCGGCAGGTGACCCCCGCCTGGCTGCTTCCCCGCCTCGACACGGCTCTGGCCGAGGACGACCGCGACCGGATCGCCATGCTCGCGGACCTCGCGGCCGAACACGACATCCCCCTCGACCCCGCGATGCAAGCGCGCGTGGATGCGGCCCTCGCCAACCCCAGCCTTCTCGAAGGCGCGGCGGACTGCGCGACCTGCGCCATCGACATCCGCAGCTGCACCAGCCTCCCCCAGATCGGCGCCTGCGCGATCCCCTTCGAACTCACGCCCTTCGGCGACCTCAACGCGCTCCGCCGCCAGTCCACCGCATGGCTCTACGGCGAGGAGGTGGACGCGTTCGAAACCGGCCTCGCGCTCGCGGGCCTCGCGGCCACCGCCGCCGTGATCGCGAGCGGCGGCGGCAGCTACGCCGTCAAGGGCGGCCTCAGCGCGATGCGGGCCGCGCGGCGCATGGGCGCGCTCACGCCGCGGTTCACGCGGGTCCTTGTAGAGGCGACGGACCTGCCCGTGAACTGGGCCGCCGTCCTCCGCGCAAGGCCGCTCGACGAGATCACCGACATCGCAAAGCTCGACCGCCTGACGGCGTTGGGCGGTGACCTCGGCACCGTCGTGGCAAGGACATCGCCCGCCGACGCTCTCGTGCTTCTCCGCCATGTCGACACGGCCGAGGACGCCGCCCGCCTCGCCCGCACGGCCGAGGCGCTCGGCCCCCGGACCCGGGTCGCGATGGAGGTGCTCGGCCCCGCCCGCGTGTTCCGCAGCCTCACACGCGTGAGCGACCTCGCCCTTCTCACCATGGGCCTTCTCGCCGCGCTTCTCGCTCAGTTGGGCGGGCTCTGCGCCTCCCTCGCCCTCGGCGCCGCGCGCCGGTCCCTTCGGCGGCGCCCCCTGCAGAATCAGGCTTGATGACTTATGTAGCTAGTGCTACGCAAATGTGGCCGGCCCCTCTGCCCGGGGCGACGAAAACGGTTGGGAGCACATGATGGACCTTCACACGATCCTTCTTGCACTCGTTCTTTCTGCTGTTGCGATAACCACCCCCTTCGCGCTCAGATTTGATCAGGGCGGGCTCGGCACGGCCCCCCTGGCAGAGCGTGGCCGGAGGATTCTCTTCCTCCTCATGTCGCTCCTCTTCAGCACCGGATTCGTCGGCCTCGCCGCAGCGGGGGTCGGTACCCTTTCCGGCACGGACGGCCTCGCCGCCATGATGTCGCTCGCCTGGCTCTGGGCGCCGCTCGTCCTGATCGGTTCCATCGCCGCGCTGCGCCGGGACTTCGGCGGCAGGAAGAGCTGATCCCGCTACCCCGTTGCGCCGCGCCCTCCGGCCCGCCATGATGGCCTGCCGGAGGGGAGTCCGACCATGCGCAAGTTTCTCGTCGTCCTCGACGACAGCCGCGAATGCCTGAACGCCATGCGCTTCGCCGCCATGCGCGCCGCCAAGACCGGCGGCGGCGTCCAGATCCTGTCCATCATCCCGCCCGAGGAATACCAGCACTGGATCGGCGTGGGCGAGATCATGCGCGAGGAAGCCCGCGAACGCATCCACGCGCATTTCGAGGTCTTCGCCAAGTGGATGCGCGACAAGCAGGGCGTGAACCCCGACCTCGTGATCCGTGAAGGCGAGATCGTCCCCGAGATCCTCGCCCAGATCCGGGAAGATCCGGAGGTGGGCGTCCTGGTGCTTGGTGCGGGGTCCGACAAGGGCGGGCCGGGCCCGCTCGTCACGCAACTCTCGCGGCAGTCGGGCACGCTGCCCGTGCCCATCACCATCGTGCCGGGCGAGCTGTCGAAGGAACGCCTGGAACTGGTGACCTGAGGGTCAGAAGGCGACCCTCAGCGGGTCGAGCGGCACCCCGTCCACCCGCACCTCCCATGTTTCGCCCGCGGCGACCGGCAGCGCCCGCGTGAGCGTGCCGGTGGTGAAGACCTGCCCCGCCGCCATCGGCGGCGCGCCGGGAAGACCCGCCAGAACCTCGGCCAGATGCGCAAGCGCCGCGACCGGCCCCCCGCCGAGGACGTTGGAGCTCCGCCCCTCGTCGGCGACCTCACCGTCCCTGAAGAGCGTCACCCCGAAATCCGCAAGCCCCATCGCCCAGCGCCCCCGGTCGTCGGGCCGGACCTCGACCCACGGCCCGACGACGAGCGCCCCGTGCAGCGCCCCCGCGGCGACCGTATCGGGCGCGCGGAACCGCCAGCCGGGAAAGACGGACTGCACGATCTCGAACCCCAGCGGGACATGCCCCACGCAGCCAAGCAGCGCCTCCGGTCCCGTCCCCGCGTTCGGCGCGGCTGCGAGGCGGAACACGATCTCGGGCTCGATCCGCGGTTCCAGCAGCGGCGCGAGGTCGACGGAGGGGGCGCCCGCCCGAACGGTGCTGGCGTAGACCGGTCCCCAGATCGGCGCGTGGACCCCGTATTCCTCCCAGATCGTCCGGTTCGTGAAACCGAGCTTGTGGCCCACGACCCGGTCGCCCCGCGCCTCCCTCAGCCGCACGAGCGCGAGCGCGGCCGCGCCTGCCTCGGCCAGCCCGAAGGCGGGATCGCCGTCGGTGAAGGGCGCCCGCTGCCGCCGCCCGTCGAAGGCCGCCAGCACCTCCCGCGCAGCTGTCTCCGCATCCATCGCCGCCTCCCTCTCCTTCGGCGACTCCTCCCACCCGGCGCCCGCCGGCGCAATGTTAGAATCGTTCCAAACCTTGACTCGCCCTGGCCCCGGGCGCATATCCGACAGGACAGGTCAGGGAAGCGCACCATGTTCATCCAGACGGAATCCACGCCGAACCCCGCGACGCTCAAGTTCCTCCCCGGACGCAGCGTGCTCGACACCGGCACCGCCGACTTCCCGTCGGCCGACAGCGCGGCGAAATCCCCCCTCGCCGCCCGCATCTTCGGGGTCGAGGGTGTGTCGGGCGTGTTCTTCGGCACCGACTTCGTCACCGTCACGAAGGCAGGCGACGTCGACTGGGCGCACATCAAGCCCGCCATCCTCGGCGCGATCATGGAGCATTTCCAGTCGGGCCAGCCGGTCCTGTCCACCGAGGACGCGGGCGCGGCAGGACATGCCGACCATCACGGGCCCGACGCCCACATCGTCACCCAGATCAAGGAACTGCTCGACACGCGTGTCCGTCCCGCCGTCGCGCAGGACGGGGGCGACATCACCTTCCACGGCTTCGACCGGGGCGTGGTCTACCTCCACATGCAGGGCGCCTGCGCGGGCTGCCCGTCCTCGACGCTGACGCTCAAGATGGGGATCGAGAACCTGCTCCGGCACTACATCCCCGAAGTGGTCGAGGTCCGGCCGGTTGCCGCCTGAGCCGCGCGTCCTCGCCTTCGACACATCGGCCGCGCACTGCGCGGCCGCTTTGCTTTGCGGGGACGGCGCGCCCCTGATCCGCGTGGAGGAGATGGCGCGCGGCCAGTCCGAACGCCTCGTCCCGATGCTGGAGGAAATGCTGGCCGAGGCCGGTCTTGGCTGGCGCGACCTCGACGCGCTCGGGGTCGGCATCGGTCCGGGGAACTTCACGGGCATCCGCATTGCCGTCGCCACCGCGCGCGGCCTCGCGCTCGCGCTGCGCATCCCCGCCGTCGGCGTCGCCGGGTTCGACGCGACCGGCGCCACCGCCGGCACCACAGTCCTGATCGACGCCCCGCGCGGCCAGTCCTACGCCCACATGGCGGGCAGCGACGACCCGCCGCGCCTGCTTGCGCCCGAAGAGATCGAAGACCTCCCCGGCCCCGTCCTCCGCGCGTCCAGCATCCCGCTCGCCGATCGCCTCGCGACCCTCGCCCGCCTCACCGCCGTGCGTCGCCACGCCCCTGGCCCGCGCCCCGCGCCGCTCTACCTCCGACCCGCCGACGCGGCGCCCGCGTCCGATCCGCCGCCGGTGATCCTGCCGTGACGCCCGCCGACATGGCCGCTCTCCACGCCGCCGCCATGACGACCCCCCGCCCGTGGAGCGAGGCGGAATTCACCGCGCTCCTCGCCTCGCCGGGCACCTTCGCCACGGGCGACCCGCGCGCCTTCGCGGTCGGCCGCGTCATCCTCGGCGAGGCGGAGCTTCTCACCCTCGCCACCCATCCCCAGAGCCGTCGCAGGGGCCTCGCCCGCGCTGCGCTTGCCGCCTTCGAATCGGTCGCGCGGGCGCGGGGCGCGGAGACCGCCCATCTGGAGGTCGCCGCGAACAACGCCCCCGCGGTCGCGCTCTACGACTCCTCCGGATACCGCCGCACCGGGCTCCGCCGCGGCTATTATCACGGCCACTCGGGCGTCCGCGTCGATGCCGTGCTGATGGCCAAAGCGCTCGCCTCCGCGTGACGTTGCGCAAGGGCGCGAACGCCCGCGAACGCAAGGCGAACGGGGGCCGAAAGCGCAAAGAACCCTATTGACCCTTCTCGAACCGTCGCGCCTTAATCGCCGATGATCCGGGGCGGACCAATCCGCGAACCGGCAAGGACAACACCAACTGGGAGTTTGGAATGACCCATATCACACGGCTTCTCGGAGCGGCAGCGGCGCTCGCGATCACGGCGGGCGCGGCCTCGGCCGACCCGGCGCTGATCTACGACCTCGGCGGTAAGTTCGACAAGTCGTTCAACGAAGCGGCCTTCAACGGGGCCGAACGCTTCAAGGCCGAAACCGGCGGCAACTACCGCGATATCGAGATCTCGTCGGAAGCCCAGCGCGAACAGGCGCTCCGCCGCTTCGCCGAGGCGGGCTTCAACCCCGTCGTCACCACCGGCTTCTCGATGGCGGGCCCGATCTCGACCGTGGCCCCCGACTTCCCGGACGTGAAGTTCGTGACGATCGACGGCTTCGTGGACCCCGCCGCGCACCCGAACGTGCTGTCGATCCTCTTCAAGGAGCATGAAGGCTCCTACCTCGTCGGCATGGCCGCCGCGATGGCGAGCCAGTCGGGCACCGTGGGCTTCGTGGGCGGCATGGACATCCCGCTGATCCGCAAGTTCGCCTGCGGCTACGCGCAGGGCGTGAAGGCCGTGAACCCCGACGCGACGGTGGTGGCCAACATGACCGGCACCACCCCGGCGGCCTGGAACGACCCCGTGAAGGGGGGCGAGCTCACCCGCGCCCAGATCAGCCAGGGCGCCGACGTGGTCTTCGCCGCGGCGGGCGGCACCGGCCTCGGCGTGCTCCAGGCCGCGGCCGACGCGGGGATCAAGTCCATCGGCGTCGACTCGAACCAGAACTACCTCCACCCGGGCTCGGTCCTGACCTCCATGCTCAAGCGCGTGGACGTCGCCGTGTTCGACGCGATGAGCGCGGGCGCCGACCTCGAGACCGGGGTGATGGTCCTCGGCCTCGCGGAAGAGGGCGTGGGCTACGCGCTCGACGAGAACAACGACGCCCTGATCACGGCCGAGATGCGCACCGCGATCGACGGCGCGCGGGAGCAGATCATCTCGGGCGCGCTCGCGGTCCACGACTACACGACCGACGACAGCTGCCCGGCGCTCACCTTCTGAGCAGGGGCATGATCGCCACCGAAACCCATGCGGGGCGGCCGGACACGGCCGCCCCAGCCATCGAGCTTCGCGGCATCTCCAAGGCCTTCGGCCCGGTGCAGGCGAACAAGGACATTTCCATCCGCGTGATGCCCGGCACGATCCACGGCATCATCGGCGAGAACGGGGCCGGGAAATCGACGCTCATGTCGATCCTCTACGGCTTCTACAAGGCCGACGCCGGCGAGATCTTCATCCGCGGACAGAAGACCGAGATCCCCGACAGCCAGGCCGCGATCCGCGCCGGCATCGGCATGGTGTTCCAGCACTTCAAGCTCGTGCAGAACTTCACTGTGCTGGAGAATGTCGTGCTGGGGGCCGAGGACGGCCGCCTCCTCCGCCCCTCGCTCGCGAAGGCGCGCACCCTCCTCCAGCAGCTATCCGACGACTACGAGCTGTCCGTCGACCCCGATGCGCTGATCGAGGACATCGGCGTGGGGATGCAGCAGCGGGTCGAGATCCTCAAGGCGCTCTACCGGCAGGCCGAGATCCTGATCCTCGACGAGCCCACGGGCGTTCTGACGCCCGCCGAGGCCGACCACCTCTTCCGCATCCTCAAGGGGCTGAAGGCGCAGGGCAAGACGATCATCCTCATCACCCACAAGCTGCGCGAGATCATGGAGGTGACCGACACCGTCTCGGTCATGCGGCGGGGCGAGATGACGACGACCGTCAAGACCTCCGAGACGAACCCCGAACAGCTGGCCGAGCTCATGGTGGGCCGCAAGGTCCTTCTCCGCGTCGACAAGAAGCCCGCGAAGCCGGGGCGGAACGTGCTCGAGATCGAAGACCTCCGCGTCGTGGACGACCACGGCGTCGAGAGGCTGAAGGGCATCGACCTCACCGTCCGGGCGGGCGAGATCCTGGGCCTCGCGGGCGTCGCGGGCAACGGCCAGTCCGAACTGCTCGAGATCCTCGGCGGCTACTCCCACGGCACGGGCACCATCCGCATCAACGGCGAGCCCGTCGACCTCACCGGCAAGCACTCGGACGGCCGCACGAGCCGCGCGCGGGGCATCGCGCATGTCCCCGAGGACCGCCAGCGCGAAGGCCTGATCATGGACTTCGCCGCCTGGGAGAACATCGTCTTCGGCTATCACGACGATGCGCGGTGGAAGCGCGGGCTCCTCATGGACAACGAGGCCATCCGCACCGAAGCCGCCGCCAAGATGGGCCGCTTCGACGTCCGCCCCCCGAACCCGATGCTCGCGGCCAAGAACTTCTCGGGCGGGAACCAGCAGAAGATCGTGCTCGCGCGCGAAATCGAACGGAACCCCGATCTCCTCCTCGTCGGCCAGCCCACGCGCGGCGTCGACATCGGCGCGATCGAATTCATCCACCAGCGGCTGATCGAACTGCGCGACGCGGGCAAGGCGATCCTTCTCGTCTCGGTCGAGCTGGACGAGATCATGTCGCTGTCGGACCGCATCGCGGTGATGTTCGACGGCCGGATCATGGGCGAACGCGACCCCGCCACAACCGACCAGCGGGAGCTGGGGCTCCTCATGGCCGGGATCACCGACACCGCCTCGGCCGACCGCCGGACGGTCGAGGCGAACCTCGCCCGCGCCGGAACTGGGAGATCCTGATGCAGAAGATGCCCCAGTGGGTCGACGTCTTCGTCATCCCCCTCATCAGCCTGATCATCGCCTTCGTGCTCTCGGGCCTCGTGATCCTCGCCATCGGAGAGAACCCGATCGAGGCGGTGCAGGTCATGGTGACCGGCGCGCTCGGCTCCACCTACGGCTGGGGCTACACGCTCTACTACGCGACGAACTTCATGTTCACGGGGCTCGCCTTCGCGGTCGCCTTCCACGCGGGCCTCTTCAACATCGGCGCGGAAGGGCAGGCCGCGCTCGGCGGGCTCGGCGTGGCGCTCGTCTGCCTCGCGCTGCCCTGGCCGCACTGGTCGATCGCGCTGGTGGCGGCGATGGCGGGCGGCGCGATCTTCGGCGCCGCCTGGGCGGCGATCCCGGCCTACCTCCAGGTCGCGCGCGGCAGCCACATCGTCATCACGACGATCATGTTCAACCTGATCGGCGCGTCGCTCCTGAACTACGTCCTCGTGAACGTCCTGCGCCCCACCGGCCAGATGGAACCCTCGAGCGCCCGCTTCCCCGCCGGAACCGACCTTCCCACCCTGCACGAGGTCGCGGCGTTCTTCGGCTTCTCCTTCTTCCGCGGTTCGCCCGCGAACATCACGCTCTTCGTGGCGCTGATTGCCTGCGTGCTCGTCTGGCTGCTGATCTGGCGCACCCGGCTCGGCTACGAGATCCGCGCCTACGGCAAATCGGAACCGGCCGCGATCTATGCCGGGATCAGCCCGCTCAAGATCACCATGGTCGCGATGTTGATCTCGGGCGCGCTCGCCGGGCTCATGGCGATCAACAACGTGATGGGCGAGGCGCAGCGCCTCGTCCTGAACTCGGTCGAGGGAGCGGGCTTCATCGGCATCGCCGTCGCCCTCATGGGGCGGTCGCACCCCTTCGGCGTGTTCCTCGCCGCGATCCTCTTCGGCTTCCTCTACCAGGGCGGGGCCGAACTCAGCCTCTGGACCAACATCCCGCGCGAACTGATCGTCGTGATCCAGGCGCTCGTGATCCTCTTCACCGGCGCGCTCGATAATCTCGTGCGGATGCCGCTGGAGAAGATGTTCCTCGCCGCCCGCCGCGGGCGCGAGCCTGCCCCGGCCCGGAACCCGGCGGAGTAGGGCGCATGGACTTCGGCACCATCCTCCAGATCCTCGACTCCACGATCCGCCTCGCGACGCCGCTCCTGCTCGCCTGCCTCGCGGGCCTCTTCTCCGAGCGCGCGGGCATCTTCGACATCGGCCTCGAAGGCAAGATGCTCATCTCCGCCTTCTTCTCGGCGGCGATCGCGGCCGTCACGGGCAATGTCTGGCTGGGTCTGATGGCAGGCATCGCGGCCTCGCTCGTGCTCTCGGCGATCCACGGCCTCGCCTCGATCACGTTCCGCGGAAACCAGCTGATCTCGGGCGTGGCGCTGAACTTCCTCGCCGCCGGGATCACCGTGCTCATCGCCCAGGCGTGGTTCGCCCAGGGCGGCCGCACGCCCTCGCTCTCCGGCGACGCGCGCTTCGCGCCGCTCGAATGGCCGCTCACGGGGGTCCTCGGACAGATCCCGGTCCTCGGTCCCGTCTACGCCGAAATCGTCTCCGGCCACACGATCCTCGTCTACGTGGCGATGGCCGCCGTCCCGATCTCGTGGTGGGTCCTCTTCCGCACCCGCTTCGGCCTGCGCCTCCGCGCAGTGGGGGAAAACCCCGCCGCCGTCGACACCGCGGGCGTCTCCGTCGTCCGGCTCCGCTACGCGGCGGTGGCGATCTGCGGCCTCCTCACCGGCCTCGCGGGCGCCTACCTCGCCACCGGCCTCGCCGCGGGCTTCGTGAAGGACATGAGCGCGGGGCGCGGCTTCATCGCGCTCGCGGCTCTCATCTTCGCCAAGTGGCGCCCCTGGCCCGCGCTCGGCGCCTGCCTGCTCTTCGGCTTCCTCGAGGCCGTGGGAAACCGCTACCCCAACCTCGACGTGGGCGGGGTCGTCCTGCCGGTGCAGTTCATGCAGGCCCTGCCCTACATCCTCACGGTCGTGATCCTCGCCGGCTTCGTCGGACGCGCCATCCCGCCTCGCGCGGGCGGAGAACCCTATGTCAAGGAACGCTGAGGACCTCGCCGCCCAGATCCGCAGCCACGGCGGCGACGCCCCCGTCCGCGTGGGCCTCGTCCTGGGCTCCGGCCTCGGCCACCTCGCGCAGGCGGTCGACGGCACCGCCATCCCGTACACCGACCTGCCGGGCTTTCCCCAAGCGGGCGTCTCGGGCCATCGCGCCGACCTCGTCGTGGGCGACCTCGAAGGCCAGCGCGTCGCGGTCCTCGGCGGCCGCTCGCACTACTACGAATCCGGCAACCCCGCCGCCATGCGCCTGCCGCTGGAGACGCTGAAGGCGCTCGGGGCCGAGATCCTGATCCTCACGAACGCCGCCGGGTCGCTGCGCACCGACATGCCGACGGGCAGCATCATGTGCCTCTCCGACCACATCAACTTCTCCGGCCTGAACCCGCTGATCGGAGAGACCACCGACGCCCGCTTCGTCCCCATGACCGAGGCCTACGACCGCGACCTCCGCGCCCGCCTGCACGCCGCAGCGAAGGCGGCGGAGGTCCAGATGCACGACGGCATCTACGCCTGGTACTCCGGCCCCTCCTTCGAGACGCCCGCCGAAATCCGCGCGATCCGCACCCTCGGCGCGGATGCCGTCGGCATGTCCACGGTGCCCGAAGTCATCCTCGCCCGCTTCCTCGGCCTGCGCACCGCCGCCATCTCCACCATCACCAACATGGCCGCGGGCCTCTCCTCCGAAAACATCAGCCACGAGCACACCAAGGCCATGGCGCCGCTTGGCGCGGCCAAGCTCGAACGCGTCCTGCGCGGCTTCCTCGCCACGCTCTGACATCCGCGTCACGGCAGGGATTTGACAGTGGAATCGTAAAGGCTTCCCCTGTAAGCGAGGCCCATCCCCCGCGAGGGACGTCGATCCATGCAGATCTACCTGCCCATCGCCGAAGTCTCGGTCAACGCCTTCCTCCTCCTCGGGATCGGCGGGATCGTCGGCGTGCTCTCGGGCATGTTCGGCGTGGGCGGCGGCTTCCTGATCACGCCGCTCCTGTTCTTCGTCGGCATCCCGCCCGCCGTGGCGGTGGCCACGGCCGCGAACCAGGTCGTGGCCTCCTCCGTCTCTGGCGTGCTTGCGCACCTCAAGCGCCGGACGGTGGACTTCCGCATGGGCCTCGTCCTCCTCGCGGGCGGCCTCGTCGGATCGGCGGCGGGCGTGCAGGTCTTCAACGTGCTGCGCCGCGCCGGTCAGGTCGATCTCCTCGTCCAGCTCTCCTACGTCGTCTTCCTCGGCATCATCGGCGCGCTCATGTTCGTGGAAAGCGTGAACGCGCTGCGCCGCTCGCGCCGGGGCGCCCCGCCCGTCCGGCGCAAGCACAACTGGGTCCACGCCCTGCCGCTCAAGGTCAAGTTCCGGACCTCGGGACTCTACATCTCCGTGATTCCGCCACTGGCCGTGGGCGTCTTCGTGGGCCTCCTCGCCGCGATCATGGGCGTGGGCGGCGGCTTCGTGATGGTGCCCGCGATGATCTATCTCCTGGGGATGCCGACCAAGGTCGTCGTCGGCACCTCGCTCTTCCAGATCATCTTCGTCACGGCCTTCACGACGCTCCTGCACGCCACCACGAACTACACGGTGGACATGATCCTCGCCGTGCTCCTGCTCGTGGGCGGAGTCATCGGCGCCCAGATCGGCACCACCCTCGGCGCCCGGCTCAAGGCCGAACAGCTCCGCATCCTGCTGGCGCTCCTCGTCCTCGCGGTGGCCGGCAAGATTGCGCTCGACCTCCTGATCGAACCGTCCGAGCTCTACTCCCTCGCCCCCGCGAGGATCCGCTGATGCTGCGGCTCGCCCTCCTCCTCCTCGCCCTCGCGCTGCCCGCCCGGGCCGAGGAGGTCGTGGCCGCCCTCTCCCAGAACCGCGTCTCGATCGACACGAACTTCGACGGCTCCGAGATCCTCGTCTTCGGCGCGATCAAGCGGGAGACGCCCGCCCCCGAGGGGCCGCTCCACATCATCGTCACCATCACGGGCCCCTCCGAGCCTGTCCTCGTGCGCCGCAAGTCCCGCGTGCTCGGCATCTGGGTGAACACCGAACAGGTGGAGATCGACCGCGCCCCCGCCTTCTACGCGGTGGCGACCACGGGACCCTGGGACGAGGTCATCACCGACACCGAGGACCTGCGCCACCGCATCTCGATCGGCCGCGCGATCCGCTCGGTGGGGGCGAGCGTCACCGACTCCCCCAGCTTCACCGAGGCGCTGATCCGCCTTCGCCTCCGCAGCGACCTCTACCAGACCGACATCTCGACCGTGTCCCTCACGGCGGCGACGCTCTTCCAGACCTCGGTCGCGCTGCCCGCGAACCTGACCGAAGGGGACTACACGGTGCGGTTCTTCCTGACCAGGGAAGGCCGGGTGATCGACGCGCAGGAGACGGTCATCTTCGTCCAGAAGGTCGGGCTCGAACGCTTCATCTTCACTCTGGCCCACGACCAGCCGCTGCTCTACGGCCTCCTGTCGCTCGCTATCGCCGTCGGCGCGGGCTGGGGCGCTTCGGCCGCCTTCCGCTACCTGCGCAGCTGACCCCGCGCCTCTCCCGGCTCCATCGTCGCAAGGGGGGCCGTCTGCCCCCCTCCTCGGCCTTCGGCCGAGCCCCCCGAGAGTATTTGCGCCGAGATGAAGCAGGGGAGCAGGCCTTGCGCTTCATCTCGGCCCAAATACTCCCGCCGGAGGCGACCCGCATGGAGCGCGCGTCCCGCGCGCGGAATGCCAGAGGGGGTGCGGCGAAGCCGCTCAGCTTCGTTCGCGCCCCGACGCCAGCTGCCTTGCGTCCCCGGTGATGGTATGGGAGCATTGGATGCGCCGGGTGGGCAGTCACGGCGGGGCAGCGGAACGTGCTCGAACTCTATCTCTACGGCAACCAGATCGCCTCCTACACCGGCCTCACCTCCGGTGGGAATTCCAACGGCGTCCAGGTGAACCTCACGGGCGTCCAGCCGCTCGGCAGCGCGACGCAGGTCTTCCGCATCGTCGTAACGCAGGTCGGCAACGGGCAGACCTCTTTCCTGAACGGCCAGCGCGTCGCGATCTACACCTGGCCGGACAACGTCCTCGTCGCGTCGCAGCTCAATCCCCAGCATGACCAGTTCCAGGGCCGCGCCTCATCGGGCACCCACCAGATCTTCACCAATTTCCGTTACGTCATCGACCTGAACGGCATCACGGGGCCGACGCTCCAGTACGGCCCCGGCTTCATCCCGCCACGGGACCAGACCCTGCCGTTCTCCGCCCTCATGCAGCAGCCGCCGCCCATCCCCTGCTTCGTCTCCGGCACGCGCATCGCCTGCCCCGGGGGACCCCGCGCGGTCGAGGACCTGCGACCGGGCGACCTCGTCCTCACCCGCGACCACGGCCCCCGGCCGCTGCTGTGGACCGGAGCCGTCCGCACCTCCGGCACCGGCGCCTTCGCGCCCGTCCGCGTCGCCCCGGGCGCGTTCGGCGCGACCAGCGCCCTGCTCGTCTCGCCCCAGCATCGCCTCCTCGTTGCGGACTGGCGCGTCAAGCTTCTGTTCGGAGAGGACGAGGTGCTGGTCGCCGCGAAGGATCTCGTCGACGGCATCGAGGTCACGCGGGAGGAGCGGGCCGAGGTCGCCTACGTCCACCTTCTCCTCGACGCGCACGAGATCCTCCAGGCCGAAGGCGCCGCCGCTGAGTCTCTCCACCTCGGGCCCTACATCACCGGCCACCTCTCCCCCTCCGCCCGGGCCGAGATCGCGGCGCTCTTCCCCGATCTCGCCACGGCCGTCCGGCACGGCGCCGCCACCGCGCGCCGCTGTCTCAGGTCGTGGGAGGCGCAGCTCCTCAGACGTGCCTCACGCGCCGCCTAGCCGCGCCCGACGTAGGGCATCTTCGTCGCCATCACGGTCATGAAGAGCACGTTGGCGTCGAGCGGCATCCCCGCCATGTAGAGCACCGACCGCGCCGCATCCGCCACGTCCATCGTCTCGGGCGCGGGCCTGCCCGCGGCCACTGTGCGCGCGACCATGGCCTCGACCATCGGCGTCCGGGCATTCCCGATGTCGACCTGCCCGCAGGCGATGTCGAAGGGCCGCCCGTCGAGCGCGAGCGTCTTCGTCAGCCCCGTCACCCCATGCTTGGTCGTCGTGTAGCTCACCGACCCCTCGCGCGGGGTATAGGCGCTGATCGAGCCGTTGTTCACGATCCGGCCGCCCTGCGGGCTCTGCCGCCGCATCTGCGCGAAGGCCGCCCGCGCGGCCCAGACCATGCCGGTGAGGTTCACCTGCACTGACCGCAGCCAGTCCTCGGGGTCAATCTCGTCGATGGTGCCCGGGGTCGTGAAGATGCCCGCGTTGTTGAAGAGCGCATCGAGCCGGCCCCACTTCGCCGCCACGGCCGCCACCGCCGCCTCGCAATCGGGAAGCCGGGTCACATCCCCCGGCACGACCAGCGCGTTCTCCTGCCCCTGCGCGACCGCCGCCAGTTCGGCCTCGCGTCGCGCCATGAGCCCCACGCGCCAGCCCTCGGCCAGCGCCAGCTCCGCCACCGCGCGCCCGATCCCCGAGCTTGCGCCCGTCACCAGTATCGTCTTCGTCATCGCGTCCTCCCGAGGCTGCCTGCCTCTCCGACTTGCCCGACCCGGGCGTGCACCGCAAGGCCGCGCCCCCATCCAGCGCGCACTTCGCCGCGGCCCGGCCCGCTCCCCTCCCGCGCGGGGCCGGGGAGCGCCTACTCCTCGTCGTCACCCCTCAGCATCAGCGGCGCGGCCGGCGCCGGAAGATCGGCCGTGTCGAGCGGCCGCGCCGGCCGCCCGAGCCGGTAGCGCGTGACCCAGATCAGCCGCTCCTCCGCCCGCGTGATCGCGACGTAGGCGAGCCGTTTCCACAGGGGCAGCCCCGCCTCGATCCGCCCCGCGCGGGCGGCCGCGTAGAGGTCCGGCGCGAACACCTGCACCGTCTCCCACTGCGACCCCTGAGCCTTGTGGATCGTCACCGCCGAGCCATGCAGGAACACCGCACCCATACTGGCGAAGTAGGGGATGAAGGGCTCCTCCTCCTCGGGCTTCTCGATCTTGACGATGGACGCCACCGAAATCCGCGGATCCTCCGCCCCCACCATGTGCAGGCGCGAGAACCCCGTCTTCTTGCCGGGGCCAAGGTAGATCGCCTGCGCCCCCTTCACGAGGCCCTTGGCCTCCAGTTCGATCCGCCGCTTGCGGTGCTTCAGCGGCAGCTCGATCCCATCGCAGATGAGCGGCTCACCCGGGAACAGCGCATCCTCCGGCGCGCCATGCGCCGCCCGGAAGGCGTGGATCAGCCGGATGCGCGTCGCATTCCGCCAGACGAGCACCGGAGAGCGCGCCATCAGATCCGCGTCGACCCGCTCCGCCACCACCACGCGCGGGTCGGTGCGGGCCGCGTCCTCCACCAGCCGCTCGAACGCCTCGAAGGTCAGCGCGTCGTCGGCCAGCGCGTGCGCCAGACCGAGGATCGGGTTGTCCGCCGCCTGCCGATGGATGCGCTCGAGCCTGAGCTTTCGTCCGTCGGGCAGCGCGTCGAACACCATCGACCCCGACTGGTTCACGGGCGCCAGCTGCGCGGGGTCGCCGAACAGCACCAGTACCGGGAAGATCTCCTTCAGATCCTCGAACTGCCGCTCGTCGAGCATCGACGATTCATCCACGAACCCGATGTCGAGCGGGTCCTCCCGCCGCTTCCATCCCTTGATGAAGTCCGATCCGCGCAGCCCCGCGGCCGCCAGCGCCCCGGGAATCGACCGGTGCGCCCTGAAGAAGGCCTCCGCGCGTTCCAGCGCCACGTCGGTCAGCCCCTCGATCACCGGCCGGTCGCCGCCTTCGGCCAGCCATTCGGCCAGCTTCTCGTACTGCGGATCGTAGACCGGCGTGTAGAGGATGCGGTGGATGGTGGTCGCGGGCACCCCGCGGTTGCGCAGGACGCTCGCCGCCTTGTTCGTCGGCGCGAGGATGGCCAGCGTCCGCCGATCGCGCCGCTTCCGGTAGTCGTAGTCGCCCGTGACGACCTCGACGCCCGCGTCCCGCAGGCTCTCGGCGAGCTTGGCGAGCAGCATCGTCTTGCCCGTTCCCGCCTTCCCCAGAATGGCGAGCACGCCCCCCGGCCCCTCGGCCTTGGGCGAGGTCGTGGATTCCTCCACGTCCACCCCCGCGCCCCGCAGCACCTCGGCCGCGGTGTCCCAGGCTTCGGCCTGATCGTCGGAGAACCAGATCGCGGGCACGCTCATGCCCGCGACCCTAGCCCCCGCCCGGACCGACCGCCAGACGCGATCAGCCCGCCAGCCGCGCGGGCTCGGCAAAGGCGCGGCGCATCCACCAGTCGGCCACCTCCGCCGACACGCCCGCCTTGCCCAGAAGCCCCGCCCGCCGCTCCGGCTCGAAGGCCCAGAGCCCCACGCTCACCTCGCCCTCCGTGCCCATCACCGCAGGCGACCAGCCGAGCGCCCGGTAGACCCGCACCATCCGCGCGTCGAACACGCCCACCGCATGGCTGAGGCCAAACCGCAGCCCCAGATCGAGCCCCGCAAGCATCAGCGCCGCCGACACCCGCGCCTCGGCACCGGGGGCAAGGCAGAAGCGCGTGCATTCCCAGATGAAGGGCGACGCGATCCTGACCCCTTGGGTGAGGTGCAGGAAATGGTCGTTGACCATCGTGTCGCCGGTCGTCGGCAAGAACCGCATGGACCCGCCGTGGCGCCCGTCGGGCCGCTGCCAGATCACGTAGGTCGCACCCGCGTGGTCGTACTCGTCCCGCTCCCGCCCGCGCGCGTCCACGGTCACGTCCCACTTCAGCCGGTCGCGGAACTGCGCCGCCCGGTCGCGGAACATGCTGTCCGCCAGCGCACCCTGCGCCTCCAACTCGTCCCCTTGGATGTACCGGATCATCGCCGCCTCCGCCTGGCCAGACACGGCGGCCAGTTGGAGACGGAATGGTTAACGCGCCCCGAGCACGGCGCGCGGTGGTCAGACCACGATGTGCCCGCCCAGAAGCGCCTTCGCCACCGCGTGGGTGGTGTTCGTCGCGCCCAGCTTGTAGCGCGCGCTCTCGATGTAGACCCGCAGCGTATGCTCCGAAATCGACAGGCTGTCGGCCGCCTGCGCCCGGCTCAGCCCCATCGCCAGCATGGTCAGCGCGTCCGTCTCCCGCGGGGACAGGTGCTGCGGCGCGACGAGGTCGGTGCCACGCTCCAGCTCCAGCGCCTTCTGGTTGATGACATGCGACAGCAGGATCAGGTCGGGCACATGCTCGCGGGTGAACCGCGCCCATTCGGCATCGCTCGCCCGGTGCGACACCGTGAACAGCGCGAACTGCCCTCCGGGCCCCCGGATCGGGACGGAAAACCCCTGGTTGCCCACGCCCGCATCCAGCGCCTCGCCCATGAACTCCCGCACCGCCCGCCCCGACCAGTCGAGCGACTTCCAGTCCACCGGGTTGAACCGCCGGTAGCAGCCCTGCACCACGGGATCGATCCGCGCGTAATCCTCCGCGATGTAGCGCTCCACCCACGCGTCGGAATAGGTCAGCGCCGCATACTGCGCGCCCGTGCTGTTGACCGAATGATAGATGACATGCTCGACTCCCAGCCGCTCCCTCAGGGCGAGGATCTCGGCGTTCAGATCGTCACGGACCCGGACGTTCTGGAAGTTTTCGACTATGGGCTCCACGAGACCCTGCACCATGCGCCCCCGCGACAAACACATTCTCCGCGGACAGCTCGACCAACGCCACGCTGCGGGCCCGGTCCAGCGCGAAGGCGAGCGCCTCGAGATGGTTCGTCCGGGCGAAATCGGCTAGGTCCGCCAGCACGTCGAGTATCCAGTCGTCCTGCATGGAACTCTCATCAGGATTGGTTAACGGGTCGTTAACTCAACCTTAGCACGTATGGCGACCAATCCGATATTCGCAAGATTGCATTCCCCCGAAATGGCGAGGCGCGGCCGCCGCCCGGTGGACCCGCTCCCCGGCCTGTGCAAGGCTATGCCCGACACGCCGCCAAGGGGAGAGAAGCCGCTGCCCGGAACCTTCATTCTCGGCGTTGGCGCGCAGAAGGCGGGCACGTCGTGGCTCGCCCACTACCTCGATGAATCTCCGCCGGTGCGCCGCGGCTTCACCAAGGAATACCACATCTGGGACGGCCTCACCCTGCCCTCGTGCCGCGCCTACCGGATCGACCGGCAGACGATCCTCGCCCGCCGCACCTGGCGCCGCCCGCGCGTGTGGCATCGCTGGCGGATGCAGCGCGACCCGGCTGCCTATTTCGACTACTTCGCGCGGCGGCTCCGCACCCCCGGCACCCTCACCTACGACATCACGCCCTCCTACAGCGGCCTCTCGGCCGACTGCCTCGCCACGATCCGCGACGGCTTCGCCGCGCGCGGCATCCCGGTGAAGGTCGTCTTCCTGATCCGCGACCCCTTCGAACGCTGCTGGAGCGCGGTCCGCATGGACATCCGCAACTACGGCGGCGGCGGCCTGACGGAGGAGGAGTCGCTCGCCCGCCGCTACGCGTCGGAAGGCTTCCGACTGCGCACCCGCTATGACGAGACGATTCCCAGGCTCGAGGCCACCTTCCCCGCCGCGGACATTCACATCGAGGCTTACGAACGGCTCTTCACGCCTGACGGCATCGCGCGCCTCTCGGCGGCGCTCGGCCTTCCCGCGCGACCCGACCTGGCCGAACGGACCCGCAACGTCTCGCTCAAGACGACCGGCATAGATCCCGCGCTCAAGCGCGAGATCATCCGCCACTACGGCGTGGTCTACGACTTCTGCTTCGCGCGCGACCCGGCACTGCGCAGCCTCTGGAACGACCCCGCCGCCTGACGGCTCAGGGCGCGCGGCTCGCCTCGAGCGTATCCTCGAAGGTCCTCAGCCCCGTGCGCGGCGCCTGCACGAGCACCGCCATGTTCCCCGGCTTGTGCTCGTTGCGCAGCATCTTCACGTGGGCGAGCGGCACCTCGTCCCAGGCGAACACCTCGGACATGCAGGGGTCGAGCCGGCGTTCGATCATCAGCCGGTTCGCCGCGCTGGCCTGCTTGAGGTGCGCGAAATGGCTTCCCTGAAGACGCTTCTGGTGCATCCACATGTAGCGGACATCGAAGGTGCAGTTGAACCCGGTCGTGCCCGCGCAGATCACCACCATGCCGCCCTTCTTCACCACGAAGGTGGACACGGGGAAGGTAGATTCGCCCGGATGCTCGAACACCATGTCGACGTTCACGCCCTTGCCGGTGATCTCCCAGATCGCCTTGCCAAACTTCCGCGCCTCGTCGAACCACGCCTTGTATTCCGGCGTCCCCACCGTGGGCAGCTGGCCCCAGCAGGCGAAGTCCTTCCGGTTCAGCACCCCCTTGGCGCCAAGGCTCATGACGAAGTCGCGCTTCGACTCGTCCGAGATCACGCCGATCGCATTGGCACCCGCCGTGTTGATCAGCTGGATCGCATAGGACCCAAGGCCGCCCGAGGCCCCCCAGACCAGCACGTTCTGCCCCGGCTGAAGGTCGTGCGGCGGGTGCCCGAAGAGCATCCGGTAGGCCGTGGCGAGCGTCAGCGTGTAGCAGGCGCTCTCCTCCCACGTCAGGTGCTTCGGGCGCGGCATCAGTTGCTGCGCCTGCACGCGGGTGAACTGCGCGAAGGAGCCGTCCGGCGTCTCGTAGCCCCAGATCCGCTGCGTGGGCGAAAACATCGGGTCGCCCCCGTTGCACTCCTCGTCGTCGCCGTCGTCCTGGTTGCAGTGAATGACGACCTCGTCCCCCACCTTCCACCGCTTCACGTTGCGGCCCACCTGCCAGACGATCCCGGCGGCGTCCGATCCTGCGATGTGGAACGGCTGCCTGTGGCCATCGAACGGGCTGATCGGCTGGCCCAGCGCCGCCCAGACCCCGTTGTAGTTGACCCCGGCCGCCATCACGAGCACGAGGACATCGTTGTCCCCGATCTCCCAGGTCGGCACGACCTCCACCTGCATGGCCAGCTCTGGCGACCCGTGCCGCTCGCGACGGATCGCCCAGGCGTGCATCTGCTTCGGCACATGGCCCAGCGGCGGCATCTCGCCCACCTCGTAAAGGTCCTTCTTCTCGGCGTCGTAGGTCATCGTTCCGGGTCTCACGTCCAGCGCCATCTCGCCCTCGCAAACTACACGCCGCAGCGCAGAATCGGCTGCGTCATTTCGCTTGAAATAGGATCGCTCGCGCAACATTGCAACACGAATTGCGTTCGTGTTGAAATTTTATGTCGCTTCCGTTCTCCGCCGTCGGCGGGCGCGCACCGGTGCGACGGCGATCTCCGCGGCCCGTTCCTCCGCCGCGAGCAGCGGCAGCACCGTCGCCGCGTAGTAGCCCGAAAGCTCCGCCCGCTCGGGCACAATTCCCACGATGCCCTCGGCCTCGCGCGCCATGCCCCGGCGCGAAAGGATCGTCAACGCCGCGGTCACGCCGTCGTCCTCCGGCAGCAGCACCCGTGCGCCCCGCGCACGAAGGCGCGCCGCCTCCTCCGCCACCGCGGCCTCGAGCTCCGCCCGCTCCAGCGGCCCCCGCGCCCGGAGGATCGAGAGCACCAGAGGCACCGGCAGCACCGGCATGGCCGCCTGCACCCGCGCCATCAGCGCCTCGGCCAGCGCCTGCGGGTCCGGGTCCACGCCGCCGGTCTCCCGCATCCAGTCCGACAGCGCGAGCGGCGCGCCGAACACCACGCCCGCCGATCCCATCCGGTGCGCGCGCCCCCGAAGCCGCCGCCAGCCATAGCGCAGCGCGAAGCGCACCGCGTCCCGCTTCGACCCCCGGAACCGCCGCGTCCCCTCCTGCCCCGCCGCGACCAGCACCGTATCCTCCAGCACCCGGTCGTAGTTCAGCGCCACAGGCACGAAGACGATGTCCCGCCCGGACTCGACCACCCCGTCGACGATGTAGCTCAGGAGCCCCAGCTTCGGCGGCGCGATCCGGCCATCGAGGCTCAGCCCGCCCTCGGGAAAGATCGCCTGATCCACCCCCGCCGCCGTCGCCATCTGCACATACCGCGCGATGACGCGGCGATAGAGCGGCGTGCGGTACTTCCGCCGGATGAAGTAGCCCCCCATCGCCCGGATCAGCCACAGAAGCGGCCAGACCCGTGCCCATTCCCCCACCGCATAGGAAATCGGCGCCGACCGCTCGGCGATGTAGGTCACCAGCACGTAATCCATGTTCGACCGGTGGTTCATCACGAACACCACCGTGGCCTTCGGGTCCACGCCCGTCAGCCGCGCCTCCCCGTCCACCCGCACGTCGTAGAGAAGCGTCGACAGCCACCGCGCCGCCCGCGTCGCCACGCCGAAATAGACCGTCGCGCTGAAGGACGGCACGATCTCCCGCGCGTAGTGGCGCGCCCGCTCGAAGGCCACGTCCTCCCGCACCCCGTTCTCGTGCGCGTGGTCGGCCACCGCCTTCATCACCTCGGGGTCGTAGATCAGCCGCTGGATCATGTCGGTCCGGTCCAGCAGCTTGAACGGCTTGATCGGCCGGTCGAGCCGCTTGTTCAGCTCGGCCACCAGCCGCTCGGCCCGGCGTCGCAGGAACCAGCGCACCGACGGGAACAGGAAATGCGACGCGAAGGTGACCCCTGCGAACAGGAGGATCAGGATCAGGAGCCAGAGCGGCAGTTCGACGGACCGGAACATCCCCACCTGCCTACACCATCTCCCGCCCTCGTGGCGACACCCGCGACGGAACGCGGCGACGATCCCGGCGTTCGCACCCCGACCCACCGGAACGGAGTGAACAATGCAAGGCCCCGACGTCTCCCTCAGGCACCTCCAGCGCGCGCTGACGATGGAGCTCACCACCGTCAACACCTACCTCTGGCAGGAGCGCCAGCTGGACGACTGGGGCATCGACCGCCTCGCCGCCCGGATGCGCGAGGAGACGGACGAGGAACGCCACCACGCCGCGCTCTTCCTCACCCGCCTCCTCTTCCTCGACGGCGATCCCGACCTCCAGACGCTCGACCGCATCGAAAAACCCACGAGCGTCCGCCAGATCTTCGACACCCAGCTCCGCATGGAGCTCGAAGCCCGCGAGTTCTACGCCCAAGCCGCCAACGACTGTCAGGAGGCGGGCGACCTCGGGTCCTTCGAACTCTTCATGACGATCCTCAAGGACGAGGAAGGCCACATCGACTTCGTGGAGGACCAGATCGACCTGATGGAACTCATGGGCGACCAGCTTTACGTCGCCCGGCAGGTCTCCTCCGTCAGCGAGACGGACGACGACGACATCCCCTGACGCCGCGCCGCAGCGCGATACTGGACACGCAACTTTCTTTCGCGTAATCGGTTCTCTCGGGAATATAGTGACCGGGAGCGATTCATGTCCGATCCGCGCGAGAAGCCCTGGCTCTTCCGCACCTACGCGGGCCATTCCACCGCCCGCGCCTCGAATGCGCTCTACCGGGGCAACCTCGTCAAGGGGCAGACGGGCCTCTCCGTCGCCTTCGACCTGCCCACCCAGACCGGCTACGACAGCGACCACGAACTCGCGCGCGGCGAGGTCGGCAAGGTCGGCGTGCCCGTGGCGCATCTGGGCGACATGCGCACCCTCTTCGACGCGATCCCGCTCGAGGAGATGAACACCTCGATGACGATTAACGCCACCGCCCCTTGGCTCCTCGCCCTCTACGTAGCCGTGGCCGAGGAGCAGGGGGCGGATGTCTCGAAGCTGCAGGGCACCGTCCAGAACGACATCATCAAGGAATACCTCTCGCGCGGCACCTACGTCTGCCCGCCGCAACCCTCCCTCCGCATGATCACCGACGTCGCCGCCTGGACGCGGGAGCACATGCCGAAGTGGAACCCGATGAACGTCTGCTCCTACCACCTGCAGGAGGCCGGAGCGACGCCCGAGGAGGAACTGGCCTTCGCCTTGGCGACCGCCACCGCCGTCCTCGACGACCTCAAGACCAAGGTCCCCCCGGAGCACTTCCCCGAGATGGTGGGCCGCATCTCCTTCTTCGTGAACGCGGGCATCCGCTTCGTCACCGAGATGTGCAAGATGCGCGCCTTCGTGGAGCTCTGGGACGAGCTCTGCGAAACCCGCTACGGCGTCGCGGACCCGAAGTACCGCCGCTTCCGCTATGGCGTGCAGGTGAACTCGCTGGGACTGACCGAACAGCAGCCCGAGAACAATGTCTACCGCATCCTGATCGAGATGCTGGCGGTCACGCTGTCGAAGAAGGCCCGCGCCCGCGCGGTGCAGCTGCCGGCGTGGAACGAGGCGCTCGGCCTCCCCCGCCCGTGGGACCAGCAGTGGTCCTTGCGGATGCAGCAGATCCTCGCGTTTGAGTCGGACCTACTCGAATACGAGGACCTCTTCGACGGCAACCCCGCCGTCACCGCGAAGGTCGAGGCGCTGAAGGCCGGCGCCCGCGCCGAACTCGCCCAGATCGACGCGATGGGCGGGGCGGTGAACGCGATCGAATACATGAAGATGCGGCTCGTGGAATCGAACGCCGAGCGCATCGCCCGCATCGAACGCGGCGAAACGGTCGTCGTCGGCGTGAACCGCTACCAGAAGGGCGAAGCCTCGCCCCTCACCTCCGGCCCCGACGCGATCATGGTCGCCGACCCCGAGGCCGAGGCCGACCAGATCGCCCGCCTCCGCGCATGGCGCGCCGCCCGCGACGAGGCTGCCGTGACGGCCGCGCTTTCCGCCCTCCGTGAGGCCGCGCGCTCCGGCGCCAACATCATGCCCGCCTCCATCGCGGCGGCGAAGGCCGGCGCCACCACCGGCGAATGGGGCGACGTGGTTCGGAGCGTCTTCGGCCAGTACCGCGCGCCCACGGGCGTGGCGCGCGCCCCGTCCAACCGGACCGAGGGGCTCGACGACATCCGCGCCGCGGTCGACGCCGTCTCCTCGCGCCTGGGCGAACGCCTCCGCTTCCTCGTCGGCAAGCCCGGCCTCGACGGGCATTCGAACGGCGCCGAACAGATCGCCGCCCGCGCCCGCGACTGCGGGATGGAGATCACCTACGAGGGCATCCGCCTCACCCCGTCCGAGATCGTCGCGGCGGCGGCGGACGGCCGGGCCCATGTCGTGGGCCTGTCGATCCTCTCGGGGAGCCACGTGCCGCTCGTGGAAACGCTGATGGCCGAGATGCGGGCGGCGGGCCTCGGCCACGTGCCGGTCGTCGTCGGCGGGATCATTCCCGACGCGGATGCCGAGCGCCTGCGCGCCATGGGCGTGGCCCGCGTCTACACGCCCAAGGACTTCGAGCTGAACCGGATCATGTTCGACATCGTGGCCCTCGCAGACCCGAAGGCCGTCGCGGCCGAGTAGCGCGGAAGCGAGGGGGCTGTCCGCCCCCGTCCGCCCGCAGGGCGGCGAGCGAAGAGCGAGGGGGCCGTCTGCCCCCTCGCGCTCCCCCGAGGATATTTGGAGGCAGATAGAAGCGGGAAGAAGGGGCCGATCCGGACCCATATGCTTTCCATACGCGAGCCATACGCGATCCGGATCGGGGTTTTCCTTCCCCTTCAGGGCTCTATAGTCGCCGCGGGGACAAGAAGGGGAGAGGCGCGCGGTGACCATCCATATCGGTGCGAAGCCCGGCGAGATCGCCGAGACGGTCCTGTTGCCGGGCGATCCCCGGCGGGCGAAATGGGCGGCGGAGACGTTCCTGTCGGACGCCGTGTGCGTCAACGAGGTGCGGGGGATGCTGGGCTATACCGGCACCTGGAAGGGGCACCGCGTGACGATCCACGGCACCGGGATGGGGATGCCGTCGCTGTCGATCTACGTGAACGAGCTGATCCGCGACTACGGGTGCAAGACCTTGATCCGCGTCGGAAGTTGCGGAGGGATGCAACCCCGGGTGAAGGTGCGCGATGTCATCCTCGCGATGACCTGCTCGTCCCTCTCGACTCCCTCGCGCGGCATCTTCCGCGAGCTGAACTTCGCGCCATGCGCCGACTGGACCCTCCTCGCCGCCGCCGCCGACGCCGCGGACCGTCGCGGCACGCCGGTCCATGTGGGCGGCATCTATTCGTCCGACGTGTTCTACGACGAGCGTCCCGACCTCAACGAGCAGATGCAGCGCCATGGCGTCCTGGGCGTCGAGATGGAGGCGGCCGAGCTCTACACCCTCGCCGCCCGTCACGGCCGGCGCGCGCTGGCGGTGCTGACCGTCAGCGATCACCTCCTGACGGGGGAGGCGCTTCCGGCGGAAGACCGGGAACGGAGCTTCGGAGACATGGTCGAGATCACTCTCGACGCCGCGTTTTCCTGAGGGAGATCAAGATGAAGCGTGTGCTGGGCGGGCGCGAGGTCGGCGCCGTGGGGCTTGGGTGCCTGAGCTTCGGCGGCCTCTACGGGGCGACCACGGCCCGCGAGAGCTTCGCCTGTCTCGACGCCGCGATGGAGGTGGGCGTCACGCATCTGGACGTGGCCGAGATCTATGGCGCGGGGCGGTCGGAGGAGGTGATGGGCGACTGGCTCCGGGCGACGGGGGCCGATGTCGTCGTCGCCACCAAGGCCGGAATCTACACCCAGCCCGTCCGGTCGTTCCGCAACGACCGCGACAGCCTGCGCCGGTCGCTCGAGGGCTCGCTGAAGCGCCTCGGGCGGGAGCGGGTCGAGCTGTTCTACCTCCACCGGCGCGAGGCCGCGCGGCCGCTGCCGGAGGTGGTCGAGACGCTGGCGGGCTTCATCGCGGAGGGGCTGATCGGTGGCTACGGCCTGTCGGAGGTCGCGCCGTCGACGATCCGGGAGGCCCATGCGCTCCATCCCGTGACCGCCGTGCAGTCGGAGTATTCCCTCTGGACCCGCCTGCCGGAGCTTGGCGTCCTGCAGACCTGCCGCGAGATCGGCATCACCTTCGTTCCCTTCAGCCCGGTCGGGCGCGGCATCCTTGCCGACCGCTTCCCCGACCCGGGCCGGTTCGCGGCCGACGACTTCCGCCGCGGCAATCCGCGCTTCGAGGAGCCGAACTTCAGCCGGAACACCGCCGTCATCGCGCCCTTCCGGGACTTCTGCCGGTCGCGCGGCTGGTCCACCTCGGCCACGGCGGTCGCCTGGACGCTGGACCGGGGCGATCATGTCCTGCCGATCCCCGGCACGCGCTCGGCCGACCACATCCGGGAGCTGTGGACCGCGACGCAGATCCGCTTCACCGACGAGGACAGGGCCGAGATCGCGCGCCTCCTGCCGCCGGGCTTCGCCCATGGCGCCCGCTATACCGAGGCGCAGGCCGCAGGGGCCGAGATCTACTGCTAGGGCCGGGGCTTCAGGCAGTCGCGCGGCTCGCGTCCCGGCGCAAGCTCCGTGCCCGCCCCGCAGGCGGCGCAGCGCCAGTGACCGGGGCCCGCCGAACGGTCGAGCCGCCAGCGACACTCGCGCGTCAGCGTCGTCGTCCGCCAGCGCCACGCGAGCCAGGCGAAGACGCCGATCCCGAGGAGGATCAGGAGCGGAGCCATGCGCCCCCTGGTCCCGCACAACGGTCGCGCCGGGTGTCGATGGGGGCCGTCTCGTGTTCGGCGGGCGCGACCCCGGTGGCTTGATGTTCGTCGGACATTTCCGAGCCCGCTTGTGACTGCCCGACCCTGTGCCAGCGACGCCCGCGCGGCAAGGTCCGCGCGGGCGTCGCGCAGGTGGCGTTCACGCCCGCGAGCGAAGCGGCAGCGCAGCGGCGACCGCGTCCTCGCGGATCAAGGGCGGCCCCGCCGCTGCACCGGCCGCGCACAGACGCGCCTCGAAGGCCTTAAGGGCCGCGAGGTTCCTTTCCGCGCCGTCCTCGATCCTGAGGCGGAGACAGGGACTTCCGCAGTCGGATACCATCTCGAAGACCCGCCGATGCACCTTCAGCATGGCCGCGCTCTGGGAGAGCAGGGAGTCGAAGCTCGTGGGATGCTTGAACCGGCCTTCGGCCTTCCACGTCGCGTGCCGATCCATGTGGCGCCGCGCGAGCAGCTCCGCGTCGTCCGTATCCACGAGCACGACCGCTCGTCCGCGGAGAAGAGTGCGCAGGCTGCGCGCCGCGAGGCGCGCGATCTCGGGCGCGAACTGCTTGAAGACCCCTTCGTCCACCAGGAAGCCGCGCGGAAAGCGCCTCCGCATCAGCACGTCCTGCTGGATCACGCGCGCGTTCCACTGCGCCATGCCGCTCATGACCCAGAGATCGTTGCGGCGGTGGTCCTGTTCGATCCTCCGGAGAAACAGCTCCTTCAGGACCTCCTGCACGTCCGCCGGATGGTCGAGGTCGGTGAGGGCCAGATCGCTCAGGTCACGCGTGTAGAACCACCGCCGCGGGCCCGACGACAGCAGAGCGCGGCACAGGGTGGATTTCCCGACCGCCTCGGCGCCGATGAATTCGATCACCAGTCCGCTCGTGTCCGCAGGGCTGGCGGCGGCGAGCCGCGAGGGATCGGGACGTCGCTGAAGATCGTAGCCGGCGCGCGACAGGGCAGTCAGCACGGCCCGTTTCCAATGTCCGACAAGGTTTGTTGTCAGCCGACCCATGCCGTCTCCTCGGATCGCGCCGCGCGCCACCCCTGGTGACGCGCGATCCGCATCCCGCTTCGACGGCCGGAACCGTGCGTTCCCGGCGCGCCCTCGCCGCCATGCGGCCGGGCAGACCCGGAACTCCCCTTCGCTCAATGTAACGGTTTGATGACGGTCGCCAACGCGGGTCCTCCGGATACGCGGCTTTTCGCCGATCCGCCGGAGCGCGACCGCCTCAGACGTGGCGTTCGACCATCATCTTCTTGATCTCCTGGATTGCCTTCGCCGGGTTCAGCCCCTTGGGGCAGGTCTTGGCGCAGTTCATGATCGTGTGGCAGCGATACAGCTTGAACGGATCCTCGAGATCGTCGAGCCGCTCGCCCGTCGCCTCGTCGCGGCTGTCGATGATCCAGCGGTAGGCGTGAAGCAGCGCCGCCGGCCCGAGGTACTTGTCCCCGTTCCACCAGTAGGACGGGCAGGCCGTGGAGCACGACGCGCACATGACGCACTCGTAGAGCCCGTCGAGCTTCCTGCGGTCCTCGATCGACTGCCGCCACTCCTTCGCCGGGCGCTGCGTCTTCGTCTCGAGCCACGGCATGATGCTCGCGTGCTGGGCGTAGAAGTGGGTAAGGTCGGGGATCAGGTCCTTGATCACCGGCATGTGCGGGAGGGGATAGATCTTCACGTCGCCCTTGATCTCGTCCATGCCGTAGATGCAGGCGAGCGTGTTGATCCCGTCGATGTTCATCGCGCAGGAGCCGCAGATGCCTTCGCGGCAGGAGCGGCGGAAGGTCAGCGTGGGGTCGATCTCGTTCTTGATCTTGATGAGCGCGTCGAGAACCATGGGGCCGCAGGTGTCCATGTCGACGAAATAGGTGTCGACCCGCGGCGTCTCCCCGTCGTCGGGGTTCCAGCGGTAGATCTGGAACTTCCGCACGTTCGTCGCCCCTTCCGGCCGGGGCCAGGTCCTGCCCGTCCGGATGCGGCTGTTCTTCGGAAGCGTCAGTTGGACCATGTCATTTCCTCGTCAGCAGAATTGGGCCTCGCCGGAGGGGGCGTCGACCCCCGGATGCGGATGCCGCGTCTCGTTTCATGGCAGCAGGGCCTAGATCAGGTTCATGTCGTCAGGCAACAGGCGGTGCGGGATCCTGCGTCCCGCCGCCTGCCACGTCATCAGCATGTGAACGCGTTTCAGCGCGACGAGCACTGCGGCATCTCCGCGCTCCCTCCCGAAGGTCGCCCAGGTCGGATGCGTGCCCGCACGCAGGACGTAGTGGTCGTTCCTCACGGCCTTCAGCAGCGCCAGGTAGGCGCGCGGCCCGAGAAAGAAGAGAACCGGATAGGGACAGGCGACATATTTGGGATCGACGTGGAACTGCCAGGCGTGAAGCACGCGCGGCGCCGTGAAGGACGCGCCGGTCACGAACATGTCCCGATGCCCGATGTTGTACTCCGGGGGCAGGACGGCGACGCGAAGGTCGCTGCCGTAGAGCGTCTCGCGCAGGGCGGGCTGGTCCTTCCGGGCCTCCGTCGTCCGGATGGCGGCAAGCCACGCCTCCAGAAACGCCCGCACCTCCGGCGTCCGGCGGAAGAACAGGAGACCGCCGTTGAACTGCGGAAAGGCGTTCGGAAGAGGCCGGGTGCAGTCGACCACCGCCTTGGGGTCGTTCCTCCACTGGTCGTGGCACAGCGCGACGTCGTATGCCTCGAGGATGTCGAACCCGTCGCGGATGTCGAGAAGCGCAAGCGCGTCCACGTCGAGATAGAGCGTCTCTTCGAAGGGGCTGTCGAGCATCGCCTCCATCTTCGAACCGAGCCACGCCCGTTCCATCGGCACGACCTCGTCGAAGAGCGGGTCCTCGACGACCGCGTCCGAGTAGAGGCGCACGGGAACTCCGGGATTTGTGGCCCGGAAGTACCGGGCGCACAGCCTCGCGAGCTCGCGGTAGCGGCCGCCATGCGCGAGCATGACGCACCCTCGACGGGGCGCTCCCGGCGCGCTCATGTGCCCGCCCTCGCCCTCGCCTCCGCTCCCGGAGCCTGAGGTGCGCCTGTCATTTCGGAAGCAGCCCCCGCTCGGTCAGAGCGAGCTTCAGCTTGTCGGACTGCCGATGGGGGTGCAGTTCGGCGGCGAGGTCGAGACAGGCCCGCCGCATGGCCGCGTAGGCATCGTCCGAAAGTGCCGCGGCCCGCTCGAGCGCCCGCATCAGGCCGTCTGGATCGTCAGGATCGTAGAGAAGGGGCGCATTCTCGGGCGGCAGCGTTTCGGGAATGCCGCCGAGCCTCGGCGCGATGACCGGAACGCCGAAGCCGATGCTCAGAAGCGCCGCGCCCGACGTGAGCGACAGGGAGTAGGGCAGGACGAGGAAGTCCGCCGCGGCGAACAGGTCCGGCACCTCGGTTTCCGGAATGTGGCGCGCGTCGAGCGTGGCGGGCAGGACCGCCCGAAAACGGTCGATCGGAACGAGGTCGGGGTAGCCTGAGCCAGCGAAGACGACGCTCGAAAACGCACCCCGCGGCAACTGTTCCAGTGCCGCCGCGAGGCCGGGATAGTTCTTGTAGGCCTTGATCGTGCCGAACAGCAGAAGTCGCCTGCCCCCGGCGCGCGGGGAAGGCTCGCCCCCGGCGTCAGCGGGATAGAGCGTCACATAGGACGGATGCTCCACCACCACGACCTTCTCGGGCGCCACGCCGAGATCGTCGATGGCGTGCTCGCGCGCCGCTTGCGAGTGCACATGGACAAGGTCCGACGCCTCGGCGAGCAGGTCGCAGAGCCCGCGCATCCGCCCCGCTTCCTCAGAGGGGAAGAAGTTCGCGTCGTGCACGGTCCAGGCCACATGCCCGCCCCGCCCCGACCAGCCCTCGAGGATCCGCCTCAGGTCATCGTACCGCTGGTCCCGCCAGCTGCCTTCAGGACCCCAGAGGTACGACGTCTCCCAGTGGAGATGCAGCAGGCGATGCGCCGCGGGCAGGGCCGCGAACGCCTTCAGCTCGTAGAGCTGCCTCAGCGCGGACAGACGCAGATCCGAACCGAAGCGGCTGTACATCAGGCTCTGGTAGGGGTTGGCGTCGAGCCACTTGTAGATCCCCACCAGCGGTCGTCGGGCGATCACGGTGCTGATCCGCCGCGCCCGGCCGGCCTCGAACCGGAGCCGTCCCGCAAAGGGCGCGGACATCAGCGCCCCCGGACCGTGCAGGACGGGAAGGGCACCTGCCCTTTCGCTGTCGTGCATGAAGTTGCAGCAGACATTTCGGCTCCATCACCGGAGTACCAAGAAACACTCCCGGCCCCGCCAAGGCCGCTTCAATTCTTCCCAGTCAACTTGCCCCGAACGGCCGCACCGGTCCCTGCCCGGTCCGCTCGCGCACACATTGCTCATATGCATAGCGGGGATCTCCCGGCCCGCCGCCCAGGTTCACGCCCGCCGACAGCGCGATGTTGGAGTCGTTGACGAACCTGCCGCGGTTCGATCCGAAATCCGATGCGTACCCCATCGCGAACTCACCGGCGACAGACGTGCTGGTGGACGCCCGCGCGTCCCGCTCGCACCGCGCCGCGACCTGTTCGGGCGTTGCGCAGGCCGACAGCAAGAGCCCCGCGAGGATCACGGCCACGCACCTCACGACACCGGCAGACCCGGAATCGTCACGCCTGCGCGGCTCAGGCAGGCCAGCGTCCCGGGCTTCTGGAGAACCTGCGCCGTCGCCGTCTGCGCCCGTTCGCCGCCCAGCGCCATCAGCGCCAGCTCCCCCTCGGTCGCGTTCTGCTTCACGCATTCCGCGGTGGCGTTCACGTCGACACCGGTCGCCGCATCGACGGAGGGCGCCGCGGGCGGCACCGGTTCGATGGTCGCCACAGGTGCGCAGGCGGCGAGCGCCACGAGAAGAACGGCCGGAAGGACAAGACGCATCAGTAGACCCTCGCTTTCGGTGCGATCCGCTTCAGATCGATGCCGCCCTCGTTATGCCCGATCAGCGGGTTCAGGTGAACCGGCCTGTAGTCGAGCTCCACCTTCCCGTTCACCCAGGCCAGCGTGTGCTTGCGCCAGTTCTCGTCATCGCGGTTCGGATGATCCTCGTGCGCATGGGCGCCCCTGCTCTCCTTCCGTGCCTCGGCCGACACGATGGTGGCGAGCGCATTCGGCATCAGGTTCGTCAGCTCAAGCGTTTCCATGAGGTCCGAGTTCCAGACGAGGCTGCGATCCGTGACCCGGATGTCGTCCATCTTGGCCGCGACCGCGTACATCTTCTCCACCCCCTCGGCGAGCGTCTTGTCGGTCCGGAACACGGCGGCGTCGGCCTGCATGGTCTTCTGCATTTCCAGCCTGAGCTCGGCGGTCGCCACATTTCCCTTGGCGTGGCGGAGCCCGTCGAACCGGGCAAGACCCTTGTCGATCGACGCCTGGTTCAGCGTGGGGTTCGCCGCGCCGGGGTCGACGATCTCGCCCGCCTTGATCGCCGCGGCGCGGCCGAACACGACGAGGTCGATGAGCGAGTTCGACCCCAGCCGGTTCGCGCCATGCACCGAAGCGCAGGCCGCCTCGCCCACCGCCATCAGGCCGGGCGCGATGCGGTCGGGGTCGTCTGCGGTGGGGTTCAGCACCTCGCCCCAGTAGTTCGTGGGAATGCCGCCCATGTTGTAGTGCACGGTCGGCAGCACCGGGATCGGCTCCTTCGTCACGTCCACGCCTGCGAAGATGCGCGCGCTTTCCGAAATTCCCGGCAGCCGCTCGTGCAGCGTCGCGGGGGGCAGGTGGTTGAGGTGCAGGTGGATGTGGTCGCCATCCTTCCCCACGCCCCGGCCTTCGCGGATCTCCATCGTCATGCAGCGCGAGACGACGTCGCGCGAGGCCAGATCCTTGTAGGTGGGCGCATAGCGCTCCATGAACCGCTCGCCCTCGGAGTTGGTGAGATATCCCCCCTCCCCCCGCGCGCCTTCGGTGATGAGGCAGCCCGCGCCGTAGATGCCCGTGGGGTGGAACTGCACGAACTCCATGTCCTGGAGCGGCAGGCCCGCCCGCGCGATCATCCCGTTGCCGTCGCCCGTGCAGGTGTGCGCCGAGGTCGCCGAGAAATACGCCCGCCCGTAGCCCCCGGTCGCCAGAACCGTCATCTTCGCGCTGAAGACATGCAGCGTCCCGTCGTCGAGCTTCCAGGCGAGAACGCCCTGGCACACCCCGTCCTCGGACATGATGAGGTCGATGGCGAAATACTCGATGTAGAATTCCGCGTTGTTCTTGAGGCTCTGCCCGTAAAGCGTGTGCAGGATCGCATGCCCCGTCCGGTCCGCCACCGCGCAGGTGCGCTGCACCGGCGGGCCTTCGCCGAATTCGGTCGTGTGCCCGCCGAAGGGCCGCTGGTAGATCTTCCCGTCCTCGGTCCGGCTGAACGGCACCCCGTAGTGCTCGAGCTCATAGACCGCCTTCGGCGCCTCCCGCGCGAGGTACTCCATGGCGTCCACATCGCCCAGCCAGTCCGACCCCTTCACGGTGTCGTACATGTGCCACTGCCAGTGGTCGGGGCCCATGTTGCCAAGGCTCGCCGCGATCCCGCCCTGCGCCGCCACCGTGTGCGACCGCGTGGGGAAGACCTTCGTGATGCAGGCCGTCCTCAGGCCCTGCTCGGCCATGCCCAGCGTCGCGCGCAGCCCCGCGCCGCCCGCGCCCACCACCACGACGTCATAGACATGCGTCTCGTAGTTGTATGCCGCCATTCGTCAGATGCTCCTCACAGGGCGATCCGGGCGAGAGCGTAAAGCCCCGTCGCCGCCGCCGCGTAGCTCAGCCCGATCGACAGAAGGATCAGAGCCTTCCGCGTCAACCCGTCGGAATAGTCTTCGATGGCGACCTGCACCCCGTTCTTGAAGTGCATGAACCCCACCACGATCGTCAGCCCCGCCACGATCGCCGGGAAGGGCCGCGCGAAGAACGCCACAACTTCCTCGTGCGGGCGCCCGATCATCGGCCCCACCGTGAAGACGAAGAGCGGCACGAGCACCAGAAGCGCCACCGACGACTTCGTCATGCTCCAGAAATGCTCGGTTCCGGACTTGGCGGAGCCAAGCCCCACGGCCCGCTTGCGGTCGGTCACATATGCCATGCCCGCCTCCTCAAACCGCGATCAGCGTCAGCACGGTCAGGACCGTGGCGCCGATGAACAGGCCGTAGCCCAGCTTTTCCGCCGTCGCGATGTCGAGAAAGTGGCCCTGGTCCCACACCAGATGCCGAAGCCCCGCAAGCGAATGATACCAGAGCGCCCAGACCGACAGCGTCATGACGAGGTCCCCGAACCACGAGGTGAGCACCGCGTCCGCGACCGCAAAGTAGTCGGGCGAGGTCGCCGCCGCGAGGAACCACCAGACGATCAGAAGCGCCGCGAGAAGGAGCGCGTTTCCGGTGATCCGCGTGACGAGCGAGGAGACGGATGTGATCTGGAGCCGGTAGTACGTCCCCAGCATGAACGGCGACAGGGGCCGGTTGCCCCGGTTGACGTCAGCCATGTGCAGGTCCCTTGCTGTGCGCCCCGGCAGCGCCCGGGCATTCGGATACGGTGATAGAGGTTTTTCCACGCATGTCACGGGAGCGGACGCGGCCCCCTTGCGGTTTTTTGGCGCAAGGACGCGATTTTCCGACGTTCGTGATCACACTTCCAAAACCTGTGATCACGCCGTTCGTTCCCCATCGAATCGCCTCAGAGCGGCATCAGCGCCCAGTAGTCGAGGTCCAGCAGGACGTGGTCGGGATACCGCCCCTGCGCATCCCTCGCCTGGCACGCCGGATGCCCCGCCCGCTGCGCGACAAGCCTCAGCCGCAGCGCGCCGACGCCGGGCGCCGTCGTCTCGGCCTTTCCCAGAACCTCCGACCACGCCGTCACCGTGTCTCCCGCGTAGCAGGGATTGAGATGCGCCCCGCCGTTCAGCCCCACGATCAGCTGCGCGTTGGCAAGCCCGTTGAACGACAGCGCATGGGCCAGCGAGATCACATGCCCGCCGTAGATCAGCCGCCGCCCGTCCTCGCGCACGGTCACGTCGAAGTGCACCTTCGACGTGTTCTGCCACAGGCGGGTGGCCATCATGTGCTCGGCTTCCTCCACGGTCACAGCGTCCACATGGTCGATCGTCTCGCCCACCGCATAGTCGCCCCAGCGATGCCGTTCCCCCGCCAGCGCAAAGTCGTATCCGGTGAAGTCGAGCCCCCCGGGCACCACCAGCCGCTCGGGCGGCACCGACGCCGCAAGCTCCGGCACCACCGTGGCGGGTGCGGGGCTTCCGGCGTCGCGCTTGCGCACCATCACCCAGCGGACATACTCGAGCACCGCCTCGCCCAGCTGGTTGCGCCCGGTCGTCCGCACCCAGACGACCCCGGTCCTGCCGTTGGAGTTCTCCTTGACCCCGATCACCTCCGACACGGCGGACAGCGTGTCACCCGGCCACACGGGCCGCAGGAACCGCCCCTCCGCATAGCCGAGGTTCGCCACCGCGTTCAGCGACACATCCGGCACCGTCTTCCCGAAGACCGTATGGAACGCGATCAGGTCGTGCAGCGGCGCCCGCGCCAGCCCGCAGGCCCGCGCGAACTCGTCCGACGAATGAAGCGCCCGCCGCTCCGGGTAGAGCGCGTGGTAGAGCGCCCGCTCCCCCACTCCCACGGTCCGGGGCACCGCGTGGACGATCGTCTCGCCCACCCGGTAGTCCTCGAAGAACCGCCCCGCGTTCGTCTTCGTCATTGCTCGCCCAGCTTCATGTCGGGGTGATAGTCGCCCTCGATCTCCTTGGTCACCGCCTGCCCGCAGCGCATCACGCCGCGCACCGGGTCCCAGGCCATCGTCGGCGCCCCGTGCAGCTCCCACCCCTTCGACAGGGCGAGCGACACCTTGTGGCAGAAGGCCGAGGTGTCATCCTCCGTCAGCAGCCTGTAGATGCGCATCGCCTCACCCCGCGAACGGCCAGTAGCCCAGCCATGTGTGGATCGCGCTGATCACGACGAGCGCCACGACCGTTCCCACCGCCGCCTTCACCTCGGCCCCGCGGCCGCCCCACTCGCGCCGTTCCCAGACGGGCTGCGCGCGGTTGATCACGATGACCTCGACCACGGCCCAGGCCAGGAGCCCGCCGAAGAGCACGATGGAGGCCACGTCCCCGTTCACCAGCAGGTGCGCCACCGCCCAGGTCTTCACCGCCGTCAGCTGCGGATGCCGCATCCGCACCCCCAGCCGCGCCCGCGTGCCGCTCGCGGCGAACAGGTAAAGCGCGATGATCATCAGCAGGTTGTTGATGTGCACCATGAACGCCGGCGGGGTCCACACCTGCGGCGTGACGAGCCCCCGGTAGCCGATCACCATCAGCACCACCCCCGCCACGATGATGACGGTGGCGACGAGCTTGCCCCGCTCGCCCATCCCGGCGCGCAGGTCGGGCAGCGCCCGCTTGAAGAAATGCCCGGCCCACCAGAGCGCCAGGCCCAGAATCAGAAGTGCCATCAGTTCCCCATCGCGGCGATGGCCGCTGCGCGCGCGATGAGGGCGCGGGCCGCGGCGACATGCAGGTTCTCGACGATCCGTCCGTCGACCACGGCCACACCCTGCCCCGCCGCCACCGCTTCGTCAAAGGCGGCGATCTGCCGCTCCGCCAGCGCCAGCTCCTCCGCCGACGGCGCGAACACCTCGTTCGCCACGGCGATCTGCGCCGGATGGATCACCGTCTTGCCGTCCATCCCCATGTCGCGGCCCTGCACGCACTCCGCCCGCAGCCCCTCGTCGTCGCGGAAGGTGTTGTAGACCCCGTCCACGCAGGCGATCCCGGCCGCCTTCGCCGCCATCAGGCAGGTCCCCAGCGCCGTCACCATCGGCAGCCGGTCGGCCCGCGTCCGCGCGCCCAGTTCCTTGCCCAGGTCGTTCGTGCCCATCACGAACCCGGCCAGCCCCGCCGAATCCGCGATGGAGAGCGCGTTCAGACACCCCCGCGGCGTCTCCATCATCGCCCAGAGCGGCCGGTCGCCCACGATCGCGCGCACCGCCGCCACGTCGCCCGGCCCCTCCACCTTGGGGATGAGCACGCCGTCGCACTCCATGCCCGCCGCGGCCTCGGCATCCGCCCGGCCCCAGTCCGTCCCGAGCCCGTTGATCCGCACGATCCGCAGCCGCCGGCCATACCCCCCCTCGGCCAGCATCTCCGTCAGGACCGACCGCGCCCAGACCTTCTCGTCCGGCGCCACGGCGTCCTCGAGATCGAAGATGATGGCGTCCGCCGGCAGGCTCCGCGCCTTTTCCAGCGCCCGCTCCTTCGAGCCGGGGATGTAGAGCATCGACCTCAGGGGCCGCACCACAGCGTTCATCGAATCCGCCTCGCAACTTTGTTGCGCCTGAAAGCACGTTCACGCACCAAACCGCAAGACGAATTTTCTGCACCGCAGCGCCCGCACGGCGCCGCGCGCCGCGTTAACCATTTCTCCGCCTCTGTCCGGCACAGTTTCCCAAGTCCGAACACACCGGGCGGTCCCGCGCCCCTCGCCGGGCCGGGATCTCCCTTCGCAGGGGAACATCGAATGACACGCGACATCCTCGCCACCTCCCTCGGCCTCGGCGCGCTTCTCGCCGCCACCGGCCCCGCCTTCCCGCAGTCCGCCGGCAACTGCGCCATGCGCCAGCACGTCATCGACCGCCTCGCCTCCGCCTATGGCGAAACGCGGCAGTCCATCGGCCTCGGCACCAACAACCAGGTGGTTGAGGTGTTCGCCTCCACCGAAACCGGGACCTGGACGATCACGGTCACCACGCCGAACGGCCTCACCTGCCTCGTCGCCTCCGGCCAGGCGTACGAGGACGTGGCGACCGAAACGGTCGCGGGCGACCCGGCCTAGGTCAGCGCGTCCCAGATGAGCTTCGACCCGGTGATCGCCAGAAGGATGTAGGTGATCCCGAAGAACACGCGCTCCGGCACGATCCGGTGCGCCTTGACGCCCAGCCACGCCCCCAGAAGCGCCGCGGGGATCAGAAGCAGGTTCGCCCACAGCGTCTCGGCCGTGAAGATGCCCAAGGCGGCATAGGGCACGGCCTTCGTCAGGTTCACCACGAAGAACACGATCACCGTCGTCGCCTGGAAGGCCGTCTTGGCGATCCGCTGCGACAGAAGGTACATCGCCACCGGCGGCCCGCCCGCGTGGCTGACGAAGCTCGCGAACCCCGCCACCGCCCCCGCGACGAAGCCCGCCCCCGTCCCCGCGGGTCGGGCCGAGGCGCGCACCCACCCCCGCGACCGTGCCACCTGGAACGCCACGAACCCCACTGCCATCGCCCCGATCAGGAACCGGAACACGTCCGCGTTCGCCACCGTGTAAAGCGCGACCCCCAGCGCCGTCCCCGGCAGCGACCCCAGCATCAGGAGCCGCGCCGCCGGCCAGTCCCACTTGCGCCAGTAGGGCCGCAGCGTCGCCACGTCGATCACCATCAGAAGCGGCAGCATGAACCCCAGCGCAAGCCGCGGGTCCACCACGAGCGCGAGGATCGGCGTCGCGGCGAAGGCCGCCCCCGACCCGAACCCGCCCTTGGAGATGCCCGCGAACACCACGGCGGGCACCGCGAGCAGGAAGAACGTGGCGTCAAGCTCCATGCGCGCGGCCCCCTCGGCCCCCCTTAGACGTCCAGCCCGTGCCCCGCAATCTGCCGCAGCACCCCCGCCTTGCGCGAACCGGCCCCAGGGACTACGCATCCGCGCAAACCAACGGACCCGGAGTCTCACATGGCCAGACCGAAAATCGCCCTCATCGGCGCGGGACAGATCGGCGGAACGCTCGCCCACCTCGCCGCGCTCAAGGAGCTCGGCGACATCGTGCTCTTCGACATCGCCGAAGGCACGCCCCAGGGCAAGGCGCTCGACATCGCGCAGTCCGGCCCCTCCGAAGGCTTCGACGCCGCGCTGGCCGGCGCCAACTCCTACGCCGACATCGCGGGCGCCGACGTCTGCATCGTCACCGCCGGCGTCCCCCGCAAGCCGGGGATGAGCCGCGACGACCTCATCGGCATCAACCTCAAGGTCATGAAGTCCGTGGGCGAAGGCATCAAGGCGCACGCTCCGAACGCCTTCGTCATCTGCATCACCAACCCGCTCGACGCGATGGTCTGGGCGCTCCGCGAGTTCTCCGGCCTGCCGCACCACATGGTGGTCGGCATGGCGGGCGTGCTCGACAGCGCGCGCTTCCGCCACTTCCTCAGCCTCGAATTCAACGTGTCCATGAAGGACGTCACCGCCTTCGTCCTCGGCGGCCATGGCGACACGATGGTGCCGCTCGTCCGCTACTCGACCGTGGCGGGCATCCCGCTTCCCGACCTCGTCGGGATGGGCTGGACGTCGCAGGAGAAGCTCGACGCCATCGTCCAGCGCACCCGCGACGGCGGGGCCGAGATCGTGGGCCTGCTCAAGACCGGCTCCGCCTACTACGCTCCCGCCACCTCGGCGATCGAGATGGCCGAAGCCTACCTCAAGGACCAGAAGCGCCTCCTGCCCTGCGCGGCCTGGGTCGATGGCGCCTACGGACTGAAGGGGATGTACGTGGGCGTGCCGACGATCATCGGCGCGGGCGGAATCGAGCGGATCGTGGACATCAAGCTCGACCGCGCGGAACAGGAGATGTTCCAGAAGTCCGTCGATGCGGTGAAGGGACTCGTCGAGGCGTGCAAGGGCATCGACCCTTCGCTCGCCTGAGCTACTGCGTGACGGTGTCGCCCTCAGGCACCGTCACCACCAGCGTCGCGCCGGGAGCCTGCGTCTCCACCCGGCGCGGCTGCCCCGCCGCCGCTTGCTGACCTTCCCCGCCCGGCGCCGCCGTCCCCTGCGGCAGCTCTTCGAGCTGCGCCGCGAAAGCCTGCTCCACCTGCGCCAGCTGTTCTGTCCGCTGCGCCACCTGCCCCGTCACCTCGGCCACCATCGCCTGCACCTCGGCCAGCTGCGCGCCCGCCGCCGACACCGCCTCGCCCAGCGCTCCCCGCTGACCCTCGAGCGTCGCGATATCCCGCGCCAGCACGCCCGCCCGCTCCTCGAGCGCGGCAACCTCCGCCTGCGCTTCGGCGAGCGCATTGCGCGCCTCGGACTCCGCCGCCACCGCGGCCTGCACCTGTGCCTCGGCCGCCGCCGCCTGCTCGGACAGCCGCGCGGCCTCCGCCGTCAGCCCGGCCACCACCTCGCGCTGCGCCGCTTCCTCGGCCCTCGCGCCTTCCAGTCGCGCGCCGATGGCCGTCAGATCGTCCGTCTGCACCGCGATCTCCTGCGCCAGAGCCGCCTTGCGCTCCTCGAAGGTGGCGATCTCCTCGCGCATCGGCGCCACCTCCACTTCCAGGGCCGCCCGCGCCTCCTGCGCCGCCGTCACCTCTTCGCCCACGGCGCCGGCCTCCTGCCGCAGCCGGTCCCGCTCGCCCGCCGTGGTCTCCACCTCGACCGAAAGCTGCGCCAGCTCCGCCCGCAGGCGCTCGACCTCGGGCTGAAGCCGGATCACCTCCGCCCGAAGCTCCTCGGCCGTTCCGGACAGCGCGACCTGCTGCTCCAGCCGCCCCTGCAGCGCCGAGACCTCCGACTCGAAGGCGCCGCGCCTCTGGGCGTTGGTGACGAAGACGTAGACGAGGATGAGGAAGACGACCGCTCCGGCAAGCGCGAGGTAGAGGATCATGCGGCTGCGGGCGTTGGGGTCGCTCTGGGCGGGATCCCGCCGGGCGGGATCGCGGTCAGGATCGTTGTCGGCCATGATCGGGGGGTACCTCCGTGCTGTGCGGATCAGGGATCGGGTGGCCAGAGGAACGCATCGGAAGATGCTCGGTTCCGGTCACGTCCGCCGGTGCCCCACGGGGCGACTCAGGGGTGTCGGCACGTGCGGACGACGAGTTGTGATCACACGATTTTCGCTTGTGATCACGAATGTCGGATTTTCACTGCGAAACCGCGCTTGCCGTCGGAAAAACGTTTTGACGCCACCCGGAGGCGTGCCAAGAGCCTGCGAAACGGCAAAGAGGGACCGGTTGTGAACATTCACGAATACCAGGCGAAGGCGCTTCTGCGCGACTACGGAGCTCCGGTTTCGGACGGCCGCGTCGTCCTCCGGGCCGAGGAGGCCAAGACGGCGGCCGGCGCGCTGGACGGCCCGCTCTGGGTGGTGAAGGCCCAGATCCACGCGGGCGGACGCGGCAAGGGCAAGTTCAAGGAGATCGACGCCGGCGAAAAGGGCGGTGTCCGGATCGCCAGGTCGGTCGAGGAAGCCGCCGACGAAGCCCGCCGGATGCTGGGCCGGACCCTCGTGACCAAGCAGACGGGCCCCGCCGGCAAGCAGGTCAACCGCGTCTACATCGAGGATGGGTCGGGCATCTCGCGCGAGCTCTACCTGGCGCTGCTGGTGGACCGCCAGACCAGCCGCGTCTCCTTCGTCGCCTCCACCGAAGGCGGCATGGACATCGAGGAAGTGGCCCACGCCACGCCCGAGAAGATCCTGTCCTTCTCCGTCGACCCCGCCACCGGCTACCAGCCCTTCCACGGCCGCCGCATCGCCTTCTCGCTCGGCCTAGAAGGCGCGCAGGTCAAGCAATGCGTCGCGCTCATGGGCACGCTCTACAGGCTCTTCGTGGACAAGGACATGGAGATGCTGGAGATCAACCCGCTCATCGTGACCGACAAGGGCGACCTCAAGTGCCTCGACGCGAAGATGGGCTTCGACGGCAACGCGATCTACCGCCACCAGGACATCGCCGCGCTCCGCGACGAGACCGAGGAGGATCCCAAGGAACTCCAGGCCTCCAAGTACGATCTCAACTACATCGCGCTCGACGGCGAGATCGGCTGCATGGTGAACGGCGCGGGCCTCGCGATGGCCACGATGGACATCATCAAGCTCTTCGGCGCCGAGCCCGCCAACTTCCTCGACGTGGGCGGCGGCGCGACGAAGGAGAAGGTGACGGAAGCCTTCAAGATCATCACCTCCGACCCGCAGGTGAAGGGCATCCTCGTCAACATCTTCGGCGGCATCATGCGCTGCGACATCATCGCGGAAGGCATCATCGCAGCGGTGAAGGACGTGGGCCTCCAGGTCCCGCTCGTCGTCCGCCTCGAAGGCACGAACGTGGACCTCGGCAAGAAGATCATCGCGGAATCGGGCCTCAACGTCATCGCCGCCGACAACCTCTCCGACGCGGCCGCCAAGATCGTGAAGGCCGTGAAGGGCTGACCCCCGTGACCCGCTTCCAGCGCATCAACCTCGGCATCGGCCTCGCGGCGCTCGCGCTCGTGGCCTGCATGGCCGCCAGCCAGACCCAGGTGCGGCTCGGCGCGGAGGCCGCGACCGGCTCCGCCTACGGCACCAGATAGACCTCGAAGGGACAGAACGTGGCGATCCTCGTAGACGAAAACACCAAGGTGATCTGTCAGGGCTTCACCGGCAGCCAGGGCACCTTCCACTCCGAACAGGCCATCGCCTACGGCACGAAGATGGTGGGCGGCGTGACGCCCGGAAAGGGCGGCTCCACGCATCTCGGCCTGCCCGTCTTCGACAGCGTCCACCAGGCGGTCGCCGCCACCGGCGCCACCGCCTCGGCGATCTACGTGCCGCCCCCGTTCGCCGCGGACTCCATCCTCGAGGCGATCGACGCGGAAATCCCGCTGATCGTCTGCATCACGGAAGGCATCCCCGTGCTCGACATGATGCGGGTCAAGCGCGCGCTCGAAGGCTCGAAGTCGCGCCTCATCGGGCCCAACTGCCCCGGCGTGATGACCCCCGACGCCTGCAAGATCGGCATCATGCCCGGCTCGATCTTCCGCCGCGGCTCGGTGGGCGTCGTGTCCCGCTCGGGCACGCTGACCTACGAGGCGGTGAAGCAGACGTCGGACGTGGGTCTCGGCCAGTCCTCCGCCGTCGGCATCGGCGGCGACCCGATCAAGGGGATGGAGCATATCGACGTGCTCGAGATGTTCCTCGCCGACCCCGAGACGCAGTCGATCATCATGATCGGCGAAATCGGCGGCGCGGCCGAGGAAGACGCGGCGCAGTTCCTGGCCGACGAAAAGAAGCGCGGCCGCTGGAAGCCCACCGCGGGCTTCATCGCGGGCCGCACCGCGCCTCCGGGCCGCCGGATGGGCCACGCGGGCGCCATCGTCTCGGGCGGCAAGGGCGACGCGGAGAGCAAGATCGAAGCGATGAAATCCGCCGGCATCGTCGTCGCCGACAGCCCCGCCGGGCTGGGCGAAGCGGTGCTCAAGGCGATCGGCTAAGCGGTAGGGCGGGGTTCACCCCGCCTCACCTACATACAAGGCAGGGACAACCCCGCTCCCGGAGGAAACCATGACCACCCAGTCCCCGAACGACCAGTTCCACGCCTCGTCCTTCCTGCAGGGCCACAACGCGGCCTATATCGAGCAGCTCTACGCCCGCTACGCCACCGACCCCAACGCGGTCGACGAGGCGTGGCGCGCCTTCTTCCGCTCGCTCGGCGATACCGAGGTGGATGCCAAGCGCGAGGCCGCCGGTCCCTCCTGGGCCCGGCGCGATTGGCCGCCCACGCCGAGTGACGAGCTGACCCACGCGCTCGACGGCCAGTGGGCCGAACCCGCCAGGCAGGTGGAGAAGATCAAGGCCAAGGCGGCCGAACAGGGCGTCGCGATCTCCGACAAGCAGGCCCGGCAGGCGGTGCTCGATTCCATCCGGGCGCTGATGATCATCCGCGCCTACCGGATCCGCGGCCACCTCATCGCCGAACTCGACCCGCTGGGGATGCGCAACGAAACCGCCCACCCCGAGCTTGACCCCCGCTCCTACGGCTTCTCCGACGCCGACATGGACCGCCCGATCTTCATCGACAACGTCCTCGGCCTCGAGATGGCCTCCATGCGCGAGATTCTCGCCATCGTGAAACGCACCTACTGCGGCACCTTCGCGCTCCAGTACATGCACATCTCCGACCCCGAACAGGCCGCCTGGCTCAAGGAGCGGATCGAAGGCTACGGCAAGGAAATCGCCTTCACCCGCGAAGGCCGCAAGGCGATCCTGAACAAGCTCGTCGAGGCCGAGGGCTTCGAAAAGTTCCTCCACGTCAAGTACATGGGCACCAAGCGGTTCGGCCTCGACGGGGCCGAGGCGCTGATCCCCGCGATGGAGCAGATCATCAAGCGCGGCGGCAGCCTCGGCGTGAAGGAGATCGTCGTCGGCATGCCCCACCGGGGCCGCCTGTCGGTGCTCGCCAACGTGATGGGCAAGCCCTACCGCGCGATCTTCAACGAATTCCAGGGCGGCAGCTTCAAGCCCGAGGACGTGGATGGGTCGGGCGACGTCAAGTACCACCTCGGCGCCTCGTCGGACCGCACCTTCGACGGCAACACCGTCCACCTGTCGCTCACCGCGAACCCCTCGCACCTCGAGGCGGTGAACCCCGTCGTCCTCGGCAAGGCGCGCGCCAAGCAGGACCAGCTGAATGACCAGACGCACCGCACCGCCGTCCTGCCGATCCTCCTCCACGGTGATGCGGCCTTCGCGGGCCAGGGCGTCGTGGCCGAATGCTTCCAGCTGTCGGGCATCCGCGGTCACCGCACCGGGGGCACGATCCACATCGTCGTGAACAACCAGATCGGCTTCACGACCGCGCCCCACTTCTCGCGCACCTCGCCCTACCCCACCGACATCGCGCTGATGGTGGAGGCGCCGATCTTCCACGTGAACGGCGACGACCCCGAGGCCGTGGTCCACGCCGCGAAGGTCGCCACCGAATTCCGGCAGAAGTTCCACAAGGACGTGGTCATCGACATCTTCTGCTACCGCCGCTTCGGCCACAACGAGGGCGACGAGCCCATGTTCACCAATCCGGTCATGTACAACCGGATCAAGAAGCACAAGACGACCCTCCAGCTCTACACCGAACGCCTCGTCCGCGACGGCCTGATCCCCGAGGGCGAGATCGAGGACATGAAGGCCGCCTTCCAGGCCCGGCTCAACGAAGAGTTCGAGGCGGGCAAGGACTACAAGCCCAACAAGGCCGACTGGCTCGACGGCCGCTGGTCCCACCTCGACCGCGAGGGGCAGGATTACCAGCGCGGCAGCACCGCCATCTCGAAGCAGACGCTCGACGACGTGGGCCGCGCCCTCACCCGCTCGCCCGACGGCGTGGTGCTCCACAAGACGGTCCAGCGGCTGATCGACGCGAAGGCCGAGATGTTCAAGACCGGCCGCGGCTTCGACTGGGCCACGGCCGAGGCGCTGGCCTTCGGCTCGCTCCTGACGGAAGGCTACCCGGTCCGCCTCGCGGGCCAGGACTCGACGCGCGGCACCTTCTCGCAGCGGCATTCGGCCTACATCGACCAGGACACCGAGGAACGCTTCTACCCCCTCAACCACATCCGCGAGGGGCAGGCCCGCTACGAGGTCATCGACTCGATGCTCTCGGAATACGCGGTGCTCGGCTTCGAATACGGCTACTCGCTGTCCGAACCGAACGCGCTCACGATGTGGGAGGCGCAGTTCGGCGACTTCGCCAACGGCGCGCAGATCATGTTCGACCAGTTCATCTCGTCGGGCGAACGGAAGTGGCTGCGGATGTCCGGCCTCGTCATGCTCCTGCCCCACGGCTTCGAAGGCCAGGGGCCCGAGCATTCCTCCGCCCGGCTCGAACGCTTCCTCCAGCAATGCGCGGAAGACAACTGGATCGTCGCGAACTGCACCACGCCCGCGAACTACTTCCACATCCTGCGCCGCCAGATCCACCGCAGCTACCGCAAGCCGCTCGTGCTGATGACGCCGAAGTCGCTCCTGCGCCACAAGCTCGCGATCTCGGACGTCGAGGATTTCACCGACGGCTCCTCCTTCCACCGCGTCCTCTGGGACGATGCGGAGAAAGGGCATTCGGACACGAAGCTGGTGGCGGACAAGAAGATCCGCCGCGTGGTCATGTGCTCGGGCAAGGTCTACTACGACCTGCTGGAGGAACGCGACGCCCGCGGGATCGACGACATCTACCTCCTCCGCGTCGAACAGTTCTACCCGTTCCCCGCGCTCTCCCTCGTGAAGGAACTCGAACGCTTCCCCAACGCCGACATCGTCTGGTGCCAGGAAGAGCCCAAGAACCAGGGCGCGTGGAGCTTCATGGAGCCCAACATCGAATGGGTGCTGACGCGCATCGGCGCGAAGGTGACGCGGCCCACCTATGCGGGTCGTCCCGCCTCGGCCTCGCCCGCGACGGGGCTGGCCTCCCAGCACAAGGCACAACAGCAGGCGCTCATCAACGAAGCGCTGACGAAGGAAGGGAACTGAAATGAGCATCGAAGTCCGCGTCCCCACGCTCGGGGAAAGCGTCACCGAGGCGACCATCGCGACCTGGTTCAAGAAGCCGGGCGACAAGGTGGCGCTCGACGAGATGCTCTGCGAACTGGAAACCGACAAGGTGACCGTGGAGGTCCCCTCCCCCGCCGCCGGCACCCTGGGCGAGATCATCGCCGCCGAAGGCGAGACGGTGGGCGTCAACGCGCTCCTGGCCACGATCGCGGAAGGCGCGGGCGCCGAGCCCGCACCCAAGGCAGAGGCGAAGCCCGACGCCGCCGTCACCCAGACCGAGGCAGGACCCGAAACCCCCACGCCCCGCCGCGACGTGGAGGACGCGCCCTCCGCGAAGAAGGCGATGGCCGAGGCCGGCCTCACCCGCGACCAGGTCGAAGGCACCGGCCGCGACGGCCGCGTGATGAAGGAAGACGTCTCGCGCGCCGTCTCCGCCCCGAAACCCGCCCCCGCCGCAGAACCCGCGCCGATGCCTCGCGCCCCCGTCGCCGCCGAGGACGCGGCGCGCGAGGAGCGGGTGAAGATGACGCGCCTCCGCCAGACCATCGCGCGGCGGCTCAAGGACGCGCAGAACACCGCCGCGATGCTGACCACCTACAACGAGGTGGACATGTCCGGCGTCATGGACCTCAGGAACGAATACAAGGACCTGTTCGAAAAGAAGCACGGCGTGAAGCTCGGCTTCATGTCCTTCTTCACCAAGGCCTGCGTCCACGCGCTGAAGGAAGTCCCCGAGGTCAACGCCGAGATCGACGGGACCGACGTCGTCTACAAGAACTTCGTCCACATGGGCATCGCGGTCGGCACGCCCTCGGGCCTCGTCGTGCCGGTGGTGCGCGACGCCGACCGCATGAGCTTCGCCGAGATCGAGAAGAAGATCGCCGAACTGGGCATCCGCGCCCGCGACGGCAAGCTCTCGATGGCCGAGATGCAGGGCGGCACCTTCACCATCTCGAACGGCGGCGTCTACGGCAGCCTCATGTCCTCCCCCATCCTGAACCCGCCGCAGTCGGGCATTCTGGGCATGCACAAGATCCAGGACCGCCCCGTGGTCGTCGGCGGCCAGATCGTCATCCGGCCCATGATGTACCTCGCCCTCAGCTACGACCACCGCATCGTCGACGGCAAGGGCGCGGTCACATTCCTCGTCCGCGTGAAGGAAGCGCTCGAGGACCCGCGGCGGCTCTTGATGGACCTCTGACGGCGATCGGCCGACATGCTCAAGAGAGACTTCTCAGACAAAGAGCTCACTGAGCTCTTCAAGAAGAACGAGGCTTTCTGGCACAAACTTGACGCCGAGTCTGATCTTGGCGTCGTTTTGTCAACGTCCGCGTACTTCGAGGAGAAGCTTCGGGTCTGCATTCTCCGATATCTCCGGAGCGGGCGAGTCAGTGAGCAGCTTTTAGAACCCCAGTCGCCCTTGGGCTCGTTCCGAGCACGGAACGACTGTGCGCTCTGCCTGAGGATCATTGACGAGCATCAACACAACAGCCTGCGAAAACTCGCTAGTATACGAAACAGGTTCGCGCACGATCTGCTTGCAAGCTTCGAGGATGGCCCAATCCGCGACAAGGTCGATGATTTCGTTGCCTCACACATCAGCCACCGTGTCCGGGACGAGATGAAGGCATGCGACATGCACAGTCAACCAAGGCATGCCTTTACTCTGACAGCATTCTCATTGGGCATGGAGTTGAGCCACCGAGAGATTGACGTTTGGATGCACACAAGGGACTACGGGGAGATCATTCCCGATCATCTTGACGAAGTGATCCGGCAAGAGGCTAAAGGCCAGTAAGTCGGCCACTTCTTTTGGCCAGAACAGGCGGGAAAGAAATGCTCACCTCCGAACTCTCCATCCTCCTGACCTACGGCCTGATCGTCGCCCTGCTGCTCGGCGCGAAGCTCACGGGGATGCTGACCCAGCTCGACATGGGCTACCTCCTGTCCTCGCGCGACGAGACCCGCACGCTCGAAGGCATGCTCGGCCGCACCGACCGGGCGCTCAACAACTCGATCTTCGCCCTCGTCCTCTTCGCGATCCCGATCCTCGTCATGGGGCTGCGCGACACCTTCACCGGACCGAGCCTGCTGGCCTCGCAGGTCTTCCTCGCCGCCCGCGTCGTCTACATCCCCGCCTACATCTTCGGGATCGTCGGGCTCCGCACCGGCGTCTGGCTCGTGGGCTTCCTCGCCACGCTCGCCCTCTACGCCTTCGCCCTCTGACGTGACCCCGCGCCCCGCACACCAGCCCATCGACGGCCTGACCGAAAGCCTGGGCCGCCGCGCCGATGTCGAAGGGCTGACGCGGGGCGTCCGCCGCGCCACCCGCCGCCAGCTCCTCCGCTGGGCGCTCACCTGGGGCGCGGCGCTCGTCGTGGCGACCCTCGTCGGAGCCGCCGCCGACTGGCTCGCCTGGCTGCCGCTGCTCACCCTCATCCTGGCGCTCGTCAGCCTGGGCCTCCTCCTCGCCGCGCGCGCCCGCGCGACGCGCGGCCTGGCCGAGGCACGGGGCCGCCTTCAGGCCCCCGGAGGCACGCTCTCCGACCTCGCGCGCGATCCCGGCAAGGATACCCCGCAATGACCCCCGAACTCACCGTCCTCGCGCTCTCGGTCCTCCTCCTCCTCGTCCAGCTCGCCTGGGTCGCCACCCGCGCCAACCTCGAGGTCGGCTCCTCCTGGTTCCTCTCGCCCCGCGACGAGCCCGCGCCCGAACTCTCCCGCGGCACCAACCGCCTCAAGCGCGCCTACGCCAACCACGTCGAGGCGCTCGTGCCCTTCACCGCCGCGGCCCTCCTCGTCGCCGCCTCCGGCCAGTCGACCGGCTTCACCGCCGCCTGCGCCTGGACCTACCTCGCCGCGCGCGTCCTCTACGTGCCCGCCTACCTCTACGGCTGGAACCCGGGCCGCTCGATCCTCTACGGCATCGCCTTCCTCGCCACGGGCCTCATGGCCGTGGCCGCCCTCCTGTGAACCCGACGCCCCGCCATACGCGACCCATACGCCAGCCATACGCGATCCATACGCCCAGATTCCCGAAGGAGACCCCATGTCCAGCTACGACGTCATCGTGATCGGCTCCGGCCCCGGCGGCTACGTCTGCGCCATCCGCTGCGCCCAGCTGGGGCTCAAGACCGCCTGCGTGGAGGGGCGCGCGACCCTCGGCGGCACCTGCCTGAACGTGGGCTGCATCCCGTCGAAGGCGCTGCTGCACGCCACCCACCAGCTCCACGAAACCCATGAAAACTTCGAGAAAATGGGCCTCATGGGCGCGGCGCCGAAGGTCGACTGGGGCAAGATGCTCGCCTACAAGAACGACGTGATCGGCCAGAACACGAAGGGCATCGAGTTCCTCTTCAAGAAGAACAAGATCGACTGGATCAAGGGCTGGGCCACCATCCCCGCCCCCGGCCAGGTCAAGGTCGGCGACGAAGTGCACGAGGCGAAGCACATCGTCATCGCCACCGGCTCCGAACCCTCCTCCCTGCCCGGCGTCACGGTCGACGAAAAGGTCGTCGTCACCTCCACCGGCGCGCTCGAATTGCCGAGGATTCCCAAGACCTTGGTCGTGATCGGCGCGGGTGTCATCGGGCTCGAGATGGGCTCCGTCTACGCCCGCCTCGGGGCGCAGGTGACGGTCGTCGAATACCTCGACCAGATCACCCCCGGCATGGACGGAGAGGTCCAGAAGAGCTTCAAGCGCCTCCTCGAAAAGCAGGGCCTCAAGTTCATCATGGGCGCCGCCGTGAAGGGGGTGGAGGTCGCCAAGGGCAAGGCCAAGGTCACCTACGCGCTGCGCAAGGACGACAGCCAGCACTCGCTCGATGCCGACTGCGTCCTCGTCGCCACCGGCCGCAAGCCCTACATCGACGGCCTGGGCCTCAACGCCTTGGGAATCAACCTGTCCCCGCGGGGACAGGTGGAAACCGACGCCCACTGGCGCACCAGCGTCCCCGGGATCTATGCCATCGGCGACTGCATCGCGGGCCCCATGCTCGCCCACAAGGCCGAAGACGAGGGCATGGCGGTGGCGGAGACCATCGCGGGCCAGGCGGGCCACGTGAACTACGGCGTGATCCCGGGTGTCATCTACACCCACCCCGAGGTCGCGACCGTCGGCCTGACCGAGGAACAGCTGAAAGCCGAAGGCCGCACCTACAAGGCCGGCAAGTTCTCCTTCATGGGCAACGGCCGCGCCAAGGCCGTCTTCTCGGGCGACGGCTTCGTCAAGATCCTCGCCGACGCGCAAACCGACCGCATCCTCGGCGCCCACATCATTGGCCCGATGGCGGGCGACCTCATCCACGAGATCTGCGTCGCGATGGAATTCGGCGCCGCCGCAGAAGACCTCGCCCGCACCTGCCACGCGCATCCGACCTTCTCCGAAGCGGTGCGCGAAGCGGCACTCGCCTGCGGCGACGGCCCGATCCACAGCTGACCGCGGGACAGAGGACCCTGCACCTTCCTGCTGGGGCAAATACTCCGGGGAGGGTGCGGGAGGGGCAGCGCCCCTCCCGCCTTGTCGCCGCCGCAGGCGGCGAAACCTACCTGGGCTCCGCCAGCATCCTCAGGCCCCCGGTCACATCCGCCCGCACCGCCAGACGCAACCCCGGCTCATCCCCCGCCTTCAGCGCGGCAAGGATCAGCCGGTGGTTCTTCGGCGGCTCGGTCCGCCGCAGCCGCGCATAGAGCGCCCGCATCGTGGGCCCGAGCTGGAGCCATACCTGTTCCGCCATCGCCAGCATCGCCGGTGCTTGGGCGCGCAGATACAGTGTCCGGTGGAACTCGAGGTTCGTGCGGATGTAGCCCACCGCATCCCCCTTCACGGTGGCCTCCGCGATCGCGGCGTTGATCGTCGTCAGCCGGTCGATCAGCGCCATGTGCGCCCGCGGAAGCGCCCGGCTCGCCAGTTCCGTCTCGATCAGCGCACGGAGCGCCGCCAGCTCCTCGATCCGCTCGTTCGACAGCTCCGGCGTCGACACCCGCCCCGAGGACGACAGCGTCAGCGCGCCTTCCGCCACCAGCCGCCGCACCGCCTCCCGCGCGGGCGTCATCGACACGCCGAACTCCCGCCCGATCCCGCGCAGCGTCAGCGCTGCCCCGGGCGCGATCTCGCCATGCATGATCCGCGCGCGAAGCGTCCGGTAGACGCGGTCATGCGCGGCGACGGTGGCGTCGGAGGGGCGGGCCTGAAGCAGCATGGTCCCCACTCTGATCCCGCCTCGCCCCGCCGGTCAATCGCCGAAGCGGAAGCGGTGGAGCGCGCCGCCCTCGCGCCGGAGCCACCCCCGCGCCGCGCGGTGGTCGCCGTAGAGCCGCCGGACCTCGGCCCAGAAGGCGGGGCCGTGATGCATGTGCGCCAGATGCGCCACCTCGTGGGCGGCGACGTAGTCGAGCACCTCCGGGGGCGCCATCACCAGCCGCCAGGAGTACATCAGATCTCCCGCGGCGGAACACGACCCCCAGCGCGACCGGGTATCGCGCAAGGTCAGCCGCCCGAACCCGCGCCCGAGCGTCGCCGCGTGGCGATCGGAGGCCTCGGCCAGCCGCTCCCGTGCGAGCGCCTTGAGGAACGCCCCCACCGCCGACCCCGGTCGCCCGGCAGGCGCCAGAAGCCGCCCGTCCTCGACCTTCACGCCGCGCCCCGTCGCCGCCACCACGGTGAGCCACCGCCCCTCGACGGGCACCGCCACGCCCGGCCCCACGGGCACCACGTCCGGCCGCCGCGCGAGCTGGCCCCGGATCCAGTCCGCCTTCTCCATCGCGAAGGCCATCGCCTGCCGTTCCGAGGCGTGGGGCGGGTAGGACACCGTCACCCGCCCATCGATCCCCGACACGCGCAGGGACAGACGCCGCGCCCGGCCCGAGGGGCGCAGGAGGATGTCGACCGGGGGGTTGCCGGGAAGGGTCCTGCGCACCATCTCACGCTCCGCTGCCACCGGGGCCGAGGGTAGCCGCACCCCCGCGCGGGAGCCAGAGGGAAAGGCTTTGACAGAGCGCGGCGATTGTGGCACGTGGCGGCGATCCCGATTCCACCGATTGAGAGGTTGATCCTGATGCCCAAAGAGGAATGGGGCACGAAGCGCCTTTGCCCGACCACCGGGAAGCGCTTCTACGACCTGAACAAGACGCCGATCATCAGCCCCTATACGGGCGAGGTCGTCTCGCTCGACACCGGCCGCGCGAGCCGGGTGATGGTCGCCGACAAGGCCGACCGCGACGCGCGCGAGGACGATCTGCTCGAGGATGATGACGTCGTGCTCGAGGACGACGAGGAGGCGGCCGACGTCGATCTCGGCGACGACGTGCTCGAGGACGACGAGGACGACAACGTCTCGCTCGACGACATTGCCGACGTGGGCGGCGACGACGAGGACTGATCCTCGCTTTTTCGCTTGAACTGAGCCGACGCCTTCCTTACAGAGCGGGCGTCGGCGGCGGGGAAATCCGCAGCGGATCGGGGCCATAGCTCAGTTGGGAGAGCGCTTGAATGGCATTCAAGAGGTCAGGGGTTCGACTCCCCTTGGCTCCACCAAAACCCGCCCGGTGAGGCGGGTTTTTTTATTCCCTGAAACAAACATCCTAGCCCGCCGCGCACCCAACGGGGCGGCTCGCTGGCGTCTTCGCCACGGCGGATGTCTCTTGAAGAAGGCGAAGGGCTGCGATTCCCGCCGCTTCTGTTCATCGGCCTCTGGTCCTTGCACCTTCCGCGGAGCGGACCTGAACGATCCGACCTGCCGCGCGAGGTCGCGACGCGGACGTCACATGACGAACCTCAATGAAGGATCCCGAACTTCGGCAATACTGAGGTGCATTTCCCCGGCAAACGCGTCAGCGCCGGTGGCACGTTCGATCGAGAGCATCCCAAGGGTGGGCCGGAGACGAGATAGGGCATGAGACATCCGATCATTGCCAGGCGCAGGTCCGTCGACGGCGGGCATCGGGTGCCGACAGGGTGGGACGCCGCGCGTGCAAGGCTCGACGGACTTCCCGGCGGCGGGCTCAACATCGCGCACGAGGCTGTTGACCGACATGTCGCGGCCGGGCACGGGGGCGAAACCGCGATCGTCTGGCTTGGCCGCGATGAGCGGCGTCGCGCCCTGACCTATGCCGAACTCGCCGCCGAGGCCGCGCGTTTCGCCCATGTCCTGCGCGCGCATGGGGTCGTTCCCGGGGAGCGGATGTTCCTTCTGTCCGGCCGTGTCCCGGAGCTCTATGCCGCGACGCTTGGCGCGATGAAGGCAGGCGTCGTCGTCAGCCCCCTCTTCGCGGCCTTCGGCCCCGAACCGGTGCGCGCGCGCATGGAGATCGGTGATGCGCGCGTGCTGGTGACAACCGCCCAGCACTACAGCCGCAAGGTCGCACCGTGGCGCGCGGACATGCCCGGGCTGAAGCTCGTGCTGATCATCGGAGACACGGCGCCGGACGGCTGCGTCGCGCTCGGCCCGGCCATGGCGGGCTCTCCCGAAACCTTCCCGACCGAAGCGACCCGGCCCGAGGACATGGCGCTCCTGCATTTCACCTCAGGGACCACGGGTTTGCCCAAGGGCGTGGTCCATGTCCACGAGGCCGTCGTCGCCCATGCCGAGACGGGCAGGCTGGCGCTCGACCTGCACCCCGGCGACGTCTACTGGTGCACCGCCGATCCCGGCTGGGTGACGGGGATGAGCTACGGCATCATCTCGCCGCTCTGCAACCGCGTGACGATGGTCGTGGACGAGGCCGAGTTCGACCTCGACCGCTGGTACGGCATCCTCGAACGAGAGCGCGTGGCGGTCTGGTACACCGCGCCCACCGCGATCCGGATGATGATGCGGGCGGGCGCCGAGGCGGCGGCGGGGCACGACTTCTCTGCGCTCAGGTTCCTCGCAAGCGTGGGCGAGCCGTTGAACGCGGAATGCGTGATCTGGGGGGAGAAGGTCTTCGGCCTGCCGTTCCACGACAACTGGTGGCAGTCCGAGACGGGCGGCATCATGATCGCCAACACCGCCGAGATGGACATCAAGCCCGGCGCGATGGGCAAGCCGCTGCCCGGGATCACGGCCAGCATCGTCGCGCGCGACGCAGACACGGTGCGCGAACTGCCGGACGGAGAGATCGGCGAGCTGGCGCTCCGCCCCGGCTGGCCGTCGATGATGCGCGCCTATCTCGGCCAGCCAGAGCGCTATGCCAGGGCCTTCGCCGGCGGCTGGTACCTGACGGGCGATCTCGCGATGCGGGACGTGGACGGCTACTTCTGGTTCGTGGGCCGAGCGGATGACCTCATCAAGTCGTCGGGTCATCTGATCGGGCCGTTCGAGGTGGAAAGCGCGCTGATCGAACATCCCGCCGTCGCCGAGGCGGCTGTGATCGGCGTGCCCGACGAGACGGCGGGCGAGGTCGTGAAGGCCTTCGTGACGCTGAAGGCAGGGTTCGCGCCGGACGAGGCGCTCGAACACGAGCTGCGCGGCCATGCGCGCCGGCGCCTCGGCCCCGCCGTCGCGCCCCGCGAGATCGTCTTCCGCGAGAGCCTGCCACGCACACGGTCGGGCAAGATCATGCGGCGGCTCCTGCGAGCCCGCGAACTCGGCCTGCCGGAAGGCGATCTTTCGACGCTCGAGGGGGATGCGCGATGACCGTGAAGGTGAAGCTCGACCATGCCCATGCGCTGGATCTCCTGCGGGGCATGATCCGCATCCGCCGGTTCGAGGAGAAGTGCTACGAGCTCTACACCCAGGAAAAGATCCGCGGCTTCCTGCACCTATACGACGGCGAGGAGGCGGTCGCCGTGGGCGTCGCGGCAGCGCTCGAGGACCGCGACCGGGTCGTGTCGACCTATCGCGAGCATGGGCACGCGCTGGCGCGGGGCATGAGCATGGAATCCGCGCTGGCCGAAATGTACGGCAAGGCCACGGGCTGCGCGGGTGGACGCGGCGGGTCGATGCACCTCTTCGACGCCGAGACGAACCTCTACGGCGGGAACGCCATCGTCGGCGGCGGACTGCCACTGGCCGTCGGGCTGGGCCTTGGCGACCTGATGCAGGGCGAGGACCGGGTGACGGTCTGCTTCTTCGGCGACGGGGCTCTGGCCGAGGGCGAATTCCACGAATCCATGAATCTTGCCGCGCTCTGGAAGCTGCCGGTGCTCTTCGTGCTGGAGAACAATCTCTACGCCATGGGCAGCGCGGTGGCGCGGGTGCAGGCCAACCCCGATTTCGTCCCGCGTGCGGCGGGCTACGGGATGGAGGCGGAGTCGGTGGACGGCAACGACGTGGTGGCGGTCGAGGCCGCGGCGCGGCGCGGCGTCGCCGCGATCCGGGGCGGCGAGGGACCGAGGTTCCTCGAATGCCGCACCTACCGCACCCGGCCGCATTCGATGTTCGACGCCGAGAAGTACCGCGACAAGGCCGAGGTGGCCGAATGGCGCGAACGCGCTCCGATCACCCGCTTCCAGAACTGGCTCCTCGACAACGATCTCGCCCGGAAGGCGGAGGTCGACGCCATCGAGGAAGAGGTCGAGGCGCAGCTCCGCAATGCGGTGGCCGCCTGCGAGCAGGCTCCGTGGGAGCCGGTCGAGGATCTCGAACGCCATGTCGTGGCCGAAACCCGCCCCGCGCCGCCCGACTCCGCGCCGCCGGCGGAGCCGGTCGAGACGACCTACCGGGAATGCTGCCGACAGGCGATCATCGAGGCGCTGGTGAAGGACGATCGCGTCTTCATGATGGGCGAGGACATCGGCGCCTATGGGGGCTGTTACGCCGTTTCCATGGGGCTGCTGAAAGAGTTCGGCCCCGAGCGCATCCGCGACACGCCGCTTTCGGAATCTGCCTTCACCGGGGCGGGGATTGGTGCGGCGCTCACCGGCATGCGACCCATCGTCGAGATCATGACGGTCAACTTCTCGCTCCTCGCGCTCGACCAGATCCTCAACACGGCCGCCACGATCCGCCACATGTCGGGCGGGCAGTTCGGCGTGCCTCTGGTGATCCGCATGGCCACCGGCGCAGGCCGTCAGCTCGCGGCGCAGCATTCGCACAGCCTCGAGGCCTTCTTCGCCCACATCCCCGGTCTCAGGGTGCTCGCGCCCGCGACGCTCGAGGACGCGCGGGGGATGCTCTGGACGGCGCTTCAGGAGCCTGACCCGGTGATCGTCCTCGAGCACGTGATGCTCTACAACATGGCGGGACGGATCGCGGGGAATGCGGGCGCCGTCGACATCGACCGCGCCGCCATCCGCAGGCCGGGCCGCGATGTCACGCTCATCGCGTGGTCGCATCTTCTCTGGAAGGCGCTCGAGGCGGCGGAGGAACTGGCGAAGGAGGGGATCGAGGCCGAGGTGATCGACCTCCGCGTGCTGCGCCCGCTCGACGACGAGACCATCATGGCCTCCGTCCGCCGCACACGGCGGGCGGTCGTGGTGGACGAGGGCTGGCGCACCGGGTCGCTCTCGGCGGAGATCGCTGCGCGGGTGCAGGAGACCTGCTTCTGGATGCTCGACGCCCCCGTGGCGCGGGTCTGTTCCGCCGAGGTGCCCGTGCCCTATCCGAAGCACCTCGAGACGGCGGCCCTGCCGCAGGTCGGCGACATCGTGGCGGCGGTCCGGGCGATGCCGGGGGTCGCGCCGTGAGCCTCTTCGCCATGCCCTCGCTCGGCGCTGACATGGAGGAAGGCAAGCTCGTCGAGTGGCTGGTCAAGCCCGGAGACCGCGTGACGCGCGGCGACATCGTGGCCGTGGTCGAGACGCAGAAGGGCGCCATCGAGATCGAGATCTTCGAGGACGGCGAAGTCGGCGCGCTTTTCGCAGAACCGGGCCAGACCCTGCCCGTTGGCGCGCCGCTCGCGCGGATCGTCGGGGAGGCAGAGGCGGCGGAGGCCGCGTCCGCCACGGCCGATGCCGCCTCCGAGAAGCCGGCGGCCGCCCCCTCGCCGCCCCCTGCACCGCCCCCGGCCGCTGCACCCGCCGCGCCATCCGCCACCGACCGCGTGCCGGCCTCTCCCGCCGCGCGCGTCCGGGCAGCGGAAGCCGGGATCGACCTTGCCGCCGTCGCCGGATCGGGACCGGGCGGCGCGGTTCTCCTCGCCGATGTCGAACGCCACGCGCAGACCCGGCGGGCGCCCGCCGCGGAGGCGCCGCGCGGCAAGCCCGGGCTCGACATGACCGAGATGCGCCGGGCGATCGCCGCCGCCATGTCCCGCGCGAAGCGGGAAATCCCGCATTTCTACCTCAGCCACGAGATCGACCTTCGGACGGCACAGGACCGGCTGAGCGCGCTGAATGCCGAGCGCACGCCCGACCGCCGGATCCTGATGGGCGCGATCCTCGTCCGGGCGACCGTCCGGGCGCTGGCCAGGGTGCCCGAGCTCAACGGGCGCTTCGAGACCGAGCCCTACGCCCCGTCGGACGCGGTCAACTGCGGGGTGGCCGTGGCCATGCGGGGCGGCGGCCTGATCGCGCCCGCGATCCTCGACGCGGGCGGCATGGACGCAGACGGGATCATGGATGCGATGCGCGATCTCGTTGCCCGCACGCGCGCAGGCCGCCTGCGCAACAGCGAGGTGACGCGCGGGACGATTACCGTCTCGAGCCTGGGCGAGACGGGCGTGGACGCGCTTTTCGGCGTCATCTACCCGCCGCAGGTGGCGCTCGTGGGCTTCGGCACGCCGCGTCTGCGCCCCATGGTGCGCGAGGGCCGCGTCGAACCGCGGCTTGCGGTGACCGCCACGCTGGCTGCCGACCACCGGGTCAGCGACGGTCGCCGCGGCGCGCTCTTCCTCGCCGAGATCGACCGCATTCTTCAGGAGCGTGATGCACCATGACCCCCGCCGACCTCCGCGCAGCCTTCATCGCCGACCTGACCGACATCGCCCCGGACCTTGAGCCGGACGCCATCGGAGACGACGACCACCTGCAGGATGACCTGGGACTCGACTCCATGGATTTCCTGAATCTTGTGAGCGCTCTTCACAGGAGGTTCGGTCTTCCGATCCCCGAAGCGGACTACCCGCGCCTTGCCACTCCGGCAAAAGCCGTGGCCTATCTGGTCGAGTCGGTCGCGAGGTGATCGCGTAGCCGGACAACCGTAGAGCCATAATCTGGTCATGCTCGTGTAGGGCGCGACGCGACCCTCGACGAGGCTGGGGCCGTGTCGATCGAACAGCAGGCAGGGGTGCGACGTGCTCCAGTCGCGGCTTGCGTGCGGCACCACCGAAGGGGGCCGCGTCGTGCCGATGCCCGGCCGTCCGACGTGATCGGGTGTTCTGCGAACCAGGGCGGGCATCTGGCGGAGGGCAGCGTGCGGCCCCAGATTAGTCGCATGGAAAAGCTGAAGGCCCTGTGGCGGGGCGACTTGAGCCTGGGTGACGCGTTCTGGACATGGGCGGTCATGACCGGCCTCATCGTCAACATCACGACCAGCATCCTCTTCGCCGTCCTGATCATGAACGACCTGCCGGTGGCGGCGCTCCTCGCCGGCTTTGGCGTGTCGGTCCCCTACAACATACTGGCCGTGGTCGGAGTCTGGAGGTCGGCGGCACGCCATGAGGGGCCTCGGTTGCAGGCGGATCTTGCCCGCTGGGCAAGCTTGATCCTGATGACCGTGCTGAGCCTGACATGACCTCCCCGCGGCCCGGATGTCGTGGGGCGGCGCGCGGCAGGCGGGTCCCCCGTGCGCTGGCGCCCCCGGTCGCGCGGGTTCCTTCGAGAGCGCGCCGCGCAGGGAGTTGCTGCGCGGCGCGCTCGGCTCAAGGCGTTCGTGCGACGTCACTTCGCATGACCGGGGAGTCTGCGCCCGCACCGCGCCGCGGTCGGCTTCGGCGCCCTGAGGGCGCCGGTCGATGTGCTCATGCCCCCGGTCCTTCTCCTCGCGCGCCGTCCCGAATGACTCTGCCGAAGATCGCGCATGGATGCTGCGGCGGACTGGCTGTGACCCAGCCCGCTCCCTCTGCGCACCTGCGTGGCCGCGCGGCTCGACGCGGCGGGGCCGAGGGAACACCCGGCCCGCGCCTTCCCCGCGCTCTTGCTCGTGAGGTGTCGCAAGGATCGCCACCATGACGCTCTTGAAGATCGCAGCCGCGCTCGGGGTTCTCTACGTTGCCCTTGTTCTCCTGATCGCCGTGGCACAGGATCGGCTCCTGTTTCCGCGATGGGCGATCGCGCGTGGACCGGTCGCCTTGCCTGCCAGCGCCGAGCGCATCTCCATCGAGATCCCGGACATCGGACCGTTGGTCGGCATCCTCCTTCCGGCCGAACGAGCCCCTCCGCCGGGGACCGCCCGTCTTCTCGGGTTCGGCGGAAACGCTTGGGATGCGGATGCTCTCGCTCTCTTCCTGCGTTCCCTCTTTCCGGACCGGGACATCGTCACCTTCCACTACCGTGGCTACGGCCCGAGCGCGGGACGACCGAGTGCCGATGCGATCCTCGAGGATGCCGAGCGCATCCACGACCAATTGACCGCCACCCTCGGAGACGATCGAACCGTTGTTGTCGGGCTGAGCCTCGGAGCAGGTCCTGCCGCCCATCTTGCAAGCCTGCGCCCCGTCGACGGCCTGATCCTCGTCACGCCCTTCGACTCGATCGAGGCGCTCGCGGGCGACCTTTACCCCTGGCTTCCGGTCCGCCTGCTTCTGCGGCATCGCATGGATGTGGCAGGGGCCGTCGCCCGTTCATCTGCCAAAGTCGCGATCATCGCAGCCGAACGGGACGAGGTTGTCCCGGCGCGGCGGACAGAGGCGCTTCGTCGCTCGTCAAGGGATCTGGTGCTGGACCGCATCCTTCCGGGGGTCGGACACAACGACATCTACGACAGCGGGGGCTTCGTCGAGGCGATGCGCGAGGCCCTGTCCCTCGTCGAGGATCAGGACGAACCGGCCCGGTGACGGCAACCTTGTCTTGACTTCGGTCAACGCGGCCGGAGCCCGGACCGCCTATCTTTTCGCGAAATGAGAGAGGCAAGGAGGAAAGTGCCATGCCGGCAAGAATGAAGGCGGCGATCTTCGTGGAACCGAACCGCATCGTGCTCGACGAGAAGCCGATCCCGGATGTCGGCCCGCTCGACGCCCTGATCCGGGTCACCACGACGACGATCTGCGGCACCGACGTTCACATCCTGAAGGGAGAGTATCCCGTCGCCCCCGGTCTCACGATCGGCCACGAGCCGGTCGGCGTGATCGAGAAACTCGGCTCGGCGGTGCAGGGCTACACCGAAGGACAGCGCGTGATCGCCGGCGCGATCTGCCCCAGCGGGCACAGCAACGCGTCGCTTTGCGGCTGCCACAGCCAGGACGGCGCGGGCACCAGACACGGCTTCAAGCCGCTCGGCGGCTGGCGGTTCGGCAATACGATCGACGGCTCGCAGGCCGAGTACCTCCTTGTCCCGGACGCCATGGCCAATCTGGCGCCGATCCCGGACGGCCTGAGCGACGAGCAGGTACTGATGTGCCCCGACATCATGTCCACCGGCTTCTCCGGTGCGGAGAGCGGACATGTCCGGATCGGCGACACGGTCGCCGTCTTCGCGCAGGGCCCGATCGGTCTCTGCGCAACTGCCGGAGCGCGGCTGATGGGGGCGACCACCATCATCGGGGTCGAATCCGTCCCTGCGCGCATGGAGATCGCCCGGAAGATGGGCGCCGATCACGTGGTGGACTTCACCAAGGAGGACCCGGTCGAGGAGATCATGCGGCTCACCGACGGACGGGGTGTCGACGTGGCGATCGAGGCACTCGGGCGGCAGGAGACCTTCGAGAGCGCCCTGCGGGTGCTGCGGCCCGGCGGGACGCTGTCGTCGCTCGGCGTCTACTCGACCGATCTGAGGATCCCGCTCGGCCCCTTCCTGGCGGGGCTCGGAGACCACAGGATCGTGACGACGCTCTGTCCCGGCGGCAAGGAGCGCATGCGCCGCCTTATGGAGACGATCGCCGGAGGGAGGCTGGACACCCGGCCGCTCGTCACCCACCGCTACAAGCTCGACCAGATCGAGGACGCCTACGACCTCTTCGCCAACCAGCGGGACGGGGTTCTCAAGGTCGCCATCACGGCATAGGCGGAAACGCAGCGCGATCTGGAGCCTGCAGAGGCGCCGGTCGCGTTGGCGGCACCATCCTGATCCGCCGGAAGTGCGCCTCCAGCCGGGCGTCATCCGCGTTCCACGACCTCTCGCCCTGCGTGAGCAGCCGCGTCCCCGCTGCGAGCCGTCAGCTTCGCGTCGCGGGTCCCTGCAGGACAAGCCAGGCAGAGACGAGAGCGATGAGGGAGAGGATCGCGATCGCGATGACAGAGTAGCCCATGACCGAGTTGGCGAGCAGGGCGACCGTCGCCACGCCTCCGAGACGCGCGAAGGTGATGTCCAGACTGGCCGAGATCGCGGTCATCCCTCTTGGCGCCAGCCTCAGGACCAGTTGCGTCGACGGCGCGTTGCTGCACGCGAGCCCGCAGCCGACGAGCACCGAGGCAAGAGCAAGGCACACCACTCCAGAGCAGTAGTAGGCCAGCGGATAGGCCAGCGCGATCAGGACAGGCGCACCCAGCAGGATGACGCCCACGCTCGGCGCATCGACCCAGTTTCTCAGGAGCGTGCTCGCGATAGAGAAACTCAGCCACAGGATCGACAGGACGAGGCCGATGCTGGCCACCGCGAATCCATCGCCGGCAAGGAGGATCGGCAATCTGAAGAGGAAGTAGGTGATCGACCCGTAGGTGCAGAAGACATACACGAACATCAGCCACAAGCCGCCCGACCGAAGAAGTCTCGCGTAGTTGGGCCTCGACGCAGCTCGCGTCATGTCGGCGGTCCCGGCGGAGGATCTGAGAACGACCGCCAGAGCGAACATGGAGACTGCGGCAAAGAGGGTGAACGCGAGGCTCCAGTTGTCTGCCGCGAACGCGGTGCTGTAGATGACGGGCCCCAGGGCGGCCACGTAGCCGACGATGCTGCCCCAGACGATGAGGATTCGTCCCGGCCGCTCGGGCGCCGCCGTCGTCAGGAGGATCGGGATCAAGGGCGAGAAGACTCCGCCTCCGAATCCCTGGACGATCCGCCCGGAAATCAGGACCTCGTACCCTCCCGCCATCGCGACCAATGCCGACCCGGACGAAAAGAAGAGAACACCTATGCTGAAAACCGTCCGTGCTCCGAATACATCACCCAGCCAACCGCCAAGCAGGACACCTGCTGCGACGGCAATGCCATAGGAATTGAAGACCCAGGCGAGCTGGCTGACCGACAGATCGAATTCCTGCTGTATCGCGGGAAGCAGCAATGGAACCAGAGTGAGTTCCATTACGAATGCAACGCTTACGGCAATTGACCCATATGTGGTTCTGCTGCTCGACACGATTCCCGGAAGTGGCTCGGCAGGTTAACCGCAGGTTGTGACGGGCGCATCAAGCGGCGTCAATGACCCATTTGAAAAACGCTGCGTCAACCTTTCGAATCGACCGACGTCAAGGCGGATCGGATCGAGGAGACGCGTTCGACGTTCCGAAGAGTCTGCGGCTCCCTCGAAAGAGCCCTTGCGATGTCGGCCGCGCTCATCCAGACAAGGTAATCTACATCGGTCGTCTGCTTGTCGGGGCCAACCCATTTCCCGGGTTCGCAATGGCTGTAGCCGTAGCGAAGGTGGGCGCCCTTGGTCGCCAGCTGCTGGGGAACCAAGGCGAAGACGTAATCGGGCTGCCAACGGAAGTGCACGATTTCGAACAGGATTCTCGAGAACACGCTGGTCGCGCCCTGGCTTCGCATCCCGCCCAGCCCGTTCGGCTGCAGCCAGAAATCGCCATGATAGCAGACCCTGCCGGTGATCCGGCCGAGAGCCTCTGGACCTGTGAAATGCGTCAGATCCGGGTCCGGCGTCGTGTCCGGCGTGATGTACTTGTGGCGATGCGTGTCCATGTGCTCTGCGAGCGACAACCCGGAAAGGTCGAGAAGGCGCACCGCCTGAGTGTGGATCAGTTCGCCGCCAGGGCCGAAACCGCAAATCCAGAAACCGTTGGATGCATCGATGTAGGAACTGGCGACGTCGAACATCGGATACATGGCACTGCGGTCCGATTGTGCGATTCGAAGACGGCGGTATCGGGAGAAATCATCGCCGACTTCCACGCGCACGCCCGAAGCGTCCAGTTCGTTCACAAGACCGGAAACACGCATGATGGCGCTGAAAATGCTGTGTGCTGACATCGCGAGCCCCGACCCCTCTAGCCCAAGTTGACCGGGACGCTAGCACGACTCTTCCGGGGCGTGTAACCGCCTCTCACACTTGGGCGCGATGCATTCTCCTAATGTTGCTTTTTGATCGCTCAGGTAGCGAATCCATGATCAGTTCGTCAGGAATGTCAGGCAGATCGCCTTCTCCGAGCGCATCGATCTCGACCTGCTTCGTGATTACCGCAAGCACGAGCAGACCCGGCGTGCCATCCGGGAACACGCAGCCCAGCAGGAGGCGCTGGAAGGTTACCGGCAGAGGATCGCCGCCATCCTTCGGCAGATAGGCGAAGAGGTGATCGAGGCGCACGCCGCCCTCGTTGTAGATGCGCGAATAGGCACCGGAGATGAACTCGTTGAACTCGTCGCCGACGTTGTCCTCGTTCATCAGCTTGCCGATCGCGCTCTTCGACCATGCCCAGCCGAACCACCGCGCATAGGCCGAATCGGGGCCCACATCGACGAAGACCCAGCCGGCGGGCCCCTTTCTGTAGAGCACGGTGTAGGGCCGGATGATCTCCATGGCCTCGTGCTCGATCTGCGTCTCGGCATTGCCCCAGGCCACAAGCGCCTCCCTGACGAGGCGCAGTCCGTCGATCGCGATCTTCGATACCGGATGTTGCTGGGAATAGAACGCCCGTCCGTCGGCATCGGTGTACCGACTGGATTCCAGGCCGCCAGTCAGCTGCCTCGTCAGCGCGGATTGGCCGGACCAGAGATCCAGCTGAAGCAGGATCGCCTTGGCCCCCGGAAGCGATCCCCGGCCGAAGGGCGTCAGCCGGTACTGCCGGTCCTCGACTTCGAAGAGCCTCGCCCCCTTGATCGTCTCCAGGTCCGTGATGTGACGGCGGACCGTCTGGCGCGTCGCGCCAAGTTCGTCGCAGGCTTTGGAGAGATTGAGGTGATCACTCAGGCAAACAAAGGCGCGCAGCATGGCAACGGTTATGCCGCCGGTGTTGCTGGTCTGAAGCACGTCGTCACCATGATTTTGGGAGTTCTTGAACCGCGAAAATGGATACCTGACAGAATCGAACGTTTCTCAGAGAAGATCCGCGAAAAAAAGGCATAACTGAAGCAATAAGTAGAATGGTGAATCCTGGCCGCCCCTTTGACCGCGAACGTGAACCGTCGCCCGTTTCGCAGGCGCGGGGAAGCGGCCGGGTCGCCAGAACCTCACCACGCTGCGACCATGATTTCGCCAAGTTACCTGAGGATGTTCGTGGCGCAAAAGGGTGCGCCATGAGTCACGTCCATCAGTTTCTTGCCGTCTCCGCCCCGCCTCCGGGATCCGTCAATGTCATGTTCGGCAAATCGATAGAGGGTCCAGGCGGAAGGTGGGTTCCCTGCGTGATGCAGATTGCTGATGGCGAGTTCTGCTCCAGCCTTTTCGAAGTCGGACCGGGGCGGAGGCAGGTCTGCGCCGCGACCTCCCGGTTCCAATGCGCTGACGAAGCGCTTAGGTCCGCCATCGAGCTTGCGAGCACGGCGGCTGCCTGACTGACCGTCAGCGTTCAGCCGGGCGCGAGCGCCCGTCCCTCCATCGGTGACGCACGACTGTCGCCTTGCCGCACATTCCCCGCGTCGACGAAACGAAGGGTGTCAAACGCCCGCTGCGCTTCGCTGGCGGCTCAAGACGCACGACTCTGACTCGCTGCGGGGCCGTGACCCCCGATACGAGGAAGGGCCGCACCTTGGTGCGGCCCCCTTGGGTCGAGCGAGCGAGTGGGTACATAACGAGTGCCAGAAGCAAGACCTTGGTGCCGGAGCACTGCGGCGCCCCCGCAGCAGAATTGCGTCGAAAGCTTGTGCAACCCGGAGTCCGAGGAAACAGACCGTTAACAGGGTGCGAGCGCCGTAGTCCGCGCCACGCCCTCTCCTTACAGGTCAGGCCGCAAACCGCAGCGCGATCCGATCGGCTTCCGCCAGGCAGCGCGCCCGGTCGAGAAGACGCGAGATCGTCTTCGACGCATAGCCCGTCTGCTCGTACCGTCCGAGGTCCTCCGTGAGGAAATCGAGCATCACCTGCGGGGCATCCTCGAGAAGCTCGGCAAGATAGGGGTAGAGGTCCTGCTCGTTCCCTTGATCGGCCGAAGCCCCGACGTACTCTTCAATCAGATCGAACACCGCTACTTCCTTCACCACTTACCATCGGGAACCGGGGAAACCGGAGGCCCCGCTTACCGGTCGTCTTCCGTCTCGTCGCTGTCCCTGGCCCGCGTCTTCAGCTCCCGCACCCTGGATACGCCGGTCCGGACATCGACCTTCGGAGCGCAGCCTCCCGCAGCGTCAGCGTCACCGAACGGAGCCGCCCATCCGAGCACGTGATCCACATAAAGCGCTTGTGTCGACACTCTCGCGGTCATCTGACCCGAAGCTCCCCAAAGTGTGGGACACCTGCCGCAATGCGCGAGCGGTGCCCGGGACGACGCCAGTCAAGGCTCTCGCGCATCCGGCGAAGCTTCGACGCATCGCGATCGCGCGCCGTCACATGCATCCACTGCTTTGCGCAGAACAGGGTCAGGGCACCACCGACAACCGCGAACGCATAGATGAACATCACACCCTACTCCTGACACAACCGCACGCGGTCCGTCCGCGATTTCCCATGGAGCCGACCATGGCGATGGATCGCCCTGGTCGCTCCGGGAACAGCCTTGCTCCAGGACACGCGGAGCTCACACACCTTCACCACACACACTCGGTCACTCACGACAAGAAACCAGGTTCACTCGTTACCGTCGCCGGAGGCGGCACTTGCCTTGCCGATGACCCTTCACCCGAAACTCGAACCCGAACACTCGCCACTCAACTCGTCACACCGACCACTCACTTGTCTTGAGACGGTTGTCCGCGATTCGCCGATTCCGTTCAATTCGACAAAAATTCACCGCGAATGGATGATCCATCACGCATCTCTGGATGATTTTTCATCCATCACGCTGACGTTCCGCCGTTCGCGTCAGCCACCGGTGCGCAGGCGCAATGCGAGGAAGGGCGCGCTTTTCTGGCGGAAGATGATGGGTCGGACGAGGTCCGACTGCCGTCGCTGCTTCCACAGCGCCTGAGAGACTGTTCCCTAGGCGCCGCGCGTTCCTGCGCGCACCAGGATCATCTCGGCTGCCTTTTCGGCGATCATCGTGACCGGCGCATGAGTGTTGCCCGAGGTGATTGCCGGCATCACAGACGCGTCTGCGACGGACAGGCGGCCGATGCCATGGACCGTCAGGTCGGGGGCCACGACGGCACCCGGATCGGTTCCCATCCGCGCAGTGGAGACCGGGTGGAAGATCGTCGTGGAGATGTCGCCCGCGGCTCGGGCAAGGTCCTCGTCCGACCGGATGGCGGCGCCGGGGAGGTACTCCTCCGGCGCATGAGGCGCCATGGCCTTGGTCCCCATGAGCCGCCGCGCGTGAAGGATGCTGTCGACAGCGACCTGCCGGTCCGCAGGGTCGCTGAGGTAGTTCGGCCGGATCCGCGGCGGCGCAAAGGGGTCGGGGGCGGAGATGTGGACGCTTCCACGGCTCTGCGGGCGGAGGTTGCAGACTGAAACCGTCAGCGCCGGGAAGCGATGGAGCGGCTGGCCGAAGGCATCGAGCGACAGGGGCTGAACGTGGTATTCGATGTTCGGCGTCTCGTGTTCAGGCGACGATCGCGTGAAGATGCCGAGCTGGCTTGGCGCCATGGACATGGGTCCGCTCCGACGCAGGGCATATTCGGCGGCGATCCGGGCGCGCCCCAGGGGGTGCGCGAAGATATCGTTGAGCGTCAGTGCGCCGCTGATGCGGAAGACGGTCCGGATCTGCAGATGATCGGCAAGGTTCTCTCCCACGCCGGGAAGCGCGTGCCGGACCTCGATCCCGTGCCCTGACAGGACGTCCGGGCGCCCGATCCCCGAAAGCTCGAGAATCTTCGGCGATCCGATGGCCCCGGCCGCCAGAACGATCTCGCCCGCGGCGTTCGCCCGATGCAGCGCGCCGCCGCGCCGGAAGAGGACCCCGGTCGCGCGACGCCCGTCGAGAAGAACGCGCGCTACCTCGGCATCGGTGACGATCCTGAGGTTCGGGCGGCCGCGCACCGGATCAAGGAATGCCTTGCGGGCGTTCCAGCGGACGCCGCGTCTCTGCGTGACGGGGAAATAGCCGACGCCTTCGTTGTCGCCGCGGTTGAAGTCGCCCGTTTCGGGAATGCCGAGTTCCACCGCAGCCCGCACGACGGAGTCGAGAATTGGCCACTTCAGGCGCTGCCGTTCCACGATGAGTTCACCGTCGCCGCCGTGCGCGTCATCCGCCCCGCCGAAATAGCGTTCGGAGCGCTTGAAGTAGGGCAGGACATCGTCCCAGCCCCAGCCGGTATTTCCCTTCTGTCGCCAGAGGTCGTAGTCGCGGGCCTGTCCGCGCATGTAGATCATGCCGTTGATGGACGAACAGCCGCCGAGGACCTTGCCCCGCGGGTAGTTGAGCGCCCTCCCGTTCAGCCCGGGCTCGGCCTCGGTGCGAAGGCACCAGTCGAGCGTGGGGTTGCCCATGGCGAAGAGGTAGCCCACCGGAACGTGCACCCAGAAGCGGTTGTCGCTGCCGCCTGCCTCGAGGAGGAGGACGCGGGAGCGGGGGTCTGCGCTCAGCCGGTTGGCCAGAACACAGCCGGAGGACCCGGCACCGACGACGATGTAGTCGTAGGACCCGAAATCCTGCGCCTCCGGTGCGATGTCTTGGATCGGGGCCATGCGTCCTCCTCCGGCTGCGGTCCGGGACACGCGCCGCGACGCCGCCCCGACCAGCCTCTCCTAAAGCATCCGCGACGGCAGCCAGAGCACGAGCTGCGGGAAGATGAACACCATGATCACCGCGAGAACCTGCAGGAGCACGAAAGGGATGATGCCCTTGTAGATGTCGATGATGCTGACTTCGGGCGGCGCCACGCCCTTGAGGTAGAAGAGCGAGAAGCCCACGGGCGGGGTGAGGAAGCTCGTCTGGAGCGTCACGGCGAAGAGGACGATGAACCAGATCTGGTCGAACCCCAGGGCGACCACGACCGGTGCAACGAGCGGCAGCATGATCAGCGAGATCTCGAGCCAGTCGAGGAAGAACCCCGCGAGAAAGGCGATGCCGAGGATGGCGAGAACGATGCCGCCCGGTCCGAAGGGCAGTGCCTTGAGCGTTTGGCTGATGAACTCGTCGCCGCCGAGCTGGCGCATGACCACGGCGAACATCGTCGCGCCGAGGAAGATGCCGAAGATGAACGCCGTGGTGAGCGTCGTCTTCATCCCCACGTCCTTCAGCACCGCCCAGGTCAGACGTCCGTTCAGCGCGGCGAGCAGCGTTGCGCCGAAGGCGCCGACGCCCGAGGCTTCGGTCGGTGTGGCGAAGCCGAAGAAGATCGAGCCCAGGACGGCGAAGATGAGCGCCAGCGGCGGAAGCACCGCGAGGAGGGTGTCGAATATCAGTCGCCCCGTTACCGGTGGCAGGTCGATCGGCGCCGGGGCAAGGCGCTTGAAGAGGGCCGCGGCGATGAGGATGAAGACAAGGTAGAAGCCGCCCAGCATGAAGCCCGGAATGAGCGCGCCCATGAACAGGTTACCGACCGACACGGACATCTGGTCCGCCATGATGATCAGCATGATCGACGGCGGAATGAGGATACCGAGCGTACCGGCCGAGGCAACGACGCCCGCGGCAAAGCCCTTGTTGTAGCCCTGCTGGAGCATGATCGGCATCGACAGCATGGCCAGAAGCACGACCGACGCGCCGACGATGCCGGTCGAGGCGGCCAGCAGGATCCCGATGAGCACGACGCCCAGGGCGAGGCCGCCGCGGAACCGCCCGAAGAGCTGGATGAAGTTCGCCATCAGCTTTTCCGTCACGCCAGACCGCTCGAGCATGAGGCCCATGAAGATGAACATCGGCAGCGCCACGAGGATCCAGTTCGACATCTGGCCCCAGATGCGCTGCACCATCACCCCGAAGATCCGTGTGTCGGTGAGGAAGTAGGTGTCCCATCCGAGGTACTCGTAGCCGAGGATGGCGATGAAGCTGAAGATGACCGAGATGCCGGCAAGCGCCCAGGCGACCGGAAAGCCTGTGAAGATCAGCCCGATGAAGCTGACCAAGAGCGCGATCACCAGGATTTCGTTGGTATCCAGCATGTCGGTGCCGTCTCCTCATGTGCCGGCCAGTCCGGCGGATCGTGTCAGGGTGAGTTCGCCGCGGACCTTCAGGACACCGGACGCGGTCGTGGATAGCCGAACAGGAAGGCGCAGACCCGCAGGAACCGGGCCAGCGTCGCGAGGCCGAGATAGGCGAAAGCCACGATGATCACGCCCTTGATCGCCCAGCGATTGGCAAGCCCCCCGGGCGCCGACGACCGCTCGCCTCGGCGCCAGGACGCCTCGACGAAGGGGATGGCATACGAGAGGATCATGTAGATCACGGGAGCGAGCAGCACCAGGATCCCGAAAAACTCGATCCAGGCGCGCGTCCGCGGGCTCATCGTCATGGCGAGGACGTCCACCCGCACGTGCGCGTCGTGCTTCACGGCGTAGCCGATGCCCAGCATGAAGCCCACCGCATACATGTGCCACTGCATCTCCTCGACCCAGATGTAGTTGACCGAGAAGACGTAGCGGCCGACGACGTTGCCCACGATCACGAGGACGAGGACGATCCAGATCCAGTTGATGGTGCTGCCGACGAATTCGACCACGGCTTCCAGCGCATCCGAGATTGCGGTGCGGGGGAAATCCAGTCCGTGAGCGCGCGAGGACTTCTCCTCGACCTTTTCGAGATCGAGTTCGATCTCAGGCTTGGGTGGCTCCATGTCCGGTGGCTCCATGTTCCGGAAGAACCCGCGCCGGGCTTCGGCGCGGGTGGTCTCGTGAAATCAGCCCTGGCGTCCACGTCTCCAGGCAGCGGTGACGCGCCGCCTGGAGCACGTGATTACTCTCCGATCCGGGTTTGCCAATCGCGCGGCAGGTAACCCATCTCCTTCCACGGGCGCAGCTCGGCCTGGTACTCCATCATCGAGGAGTACACCTTGCCGAACATCTCGTCCCGCTCGGACCACGACGTGAGGACCGTGTTCGCCGCCTCGCGGAACGCGGCGATCTGCTCGTCCGAGTAGGTGCGGATGTTGGTACCCTGCTCCTCGAACCGCTTGAGCGCGGCCCCCTGCAGAGCCTCGGCGCGGCCGATCGAGTAGGCGACGCCGGCCTTGCAGGCGAGGTTGATCATGGCGCGGGTCTGCTCTTCCAGCCCGTTCCACACGTCGAGGTTGACGTAGAGGTACTGGTTGGTCGATGGCTGGTGCCAGCCGGGAAGATAGAGATAGGGCGCAACCTGGTAGAAGCCGAGCTGCTCGTCGACCGTGGGCAGCGAGAACTCGGTCGCATCCAGCGTGCCGGTTTCGAGCGCCTGATAGAGTTCGCCGCCCGGCATGATGGTGACCGACATCCCGAACTGGCCGAAGATCTCGCCTCCCACTCCCGCCGCGCGGAATCGGAGACCCTGGAGGGAGTCGACCGTGGGCACCTCGGTGCGGAACCAGCCGGCGGTTTCCGGGCTGATGGTGCCGCACAGGATCGGATGAACGTTGAGCGGATGGAACAGCTCCTCGAGCAGCTCCTGGCCTCCGTGATGCGTCATCCAGCCCACGAACTCTATGGATTCGAGGCCGAACGGCGTGGCGCCGAACAGGGCCGAGGCGGGGACGGTGCCCCACTCGTAGCCCATCCACGAGAAACCGGCGTCGATGTTGCCCTCGGACACGTTCTCGAAGATCGACAGGGCAGGTATGACCGCGCCGGGTTCCGCCACCTGAAGATCGATGTTCCCGCCCGACACGACGCGGAGCTGATCCGCGACCCAGGGCATCGTGTCGCCGAGCGCGGTGAGCGTCGAGGCGAAGGACATCGGTACCTGCCAGCGTACGCGCTCCTGAGCGTCGGCGACGCCCGGGACCGCGATGACCGCCGCTGCTCCGAACGCGGCGACGGTGGACAATAGGCCGCTGTATACTTTTTTCATGGTAAGCCTCCCTGGTTTTCTGTTTCACCCAAGGGCGCACGGACCGCGCATCCCGAGGGGCCTGTCCTTGTTACAGGTTCGAAAAGCCACGTGGCAACCGGCTATCCTTCTTCTAAAGGACGCATGTTCCTGAAACCCTGCATCTAACGGCGGACCGTCGGGACCACATGCGACAGGAACCACGACAGAGCCGCGCTGCATATCGGGGCCTGGGCCTCGGCCATCCTTTGCGGAGGCTCGGACCGCGACCGCATCTCTTCGAGGCAGCCCGCCACCCGTCCGCGGCATTCCATGCGCACCGGAGGGCCGCGGACATTTCCTGATGCTACCGGTTCAGAACGGCCATCTGGCGGGCAAACTCCGGCTCTGCCATGAGCGCCTTGCAGCGGGCGAAGCGCCCGTCGGCATAGGCCCGGAAGTCATCGGCCGGGTTGCCGTTCGCAAGCTGGATGAGGCCCCAGAGCGTCCAGAGCAGGTCGCACATCGCCTTGTAGATCACCATCCGCGCACGGTCGCCCTCGGGCACCGGACCGCCGAAGTAGGCGGCCAGCATCTCCGCGTCCTGATCCGGCCCGAAGCCGCCTTCGACGGACAGATCGCCCAGGTCCCACATCGGGTCGTTCATGCCCGAGTACTCCCAGTCGACGATCCACATGCGCTCCCCGGTATCGAGGAAGTTCTCGCAGAGCGGGTCGCAGTGGCAGGCGACCGAGGGCAGCGGGTGGCGCGCGAGGGCGACGCGGATGCCTTCGGCTTCGGCCACGACGTCATGGTAGCCATCGGGAAGCGCCACGTCCTTCGTGGACAGGAGCCTCAGGTAGCCGTCGATCATGTCGAAGAGCTCGAAGCGCGCGGGGAAGACGGCGCCCGACGTGTGGAGCTGGCGGAACGCACGGGCCGCGCGGGAAGGGGCGCCGGGCCGCGTGCGGAACGCCTCGGGCGTCATGGTCGCCGTGTCCGCGATGAAGCGCGTGACCATGATGCCCGAGGGCGGGTCGACGAAGAGGACTTCAGGGCTCACGCCGGCGGCGGCAGCGGCATGCGCTGCGGCGGCTTCATTCACGCGGTCGATGTATTCCTCGGTGCCCTTCCCGGGAAGACGGAGGACGGAGTCGCCCGCGCGGAAGACGGCGTTCGTGAGCCCTCCCATCCGCTCCAGCGGGCCAGTGTAGCCCGCGAGCACGGGAATGCCCGCCATCACCTTCCGCGCGTCGTTCTCCATGCCGTCCCTCCGTCTCAGCCCGTCGTCGCCACACTTCCACAGGGCGGACACGGTGGCTAGAGTCGGTCGCAAGGAGGATGCCATGGCCAGCCACGACAACGACCACCTCGACGCCGTCTATGCTGCAAAGGGCCCGGCCGACATCGCGCGGCTCTACGACGCCTGGGCCGGGTCCTACGACGCCGACATGGCGAAGGCGGGCTACCGGCACCCCGCAATCGCGACGGCCCTCCTGACGCGGCACCTGCCGAAGCGTGCGGCGCCGGTGCTCGACGCGGGCGCCGGCACCGGGCTCGTGGGGGAATGGCTGGGCATCCTGGGTTACCCGGAGGTCGAGGCGCTCGACATCTCCGAAGGCATGCTCGCCGTGGCACGTGCGAAGGGCGTCTACCGCGCGCTGCACGTGGGCGTGCTGGGCGGCGACCTCCCGTTCGCGGCGGGCCATTTCGCGGGCCTCGTCTGCGCGGGCGTCCTGACGACGGGCCATGTGGGGGCCGAGGCGCTGCCCGGGCTCCTCGCCGTAACGCGTCCCGGCGGGGTGCTGGTGCTGACGGTAAAGGAGACGCTCTGGACGGGCAGCCTCAAGGCCGCCGTCGAAGCCGCACCGGAGGCAAGGCTCGTCGAGGCGACGGAGCCCTACATCTCCATGCCCGGCGAAACGGGCGCGACCCCGAGCCGCGCCGTCGTGCTGGCCCGCAGCTAGGCCCGGATGCACTCGCCCTTCGGGTCGTGGAAGGGCGGCGTGCCCAGCACCGCCGGCACCGTCTCGCCCGCCACCACGAGTTCGTAGCGCCCGCCCGCCAGCCAGTCGTCCGTCACGCCCTCTGCGTTCCGGACGTAGCCGTAACCGATGCCTTTTGCGAGCGTGTAGCCGTAGCCGCCCGAGGTCAGGTAGCCCACCGGCGCACCGTCGCGCAGGATCGTCTCGCGCCCAAGGAGCACGGTGTCGCCATCCACGAGGAAACCGGCGAAGCGTTTCCTCAGCGGCTTGCCCGCCATCGCCTCCAGCGCCTCGCGCCCGAGGAAGGGGCGGTTGGTCTTCATCTTCACCGCCCAGCCCAGCCCCGCCTCGAAGGGCGTGTCGTTCGGCGTGATGTCCGACGACCACGCGCGATAGCCCTTTTCGAGCCGGAGCGATTCCAGCGCCCGGTACCCCACGGGCCGCACGCCCGCCCCCGCCCCGGCCTCCATCAGCGCGTCGAACACGCGCCCCGTTGCGTCGAGCGGCACGTGCAGCTCCCACCCGAGTTCGCCGACGTACGTGACGCGCAGCGCCCGCGTCCGCGCCCCCGCGATGTCGATCTCGCGCACGTGGCCGAAGGGGAAGCCCGCATTCGACGAATCGGCCCCGGTGACCGCCGCCAGCACCTCCCGCGCCCGCGGCCCCATCAGCGACAGGGTCCCCCACCGCTCCGTCACGTCCTCGATCCGCACGTCGCCCTGCGGCAGGTGATCGGCGATCCAGCCGAGGTCGTGGGTCCGGAACCCCGTGCCCGTGACGATGTAGAACCGGTCCTCCGAAATGCGCGCCACGGTCAGGTCGGCCTCGATCCCGCCCCGGCCGTTGAGGAGCTGGGTGTAGGTCAGCCGCCCCACAGGCTTCGTCACGTCGCCTGCGCATACCCAGTCGAGCGCGCGTTCCGCGTCGCGCCCCGTCACCTCGTACTTGGCGAAGGACGACTGGTCGAAGACCCCCACGGCGTTCCGCACCAGCGCGTGTTCCTCGCCCACCGGCCCGAACCAGTTCTGCCGCCCCATGGAATAGACGTCGCGCGCCTCCATCCCCTCCGGCGCGAACCAGTTCGGCCGCTCCCACCCGAGCTTCGACCCGAAGACCGCCCGGTGCCCCTTCAGCCGGTCGTAGAGGGGAGAGACGATGCGCGGGCGGCCACTTTCCATCTCCTCGTGCGGGAAGGCGACGGTGTAGTGCTTGCCATAGGCCTCGCAGGTGCGCTCGCAGACCCACTGCCGGTCGCGGTGGAGGCCCGAGAAGCGGCGGATGTCGACGACCCAGAGGTCCATCGGCGCCTCGCCCGCCACGACCCACTGCGCCAGCACCCACCCCGCCCCGCCGCCCGAGGCGATGCCGAAGGCGTTGAAGCCCGCGCCCACGTACATGTTCGCGCATTCCGCCGCGCGGCCGAGGATGAAGTTGCCGTCGGGCGTGAAGCTCTCGGGCCCGTTGATCATCTGCTTGACGCCGGCCTCCGCCAGCGCGGGCACGCGGGCGATCGCCTGCTCCATGTGCTGGGCGAAATGGTCCCAGTCGTCGTCGAACAGCCGGAACTCCCAGTCGGTCGGCACGTCGCCCATGGTCCAGGGCTGCGGGTCGGGCTCGTAGCCACCCATGACGAGCCCGCCGACCTCCTCCTTGAAGTATGTGCGCCGGTCGGGGTCGCGGATCGTGGGCGCATCCGTCGACAGGCCGGGAAGCGTTTCTGTGACGATGTACTGGTGCTTGATGGGCTGGAGCGGCACCTCGATCCCCGCCATCGCGCCCACCTGTCGCGCCCATTGGCCCGCGCAGTTCACGACCTTCTCGCACAGGACCTCGCCCTGGGTGGTCTCCACCGCGACGATCCGGTCGCCCTCCATCCGGAAGCCCGTGACGCGGACGCCTTCGACCAGCGTCGCCCCATGCATCCGCGCGCCCTTGGCGAGCGAGCGGGCGATGTCGGACGGGCTCGCCTGCCCGTCCGTCGGCAGCCAACTCGCCCCGATGAGGTCGGAGGTGTCCATGAGCGGCCACATCCGCTTCACCTCGTCGGGCGGGATCAGGTGCATCTCCATCCCGAAGCTCTTCGCGGTGGTGGCGAGGCGGCGGAACTCCGTCCAGCGGTCCGGCGTGGTGGCGAGGCGAAGGCAGCCGGTCATCTTCCACCCGGTCTCGAGCCCCGTCTCCCCGGCCAGCCGCTTGTAAAGATCGACCGAGTACTTGAGCACCTGCGTGATCGAGGCCGACGACCGCAGCTGCCCCACGAGCCCCGCCGCGTGCCATGTCGACCCTGAGGTGAGCTGTCCCTGTTCCAGCAGCAGCACCTCCGCCTTGTGGTCGCGCGCGAGGTGATAGGCGGTGGAGCAGCCGATGATCCCGCCGCCGATGACGACGATCTGGGCGCGGTCAGGAAGGTTCATGCGGTTCCCCATGTGCTGCGGTAGGCGTCGACGGCGGCGTCGAGCCGCGCCTGGTTCTCGGCGGCGTAGGCGCGGTAATCCACGCCAGGCGCCGCAAGGTGAAGGTCGGAAACCCAGGCCCAGAGCGTCTCGCGCAGGAGAGAGGCGACCTGCATCGCGTCGAAGGCGCGGGACAGCGCCGGGTCGGGGTCCGCGCCGAAGTAGGCGGAAAGGAGCGCACGCGCCGCGTCCGGCGGCATCTCGGCGTTCGATGCCGCTCCGGCGAGGTCGAACAGCGCCGTGCCGAAACCCGCGTATTCGTAGTCGATGAGCCAGAGCCGGTCGCCATCTTCGAGGAAGTTCGCGGGCAGGAGGTCGTGGTGCCCGAACACGATGGGCAGCGGCACCTGCGCGCGCTCCATCTCATCCGACAAGGCGAGGAAGGGGCCGGTGACGCCCTCGTGCGCGGTGCCTTGCAGGGTGCGCGCGTAGTCTCGGACGACGTGGAAAGGCCAGAACAGGAACGCGGGCCCCGAGATGCCCGCGCCCATGCGCCGATGGAAGTCCGAAAGGAGCCGCGCGACGCGTTCGGGGTTCCCCCGCAGATCCTCCGCCCCCCATGTGCGCGCGCCGATGAAAGCCGTGACCATCACGCCCGGCGCGGCATAGCGCACCTCCGGGCCGAAGCCCGCGGCATGGGCCGCGCGCGCGGTCATCACCTCCCGCGCGCGGTCGACGTGGTGGAACGGGTAGTCCCGCCCGAGCCGGACGACGTGCGTTCCGGCGTCGTCCGTCACCTTCCAGATCTCGTTCGACAGACCGCCCGACAGGCGCTCGCCTGTGGGCGTGCCGCGCCAGCAGGGCAGGGCGGCGACGGCCTCAGGCAGCCCCATGCGCGCCTCCGTCCGTCAGACCCAGCCGCGCCCGCGACCGCGATGCGGCGGCGTGGATCAGCCGGTCGGCGATGATCGCGATGAAGGCCACGCAAAGCCCCGCTACCAGCCCGCGCCCCGCATCCGCCTTGGTCAGCGCGACATAGACCTCCTGCCCCAGATCGCGCGTCCCCACGAGCGCCGTGATGACCAGCATCGACAGCGCGAACATGATCGTCTGGTTCAGCCCCAGCATGATCTCCGGCATCGCGAGCCGCAGGCGGATCCGCGTCAGGATCTGCCACGGCGTGCAGCCCATGGCCTTCCCCGCCTCGATCAGCGCGGGGTCCACGCCGCGCAGCCCCAGCACGGTGTAGCGGATCGCCGGGGCGAGCGCGTAGGCGACGATGGCGATCATCGCCGTGAAGTCGCCCACCCGGAACAGCATCACCGCGGGCATCAGGTAGACGAAGGCGGGCAGCGTCTGGAGCGTGTCGATGACGAGCCGGACCCAGCCCCACAGCCGGTCACGCTCCGCGACGAGGATGCCGATGGGCAGGCCGATCATCATGGCGATGACGACCGAGATGCCGCAGAGGTAGACAGTGATCATGGCCTGCTCCCAGAGCCCGGTGAAGGCGATGAGGACCGTGAGACCGCCGGTGAGGACCGCCAGCCTCGGTCCGCCGAGCCGCCAACCCGCGAGCGCGAGAAGGACTGCGACGCCGAGCCATGGCAAGCCGATCAGGAATCGCCGCACCGGGACGAGTATGTTCAGGAGCACCGCGTTCTTCACCGCCTCGATGGCGTCGAAGTAGTTGACGTTGATCCAGGCGACGACGTCCGACCAGAAGGTGCCGGTGGAGAGCCGCCACGCCTCGGGCCACGTCTGGACCGCGGGCACGGCGAGGCCTGCGAGCGTGGAGATGACGAGGACGGCCGCAGCCGCCAGCAGATAGGGATGCCGGGCCGCGAACCCCTCCGCAGTCGCCGGGACCGGGCGCCGCCGCGCCGCCGCCTGGCTCAGCCGGTCGAGCGCGATGGCGAGCGCCACGATGGCGAAGCCGGCCTCGAGCCCCGCGCCGAAGTCGAGCCGCCGCAGGGCGGAGAGCACGTCGAACCCGAGGCCCCCTGCCCCGATCATCGAGGCGATGATGACCATGTTGAGCGACAGCATGATCACCTGGTTCACGCCCACCATCAGCGCCTCCTGCGCCGACGGCACCATCACGCGCCACGTCATCTGCCGCCGCGTGCAGCCGATCATCCGTCCGAGGTCCACGATCTCTCCCGGCACGCGGGACAGCGCCAGCATCGTGATCCGCGTCATTGGCGGCATCGCGTAGATCAGCGTCGCGATCATCGCCGAGGTGGGGCCGAACCCGAACAGGATCAGGATCGGGACGAGGTAGGCGAAGACGGGGATGGTCTGCATCAGGTCGAGCAGGGGCACGATAGCCCGCCCGAAGCGCGGCCATCGGTGCCCCGCTATCCCGAGAAGCAGGCCGCCGGCGATCCCGAGCGGCACGGCCACGAGGATCGAGGCGAGCGTGAGCATCGCGCTCGTCCATTGGCCGAATACCGCGATGAAGAGGAACGCCCCGCCCGCGAGTGCGGCGAGCGGCACGCCGCCAAGCGCCAGTCCGAGGAGCGCCACGAGAAGCGTGACGCCGAGCCAGCCCACCGGCGGCACGGGCACGCCGAACACGGACGCGCCGCCCGAGAGCAGACCGCGCGCGATCTGGTATGGCACGTCGATGACGGCCGAGACGGCGCGGGTGAGGTCGCGGAAGGTGAAGAGGCCGAAATGGGCCTCCTTCGTCAGCCAGTCGAGCCCCCCCTTGATCCAGGCCGCGAAGGGCGGGCGCCACGCGCGCGGAACCTCGAAGGCCCAGGGCAGCGCGGTCCCGCCCCAGAGCCAGAGCGCGGCGAAGGCCACGAGGGCGGCCGCCCAGAGGACCACGCCGGGCCGTAATCCGAGGGCGGTTGGAGGCGCGAGCGTCGCGGCCGTCATTCCTCCTAGCCCCCGAGCATCAGGTCAACGACGATAGCACGGTCGAGCCGCCCCACGACACGCCCCTCGGCATCCGTCACGGCCACAGCATCCCGGCCGTCGCGGAAGAGCGGAGCGGCCTCGGCGACGGAGGTTCGGGCGGCGACTCGCGGCCCGTCGCTTGGCCCGTTCGCGGGCGACATGACGCTCCCGGCCTTCACCACCTTGGCCCGCGCCACCGCCCGCGTGAACTCGCGCACATAGTCGGTCGCCGGGTTCAGCACGAGGTCCTCGGGCGTCCCCGCCTGCACCACCGCCCCGCCCTTCATGATGGCGATCCGGTCGGCGAGCCGGATCGCCTCGTCGAAGTCGTGCGTGATGAAGACGATGGTCTTCTTCAGGACCGACTGGAGGCGGATGAATTCGTCCTGCATCTCCCGCCGGATCAGCGGGTCGAGGGCGGAAAAGGGCTCGTCGAGGAACCACAGCTCCGGATCCGCCGCCAGCGACCGGGCGATCCCCACGCGCTGCTGCTGCCCGCCTGAAAGCTGGCGCGGGAAGGCATCCTCGCGCCCCGAAAGGCCCACGAGCCCCACCATCCGCGCCGCGCGCTCCTCGCGCTCCGCCCGAGGCACGCCCTGCACCTCGAGCGGAAAGGCCACGTTCTGCAGCACCGTCATGTGCGGCAGGAGCGCGAAGTGCTGGAACACCATGCCCATCTTGTGCCGACGGAGCGCGATCATCTCGGCCTCGGACGCGGCGAGCAGGTTCTGCCCGTGGAACAGGATCTCTCCCGCCGTGGGCTCCACAAGGCGCGACAGGCAGCGCACCAGCGTCGACTTTCCCGACCCCGACAGCCCCATGATGACGAAGATCTCGCCCTCGTGGACGGTGAGGTCCACGTTGCGCACGGCCGGAACGAGCCCCGCCGCGGAGAGCGCGGTGGGGTCGGCATCGGGGCCGAGACGGCGGAGCGTCTCGGCTGCATGCGCGCCGAACAGCTTCCAGACGCCCCGGCAGACGAGTTTCGCTTCAGCCCCTGTCATCGCGCGGCCCAAGTGGGCGCCCTGAGGCGTCCCGCCCGGCATCGGAGGTCACTGGATCCAGCCCCTCCACGTGGTTTCGTTCGCCGCCATCCAGTCCGCAACCACCTGCTCGACCGTCTTTCCGTTCAGGTCGACCTCGGTGATCATCGCGCCCATGGCGTCGTTGTCGATCCGGAATGCCTCGATCGCCGCATAGGCGCCGGGCCACTTGTCCTGCACCCCAGACCACGCGACCTTCCAGATGTCGCCGAAGGGCTTGCCGCAGTCGTAGGCCATGTCCGGGTTGATCCCCCATGCGGGGTCCGTGTAGCACTCTGCCGTGTACTCCGGGAACTCCACCCACTCGCCTTCGTATTTCGCGGGCGCCCAGTGCGGCGCGTAGACCCACAGCAGGACCGGCGCCTGCCGCTGCACCGCGCTTTCAAGCTCGGCAAAAAGCGCGGCGTCCGTCCCGGCATGGATCACCTCGAACGGCAGGTCGAGCGCCTCGACCCGCTCCTCGTCGAACCCGCCCCAGGTCACCGGACCGCCAAGATAGCGGCCCTTGGGCAGCGTCTCCGCCGTGCCGAACGCCTCGGCACACGCGGCGTCCTTCAGCGCCTCCCAGTTCGGCAGACCGGGGCAGAGCTCCTTCATGTAGACCGGATACCACCACTCTTCCTTCGCCTGCATGCCGGTGGGGCCCACGTTGACGACATTGCCGGTCGCCGTCGCGGCGTCCATCGCCTCGCGCCCCGTTGTCTCCCAGATCTCCATGGCGACATGGAGATCGCCCGTCTCGAGCCCCGCGAACTGGGCGAGATAGTCAGCCTGCACGTATTCCACGGTGTGGCCCGCGGCCTTCAGAACCTCGCCCATGAGCTGGGTGGTGATGAGCTGGCCGGTCCAGTCATGCAGCGTCAGCCGGATGGGGTCCGTGGAATCCTGCGCGTGGGCGGAGGTTCCGGCGAGAAGCGCGAGCGCGATGGCGGAAAGCCGTTTGGTGGTCATGTGGATGCACCCCCTGCTGGGTCATGGAGTTCCGGGTGTGACGCGGCCCGCGGCGCGCCCCGGATGCAGCGCCGGGCTTGTGCCTCTTGAGTGAACAGCGTGGCGGCGCGGCCTGTCAATTGCCAGATGTGGGATTTTGTGGTTTTTGCGTCCGTATCTGTGGAGTCCGTCCGATGGACCGCCTGTCGAAGCGGCATGGCCGCATCCTTGAAATCCTTGGCCGCGAAGGCACGGTGACGATTGCCGATCTTGCCGGCATCCTGGGCGTCTCCGCCGAGACGGTGCGGCGTGACGTGGTTCCTCTTGCCGACCGGGGGACGCTGGTGCGGATGCACGGTGCGGTCGGTCTCGCCGGCAGTGCGGGCGAGGCGCCGTTCCAGCGGCGGATGGGCGAGAACGCCGAGGCCAAACGGCTGATCGCGCGGACCGCCGCCGCGATGGTGGGGAACGGAGAGAGCCTTGCGCTCGACACCGGGACTACCACGAGTTTTCTCGCCCGCGCGCTGATCCGGCACGAACGGCTCGAGATCGTGACGAACTCGACCGACATCGCGCGGACGCTTGCGGGGCGGAACGGCAACCGGGTGCATCTCCTGGGCGGCCGCTTCGGCGCGGACTCGGGCGCGGTCCTCGGACCCGACACGGTGGAGTCAATGCAGCGGTACCGCGTGGAGCACGCAATCATATCCGCGGGCGCGATGTCAGCCGATGGCGTGATGGATTACGACCCCGACGAGGCGGCCTTCGCCCGCACCGTCCTGGCGTGCGGCAAGCGCCGGATCGTGGTCTGCGACAGCGACAAGTTCGGGCGCAGGGCCCTTGTCCAGGTTTGCCCGCCGGACGGGTTCGACCTGCTCGTCACCGAAGCCGCGCCTGAGGGTGATCTCGCCACGGCGATGACGAACGCGGGCGTTACGGTTTGTCTGCCGAATGAGAGGACGGCGGCAGCCGAGTAAGGGCGCGTGTTGGTCCGCGTGCGTCCCGTGTCGGATCGTATCCCTTCGCGGCAGTCCCTCAAGGGCCGGTCCAAGGCCGGGCGATGGAGAAGGAGACGGGTCCGGGTCACGGGCTGCCGGACGACCCGGGAATCTCTTTGACAGATGCGACGACGCTGTCATTGCTTCGCTCGAGCGAGATGACCCTCGCGCCGTTCCTGCGGGGCACTCAGGGCGCAGCAGCGCGGCGACCGCCTTGTCATTTGAATGGGATGGATTGATGCGTGCGCCATACTCCCTTTATCCCGTGCTTCTCGGCGCCATCGTGGCCTTCCACGACCCGGCCATTGCCCAGACCCCTGATCCCGCGTCGCCGCTCTGGATGCGGTCGCCAGCGATCTCTCCGGACGGAGAGACCATCGCCTTCACCTACCGCGGGCGGATCTACACCGTGGACAGCGCGGGCGGCGACGCCGTTGCGCTCACCGATCCCCAGTTCCTGGCGACACACCCGGTCTGGGCGCCCGACGGATCGGCCCTCGCCTTCTCCGCGGCCGTGTTCAACGCGGGCGACGTCTACGTCGCCCCGCTCGACGGCGGGGAGATCCGCCGACTGACCCACAACGAGCTCCCCGACGTGCCGCTCGCCTTCGCGCCGGACGGACAGGACATCCTCTTCGCGTCGGCCGGCATCGCGCCGATGAGCGCGAACTTCCTCGATGCCTTCACCTTGTCTCCGCTGGGGGCGGTCCTGTCGGTTCCCGCCGCGGGCGGGCGCGAGCGGGACGTGCTGGCGATCCCCGCCCCGCAGGCCGCCGTCTCGCCGGACGGCAACCTCATCGCCTACGTCTTCGAGCGGTCGCCCGAGGTGACCTTCCGCAAGCGCCAGATCTCGGACGGCACCTCCGACATCTGGATCCTCGACCGCAGGACGCGCGAGCACCGGCAGCTGACCACGCACCGCGGGCGGGAGAAGAGCCCGGCCTTCTCGCCCGATGGGACCCTTCTGTACTTCACCGCCGAGATCCCGGCCGGCGGCGGGGCCGGTCCCGACGCCACGCCCGCCAGCACCAACGTCTGGCGCATGGCGACGGACGGCGCGGGCGCGCCCGAACAGATCACCTTCCACGACACGCTCCCCGTCCGCGGCCTTTCCGTGAGCCGCGACGGCACCGTGGCCTACGGCTACGACGGGGAGATCTGGACCGTCGTGCCCGGCGGCGAGCCCGCGAAGGTCCCCGTCAGGATCGCACAGGGAACCCTCGCCGCGGGCGCGGTGCCCCGCAACGTCAACGACGAGGTGACCGAGGTCGCGGTGTCGCCCGACGGGACGGAGCTTGCGCTCATCGCCCGTGGCGACGTCTACGCCGTGAACGCCGCCACGGGCGCGACGCGCCGGATCACCGCCACGCCACAGGCCGAACGGTCCGTCAGCTTCTCGCCCGACGGCATGGCGCTCCTCTACGCCTCCGACCGCCAGATCGACTGGGACCTGTTCGGGACGCGCATTGTCCGCCCCGGTGAGACCGGCGGCTTCGTGGGCGCGGCCGAACTCGGCGAGGCGACGCTTCTCGACACCGAGACGGACCTCCTCCAGCCGCTCTACTCCCCGCAGGGCGACAAGGTCGCCTACCGCGACGGCCGGAACGCCATCAGGGTGCTCGACGTGGCGTCTGGGATGATCACGGAGGCGCTGCCAGACAGCGCGACCTACTCCTACGGCGAGGGCGACCTGAGCCACGCCTGGTCGCCGGATGGTCGCTACATCGTTACGACCTCGGGCTTCGAGATCGGGAATTCCGAGGTCGAGGTGATCGAGGTCGCGACCGGAGAGCGTCACAACATCTCGCTCAACGGCTTCGCCGACCGCGCGCCGCAGTTCAGCCGCGACGGCGCGATGGTCTACTGGCTGTCGGACCGCTTCTCGATGCGGCAGCTCGACAATCAGACCGCGACGAACGACGTCGTGGGCGTGTTCCTGTCGCGCGAGGCGGCGGCGGACCATGCGGCGGGGCGCAGCCCCGTGACGGCCGACGCGCCCGACTTCGCGGGGGCGCCGGACCGCGCCATGCGCCTCACGGACGTGCCGCAGATCACCGGCTTCATTGACCTGTCGGCCGACGGGGCGACCCTGCACCTCGTGGCCCTCGTGCCCGGAATGGGCCTCGCGGGCTACGCGGTCGATCCCGGGTCTGGGGCGGCGCGCCTCCTCTTCCAGCGCCCGGGGACGGGCACGGAGAGCTTCGCCACCGACCGGGAGGGCACGACGCTCTACGTCGCGGGATCGGGCCAGCTCGACGCCTACGACCTCGCCACCGGCGAAATGCGCGGCATTCCGTTCGACACCACGGCCCCCCGCGATCCGCAGGCCGAGATGGAGTACATCTTCGCCCATCAGTGGCGGCTCGTGCAGTCGAAGTTCTACGATCCCGCGATGCACGGGGTCGACTGGCCGAAGATGCGCGACCTTTATGCGCGGTATCTGCCGCATATCTCCCACTGGGAGGACTTCGCCGAACTGATGGCCGAGATGCAGGGCGAGCTCAACGCCTCCCACATGTTCGCGGGCTTCCAGTCGGGCGAGCCCTGGTGGGACGAGGTCGGGAGTCTCGGCGTCTACTACGACCGCGCCCACGAAGGACCGGGCGTGAGGATCGCGGGCGTCCTGCCGGGCGGCCCGGCCGACGCCCCCGGCTCTCTGCTCGTGCCGGGCGCGGTGATCCTCAGCGTCGAAGGCGTGACGATCGGCCCGGACGCCGGCATCGCGCCACTCCTCAATCACAAGGTCGGGACGTCCGTGCGGCTGGGCGTCGTGGCGCCGGGCGCGGAGGCCGCGGTGGAGCAGAGCGTGACGACCGTGAGCGGCAAGGCGGAGGCGGAACTCGCCTACCGCCGCTGGGTCGCCGAACGGCGCGCGATGGTCGACCAGCTGTCGGGCGGGCGTCTGGGTTATGTCCATGTCGCGGCGATGAACGACACCGAGATGCGCAAGGTCTATGCCGAGCTGATCGGCCGCTATGGTGACGCCGAGGGCGCCGTCATCGACATCCGCTTCAACCTGGGCGGGTTCCTGCACGACCAGCTCGTGGCGTTCCTGACGGGGACGCGTCACTCGGGACCCGTCACCCGGACCGGCGTGGACCTTGGCCTCACGCCCTTCGACCGCTGGGCGCGGCCCACCGCCCTTCTTCAGAACGCCTTCAGCTACTCGGACGGGTCGATCTTCCCATCGTACTACAAGCGCGAGGCGCTGGGGCCGATCATCGGCGACCGCGTCCCGGGGACCGGCACGGCGGTCTACGACATTGGCCAGCTCGAGCCGCGGCTGTCCCTCGCCGTCGCGCAACTCGGCTTTCGCACGAAAGAAGGCGTGTTCTTCGAGAACACCGAGATCGCGCCCAACATCCTCGTCCCGACGGAGCCGACCTTCATCGTCCAGAACCGCGACCCGCAGCTCGAGGCCGCCGTCGCGGCGCTTCTGGCGGAAATAGACGGGGACCGGTGAGACGGCGGAGAGGAGCGCACCCTGCCGGCTGCGACCTGGGAAAAGCGAGCCTCGTTCGGGCAGGCCACGTGCGGCATCGGCCCCACATAGGATCTGGCGGTTTCCCTTGTCCGCTAAAGGCCGGACGCCGACCCGCTGCGGCTCAGGCTGAGATCGACAGAACGCGCCGCGGCAAGTTCGACGAAGGTTCGGACGGTCGCAGAGAGGAGCCGGGCCGACGGCATGACGGCATGGACCTCGACGCGCGGGCGCGACCAGCCGGGCAGGACAGGCGCGAGCTGCCCCGCCGAGACGAAGGGCGCCGCCTGGAAATCCGGGAGGAGCGCCGCCCCAAGGCCCGCTACCGCCATGTCGCGCACGGCCATGTTGGTATTCCCGAGGTAGCGCGGCTGTGAGGGAAGCGGACAGGTCTCGCCGCCCCGGACGACCGTGGCGGGCGAGCCGGTGAAGCCGATGAACCCTTCTGCCGTCAGCTCGGCGGGATGCGACGGCGTTCCGCGCGCGGCAAGGAAGGACGGCTCGGCGTAGAAGCCGTAGCTCACCTCGCCCAGCTTGCGGGCGACGAGGTCGCTGTCGGGCAGAGGGCCGAGGCGGATGGCGAGGTCGAAGCCTTCGTGGACGATGTCGGCGACCCGATTGGTGAAGTCGACCTCGACGGACACCTCAGCCCAGGCGTCGAGAAATGATCGGACCCAGCCGTTCACCACCAGAAGCCCGAATTCGTAGCCGCAGGTGATCCTGAGCCGTCCGCGGGGTCGATCGGCGCGGCCCTTCAGCGCCTCCTCGGTCTCGGACAGCGCATCGAGGATCGCGCGGGCGCGGCCGGCAAGCTCGCGGCCTGCGTCGGTCGGCGAAAGCGAGCGCGTGGAGCGGTTGACGAGCCGGGTGCCCAACTGGTCCTCGAGCCGCGCGATCACCCGGCTGACGTGCGCCTTGTCGCTGCCTGCGAGATCCGCCGCACGGGTGAAGCTGCCCGCCGCGAGGACGGTCAGGAAGAGGCGCAGGTGGTCGGTGTTCAGCGTTGTCTCCACTGGCAACAGTCTGAGGCTTCAGCGCGGATTTTTCAACATCGAAGCATCGGTGAATGTGGGCCATCCGAACCGAAAGGACACCGAGATGACCCGCCGCGACTTCCTGACCACCGCCGTTGCCGCCCTCTTCCCCCTTCCCACCCTCTCGCAGGAGACCGCCATGACCGCACGTCCCTTCACCATTGCCGTACCCGATGCCGTGCTCGAGGACCTCGAGACCCGCCTCCGCCTGACCCGCTGGCCCGACCCCGTCGCCGGCGCGGGCTGGGACTACGGGATCGACACCGACACGCTCCGCCCGGTCGTGGACCACTGGGCCGAGGGCTTCGACTGGTGCGCGGTCGAGCGCGAACTGAATGTGCTGCCGCAGTTCACCGCCGCGATCGAGGGCGAGACGATCCACTTCGTCCACGCCCGCGGGACGGGCGGCCGGCGCATCCCGCTCCTCGTCCTCCACGGCTGGCCCTCGTCCTTCCTCCAGATGACGGACCTCATCCCGCTCCTCACCGCCGAGCGCGACGGGGTCAGCTTCGACGTGATCGTGCCGTCGCTGCCGGGTTACGGATTCTCCTCCCAACCCGAGGCGCGGGGCATGAGCGTCGCCCGCATCGCCGGGCTGATGACGCGGCTGATGGCGGAGGTGCTGGGTTACGACCGCTTCGCCGGACGCGGAAGCGATCTCGGCGCGGGCGTCCTGCAGCAGATCGCGCTCCAGTCGCCGGATCGCCTGATCGGCCTGCACCTCTCCGGCACCAACCCCTACATCGGCCAGATCCCCGGCGACCTCTCGCCCGAGGAAGCGGCGTTCGTGGAGCGCGCACAAGGCTGGATGCAGTCCGAGATGGCCTATGCGATGCTGCACGCCTCCAAACCCGACACCGTGGCCGTCGCGCTGAACGACAGCCCCGCCGGTCTCGCCGCCTGGATCCTCGAGAAGTTCCATGCCTGGAGCGACACGGACGACTTCGTCGCCCGGTACGGGCGTGACCGGCTGCTCGCCAACCTGACGCTCTACTGGGCGACGGGGACGATCGGATCCTCGATGCGGCTCTACTACGAAACCGTGCGCGATTCGGGGCAATGGGGCCGCGTGGAGGTGCCGACCGCGATGCTCATGACGCCGCACGACATGTTCCCGACGCCCCGCGCGTGGGCCGAACGGAGCTACGCCGTCGCGCGCTGGACCGAGATCGACGTCGGCGGCCACTTCCTCGAATGGGAAGAGCCCGCACTGGTTGCGGAAGACCTCTTCGCCTGGTTCGTGGAACTCCCTTGACGAGCCTGCGGGCGCCTGCCCCGGATCGGCCAGCCGGAAAATCGCCCCGGCGTGTCTGTCGCTTCCGTGACGGAGGCACGGAAGCAGCGCCCCCCCCCCCCGCTCAGAACGTCCAGCGCGCGCCGAAGAGGAGCGCGCTCAGGTCGTTGTAGTCCGCCCCCGGCAC
>VFQR01000213.1_pt1 | contig 114549 bp, 71 predicted proteins | sample 3512321 | NCBI WGS metagenome assembly VFQR01 (sample SAMN10412374, study PRJNA504923) | tailings metagenome | isolation source: Relicate 3 Philex TSF1 revegetated site | place: Philippines: Tuba, Benguet | collected 2017-08-29 | reverse complement strand
CTGCGCGAGCGGCTGACGCTGTTCGCCACCCTGTGCCGCGCGGTGCACCACGCCCATCAGCGCTTGATCGTGCATCGCGATCTGAAGCCCTCGAACGTGATGGTGCGGGCGGACGGCAGCCCGGTGCTGCTCGACTTCGGCATCGCCAAGCTCATCGATGACACCGAGGGCGGCGAAACCCAGACCCGCGCCATGACCCCGCGCTATGCCAGCCCGGAGCAGCTGCTCGGCCTGCCGGTCACCACCGCCACCGACGTCTACGGCCTCGGCCTGCTGCTCTACGAAATGCTGGCCGGCGAGGTGCCCGCGCGCGGCGAAGGCGCGCGCGCCGCCAGTACCGAACTGCCGGCGGCGTCGATGGCCGCGCAGTCGAGCACTGCCGGGCCGTGGCGCGCCGATGCGCCGCGACTGCGTGGCGACCTCGACCGCATCGTCCACCGCGCGGTGCGCACCGATCCGGCCGCGCGCTATCCCTCGGCGCTGGCGCTGGCCGAGGACGTCGACGCCTTTCTGGCGGGGCGGCCGGTGCAGGCCGCGGGCCGACATCGCCTCTACCTCATCCGTCGTTTCATCGGTCGCCATCGGCTGGGCGTGGCCGCGGCGACGATCGCCGTGTTCGCCGTGGGCAGTGTGTCGCTGCAGTGGAAGCAGGAGCGCGACCGCGCGCTACTGGCGGAAGCCGCCGCGCACCGCGAAGCGGTCGCCGCACAGGGCGTGACCGAATTTCTCGAGGGCCTGTTCAGCGAGCTCGATCCCAGCGCGCATGGCGGCCGCGAGCTGTCCGCACGCGAACTGCTGGCGCTTGGACGCGAGCGCATTCCCAGCGCCGAGGCGGCAGGTGCCGAGCTGCGCGCACGGCTGCAGGCCAGTATCGGGCGCATCTACTCGAACGCCGGGGAAACCCACACCGCAATCGCCCTGTTGAGCGAAGCCGACCCGGTGCTCCAGCGCGGTGCGGATACGCAGACGCGTCTGGCGACGCGCAAGGCGCTGGCCAATGCACTGAACGTGGCTGGCCGCTATGCCGAAGCCAATCCCCTGGCCGTGGCGCTGGCCGCCGAAGCGCTGGCCCTCGATCCACCGGACCGGATGATGGCCGCGCATGCGGGCACCGAGATCGGCATCTCGGCCGAACAGCTCGGCCGCCGCGACGAGGCCATGGCCGCCTTTGCGCGCTCGGAAGCGCTGTTCGCCGCCGAAGGTGCCGAGGGCGAGCTTGGCGCGATGCTGCACAACCGCGCCTGGCTGCTGGAGCGCTCCGGTGACTATGCCGCGGCTCTGGCCGGCTACGAAGAGGCGAGTGCCCGCAAGATCGCTGTCTACGGCCGCGAACATCCGCAGATCGAGCCCAGCGAGTACGGCCGCGCCAAGATGCTTTCCTATCTCGGGCGCTATCGCGAGGCTGCCGAGGTGATGCTGGCGAACCTGGCGGTCGTCGAGAGGGTCAGCGGACCGCGCTCGGCGCCCATGAGCTACACGCTGTCGATGCTCGGCTCGATCCACCTCGACCTCGGTGAATTCGAGCAGGCCGAGGCCTTCTATCGGCGCGGGCTCGAGGTCGATCGCGCCATGGCCGGCGGCGAAGCCTCGTCCGATGTCGCGCATGCGCTGAACAGCCTCGCTGTCCTGCTTGAAGAACGCGACGACGTGGCGTCGGCCGAAGCGCTGTACCTGGAGTCCCTGGCCATGCGCCGCGCGCTGAACCCGCCCGGCCATGCCCGCATCGCGGCGCCGCTGCAGAACCTCGCGCGGCTCACGCTGGAAACCGGTCGACTGGTCGAGGCCGCGGAGCTCTGCGCGGAAGCATGGAGCATTCGCAGGCAGGCGCTGGGCGAGGCGCATCCACAGAGCCTTCCCGCGAAACTGCTCTGCGCCAGCATCGACGCGCGTGCCGGTCGCCTCGCGCAGGCGGCGACGGCCATTGACGACGTGCAGGCCGCGCTGGCCGCCCTTGAGGACGCACCCGGCCCGCAGCGGATCGCCCTGCTGCAGGCGCAGGCCACGCTGGCGGAAGCACAGGGCGACACAGCCGCCCGACAGCGCCTGCGGCGCGAGGTGCTGGCGCTGGTGGAATCCCTGCATCCGGCAGCGCATCCGCGCAGGGCCCGCGCCCTGCTGGCCTTGGCCGAAGCGGATGCCGCGGCTGACGACATCGCCAGCGCGCGCGCCAGGCTTGCCGAGGCCGAGCCGGCGCTGCGCGCCGCCCTGCATCCGCGCAGCCCCACCTTGGCGAGGCTCGACGCCCTGTCGGAACGACTTGCCTCCCGGGCCGCCAACGCGGGCTAGCTCCGCACGCTCGGCATCCCGGAGCAGGCGCAATCCGGCGCCCGCGGTGGCGCCGGCGACGCGACGCCGCGGCTCAACGCGCACATCTACGATCGCCTGAAGCAGATGGCGAGGCAGCGCTTCCAGGGCGCCGACGTGGTGCTGAGCCCGACCGTGCTGGTGCATGAAGCCGTGGCGCAGATGCTGGGCGCGGAGGTCGACTGGGATTCACGCGCGCACTTCTTCGCGCTGGCCGCACTGCAGATGCGCACCGTGCTGGTCGACCATGCGCGCCGCGCCGCCGCAGCGAAGCGCGGTGCGGATGCCATCGCCGTCACGTTCCACCCCGAGCACGCCGCCGTCGACGACAGTCTGGGCGTGCTGGAGGTGCACGAGGCCTTGGAGCGGCTGGCCGCAGAAGACACCCGGGCTGCACGTGCGCTAGAACTCACCTATTTCGGCGGGCTGGACGCACGCCAGGTCGGTGAGGTGCTGGGCGTGTCGGTGGCCACGGTCGAGCGCGACCTGAAGTTCGGCAGGGCGTGGCTGCGCGAGGCCATGTCGTGAGCGTGCGGGGCGGCCTGCGCACGCTGTTCGAGCGAGTGCAGGGGCTGACGCTGGCGCAGCGTGAGGCGCTGTACCGAAGCGAGGGCATCGACCCGACGCTCGTCGCCCGGGTCGAGGCGCTGCTCGCCGCGTCGACCCGGGCCGATGATCCTCGCCTGACCGACCGCGACGCGATCGCCCAGCGGGTGCGCGGCGCGGCCGCGGCCGCCCTGCGCGGCGCCCTGCCCGAGCGCATCGGCCCCTGGCGTGTGCTCGGCCTGGTCGGCGAGGGCGGCATGGGCGTCGTGCTGCTGGGCGAACGCGACGACGGCGAGTACGACCGCCGGGTAGCGCTCAAGCTGGTGCGCGGCTATGTGTCGGAGCGCGTGCGCGAGCGATTCCGCCGCGAACGCCAGCTGCTGGCGGCACTGGAGCATCCGCACATCGCCGGGCTGATCGACGGCGGCACCACCGAGGCTGGCGAACCCTGGCTGGCGATGCCGTTTGTCGAAGGGATGCAGCTGCGCGAGTGGCTGCGCGGCGAGCGGCCGCCCGCGCTGCGCGAGCGGCTGACGCTGTTCGCCACCCTGTGCCGCGCGGTGCACCACGCCCATCAGCGCCTGATCGTGCACCGCGATCTGAAACCCTCGAACGTGATGGTGCGCGCGGACGGCAGCCCGGTGCTGCTCGACTTCGGCATCGCCAAGCTGATCGACGACACCGAGGGCGGCGACACCCAGACCCGCGCGATGACGCCGCGCTATGCCAGCCCCGAGCAACTGCTCGGCCTGCCGGTGACGACCGCCACCGATGTCTACGGTCTCGGCCTTCTGCTGTACGAGATGCTGGCGGGGGAGGTGCCCGAGCGCGGTGAGGGCGCACGCGCGGCCACGACCGAGCTGCCGGCGGCCTCGGCGACGGCGCTGTCGAGCGCTGCCGGGCCGTGGCGCAGCGATGCGCCGCGCCTGCGCGGCGATCTCGATCGCATCGTCCATCGCGCGGTGCGTACCGATCCCGCTGCGCGCTACCCCTCCGCGCTGGCGCTCGCCGAAGACATCGACGCCTGGCTGGAAGGCCGACCGGTGCAGGCCGCCGGTCGGCATCGCCTGTACCTGCTGCGCCGCTTCATCGGCCGTCACCGGCTCGGCGTGGCCGCCGTGGCGGTGGCGGTGCTCGCCCTGGGCGGCGTATCGCTGCAGTGGAAGCTGCAGCGCGACCGCGCCCTTGAGGCCGAGGCCGCGGCGCGCCGCGAAGCCGCCGCGGCGCAGGGCGTGACCGCATTCCTTGAAGGCCTGTTCGACGAGCTGGACCCCGGCCTGCACGGCGGTCGCGAGCTGTCCGCGCGGGCGCTGCTTGGCCTGGGCCGCGAGCGCATTCCCGCAGCGCAAACGGCGGGCATCGAGCTGCGCGCCCGACTACAGTCCAGCATCGGGCGCATCTATGCGAGTGCCGGCGAGACCGATACCGCGATCGCCCTGCTGGGCGAGGCCGATCCCATCCTGCAGCGCAGCGCCGATGCACAGACGCGGATGGCTGCGCGCAAGGCGCTCGCCAACGCGCTCAACGTCGCCGGACGCCATGCCGAGGCGAATCCGCTGGCCGTGGCGCTGGCCGCGGATGCCCTGGCGCAGGACCCGCCAGACCGGATGATGGCCGCGCACGCCGGTACCGAAATCGGCATCTCGGCCGAGCAGCTCGGCCGCCGCGACGAGGCCATGGCCGCCTTCGCGCAATCGGAAGCCCTGTTCGCCGCCGAGGGCGCGCAGGGCGAGCTCGGCGCGATGCTGCACAACCGCGCCTGGCTGCTGGAGCGTTCGGGCGACTACGTGGCCGCGCTCGCCGGCTACGAGGAGGCGGTGACCCGCAAGATCGCGGTCTACGGCCCGGAACACCCGCAAGTCGAGCCCAGCCAGTACGGCCGCGCCAAGATGCTCTCGCTGCTCGGGCGCTATCGCGAGGCGGCGGACGTGATGCTGGAGACGCTGCCGATCGTCGAGAGGGTCAGCGGCCCGCGTTCCGCGCCCCTGAGCTTTACCCTGTCGATGCTCGGCTCGATCCATCTCGACCTCGGCGAGTACGCCCAGGCCGAGGCCTTCTACCGGCGCGGCCTTGAGGTCGACCGGGCCATGGCCGGCGGCGCGCCGTCGACCGCCGTGGCCGGCTCGCTCAACAGCCTCGCCGCCCTGCTCGACGAGCGCGGCGATGTCGAAGCCGCCGAGGCCCTGTATCGCGAGTCGCTGGCGATGCGCCGTGAGGTGAATCCGCCCGGCCATGCCAGCACTGCCGCCCCGCTGCAGAACCTCGCGCGGCTGGCGCTCGATACCGGTCGACTCGACCAGGCCGCGGGCCACTGCGCGGACGCGCTGACGATCCGCACGCAGGCGCTCGGCGACACGCACCCGCAGACCCTGGCTTCGCGACTGCTGTGCGCCAGCGTCGATGCGCGTGCCGGCCGCATCAGCGAGGCCGCAGCGGCCATCGGCAGCGCACAAGCCGCCCTGGCCACCCTCGACCCGGTGCCAACGCCGCAACTGCTCGCGCTGCTGCAGGCGCAGGCGACGCTGGTGGACGCCCAGGGCGACGCCAGGGCCCATCGGCGGCTGCGGCATGACGCGCTGCAACTGCTGGAGTCAATGCACCCCGCCGGGCATCCGCGCCGCGCCCGCGCCCAGCTGGCGCTGGCCGAAGCCGAGGCCGCCATGGATGACACTGCCGCCGCGCGCCTCTGGCTGGCCGAGGCCGCACCGGTGCTGCGCGAAGGCTTGCATCCGCGCAGCCCGGTGCTGGCGCGGCTGGACACCCTGTCAGCCCGGCTCGGTTCAGCCTCTGCCGCGGGCGCACGCTGAATCGGGCGCGACGCGCCCACAGCATGTCCTTCGTCGATTGCATCGCCGAACGCGAGGACTTGGCGTCGATGCGCGAGGCGGTGGCCGACGCGTCGCGGGTGGATGCGCTCAAGCAGGCATGGCTCGGATCATTGCGGGTCTGCGCGCAAACAACGCATTGAGGCCCATGCGCCGAGCGACGAAAGGGCAATCGGAAGCCCATCTTCTGCCACGGTTGACGCCTGCGCGCCGTCGTTGCGCAGTCTTCGCCCCGTCCCGCGGCGAGGGCTGCGTTACGCGCGGAGCAGGTGCATGACCCGACCAGGCAGGGCGCGCGGGCCAGCTGGGACGCAGTCCACCCACGGCTCATGCGAACGGCCCCGGCAAGCCCGGGCGGCTGCGGAGGAGCCGGGCCCATGAATTGCGCTGCCCGACCCTGGCGCTGTGCCTTGCGATGCGGTGGCTATCGCAATGAGGCATGCGCGAGCGCCCGGGGGCGCACCGGCGAATCGGGTGGTGCCAGCGTGATGGAAGACGCTGCCGATCAAGGGCGCTCGCTTGAAGAAGGGTGGCCAGCCAGCAGGGCCTGCTGTCCGCGCAACCCGGCCTCAGCCGTCGCGCTCGGCAGGCTGGGGGCGGTTCCTGCGGCCGCCCCCAGCCAGTCGCCCCAGGCTCAGGCCCGGCGCGCGAGTGCAAGCCAAGCCAGCCCAAGCACGCCGACCAGCAGCAGCAGCAGGGCCTGCGGAGAATTCACCGGCACCACCTGGGGCCGCACAGCCGCAGGCGGAGCACCGACCAGGCTTTGCGCCGTCACCGCCAGGCCCACAAGCAGTGGATTGCCACCGACCGGGCCGATCAGCTCGACGCCACCGGAGCCCAGGTCCAACGAGTAAAGCCCGGTGATGCCGCCGACGCGCAGCACGGCCAGTGCGGAGTCGCGGCCGCCGAAGGAGAGCACGTCGAAGCCTGCGGGAGCGTCGGGACTCACCCCCAGATCACCGATCGGGCTGACCACGCCGTCATTGGGCGGGTTCTGCAGCAGGAGGCGGGCGCTGGCCGTATCGATCACGAACAGTGCGGTGCTGGCAGCGCCCGCCACGTTGTTGATGTAGGCGGCGGCGCCGAGCTGGGGGCCCGCGGGGTTGATCGTGCCGTCGTTCAGTGTCTCGCCGGTATCGACGTTGATGCGCAGGTTCTGGCCGGTATCGCTGACGACGCGCAGCCGGTCGGGCACAGGATTGAAGTCGACGCCGAAGCGACTGCCGGAGAGCGGGATGCTCAGGACGGACGCGAGTGTCGCGGCGCCACTCACGGGATCGATGGTGTACAGCCGGCTGGCCGTACTGAGCGCGTAGAGGCGGCCGTTTGCAGGCCTGAAGTCCAGGCCCAGCAGGCTTTCGCCCGGAGCGAGGCCGGTCACCGCGAGGGCCGGCTCCACGGCCAGCGGAGTCCCCGCCGGAAAGCGGATCAACTGGTTGTCGGCGCTCAAGCCGATCGCCGTGGCCGTGGCCGGCGGGGCAAGCGCGAGCGGTGCATCCAGCACCGCCATTCCGCGCAGCCCCGGGTTGCCGGCGACCGGCCCGACCAGGCTTGCGGCCCCGGTGGCCAGGTCAAGGCGGTAGAGCCCGGTGCTGCCAGCGACCCGCAGCACGGCAAGCGCGGTGTCGACGCCGGCGCGCGACAGCACGTCGAAACCCACGCTGCTCACGGCGTCCAGGGTCACGCCGAGAGGACCCACGGGCGTGACCGTGCCGTCGTTGGGCGGACTCTGCAGCAGAAGCTGGCTGCCGCCGATGTCGATGTCGTAGAGCGCCGTGGTGGTCGCACCCGCGACGCTGTTGATGTAGGCCGCGCCACCAATGCTGGGGCCCGCCGGATTGATCGGGCCATCCACGATGGTCTGGCCGGTATCGACATTGATGCGCAGGTTCTGTCCGGTGTCGCTGATCACCCGCAAGCGGTCGGGCACCGGGTTGAAGTCGACCGCGAATCGGACACCGCTGAGCGCGACATCCAGGGTCGAGGCGAGGCTCGCCGCGCCGCTGGCCGGGTCGATGACATAGAGGCGTCCGGCGTCGCTGAGCGCGTACAGCTCACCGGTCGCCGGGCGCACATCGATGCCCAGCAGGCGCTCGCCCGCGGCAAGCCCCATGACCGGCGTATTCGCCAGCAGCACGCCCGGGGCCGCCGCCGGAAAGCGCAACAAGGCATTGCCATCATCCAAGCCAAGCACGGTCTGCGCCTGCCCCGGACCCGCGAACAACAGCCCGATCAGAACCACACATCGCTTCAACATCGAATTGCTCCGCTTTGTTGGTAGGTGGTTGGTCTACGCTGGCCGGGCCTCCAGCGGATGCAGGCAGACGAAAAAAATCCCTGGCATCTGCGCAGGGACTGTTTTCTTCACAAACACATCACCTGCTTCAGCACCCCCTTCACGACCTGCAACGCGGGTGGGCTCGCAGCGTCGCGCCCCTGAGGAAGGCCCCTCGACCAGCGGATTGGGATCAAGACTCCGAAAGTGGATCGGGCAGTGCCGGCAGATCGTCCGGATCGCTCGCTGCGGGTCGCTGGGCAAGCTTCCACTCCCGCGGCGAAACGCCCTGCACCTGCCGGAACGCCCGCGACAGCGAGGCGTGGCCGGCATAGCCCAGTTCGTCGGCGAGTACGCCCAGCGGACGCCCGGCCAGCAGCCCCCGACAAGCCAACGCGATCCGCCAGCGCGCGAGGTAGTCCGCAGGGGTTTGTCCCACGACCTCGCGGAAGCGCAGGGCGAAGGCGCTGCGCGACTGGCCGGCCACACTGGCCAGCCGATCCAGACTCCAGGCATGGCCGGGTTGCTCATGGATGGCCGTGAGCGCGCGCGCCAGCCGGGGATCGGCGAGGCCGGCCATCAGCCCGATGTCGATCTCGCGCTCGTCGATCAACCACCTGAGCAGCTGCAGCAGGATGACTTCGAACAGCCGGTCCGCCAGCAAGCGGTGGCCACAACGCACCTGCTCGGTCTCCATGAACAACAGCGCAAGGCTGTGCCCTAGCCCGTCCACTCGATCGAGCGGCAGCACCAATACGGGCGGCAGCGCGCGCACCAGCGGATGCGCGTCCCCACCCTCGAACTCGACCTGCGCGCAGACGAAACTGCTGCCCTGCTCAGGCGTCTTGAACCGATGCGCCAGCGGCCGGGGATAGAAGATCAGGCTGGGCTGGTCGAGCTGTACGCGGGCCTGCACGCCATCGGCCTGCGCATGTTCCACTTCCAGCCGACCCGCCCGAAGGACATGCAGGAAGCCGGTCCCATGTTCGCTGGAAAAACTGTTCAAACCGCACAGCGCACCTTCATGGAACAGGCGGGCGCGAACGCGGAAGCGCTCCATCAGGGCGGTGAGGCGATCAATCGGCGGACGTATGGACGGCGGCGGCATCTTTTGAACAGTATCTGGACACATTGCAACAAAATGTGGATTCACGGTCGCCCGCCTCCTCTGATGGTAGGCCACCATTTCGCCGTCATCGGGTGCTCTGCGTTCCACGGCAGGCGCCAGGCAAGCAAGGTAACGGGGATCGACGCAATGCAAACACAGGTGTACGCACGGAACGGAATGGCGCTGGGCGCGCTGCTGACGGCCTTGCTGGCCTCGCCGGTCCAGGCGCAGGCCGTGTTCGGCGACGGCTTCGAGGACACCGCGCCACGGTTCATCCCGGCGACGGCGGTGGCGCCCTGGCCGGTGCTGCATGTGGTGGATGCCCTGCAGTTCAGCAGCCGCAACGGGCTGTCCACGGTCTGGGGCAGCTTCTGGGAAACCAGCGAATCGATCTTCGGCACGGGCTACTTCGAGCAGTCCCAGGAGCTCGGAAATCCCACCAGCAGCAATCAGGTGAGCTATGCGGACCTGGACCTCGGCGATGGCGTCGGGTCGCTGATGCTGCGTGTGTCGGTTCCGCTGGGGAGCGTGCCCGAGGGAGCGCGTGCCGAGGTGCGGCTGGGCAGCATGCAGGGCCCCTTGGTCGGCAACTGCACCCTGCCCAGCACCGGCGGCGCCGAGAGCTACCGCACGGTCGGCTGTGCGCTCGACCCGGCGCAGGCACGCGGACGCCAGACCCTGGTGTTCCGCTTCCAGGGCAATACATCGGGGCTGCGCTTCAACTGGTTCGCCTACTACGCCACCGGCACGCTGCAAGCGATCGACAGCCTCCAGAAGCGCCAGTCGACCAGCATGGCCAACGCGCCGGCGCCGATCCTTGCGCAGGCAGGGCAGCCGGTGCGCAGTGCCGCCATGCTGCCGCCCGAGAACCTGCCGCGCGCCCATACCTTCGGCCAGTGGAGCCCGGCGCGACCCTGGGAGTGCCCGCGCTGGATGCACGACACCTACTGGGTGGAAGGCGACGACGGCAAGGCCTACCCCACCTGGCATCCGCCCGTGGACTTCGATCCGGAGACCCGTCGCTACTGCACCTATGGCCACGAGCACGGGGATGATCCGCGCGGCTCGGCCGCCTTCGCGGTGGTCGGTCTGCCACCCTTCGGCTATGTCAATGAGCAGCACTCGCCCGGGAACCCCGCCCTGCAGCGACGCGAGGACCACGTCGGCCACAAGGTACTGGTGGCCAACGGCTGGCGCATGTATCGCAACAGTGACGGTCGCGACGAGCGCTGCAACGTGGTGGTGAAGCTGCACATGGGCACCCACTCGGCGGATGCGCTCGTGAATACCGCGCATGAGGTGTTCATGGGCGGTCAGTGCGAAGGCCAGCAGCCCTTCCATATCCGTCAGTTCGCGCTGTTCGGGGCGCCCGGCAGCTTCAAGGAAGCCGAAGCCCCGGGCTGCAACCAGCAGGTCTCGCCCGGACTACCCGCGCAGCCCGCCAACCAGCCCACCGGCGGTGTCCACCGCGCCATCCCGACCCGCGATTGCTTCCTGCGCGGCGGGCCGGTGGACCAAAGCCAGAACGTCAGCGCGCGCACCGTGGAGTTCTGGCTGAGCGGCATGCTGGGCGGAGACCTCTACGCGGCCGTACACAATCCCGCGCGTATCTACACTCCCGAAGCGCCCAACCGGATCGCGCGCACCGTGGACCTGTGCTACCAGGCGGACCACCCGCTGGCCGACACCCTTGCCTGCCAGGCTACGGTCGCCGCCAGCCCCACCCCGCTGGCCTGGGACGATCCGCGCTCGTTCTTCCGCGGCACCCGCCATTTTGGCCATCACTTCTCGGCGCTGCGCTTCCAGGACTCCGCCAACAGCATCCTTTACACCAACGCCTACGGGCAGAACGCCCGCGCCACGCCCGACCCGTCGCAGGGCATCACCGTGCGCCAGCGCGTGCCCACCAGCGGTTTCTATTTCCGGGTCGATGGCCATTTGAGCCTGTTCCCCGACGTCGACTATGGCGCCGGCGGTCGCAACGGCGTGCGGGCGCCGAACTGAACCGGTCGATCGCCTGTCGCCTGGAAACCACGAGGTTGCCTACTGCGCCCACCGACACGCGCCGGCGTGCACTGCTCGCCTTGGTCGCAGGCTCTCCCCTGCTGCTGACCTCCTGCGTGTCGTCAAGGTGGCAGCCGCTGGACCTGCAGTTCGAGGTGCCGGGCTGGGGCGGTGTGCGCGTGCAGGGCAGCGCCGCCGGCGACTACCGGCTCGCGCCGCTGCGAGGAGGGATTGAGACCTGGATCATCGATCGGGTCATCCATCTGGTCGTGCATCCCTCCCTCGCATTGGCCGGCGAGGGCCGGATCCTGCGTGTGGGCCAGCTGGTTCGGCCGCCGCTGCCGGCCGCACCAGCGCCCGGACTGTTCCTGCCCGCCGCTGTGCGGGCAGAGGAGACTGCCGAACGCGGCGAGCGTCTGCGCCAGCGAATCGAGTGGCACGATCCCTATGGCCGCAAGCACCAGTTCGAGACGGCGCGCTGGCCCGCACTGGCGGCGCTGCAGTTCGCCTGTGCGGCCGGACTCGCGGCATCCATGGACATGGATCTCTGCGGCGGCGCGGTGCGCACCCTGCTGGCGCTCTGGCCTCCGCCGCTGTGCGGCCACGGCCACGCCATCCTGGGCAGCGACAGCGGGCTGCGGCTCGCACGCACGCAAGATGAGCCCGCACCCGATCTGCGCCTGCCCGAGGGCCTGCCGCTGGAGGACTACCGTCCGGCCTGAGGGCCACTCCACCCGCTGCCCTGTCGGATCGTGGATCCAGGCGGCAGCTGTTGGCCGGGGAAGCTCCTCTCTGACCGAAGGCCTGCAAGCCTGCGGATTCGTTCAAGACGGCCGCACAACCGCCGGCGCAGGATGCGCCGCATGGACACGCTCTCCGACTTCCCTACCCCGAGCCGCTGCGCAGACACTGCGCTGAACCACTTGGCGCGCGCCCGCGCCTATGACCGCCGCAATGCCAACCAGCGCGCGGTGTTCGCACTTGCCCACTGGCTCGAACCGCTCTCCGCCGAGCGCTGGCGCATCGTTCGCCGCTGGACCGGCGTGGGTGACGAGCTGTTGACCGAAGAGACCGTGCACTGGTGTGCGCGCCAAGGCCTGCTCAAGACTCTTGCGCACTCACCTTCGATGGGCGAGAGGCTTGAGGCGGTCCGGCGGACCGATGGCGATGCGTCGCGGATCCGGTTGGACACCCTGCGGGTGGCGGCAGCAGGCACCGAGCCCGTGCACAGGACGTTGGCGCTGAGCCACGCGCCACTGACGCTGGCCAGCGCGCCGCTGGAGATCGCGGCAAGCTGGTCTGAGCTGCTCAAGGGCCAGCGACTGCGTCGGCGCTTCCTGGTGCTCAAGGTGCAGCGCCACGCGGCTGTCGAACTGCGGATGCTGCAAACCGATGGGCGGCGGGTGGTCGTGGAGGTGACCCCGGTCGCGTGGCCGCTGCGCTGGCTGTTCGGCAGCACCCATTACCACTTCGACCGGGCCGCGCTGGCCCTCGACGCCATCGACGGCCTGCTGGACCCCCGCGATCGCCGCGGCAATGGACGCTGGCGCGAGTACCTCGGCCGCATCGAGTTCGCCACGCCGGTGCCGCTGCGCCAGGTGCACGAGAGCGCGGTTCGCCTTGGAGCGCGCACATGAGCCGTCGGGTTCTGGTGACCGGCGGCACCCGCGGCATCGGTGCCGCCCTCGTGACCCAGCTGCTGGCGCGTGGCGATTCGGTGCTGGCCACGGGACGAACACCGGACAGCGTCGCTGCGGCGGCGAAGCGCTGGCCGAGCGCCGAGTGGCGCCCGCTGGACCTGGCCACGCCCGTGGACTGGCCGACCTGGCTCGGCACGCTGCCGTTGCCCCGCTTCGATCTGGTGATCCTGAATGCCGGCATCCAGGTGCCGCGCGATTTCACGACCGCCGCCTGGGAGCCGGAGACCGCCAGCATCGAGCAGGAGCTGCAGGTCAATCTGGCGGCACCGATCGGCATGGCGCGCGCGCTACCACCCGTCCTCGCGGCAGGCGCGTCGATCGTCTTCGTCACCTCCGGCCTGGCCCTGGCGCCCAAGCGCAGCAGCCCGGTCTACTGCGCCAGCAAGGCGGGCCTGCGCAGCTTCACCAAGTCGCTGAGGGCGCAGTGGGCCGCGCAGGGCTGGCGGGTGATCGAGGCGCTGCCGCCGCTGGTCGACACCGACATGACGCGCGGCCGCGGGCACGCCAAGCTGGCGCCCGAGGCAGCCGCGGCGCAGCTGCTGTCGGGCGTGGAGCGGGGACAAAGCGAAATCGACATCGGCGCCACGCGCTGGCTGCGCCTGCTGCTGCGCCTGAGCCCGGCGCTCGGCGAGCGCGTGTTGAGGGATCGCTGAGATGAATGCCGGTACGCGAACGACCTGGTCCGAGCGATTGTTGCGCCGCCTTGTGGCGGGAGGCTCCCGACGCCGCGCGCTGGCCGGCTTCGCCGCGCTTTCCGTGGGCGACTTCTTCGTGCCGGCGCTGCCCACCCAGACCGCCGTGATCGCCCTTTCCCTTCTGCAGCCACGGCGCGCCGTCTGGATCGTGCTCGGCTTTGCGCTGGCGTCAGGCTTGGGCACGGCGCTGATGGCGGCGCTGGTTGCGAGCATCGATGGCTACGCCCAGGCCCTGGCTTCCGACATCTCGCCGGCGGCGTGGGCGCGCGCCACCGACCTGCTGCTCCGCCATGGCGTCTGGATCGTCCTGCTCGCCTCGCTGCTGCCGACGCCGCCACGCACGCTGGTGGTGGCGGCACTGCTGGCTGGCGTGCCCGCAGTGACCGTCGTGAGCGCGGTCACGACGGGCAAGGCGCTGTGGTTCGGGGGCCTTGTCGCCCTGCTGGTGCAGATGCCGCAACGCCTGCGCCAAACCCCGTGGCTGGGTCAGCGCATCCGCTACCTCGAGGCGTTGCGCGCCGCTACCGCCGGAGAAGGCCGATGAGTCTGTTGTCTCTGCTTTTCGTGAGCACCCTGGAGGCCGCAGATGGTGCTGCGGCGACCGCCACCTACGGCGGGCACCTGCAGCCGGACTCGGGCACGCCGTTGGCAGTCAACGAGCAGCTCGTCGCTGGCCCTGGCGAAGGCTGGAGCCTGCAGCGCCGCGTGGTCGATGCGGACGCACGCACGCGCTACGCGAGCACTCTGGAGCTGGGCGAGCAGCGCGCGAGCTGGCGCGTCGAGACAGGACATCCGGCGCAGCAGGTGTCCTATGAGTTCACGCCGGGCCAGGTGGTCGCGCGCGGCCCCGATGGCGCCGAACGCTGGCGTGCGCCGCTGCGGCAGCCCCTGTGTCTGCCGGAGCTGGTAGCGGAGCTTGCGGTGCAGTTGGACCGGCAGGTGCGGACGCGCGCCGGACTCGCCTGCGAGCTCCCCATCGACAAAGCGCGCAAGCTGGCGCCGCTGCGACTCCGGCGCCTGCCCGACGGCGCCGGCGGACTGCGGCGCTATGAGCTCGGCCCCGGCAGCCTCGGGATGCGCCTGTTCTTCTCGCGGCAGATCCTCTCGGTGACGGCCGACGGCGGTCAGCTGATTGCTGCGGAAGGACAGTTCGAGGTGGCGCGTTCGCTGGAGGGTCGTCTTCGCTACCTTGAGGGCGCGCTGGTCTACGTGGAACCGCGGTCGCTGAGGGCGCTGCCCGCGGTGCTGACCGGCCCGCACCCCCCGGCAACGGGGAGCGATGAACGATGAGCGACGCAGCAGGTGCCGCAGACTTCGCCAGCCGAGCCATGCTTGACGTGTTGCTGATCGGGCTGCGCGCACAGGGGGTCGACCTTGGTGCGCCGGAGGCCGGGCCAGCGCGGGTGCCGCGGTCGGACAAGACTGCGCTGCTCGCAGCGGCGGTGTCGAGGCACGGCCCCGGGGTGCTGCTTCGCGTCGATGCCGGTCTTGCGGCGTTCGAGGGTCGGCCCTTGTTCGAGGCCCTGACCGGCGGCAAGGGTCCGTGGGATGTGCTCGAACGCTGGGGGCGCCTGGAGCGCTACGTGCACGGAAGGCATCGCACCCGACGCACACCGGAGGCGCCGCGTCTTCCCGGTCGCCAAGCCTGTCGGGTCCAACACCATGCACTTGGCGACGGCGCGCCCAATCCCGTCGAAAGCCTCGCCGTGCTCTCGGTGCTGGCGGGCCTGCTGCGACGCGGGGGCGCCCATCAGCTCGACGTGCGTATGGACGCTTTCGACCTGTACGCGGCCAGCAGCAGGCAGCTGGGTGCCCTGATCGAGCGCGGCGAACCGCTCACCTGGGTCTATGAGTGGGAGGAGGCGTCGCCGCGGGCGCCTCGATCCATCGCCGCCACCGACGCCTTCGCGGCCGAAACCGCAATCGTGCGCACCGTGGCGCAACTGCTGGCGAACGACCTTATGCGCCGCTGGCGCCTGGAGGACGTGGCCAACACGCTGGGCATGGGCCAGCGCCTGCTGCAGCGCGACCTGACCGCCTCCGGCTGGCGATTCACTGCCGTGCTCGCCCGGGTGCGCCAGACCGAGGCCGCGCGTCGCCTGCGCGAGGAGTCCACGCCTCTGGCCGAGATCGGATTCCTCTGCGGCTACTCCGACCAAGCCCACTTCAGCCGGCAGTTCGAACGCGATGTGGGGCTGCCGCCGGGACAGTATCGAGCCGCGTTCCGGCAGGCTGCCGGAAGCCAGTCGCCCGCCCGCACGAGCCCCGCCTGAACCTGTCAATGGCCCTTGAAATGCAGTGCATGTCGGACATCGCGCGCCCGATGCTCCAGTGAACCAGGCTGTCCCGGGTGCCGGGCATGCATCTCGGCCGAGGGGGCACCCGCCCACGCACGCTGTGCAAGCAACTCCAGTCGAGCGCGCGAATCTGGACATATTGGTACATTTCTTGGATTTTTTTTGATCTGGAGTTTCGAGGAATCCGGAACATGGCGGGCCAGCGGTGACATCCGTCGCTGCATCCACCCCCCACCGAGGTTCCCATGCCCGCACCGATTCCCCGCCCAATTGCCATGACCCTGATCGCCCTGGCCATGGCCTGCCCCACCCTGCACGCCCACGAGGGCAAGCACCACGGCGGCCTCGCCACCGCTGCGGACGAGGCCGTGCAAGCCGAGTTCGACATCGTCCACACCCGCATCCGCGTGGAGGGCCGCACCGCCGTCTTCCACATGGGCGTGTCCGGCCGCGCGGGTGCCAGCCGCCCCAGCGCCAGCGGCGAGTTGGCGGGCAGCACGGTGTTCTCCTATGTCTGGCCGACCACGCTGGATCCCTACAGCGTGGGCTTCGAGCGCGGCGCCGGCCTCTTGGCCTTCGCGGTGACCTCGCATCCGGATTTCGACGACACCCCGCTGTTCGACGAAAACGGCGACGGCGACCCGAACAACGACGGCGATGTCTGGCATTCGCATTGGGTGGTGCTGGGGCCGGACGAGGCCTGCGGACCCGGGGCACTCAAGGTGATCGACATCGCCGACGGCACGCAGCCACGCCTGCCCAAGACCTGGCCCGGCCTGCCGCTGCTGATCGACAGCCCGGGCTACAGCCCGCGCTTTGCGGGTGACAGCGTGGAGGTACGGGCGCCTTTCGAGGAGATCGGTAACCTCGAGGGCATGCGCTTCGACGGCGTCACCGCCGCGCTGCGGGTCAATGCCAGCGTGCATGCGCCGCTGCTGTGCGTGGCCGACGTGTTCAAGACCGGCTCGGGCGATCTGTCCCTGCCCGCCCTGGTCGAGTGAGCGGAGGCCCCATGCAGCCCACCTTCCTTTCCGGCCTGTTGAAGGCCGACGCCGCAGAGCCCGCGCCGCCGCTGCAGGTGGCGCAGTGGTTCCATGCCGGCACCGGACTTGAGCTGGACGCGCTGCGCGGCCGCGTGGTCGCCCTGCACGCCTTCCAGATGCTCTGCCCCGGCTGCGTCAGCCATGCGCTGCCGCAGGCGCAGACCCTGCAGCGCCTGTTCGCCGGGTCGGATCTGGTCACCATCGGCCTCCACAGCGTGTTCGAGCACCATGCCGCGATGCGGCCGGAAGCCCTCGCAGCCTTCCTGCACGAGTACCGCATCGACTTCCCGGTGGCGGTGGATGCACCGGTGGCCGGCAGCCCCGTGCCCGCTACCCTGCAGCGCTACGGCCTGCGCGGCACGCCCTCGCTGGTGCTGATCGACCGCGCGGGCCGCCGACGCCTGCAGCACTTCGGGCGCATGGAAGACATCGCGCTGGGTGCCGCCGTCGGTGCCCTGCTGGCGGAGCACGCGGACAGCGCCGACGCGACCGGCGACCAGGCCGCCGCGACGGAGGCAAGCGGCTGCAGCGCGGAGGCCTGTGCGATCTGAGCGCGTGGAGGCCGCGGGGGCGCGCATGCGAACATGCCGCCCCCTGCAGCCGATGTCCGCCCATGTCGCCCTGGCCGATCCTGTTCATCAACCTCGACCGCGACGCCGAGCGCTGCGCGCGCATGCAGGCGGAGTTCGCGCGTCACGGGCTGCAGGGCGAACGCCTGCCCGGCGTGCTGTGGACTGCGCTGTCGCAGGCCGAGCAGGATGCGCTTTACAGCCCGGCGCTGAACGCTCGCGGCTTCCACAAGCCGCTGGTGAACGGCGAGAAGGGCTGCTACGCGAGTCATCTGAAGGCTTGGCGCTGGCTGCTGGATTCGCCGCACCCGGCGGTCGTGGTGCTGGAAGACGATGTGCGTCTGCGGCCGGACTTCGCTGCCGTGCTGCAGTCACTAGCGGCGAGCCGCGAGCCCTGGGACATGGTCAAGCTGATCGGCCGCGCCGAGATCGGCAAACGCGAGAAGGCGGGTGCACAGACGCCCTTGTGCGAGGGTCATGCGCTGCTGCGCTATCGGCGCGTGCCCAGCCTGACCGCCGGCTACGTGATCAACCGCCGCGGTGCGGAGAAGCTGCTGGCGACGCGGATTCCCTTCGGCCGTCCGGTCGACGTCGACCTGCGCTACTGGTGGGAATCGCAAGGCCTGCTGATGCGCGGCGTGTCGCCGGCGGTGATCGAACTGGACGAGACCAGCCAGGACAGCAGCATCGGCGCCAAGGTCGATGAGCGCAGCCTCGGCACCAAGCTGCGCAAGGCTTGGCTGCGCACGCACTACACGCTGGCGAATGCGCTGGCGCGCGAGGACTGAAGCCGGCATGCCGCAGGTGCGCGTGCAGCCAAGGGCCGCGGCGTTCCACCGCGGACGCTGCTCGCACTGGCGCGAGCGAAGCAGTCCGCAGGACGCGGGAGCGATCCAAGCCGCTTGAGGAATCCTGGGGCCTGCCGCATTCTTCGGCCTCTTCATTCCACGCTCTTGGGTACGGTCATGAACGAGTCGCGCGACTACCTTGAACTGACGTTTCGCTCTGTGTCCTGCTTCGGCAACGACGGTCGCCTCGATGCCGCCGAGCTGGACGAGCTGATCGGCATCGCCGAGCGCGATGGCCGCATCGATGCCAACGAGATGCGCGTGCTGAAGAACATCATCGACCGTATCCGCCCCGACGAGATCGACGCCGCGATGAAGGCACGGCTGGAGGCGCTGTCGGCCAAGCTGCGCGAAGCGCAGGGCTGATCGCGGCGGCGCAATCCACCGACACCGGCGCGGCCTGCGCGTGCGGCCGGCCGGGATTCGGCAGCAAGGAGGCGCGGGCCCTGACATAGGGTGGGCCCTGGCCCACCGCGAGCCCCACGCTCGCCCCAGTCCAAGATCGATCGCGGATCACGCCGCTCGACGCGCGCTCCGGCTTCCGTTGAGCGCGCGGTGAATGCACCCGCGACAACCTGCGCATCCAAGCGCCGAGCAACAGCGGGGCCGGCGAGAGCGAAGGCCATGGTGGGCCAGGGCCCACCCTATGGGCCTCGGGAAACGCTCATGGCCCCGCAAGGTGTCTATGGATCCCGCCCCTCGCGCGCAACGCTCGGGCGCTCCCGGCGCGCGGACCCGTGGCCCGCAAGTGCACCACCTTGCTACCGTTTCCCGCTTCCCAACGTCAACGCACCACATGCCACTGGGTCTGCCGACCGGCGAGATAGAGCACCCGCTCACCGTCGAACAGCGCGCCCTGCTCCAGCTTGACCTGCACCCACTGGCCGTCCCATTCCGGCACCTGCGCCTTGATGTTGCCTTCGATCGCGTAGACCGTTGACGGATACAGCGGCCAATCGCCCTGCACCGGCGTCGCGCCCTGGTTGTCCCACATGCCGATGGTCGGGCCCGGTGCGTGGCCGAACATGCCCAGCGCATGCGTGTAGGTGCTGCTGAGGATGCCGGCCCTTTCCGCCGCCGTGCGCGTGCGCGCCAGCACCTCGTTGCCCGGACGACCCGTGCGGTATTCGGCGGTCAACAGGTCCTGCCACTGGTTGCCGATGCGCAACGCCTGCTGCAGTCCTACGGGCACTTGGGTTTCGCCGGCGCGGGCGACGTAGGCCATCTCCTGCGTGTCGGTGCAGAGCTTCAGGTAGCAGATGCCGACGTCGGTGTGCAGCACATCGCCGGGCTGGATCACCCCGTCGATGCCACAGAAAGGGCTGTCCTTCTCACAGGCCACGCCAGGCCGCTGCAGGTTGACGTAGGGCATGAACCAGATCGGCAGGCCGAGCGACTCGAAGCGCTCGCGGATGTACCAGGCGACGTCGTCGGTCGTGGTCACGCCGGGCGTGATCACCCGGCTGCTGAAGGCCTCGCTGATCACGCCGCGGGCGATGCCCATGGTGTGCGGATACACCGAGAGCTCCGAGCCGCTACGCGTCTCCAGCCAGCGGATCACCAGATCCTCGGCCGGCAGCAGGCGCTGCTGCAGCTCGGGCGACAGCACTTCCAGCAGCTGCGCGTGCAGGCCCTGGGTCAGCCCGTCCGCCACCGGCCACTCGCGCGAGACATTGATGCCGATGCGCTTGGGATCACGTTCGGCGATCAGCGCGCCCAGCGCCTTCCACTGTTCGGCAAGATCACCACCGGCCCAGGCCGATTCGTAGGGCGCGCCCAGCGGGTAGCGGTTGACGCTGAGCTTGTCGACGCTGCCGTCGGCCTTGCGGTGGAACACCAGCATGGTGGTGCGGCGCGCAGCGAAGCTCGGCTGCGGCACCAGCGAGAAGTAGACCGGGTCTTCGGCGTACTCGCGGTTGATGACCAGCCACATGTCGAGCTGCGCTTCCGTCATCAGCTGCGGCAGCAGCTGCTCCAGCCGCTCCGTAAGCATGCGGTTCTCGGGCTCGATGCGCGCCCGCGGCGGCAGCACGCCGTAGTCGGCCGCGCCGGCGATGACGCGGCCCTGGGCAGGCTCGGCATCACGCGCGCTGGCGCTGCCGACCACAGCCAGAGCGGCCGAGAGCGCGGCGGTCAGCAGCAGGCGGGAAGTCACAGGGGCGCGGACGGTGGTCATGCAGGAACCTCGGCAGACGAAGAAGGCCGCCAGCCTGCCACAGGCCGCTCGCTGCCCGACCTGCCAAAGCGCACGGACGATCGTAAGACCCCCGGGCCTTCGGGTGCAGCCCTGGGGGGCGGCGCGTGCAGCAGGCCGCCGCGAACTCCCGCCCGGCTGCGCCGAACGCGCTGCGCAGCCGGGCGGTGACTGGCTCAGCTCATGCCCAGCTCACGCACCTCGACTCCGCCACCCTGCATGCAGGGCATCTTCGCCGCCCAGGCCATGGCTTCATCGAGACTGTCGACCTCGATCAGGTAGTAGCCGCCCAGGGTTTCGCGGGCCTCGGCGAAGGGCCCGTCGATGGGTTCACCGGCCTTGCCCCCGGCGAAGCGCACGGTGCGCGCGGCAGCGACCGGCTTGAGCTCGGCGCCGCCGCGGATCACGCCGGCGGCCTCCATCTCCTTGCCATAGGCCTCGTGGGCGGCGTAGCAGGCCTGCCAGTCGGCCTCGGTCCAGCTCGCGCAGTCGGCTTCGTCGCCATAGATCAGCAGGATGTAGTTCATGTCGGCATTCCTTGGAGGACCTGCGGGCTGCAGGCCGGGATGGTCGCAGCAGCGCAGCCGGTTTCGACATTTTGCGTCGCACCTGTACGACCGCACCCGCTCGATCGGCTGCGAACCGCCCCTCCAAACAAAACCCCGCGCACCAGGCGCGGGGTTGTTCAAGATCGAGGACGGCCGGCTCAACAAGATTCCAGGCGAGTGGGGCCCAGGCTCTACCAATCCCGAATCCCAAATCCCCAATCCCCGCTCTCAACATCAACTGCGCCGACGCGGCCGGTAGTCCGACAGCGCATCGACCACGCTGTCGAGCCGCGGCTCGACCGACTCCAGCGCCTTGATCTCGGCGTTCAAGGTCGTGAAGTCGACGCGTTCGCGCCAGCCCGCGCCCAGCGGGCGCTGGTCGCCCACCGCGTAGGCGCGCACGCCGAGCTGCACCGAATAGAGCGTCGAGCTCTGGCCGTAGTACTGCAGCTCCTGCGAGCCGATCGGCTCGGCGCGCACCACCACCACCGCCGCGGCCTGGCGGCGGATCTGGCGGAACAGCTGCGGCAGCGGCGCGCCGCTGTCGACGTCCAACAGCTCACTGTCGACCACGTCGAAGCCCAGGCGGATCAGCTGTTCCTCGATGCGCTGGCGCGCCGGACCGGTAATGGCAGAGTCCCCCAGCGCGATCACGGCGATGCGCGGCGGCGGCGGCGGCACCTGGCTGCGCGGCGGCTCGGCGCTGGCGACCTGCGCGGCCTTCGGCGCGGCCGTCGCGGCGACGCTGTTCGGCGCGCTGGCTGACGGTGTTGCCGGCACGGTCGTGGCGCTCGTCGTGGGCGCAGCCGCTGCCGTTGTCGGCGCGACGGGCGCCGCCGGATTGCCGCCGGCTTCGACCGCGAGCGCGGTCGGCGCCGGTGCGGCGGGGCTGGCGGCGGCGAGCTGCGCGCCGTCCGGGCTCGCGGGCACCGCAATCGCGGTGTGGGCGCTGGCCGTGGCGGCGGTGTCGGCGGCGATCAGCTCGGCGCTGCCGGCCGCGGTATCGCTGCTGGCCACCGGCGACACCGCCGGCGCCGGCGCGCTGTCAGGCGCCATCGCACTGCTCGCGGTCGCCGCATTGCTGCTGCCGATCGGATTGCTGGCGCGGCCGGCGGCCACGCCGTCGGAGTAGCTGCTGCCGACGAAGCCGTCGTAGAAGCCGCTCACCAGGTTCATCAGCGGCGCGCGGAAGGCGAACACGCTGCCGGCGACCAGCAGGGCGAGGCCGGCAGCGACGCCGAGCGCCAGCTTGCCGCCACCGCCGCGCTTTTGCGCTTCCAGCACCGAGGGCCGCGCCGGGGCACGCGCGCGGGTGGCGCCGTCCGCGGCGGGCGCAGGCGCGGACGGCGGCACCGGCGGCGGCGGCGCAGAAACCGGTGCGGGCGTCACGACACCGACACCCGCCGCGCTCACCACCGGCGGCGGCGTCGGCGCGCGCTTGGGCTGCGAAACCGGGGTCGGCGCACCGATCACGGTGGCATCGGAAATCGCCGGACGCGCGGCCGGCAGTTTGAGGGCACCGGTCTGCGCCACCAGCGGATGCGCCTGCAGGGCGGCGGCAAGGTCGTGGCAGTTCTGGAAGCGGTCGGCCGGGTCCTTGGCCAGCATCTTGGCCAGGATCGCCGCGGCCTGCGGATCGACCGCCTCGTTCAGCTGGCGAACGTCCGGAATCTCGGCCTTGACCACTTCCAGCATCAGGCCCAGCGGGCTCTCGTCGGAGAACGGCGTCTTCCCGCTCAGCATCTCGAACAGCACGATGCCCAGCGAGAACACGTCCGAGCGCTGGTCGACCGGCTTGCCGAGACACACCTCGGGCGAGAGATAGCCGGGCGTGCCGACGAACTCGCCGGTGCTGGTGAGCTTCTTCGACAGATCCTGGGTGGCGAGCGCGATGCCGAAGTCGGCGATCTTGACCTGGCCGCGGGTGGACAGCATCAGGTTGCCGGGCTTGATGTCGCGGTGGATCACCCCGGCGTCGTGGGCGGTGGCCAGGCCCTGCGCGGTCTGGTGCAGGATCTTCAGCGCCACTTCCGGCTGCAGGCGGCCCTCGCGCTTCAGCAGGCCCGACAGCGAATCGCCCTCGACGAACTCCATCACGAAGAAGGGCTGGCCGTTCTCCTGGCCGATGAAGTAGATCTGGATGATGTGCGGGTCGTTCAGCGCCGCCATCGAGCGCGCCTCGCGCAGGAAGCGCTCGACCAGCTGCGGGTCGTGCGCCAGCGAGGGCGAGAGCTCCTTGATCGCGACGAAACGGTTCAGCGCCGGCTCGAAGCCCTTGTAGACGACGCCCATGCCGCCGCGGCCCAGCTCCGCGACGATCTCGTAGTGGCCGAGGTGGGTCTTCATGGTCGCCTCCTGGGGCGACGGGGTGGTAGCGGTCATCGTAGCACCGGCCTTTGGCGCGGACCCCGCGGGATGCGGGCCTTGTGCCGGGTAGTACGAAGTCCGGCGATGCAACACGACATCGCGGGCAGCCGCGTTGGCGGACGTTCATGCGCGCGGGCTCGGCACGCGCCGCGCGCCCGTCCCAACGCGGCCAGCGCCTACAATGCCGGGCCTGCCCACGCACCGGAGCCCCCATGGAAGCCAAGACCACCGACCTCTGCGACACCTACGGCGACGCCCTGCGGGTGGTCGAGGAGCCGCTCTCCGACTTCGGCGGGATCATCGCCTTCGGCGGCCCGGTGCATACGATCCGCGCCTACGAGGACAACAGCCTGGTGCGGGTGGCCCTGTCGGAGCCCGGCCAGGGCCGCGTGCTGGTGGTCGACGGCGGCGGCTCGCTGAAGCGCGCGATGCTCGGCGACGAGTTGGCTGCGCTCGCGGTCAAGAACGACTGGGAAGGCATCGTGCTGTTCGGCTGCGTGCGCGACTCCGCCGCGCTGGCCGAGCTGGAGATCGGCATCAAGGCGCTCGGCACCTGCCCGCGCAAGACCGACAAGAGCGGGCAGGGCCTGCGCGACGTGCCGGTCCGCATCGGCGGCGTCGACATCCGCCCCGGCGACTACCTGTATGCCGACGAGGACGGCATCGTGGTCTCGGCCAAGCGGCTGCAGGAAGCCGGCTGAGTCGGACCGGCCCGGCCTGGCCGTTGCCGCGGTCAGCAGCGGGCGGTGACCGCGATAGACTCGGCGCTCCGGGCCGCAGCTTCGGGGGCACAGCACCGTGTCGGAGCCACTACCAACGGACAACCCGGCGCACGAGCGCGAGGCCGAGCCGGCTGATGTCCTGTTTGCGGCGGTCTATGAGCGACTCAAGGCCATGGCCGGCAAGCGCCTGATCAGCGATGCCCCCGGCACGCTGCAGACCACGGCCCTGGTCCATGAGCTCTACCTGCGCATGCAGGCTGTCGGCGAACTGCAGTTCGCCCATCGCGCACAGTTCTTCGCCTATGCCGCACGCGCCCTGCGGCACCTGCTCAATGACCGCGCGCGCGAGCGCCTGCGCCTGAAGGCCGGGCACGGCTGGGTCGCTGTCACCCTCGAGGCCGACGATCTGCCGCTCGCTCTGGCCAGCGCCGAGGAAACCCTGGCGCTCGACGCCGCGCTGCGTGCCCTGGCAGACGTCGATGCGCGCGCGGCGCAGGTGGTGGAGCTGCGCTACTTCGCCGGACTGTCGCTGGAAACCGTGGCCGAGACTCTGGGGCTGGCCCGGCGCACGATCGACCGCGACTGGCGCTTCGCGCGCGCGTTCCTGCATGCGCGTCTCGACTGACATGCGCGACGGCCTGCGCCCGCCGGGAACAGCGCGCACTGTGCCGTGCCGACCTGGCGCCCGCGTCGCTGCCAAGCCCGGGGAAGCGCGCCATGCAGGGGCTTGATCGGACAGGACCGCCGCCGGACCCGCAGCGACTGCGCGTGCTGTTCGACGCGGCACTGGAACTGCCCGAGGATGCGCGCGAAGCATGGGTCGAAGCCACGGTGGCGGATGCGACCGAGCGCGCCGCGCTGCGGCGCCTGCTGGCGGCCGATGCAGGCCATGGCCCGCTGGACCTGCCCGCCGAGCAGCGCGCCGAGCAGATCGGCGAGGCCGGCGAGCACGCCCTGGATGCCTACGTCGGTCAATCGATCGGGCCGTACCGCCTGCTGAATCTGCTCGGCCAGGGCGGGATGGCGGCCGTGTTCCTGGCGGAGCGCGCGGAAGCCGGCTTCCGTCAGCAGGTCGCGATCAAGCTGCTGCGTCGAGGACTGTTCTCGGAGCTCGAACAGCGCATGTTCCGCCGCGAGCGCCAGGCGCTGGCCGCGCTGTCGCATCCGAACATCGCCCATCTGCTCGATGGCGGCGTCACCGCGGCCGGCGTGCCTTTCCTGGTGCTGGAGTACGTCGACGGCGTCGCCATCACCGAGCACGCCGCACGCGCGCGGCTGGGCCTCAACGCGCGGCTGCAGCTGTTCTGCGTAGTCTGCCGGGCGGTGCAGGCCGCACACCGACAGCTGATCGTGCATCGCGACATCAAGCCCTCCAACATCCTCGTCACCGCCGAGGGCGAGGTGAAGCTGCTGGACTTCGGCATCGCCAAACTGCTCGACGAGGGCGAGGAGCTCGCGACCGGCACCGGGCTGGCGCCGCTGACGCCCGGCTACGCCGCGCCTGAACAGCACGCAGGAGGGGCGATATCGACCGCGACCGATGTGTTCGCGCTCGGCGTGCTGCTGCATGAGCTGCTGCTGGGCCAGCGCCCCGACACCCGCGAGCGCAGCCGGCGCGCCTCCGCCGACGCCCATCGCGCGACGCGGGCTGCGCCGCTGTCACCGGCGGCCCTGCGGATGGCGCTGCGCGGCGACCTCGACAACATGCTGCAGATGGCGATGGACCCGGAGCCTGCCCGACGCTACGCCTCGGCCGGTGAGCTGGCCGACGACATCGAGCGACACCTGCAGGCGCGGCCGGTCCGCGCGCACCCACCTGCCCGCAGCTACCGCCTGCACAAATTTCTGCGCCGCCATCGCACGGGCATGGCGCTGTCGCTGCTGCTGCTGTGCGCGAGCGTGGCCGCCATCAGCACGGTGCTGTGGCAGGCCGAACTGGCGCGCCGGGAAAGCGCTCGCGCCAACGCGGTCAGCCAGTTCATGCTGAACCTGTTCCAGGGCGCGCGCGCCAGCCTGCCGCGCGAGGACCGCCTGAGCCCCGAGCAGCTGGTCGCCGAAACCCGGCGTCAGCTCGCCGCCAGCAGCGAGCTGGACGCGGCCACCCAGCTCGCGCTGTATCGCGCGGTGGCTGAGGTCGCACTTTCCCTGTCGGCCTATGACGAGGCGGAAGCCGTGCTGGCGCAGGCTGAGACCCTGCTCGCCCACGATGCCGGATCGGCGGCGCTTGAAGGGCTGCGCCTGATCCGGGCCGACGCCTGGCAGCAGCAGGGCCAGCACGAACAGGCCGCGAACAGCCTGCGGACCCTGCTGCCGCGGCTACGCGCCACCGACACCGGCCAGGCGCTGCGCGCGCTCGGAGTGCTGGCGCAGGCGGAATTCGCGCTGGGCAGGCCGGAGGCGGCGATCGAGCTGCAGCGTGAAGCGCTGCAGCTCGCGCTTCAGCAGCATGGCGAGGGCAGCGAGGACGCGCTGCTGGCCGGGCTGGAGCTCGGCAACCTGCTCGCCGCCAGCCAGCGCTATCCGCAGGCGATCGAAGCGCTGGAGCCGCGGCTGCAGCGCTGGCGGGCAGCCCGTCTCCCGGAGGACGATCGCTACGTCCGGGCGCTGTCCAGCCTCGCCCAATCCAAGGACGGTATCGGCGATCTCGACAACAGCGTGGCGCGCCTGCGCGAGCTGCTGCAGCTGCGCGAACGCATCCACAATGCGCCGCACGCGGCGATCGCCCGCGCCCAGCGCGCCCTGGGCCAGGCGCTTGCCCGCGGGCCGGGTCCGGAAGAGGCGCGGCGTCTGTTCGATTCGGCGCTGGCAATGCAGCGCATCGTGTATCCGCGCGGCCACCTGGAAATCGCCGTCACCCTCGATGCCATGGGCGCGCTGGCCAGCGCCCAGCAGCGCGAGGACGATGCCATCGCGCTGTACCAGCAGGCGCTTGCACTCTGCGCCGAGCTGGTCGCCCGCGATGATGTGTGCGCGCGTTCGCGCAACAACCTCGGGCAGGTGTTCTACCGCGCCCATCGGCTGGACGAGGCCGAGGCGGCGATGCGCGAGGCGCTGGACGAGCGGCGTCGCCTGTTCGGCAACGACCATCCGACCGTGGCCTACTCGCTTTCGACCCTGTCCAACGTCGCGACCCGGCGCGGGGACTATGCCGGCGCGCAGACGCTCTCGCGCGAAGCCCTCGATGTGCTCGAACGGATCGGCCACGGCCGCTCGCGCGAGGCGGCGTTGATCCGCCATGGCTATGCCCAGTCCCTGCACCTGGGAGGCCGCCCTCAGGAAGGTCTGGCGGAGATCGACCGCACCTATGCCGACTGGCGTGCGCGCGAGCCCGAGGGGCGCACGCGCGCCGTGATGATCCTGGTCGACAGGGCGCGCATCCAGCGCGATATCGGGGACCGTGAAGGCCTGCGGCAGACCTTCCGGGACATCGAGGCACTGCAGGTACCGGCGGCCGAGCTGCCCGAACGCACCCGCCAGGCGATTGCCGAGCTGCGCGACGGCTGACAGCGGGTGCGTCGCCACCGCCGGGGATCGCGCGGGGGCTGAACTCGGCATGTCGCAACTCCGCCGCAAACGGCGTTCATCGAAGCACACCCCTTCGAGGTCCCGCCGATGACGACGCTGCGCATGTTTGTCTCCTGTCTGTTGCTCCTGCTCTGCTTCTGCAGCTCATCGCGGGCCGCGACCTTCCGGGTCGGTGTCGGTGCAGGCTGCACCCATGCAAGCATCCAGGCGGCGCTGGACGCCGCGGCAGCGGCTCCGGGCAACGACACCGTGCTGATCACCCGCTCCGCCAGCTGGACCGCACAGGCCCTGGCGACCAGCGTGGCCGGCGAAACCCTCGAACTGCGCGGCGGCTACCCAAGCTGCGCCGACGCCAGCGCCGATGGCGGCCGCACGACGATCAGCGGTGCGGGCGGCAGTGCCGCCTCGGTGCTGCGCATCGGCACGCAGACAGCGCTGGCCCGGGTCAGCCTGATCGACCTGGAGCTGAGTGGCGGCGACGCCGCGGGCACGACCGCGAGCGGAAACGGCGGCGGCCTGTACTTCAGCGGCCCCGGCCAGCTGCAGATGCTGCGCACCCTGGTCAGCGGCAACCGCGCCACCCGCGGCGGCGGCATCCACGTCGCCGGCAGCAATGGCCTCAGCCGCCTCGAGCTGGGTAGCGGCTCGCAGATCCTCGGCAACACCGCCAGTTCGGACGGCGGTGGCATCTACCTGGACCAGGCGGTGCTCGACATGCACGCCGCCGACAGCCTGCTGTTCAACAACGAGGCCGAGGGCAGCGATGGGCGCGGCTACGGCGGCGCGCTGCTGATCCGCGCCGCCGCCCACTCCGCCTCGGCCAGCCTGCGCGGCGCAGGCGCCAACGGGCTGGCCAAGGTGCAGGGCAACCGCGCCCGCTACGGCGGCGGTGTAGCGGTTCTCGCGGACGCCGGCAGCGGCGAAGTCGCTCTGCTCGAAGCCGCGGCCAGCCAGCGCACCGCATTCCAGTCCAACAGCGCGGAGGTGGCCGGCGGTGCGATCTACCTGCGGCCCTTTGATTCGAGCCAGAGCAATCAGCTTGCGCGTGCCCGACTCGCGCGCGTGCGCCTGTTCGACAACATCGCGCCCGACGGCGCTGCCATCTACGTCGACCAGGACCTCCAGGCCAGCGGCGAAGGCGCCGGCGGCGAGCTTGAGATCGACCATGGGGCGCTCGCCCCGCTGTGTCCCGTCGGCGAGTTCTGCTCGCTGATCGAGGGCAATGCCACGCTCAACGGCGCCGGCCTGCAGTCGCACGGCGCGCTGATCCGGGTACGCGAATGGGGCAGCCTGCGCATCGCCGGCAGCACGCTGGAGGTGGTCGAGCGCGGCGGCCCGTGGATTCGCGACAACCGCGTGGGCCAGCTGTTCCGCGGCGATGCCTGCCTGATGAGCCTCAACAACGCCCTGATCAGCGGCAACACCGTGAGCGCCCACGTAGTCAGCGGCAACTGCCCGCTGTTCGATCTGGGCGATCTGACCATTGCCGGCAACACGATCTCCGGCTCGGCCATCTTCAATCTGCAGGGGGCCGCCAGCCTGCGCCGCTCGGTGCTCTGGCAGCCGGGCAAGCTGTCGATGCAGGGCACGGCAACGCGCGATGTGGTCGACGTGGTCACCCAGGAAAGCGCGTCCATCGACACCGGCTTCCTGGCTTTCGTCACCCAAGCCGATCCTCGCTTCGTCGACCCTGCCCGCGACGATTACCGCCTGCGCGCTGGGTCTCCAGCGGTCGACTACGCGCCCGCCACCAGCAGCGCCGACCGTGACGCGCACGGCCAGCCGCGCGACGTCGACCTGCCCATCCGCAGCAACGTTCCGCGCGGCCCGCGCGACTTGGGCGCGCTCGAGCGCCAGGCCCTCCAGCCGCTGGTGCTGTTCGGCGATTTCGACGTGGCCGGCGATCTCGGCCTGTGGCCCGAAAGCACCGCAGGCGCCTCGGTCTGGAGCAGTGCGCAGAACGCGACCGCCACCGCCGGCTCGGGCGCGATCCTGGCGAGCCTGAGCAACATCCCGCAGGCGCGAGTCACGGTGCGCCAGCAGTGCGTGCACCTGCCCGGCCCGGGCCGCTATGCGCTGAACGGCTGGGGCCGATCGGTGGGCGCGACGATCAGCACGCGCGACTCCGTGCTCCTGCATTGGCAGCTGCGCCACAACGGCGGTGAGGGCTGCACCCAAGGCAGCGTTGATGCCTCGGGTGACCACTTCCTGAGCAGCAGCGCGAGCTGGACCCAGCCGGCCGCGCCCGCCGACATCCAGCTGCCGGACGCCGCCTGGACACCGAACAGCTCGCTGACGGTCAGCCTGGTGGTGGTTGATGTGGGGATCACCCACCCGCCAGCGATCAACGGCTGGTTCGACGGCATCAGTCTCTCGGTCAGCCCGATCGGCAGCGAACTGTTCCGCGACGGCTTCGAGTAAGCAGCCCAACCCTGTCGACACGCAGGACGCGCTAGTCTGCTCGCGATGAAACGACCGACGCTTGTCCTCCTGCTCCTCGGCTGCACGCAGTGCGCGCTGCTGCTGTGCCTGCTGCATCAGCCCGCACTGGCTGGGCGGGGCCTGTCCGGCGGGACACTGGTCGAAGCGGCGCGGGCGCAAATAGGCATCACCCTGGGCTACGACGGCAGCTACCGCCGCCTCGACTATCCGGGCGGTGATGTGCCGATCGAAACCGGGGTCTGCACCGATGTCGTGGTGCGCGCGTTGCAGGCCCTGGGCTTCGACCTGCAGGTGGCGGTGCATGAGGACATGCGCGCGCACTTCGCGCGCTACCCGCAGAACTGGGGCCTGCGCCGACCCGACCGCAACATCGACCACCGCCGCGTGCCCAATCTGGAAACCTGGCTGCGTCGACAGGGCGCAGCGCTCGGCGCTTCTGACGATCCCGCCGACTATCAGCCCGGCGACATCGTCAGCTGGCGCCTGCCCGGCGGCCTGCCGCACATCGGCATCGTCTCGGACCGGCGTGTCGACGGCCGACCGCTGATCCTGCACAACATCGGCGCCGGCACCCGCGAAGAGGACATCCTGTTCGCCTACCCGATCGAAGGGCGCTTCCGCTGGCTGCCGACTGCCCTTGATGACTGAAGGGCGCGGGTTGCGGCTGGGGATTCGGAATACGGGATTCGGAATACGGGATTCGGGTGCGAGGAGGCGCGCTTGCGGACGACGGGCCCGCGCGCCTACGAGCGCCCGAGCGCTGTGCGCGAGGGCCGTGACTCGCGGACGCCTTGCAGGGCCTTTAGCCACTCGCCAGGCGCATAGGGTGGGCCCTGGCCCACCATGAGCTCGACACTCGCCCCGGTAAGGGACCACGCCGCGTCACGCGCAAACACCCGCGCCGCGCCCGAACCACATCCACGTCCGGATCCGGCGAGTCCGAACGCCGCGAGCACCTTAGTCTGTGCGCATGCCGCCGATCCCGCCCCCGTCCGATGCCGTCTGCGAGCAGGCCCGCCTGTCGCGCGATGCGCGCTTCGATGGCCTGTTCTTCACCGCCGTGCGCTCGACCGGGATCTACTGCCGACCGGTCTGTCCGGCGCCCGCACCGAGGCCGCGCAACGTCCACTACTACGCCACCGCCGCGGCCGCCGAGGCCGCGGGCTATCGCCCCTGCCTGCGCTGTCGGCCCGAACTCTCACCCGCCGCCGGCCCCTGGCGCCGCGGTGAGGCGGTGCTGGGGCGCGCGCTGCGGCTGATCGAGCAGGGCGCGCTGGAAAGCGCTGGCGTACCGGCGCTGGCGGAGCGGCTGCACGTCGGCGAGCGCCAGCTGCGCCGTCTGTTCGCCAGCGAGCTCGGCGTCTCGCCGCTGCAGGTCGAAACCACCCGCCGCCTGCTGTTTGCCAAGCAGCTGCTGAGCGAGACCGCGCTGCCGGTCACCGAGATCGCTCTGGCCTCGGGCTTCGCCAGCCTGCGCCGCTTCAACGCCGCCTTCCTGCAGGCCTACGGGCTGGCGCCCAGCCGACTGCGCGGCACGCGCGTCGACGCACCCATCGAGGCGACCGATCGACTGGTGCTGCGCCTGAACTACCGACCGCCCTATGACTTCGCGTCGCTGCTGACCTTCCTGCGTTCGCGCGCGCTCGATGGCCTGGAGCGCGTCGAGGCCGACGCCTACGCCCGCGCGATCGAGTTCGGCGCCGACGCCTGGCTGCGCGTCTCGCGCTGGCCCGGAGGCGACAGCGCGCTGCGCCTGGAGCTGCATGCCGTGCCTGCCGGCCATCTGCGCGAAGTCGTGCAGCGAGTGCGGCGAATGTTCGATCTTGATGCCGAACCGGCGGCGATCGAGTCGGCGCTGTCTCGCGATCCGCGCCTGGCCCCGCTGCTGCGCGCGCGCCCCGGCCTGCGCCTGCCCAGCGGCTGGGACGGCTTCGAGATCGCGGTGCGCGCGGTGATCGGCCAGCAGATCAGCGTGGCCGGCGCGCGCACGCTGACCCAGCGGCTGCTGCAGCGCTGCGGCCATGCGCTGCCCGAGCCACTGCAGGCGCAGGGCTTCCGCCATCGATTCCCGACGCCCGCCGAGCTGTTGACCGCCGATCTCGACGGGCTGGGCCTCACCGGCGCACGTCAGCGCACACTGAGGGCAATGGCGCAGGCGGTGGTCGAAGCGCGGCTCGACTTCGAACCAAGCCAGCCGCTGGCGCAATTCGTCGCGCGCTGCACCGCCCTGCCCGGCATCGGCCCATGGACAGCGCACTATCTGGCGCTGCGCGCGCTGGGCCAGCCGGATGCGCTGCCCAGCGGCGATCTGGTGCTGCAGAAGGCGCTGCCGAATGACGGCAGCCGCTGCAGCGCCACGACGCTTGCGACGCACGCCGAAGACTGGCGCCCCTGGCGCAGCTACGCGGTCATGCATCTGTGGCGCGCCGCCGCCGAAGGAGACTGAGATGGACATCCGCTGGATCACGATCGACAGCCCGATCGGCCGCCTGAGCCTCGCGGCGAGCGCCTCCGCGCTGCATGCGATCGAGTTCGAGAGCAACCGCCATCCGCAGGCGCGTGCGGACTGGATCGCGGGTGAGACTCCCCTGCTGCGGCAGACGGCGCTGCAGCTGCATGAGTACTTCGACGGACGACGCAAGTCCTTCGAGCTGCCGCTGGCGCCCCAAGGCACCGACTTCCAGCGCGCGGCCTGGCAGGCGCTGTCCGCAATCCCCTACGGCGAGACGCGCAGCTATGCGCAGCAGGCGGCAGCGCTCGGCAGGCCCACTGCCACGCGCGCGGTCGGCGCGGCCAACGGCCGCAATCCGCTGCCGATCGTGCTGCCGTGCCACCGGGTGATCGGCGCCAACGGCGCACTCACAGGCTTCGGCGGCGGCATCGAGGTCAAGCGCTGGCTGCTGGCGCACGAGTCCACAGGACGCTTCAGCCTTACCTGAGAGCCTCTCAGCCCCGCGATGGGGCCCGCGTATTCCCGAAGAAACATGGGGCGGTCATCCCCGCGAAGAGCCTGTCCTCGCCAAGGCGGGGACGGGGATCGAGGATTCGTACGACTGCGGCAAGCGACGCTGGGCCCCCGCCTGCGCGGGGGCGACGATCCGCGGGGTCGCAAGTCTTCTGCTTCCCGAGAGCGTTTGAGAACCAGGCGCCCAAAGCCGCCTCTGGCCGCCCGTGGCGGCAGCGCGCTCCGCCCATTCCGCGGTCACTGCCTCTGCGGACTTCATTGGACTCGCGCGCCGCGCGTTGCCACAAACGCGCAGAGACGCCCTCGCTACGGCGCCAGAGCTTTCTCACACGCTCTGAGCGCTGGCGAGGCGCGGCATGGGTTGCCCACACGGATCGCGACATCACCCGCTGCCACAGTGGCGAAGGCCAATCAAGCGAAGCGCGAAGACTTCCCGCTCAGGCTCGCGCCTCAAGGAACCGGCGGCGCCGGTCCATTGAGGCCAGCGCTCACGCCTTGCGACGCAGCGTCGCGGCGGCGACGCCGAACAAGCCCAGCATCAGCACGATCAGGCTCCAGTGGCTGCTGGCGCTGACCGCAAGCGGCGGCACCAGGGTGCCCGCGAGATTGAACGCAAGCACCTGCGAGGAGCCCACGACGGTGCAGCTCAAGCTGCCGCTGTAGTTGCCCGGCGCCGCCCCACTCAGGCCGACACTCACCGGTGTACTGCCGTTTGCCGGAATCGAGAAGGCCAGCGGCGTGGCCGTAAATGGGAAGGCCGGGGCGGTGCAGCTCAGCGAGACTTCGATCGGATTCGGGTTGCTGAAGCTGATCGGCTGGGTCGCGGTGCTGCCGCCCACGACGCCCGTGATCTGCACGGTTCCGCCGGCAACAGGCGTCGAGGTCAGCGGCAGCAGCTCACCCGCCGGACAGGACAGCGGCCATTCGCGCGGGACCGGAGCCGCCGTGCCGCGGGTCTCGCTGCAGCTCAGGGTCGCGGTCTGGATCGTGCTGGCCGCGCTGCAGCTCAGCGTGATGTTCTGCGGCGTGGTGGTGTCGCCAACGAAACTCAGGCTGATCGCTGCAGCCCCCGCGAAGCTGCCGGGGTTCGCGCCGCTGAGCGAGCAGCCGTTGATCGTGGTCGTCGCGGCCGCGCCGGTGTCGGCACCGCCCGAGGGCGTCGCCACGATCGTGCCGCTGCCGGTGGTGCCGATTGCGGTGACGCCGGTGAAGTCCACCGTCGTGCCGGTGGCCGGCGCGTAGGCAATCGCCGGCGCAACGACGATCACGGTGTGCGGCTCGGTATCGCTGCTGGCTGCGAAGGCGGCACTGGCGGGCACATAGGTCGCGGTCAGGGTCTTGGTGCCCGGCGTGGTGCTGGTGAGTGCACAGCTCGCACTGCTCTCAGGCGGCGTGCCGGCGACCAGGGTCACCGGACCGCAGCTGGCGCCGGTGCCGTCATCCACCGTGACCGTGCCCGCGGGCGCAAGCGTCTGGCCGCGAACGGTGACCTGCACGGTGTAGGGCGCATTGACCGCGCTGGGGTCGGGCTCGTCGCTGGTGATCTCGGTCGAGGTCGCTTCCTGATCGTCCTCCTGCAGGGTGGCGGTGGCGCTCAGCGTTGCGGGCGAGGCGTTGTTCACCCCCGTCAGGTTCAGCGCGAAGCTCTCGTCGCCCTCATAGACCGTGTCGCCATTGATGGTGACCGGAATGCTCACGCTGGTCTGCCCGGCAGGAATGCTGAGCGGCCCCGGCGCCAGTGCGACGTAGTCGTTGTCTGCCGCTGTCGCCGTGCCGTCGGCCGTGGCGCGGCTGAAGCTCACATCGCGGCCCGACACCGCGCTCAGAGTGACGGTGAAGACGAGCGTGTTGACTGCATCGCCTTCCGGCTGGGTCACATCGGCCACGCTCAGCACCGGCAGCGCGTCATCGTCCACGATGGTGCCGGTCGCAGTCGCCGCACCGAGGGTGACCGCGCCGGTCGCCACCAGATTGCTCAAGCCCAGGGTGAACTGCTCGTCGGCCTCGTCCAGCGCGTCGTTGTTGATGGCCACGTTGACCGTCTGCGCCGTGGTGCTGTTGGGCGGGAAGCTCACGCTGCCGCCGCTGATCGCGGTGAAGTCCGCAGCACCGGCCGTGCCGTTCGTCGAGTTCACCGCAAGCGTGAGGCCCGAGGCCACGGGGTTCGAGAGCGTGACCGTGAAGACCATCGGCGAGATGGCTTCCGACTGGCCGACGCTGATCGGCGCGAAATCGACCGTGGCCGAGTCGTTGTCGGTGATGGTGTAGGCGTTGCGCGCCGTTGTCGTCGCCAGACCCGATGCAATGCTCAGATCGAGCTCGAAAGCCTCGGTGCCTTCGACCACGGGGTCGTCAACCACCGTCAGCGAATGGGTCGACACCACCGTGTCGTGGGTCGAGCCGGCCGGGAAGCTCGCCTGTGCCGTCCCTATGCTCACATCGCCGGCGCTGGCGGTCAGTGGCGTGAGGCCGAGGTCGACCACGATGGGGGCTGCGATGCTGCCGCCCGGGGCACCGTTGGCGGTCACTCTGAGCGTCATGCCCGCCGAGAACACCGCGCCTTCCACCGCTGCGAAACCCGCGCTGGAGAAGATGACTTCCGCGGTGTCGTTGTCGGTCATGCCAACGCTCACGTCGGCAGGGTCGATCGCGCCGTACACGGCATCGGTGCTGCTGGCGGTCTGCACGACCAGGCTGCTGGACCCGCTGCCCTCGACCACGGTGTCGTCCAGTGCGAGCACATTGACGGTCTGGGCGATGTTCCAGCTCACGGGCGTGAACGTGAGCGAGGTCAGGCCGTCGGTGTCGCCGTTGAGCACGAGTTGCGCGGCGTCGAACGCGATGTTGATGGTCACGTCGGCGCTGGGCTGCGAGCCCAGCACCACGCTGTAGCTGTCAGTGGCGCCACCTTCGGTCACTGCCGTGACACCACCCGACTCGGACACGGTGATGCCCGGGAGGTCGTTGTCGAGGATCGTCACGGTGTGCGTGCCGTTGGCCGTGGCTGCGCCGGTCACCGCGCCGAAGCCGAGGCTGAAGGTCTCGGCAGGCTCGGTCGTCGGATCGTCCGCGATCACGACGCTGATCGCCTGCGTGCTGCCGTCCGCTGCCGCGGCGGGGAAACTGAGGCTGGTGTCGGTTAGCGTGTAGTCGCCGGGCGTCGAGGCGGTGCCCGGTGTCTGCACGACGGCGAGCGTCACCGCATCCTGCAGCGCAGGCGTCCCCGCACCGACCGAGCTGATCTCAAGCACCGCCTGGACCGTGTGCGGTGTCGTGCCTTCAGGTGCGTTGCTGGTGGCGGAGACGAAGCTGACGATCGCCGCCTCGTTGTCAGTAATCGTGAGGGTCTGGGGCGAACCCGTGACCAGCGCCTGACCCGTGACCGCCCCGAGCGAGGCAGTGAAGCTCTCTGTGCCTTCGACGAGCACATCCTCGTTGATGCCGAGGTTGAGCACCTGCGTGGCGCCGTTGGTGCTGCCCGCCGGGAAGCTCAGGGTGGCCGTATTGGTCGGGCCACTCAGCGCGAAGTCGCCGCTGCCGCCGCCGTAGGTCGCGGTGCCGTCGGTGAGGTTGAGCGCGACGGTGACGGCGTCCTGCAGGGTGCTGCCGCCGGTGGTGGCGAGCGTGACGGTCAGTGGGGTCGTTCCGACGGACTCCGCAAGGCTTGCGCCGCCCGTCAGCGCGAGCGTTGCGCTGTCGCCATCGAGGAGGGTGGCGATTTGGCTCGTGCCCACCGTCAGGCCGGGGTACGGCGAGGTCACATTGAGGGCCATCGAGAAGGTTTCGGGCCCCTCGACCAGCGCATCGTCCACGAAGTCGTGGAAGACGCTGAACTGCTGGCCGTCGCTGTTGCCAGCGGAGATGGTTTGGGCAAGGAACTGGATCTGGATGTCCGCCGCTGCTGCCGTGATGAGCGTGATCGGCGCCTCGAACGCAATCTCGACCTCGTTCAGCGGCGTGCCGCCCACCGGGTCGGCGGTGATGTCCATCACCACGTTCTGGATATAGGTCGTGCCTTCGGCAGCGCTGCCGGTGGCATTGATCCAGCGCAGTTCCACCGTTTCGTTTTCGGTGATGCTGGCAGTGAGCGTATTGGTCGCGCTGGTGCCATCCACCCGAGCCGTGATGCCTTGGTAGTCCGCATCGGCGCTGGTGAAGGCGTGCACGAGAGCGCCCGCGTGCTCAGCCTCGAAGCTGCGGTCATTGACCGCCGCGACCGTCAGGGTCTGGGGGATGTTCCAGTTCGCGGTGGTGAAGGTGGTGGTGTAGGTGCCGTCCGTATCGGCATTGACCGTCAGATCGGTGGCCGGGAAGCTGACGGAGACGCTGACCGTGGCGCTGGGTTGGCTGTCCAGCACGATCGCGTAGGTGTCGGTCGTGCCGTTCTCGCTGACAGACGTGCTGCCTCCGCTCTGGGTGATGCTGACGCCGGCGCTGTCGTTGTCGGCAATCAGAACGTCCACGTCATCGACGGGCAAAGCGTTGTAGGCCGCATCCGCGCTGACGGTGCTGGCGGTGACGAGGGTCAGTGCGTGCGGATTGGCCTCCGCGATCGCGTCATCGATGGCGCGCACGGTGACGGTCACGCCAGCGGTCGCGTTGGCGGGCGTCAGCGTTACGGTCTGCGGCGCGGCTCCAAAGCCGGCGCCGGTGTCGACCAGAACCTGCGTGCTCGCGAACGTCAGCCCGACCGTCACATCGCTGCCCGGCGCCGTGCTCAGGCGCACCGTGAAGCTGTCAGTGGTGGAGCCGGCTTCGCTCAGGCTGAGGGCGGTCGGATCGACGATGACTTCCGGTGCCGGCTGGAACAGATAGACGACGCCGGTATTGGTGGCGGCGCCGTCCTTGATGGGTGAACCGACCGCAACGCTGCCACCGGCCAGCGCCACGCTGCTGCCGAACTCGTCAAAGGTCGCGAGATCGCCCGGCTGCAGCAGATCGGTCTGCGCCCAGGTCGAGCCGCTGCGTTCGAACACATGCGCAAGGCCCGCACGGCCGTTGCTGGCCGGCGAGCCGACCAGCAGCTGGGAATCGTCCAGTGCCACCGCGTAGCCGAACTGTCCGGGCGATCCGGTCGGCGCCAGCGTTTCGACGCTGGCGTAGGCCGCGCCGCTGAACACGTAGACCGCGCCGCTGGGCGCAGCTGTGGCGGTTGGCGCACCGACCGCGACGCGACCGTTGAAGATCGACACCGAGTATCCAAAGAAGCGGATGGCGGCGGGCGCGGGACTGACCAGCGTCGTCACGCTCGCGAAGCTTGGCCCGGTGCGCACAAAGGCTGCACCCGCACTCGCGTTGTCGTTGTAGGCGCCGATGGCGATCGCCTCGTCATTGGGCGTGCCCGGCGAGGGGTCGTAGACCGAAATCGAACGGCCTGCGCCGCTGCCCACCGACGCCGCCACATCGAGGGTGATCGGGCTGCTCAGCGCAACGAGATCGCGGAAGGCATAGGCGCGACCGATGCCGCCGTTCTCGCCGCCGGCGCCGACGGCGAGCACATCCCCGTGCAGCGACACCGCGATGCCGAAGAGACCATTTGCGGTTGGGTTCGGCGACTGTCGCTCCAGCGTCTGGATCCAGACGGCACCGTTGAACTGGTACACGTAGACCGCGCCTGCATTGGACGTCGCGGCGGGGAAACCATCGGCACCCGGTGCACCCACCACAAGGCGGCTGCCCTGCAGAGCGACTGCGGTGCCGAACTGGTCGCCGGCCTTGCCGAACAGGGCCGTGAGCTTGCTGTGCGGCGTCCAGACACCGGCAACCCTGCGGTACATGAAGACCGCGCCCGCGCCGGCGCCCTTCTGCCCATCGCGCTGCGCGCCGACCGCCATCCATTCGCCGCTGATCGCCGTCGAAAAGCCGAAGAACTGCTCGGCCTGGCTGAAGGGCTGGTCGTAGGTGGCAAGCGTCTTGGCGTCGACGGTCCAGGTCACACCTGGCTTGACCAGGGTCGTGATTGAACCTGCGCGAGCCGCACCCGGCGGTGCACTCAGCGGATCAGCCAGCGTGCCCGGCGTGCCGATCACCGCGAGGCCGGCGGAGACATCCACCGACCAGCCGAAGAAGTGATTGCGGCTGGCGCCCGTCTCGGCAAGGTTGATGGTGTTGGTGACCCAGCTGGTTCCATTGAAGGTGAAGGTGTTGACGCTGCCGGCACCGGGCTGCCCGGCGATGGTCCGCGTTGGGCGCCCGGCGATGGCGTCGGCGGCTTCCAGCGCGACGCTGTAGCCGTACTGCTCGTTCGGATCCGCGCCATCGAACTGGCCTGCACCGGTCGCGTCGGCGTAGAACGTCACCCGTCCCGCGTCGACATCGCCCGCGTCGTCGTACAGCGGCGCGCCCACCGCACTGCGCGCGATGCTGTCGGGCGCGCCGAGGTTGCTGTCCCAGACGCCGACCGCCTGGCCAAAGGCCTGACCGGCTTGCCCAAGCGCGGGTGAGAGCGTGTGTCTGATCCCCCAGGCATTGGCGCCGCCGAGATCCTGTCGATACACATAGGCCAAGCCCGTGCGGATTGCGGAGGCATTCTCCGCCAGCGGTGCACCGACGATCAGGTACTCGCCGTGCAGGTCGACGGACGTGCCGAAGCGGCTGCTGGCGGGTCCGGTCTTCAGCGGCGTGGCCTGGCCCCAGGCGTTGCTGCCACCCACGTTGCGCCCACAAATGCTGACCAGTCCGTCGTCACTCAAGCCCGTGTTGGGCGCAGCGATGGCCGCAAGATCGCCAAACAGTGCAACCGATGCGCCGAAGTGACCATTGGCCTCCGCGATCGGCGCATCGATGCTCGTGCTGACAAAGCTCAAGGCCGCGCCCGCATTGGTATCGCTGAAGATGTAGGCCCGGCCCTGGTTGTTCTGTGCCACATCGAACTGCGGCGCGCCGACGATGACGGCGACCAGGCCACCAGCCTCGTGGATATCGACAGCGGCGCCAAATCCGCTGCCCGCCTGAGCGCTGGGCTGCGCCAGCCGCTGGCGCCAGGTCCAGGCGCCGGACACGCGCTCATACAGCGACACCGAGCCTTGGGTGTTGGCGGCCGCTGGTGAGCCCACCGCCATCCAGTTGCCGGACACGGCGACGGCCTCGCCGAAGCGCTCATCGACGATGTTCAAGGGCGTATCGACCGTATGGTCGACGGCGCTCAGCACCTGCGACTGGGACAGCGCCGCCATGCCGGGCAGGGATGCGGCCAAGAGCGTCGCGGCAACGGCGCACCGCAGCAGGGTCGAAGCGGACTGGCGGGGCGCAGGCATGAGCACTCGGGACGAGAGGCTGGAATCAAGCGAGCGGAGGAATGACATGGCGGGCTCCAGCTCAGTTGAAGGGGAAAGCAGCGGGCAGGGTCGGGACCGTGCACGTCGCGCTGGTGATGGTGTTGTTCGGGCCGGAGATGGCTCCCGCCGTCAGCGTATTGTTGGCGCTCAAGTAGCTCTGCGCGTTGGCATCGCCGCTACCCGCCATGCCCTGCAGGCGCACGACACCCGAGCCGTTGTAGGACAGGTTGACCGCGGGCTGTGTGCCGCCTGTTCCCGCCGCAACCGTGTTGTTGCGGATGTCCATGCAGGCGTTGTTGAAGTCGCGAACATTGGCCGTGATGGTGCGGCGCGATGCGCCGGTGGCGTTGGCCAACAGGTTGCTGTTGGTGATGCTGTAGTTCGCGCTGACGCTGCTGCCCACTATCGCGCCGTTGTTCTGCAGCAGAATGCTGGCGCCGGAAACCGGCGTCGCCGCCGGGACGTTGATTCCATTCATCGAGACATTGGTCGCAAAGCTGGTCGTACCAACTCCGCTGGTGTTGGCGCCATCGGCGAAGATCTGCAGCGCGTTGCCATCGTGCGCGTGATAGACGTACAGAACGTCGATCACCCCGTTGGTGGTCGTGAAGTCGCCGCCTTCGATCTCGACGACGCCCAGTGCCAGCTCGCCGCTGTAGTTAATGATGTCGTTGGAGAACAGGCGGAAGTTCAGCGTGCTGTTGCCCTGGGCATTGCGCAGGCTGATGGCGGTCTCGCCGTTGTTGGTATTCGAGGGCCCGGCATAGGGCGCGGCGGTGAAGGCACTGCTCACCACGGCGATGTCCATGCGCGCACCGCTGTTGCCCTCGGGATTGGCGCTCAGGCCGATGCCGTCGATGTTCTCGAAGGCCGAATTCTGGATGAAGGCGTTGATGCGGGCCGTGCCGTCGGCGCGCAGCAGGATGCCGTTGCCGTTGCAATTGCCCCCGCCGCAGGCCGTCGTGCTGAGGTTGTTGCGCAGGATGTTGTCGGTCCAACGCAAATTGAGCGTGCCGGCAAAGTTTTCGAGATACACGCCGTTGTCGGTGAAGTTCTCGATGACGCTGTTGTTGACCTCGAAGTCGCCGCTGATCGGCGCGCCGCTCACTTCGCCCTCGCGCAGGTTGAAGACGTGTTCGTTGTCGGCGTTGCCGATGTTCGACATGTCGACGTTCGAGAACAGCAGGTTGGTGATGCCGCGACCCAGCACGCCGTGATTGCCGACGGTGCTGATGCTCAGATCCGTCGCGCGGATGTCCCGCGCGCCATCGATGTTGAAGGCGCTGCCGCCAATGTTCGTCCAGGTGCCGCCGGCGCCGTTGGTGTGGGTACTGACGAAGTCGCCATCGCCGAGGATCGTGAAGCTGCTGCCGACACCGTTGCTGGTCAGGCGTATGCCGTCACCCGTTGCGCCGGTGATGTCGACTTCCCGGAAGCTCGCAGCCAGGCTGCTGTTGGCGATCTCGATTGCCGCGGTGGTCTTGGCGCCGAGGTTGACCAAGGCATCCACGATCAGCGTGCCGCTGGCACGGTTGATGTTGATGCCATGGGTGCCTGCGCCAGGATTGATGATGTTGTCGAAGCGCAGATTCAGGGCTTGCTGGGTCGCGTGAGAAACATTCAAGGCCACCGCCGCGCCCGCCACATTGAGAGTGCTGCCGGCGTCGGTGCTCACCGGACCGGGGCTGGCATTGGCATAGGCGATGTTCAGCGCCGTGGCACCGTTGGTGAAGCTGGTCAGTACGCCGAGGTCAAGGGCGCCGGTGTTGCCTGCAAGGGTGATGGGTGTGGCCGCAAAGCGATTGACCGCGTCGCCCAGGGTAAGCGTCGCGAAGCTCACCGCACGGGCGCTGTTCTGGATCGAAACGCCGCCGGAGGCATTGGTTGCAGCCACCGTGTTGAGGTTCACGCTACCGGGGGTGGTCAGGCCATCGATGTTGACTGCCCTGCCCGCGTTGGTCTTGGAGATGCCGCCGTTGTAAGTCAGCGCCAGGGTGCTGTTGCTGATGTTGACCACGTGGTTGGATGCACCGGCGGTCGAAGCGAGCGAACCGTTCGTGGCCGTCAACGTGCCGCTGCAAGCCGTGAACGAGACTCCATGTGCGCCGCCTGCGGCGGTCAGGGTGGCGAATGCCAGATTTGTCGTGGCGCTGGAACAGACAATCGACGGCCCTGCACCGGTGCTCAGGGTGCTGGAACCATCGCTGACCGACACCGCTGCGTTGTTGACGGAGATGCCGGTGGTTCCGCCGGTCGCGGTCAGCCTCGCGAGACTCAACAGAAAGCCGCTGGCCGCCGTGCTGTTGACGCGGATCGCTTCGGTGCTCGGCGCGCTGATGGTGGTCGTGCCCGTCACGAGCACGTCATTCGCCCCCACCGGGCTGTCCACCGAGATCCCGCGGGCATTGCTGCTGGTCGAGGACAGGCTCGCGAAGGTCGCATTGGCCGTCAGCTCGACGCTTTCGAGATACAAGGCGGGGCCGTCCGACGCCGACAGGATGTTCGACGCGCCGCCCACGCTCAGCCGACCGCCGTCCGAGAGGAACGCCGCCGAGTCGGTCGCGGACGAAGTGGCGACCACGCCTCCAGCGAAGTTGACCAGCGAAGCGGCGTTGTTGGACTGCAGTCGGACCAGTGGTTCATTCGCTAAACCGCCAGCGATGTTGACGCCTGGCAGCGTAACGACCCCGGCCGCTGCCAGCGTGCCGATGTTGAGGCCGCGCGTGCTGGTTGAACTGAGCGAACTGGTCGCGTCGAAGGTGATGGCACCGGCATTCCCGGCGACATTCAGCACGTAGCCGCCGGTAAAGCCGCCCCCCGCACCGACATCGACATTGGTCAGCGACATCGTGCCGCTGGTTCCGATCATCTGCAGCGCTGGGCTGAGGGCTGACAGGGCACCGTCGATGCTGATGTTGCTCAGGCTCATCGCGCCGGTCGAATTCAGGAACTCGACGCCGCCGGTTGCGCTGCCGCTGGAGGCGACGACGACATCGGCGATGGTGAAGCCGCCGTTGGGGACGGCGGCGCTGCGGATGGCCCAACCCGCCGTGTTCTCGATGCGAAAGCCGCGTACCGTGCCGCCCTGCCCGAAGATGTCCACGATCGGAAAGCTGCTGGCACTGCTGAGGACGGGCGCAGAGCTGGCCGCGACATCGTTCTGCGTGCCCACGAGGTCCAGACCGACGCTGTGGCCGATCAGGCGCTGACCGGCTTCAAGATCGAACTCGACCCCGGTGTAGGTGCCCGCATAGACGAAGATGGTGTCTCCGGCGGAATCCAGATCGCCCGCACCACCGCTGCCGTTGAGGGGCGCGAAGCTGTTGAAGGGCGCGCCGAAGCTGCCGTTGCCACCCGGCGCCGCGCTGCCGTTGACGAACCAGACCACGTCGCCGCTGACATCGATCCGGACCACGGCGCTGCTGGCGCCGTCTGCGCTTCGCACTGTGTAGCCGAAGGCATCGAGCCCGCGGAAGCCAGGCGGCGGGTCGTAGCGGAAGCTGCCGTCCGGGTTGACCAGCAGGCGGCCGCCGTACTGGCCGACGGCGTCAACGCTCTCCAGCCGGTGCGTGGCGGGATCGAACCCGGTGTCGTTGGCAAGCAGACCACTGCCGGCGGCCACGGTCAGGACGCCGTTGGCATTGACGCTGTAGCTGTCGTCAGTGGCCGTGGGCGCGGCCATGGCCGAAGGGCTTGCCAGGCCGAAGAGGGCCAGAAGCACTACGGCAGGCTCGATCTGCTTCGCTTGCATACACGACTCCAGAGACGATCGCGTGCGCGCAGGCACGTCGAATCGCGGATAGTTTCTGATCAGGGCCCCTTGCGCAGCCGTCGACGATGCGTCCCCCCGGCGTGCCGCGGCACGATAGCAGAGGCCCGGTGCTGGTCGACATCGCAAGAGCACCCGCAACGAATGTCTACAGCGGCGGCAGGCCGGACAGTGATCTGGCAGGACCTTACGGCATCCGGAACGTGCCGCCGTGCCCTTTGAGCGAGCACAGCGCGCTGATGTCACGAGGTTCCGGCTGGCCAGAATGAACAAGGCCCCGCGCGGGGCGGGGCCTGTCCTTTACCACTTCAGGTGCGACACCTCATCCGCGCCGCCGCAGCTGCAGGCCAGCCATGCCCATCATCAGCAGCATCAGGCTCAGCAGTGCCCAGGGCGCATCGACCGGGATCACGGCCGGTCGCGGATTTGATGGCGGCGTCGGGCCGACCGAGTCTTCGTTGTTGTTGTCGATCGGATCGAACTGATCGGCGCGGACCGTCGCCACGTTGCGGTAGTTGCCCGTGGCTCGCACACGTACCTGCATGACCAGCGTCTCGGCCTGACCCACCGCAAGGTTGCCGACCGTCCACAGCGGGGCGGTGTAGCTGCCCTGGCTCGCCGTCGTACCCAGCAGCTCGAAGCCCGAGGGCAGCGCATCGGTGACCAGGACATTGGTTGCCGCATCCGGGCCGTTGTTGCGCACCTGCACGGTGAAGTTGATCACCTGGCCGAAGCTCGGCGTCATCTGGTCGACCGTCTTGATCACCTGCAGATCGGCCAATGCCAGCGGATGCGTCGTGGTGCAGGGCGAGCAGACCGGATCCGGATCGCCGCCGTTGCCGCTGATCGTCACGCTGTTGGTGACCGTGCCGGTGGCGCCCGTCTGCACAGTCGCGGTGTAGCTGAGGCTGTAGGTGCCTGTCGCCGTTCCGCTCGGCAGGCTGCAAACCAGTGGCTCACCTGCCGAACAAGTGAACGGGCCAGCGGTCACCGCACCCCGCAGCAGGCCGGCACCGAGGGTATCGGTCAGCTGGAAGGCCGCCGTCAGCGGCGCATCCGACACGGTCGCCTGCAGGGTGTAGGTGATCGTGGCGCCAACCACCACCAGGCTGCCGCTGGCCGGGTTGGCCGTCTTCGCCAGCGTGACGTCCGGGCCCAGAACCGGCGTGTCGATCGTGCTCGTGCAGCGCGGCAGGCCCGGGCAGCCCGGATCGCCACCGTCGCCCACGCTGGCCGTGTTCTGCACGCTCGGGGTCGCAGCGGCCGTCGGCGTCACCGGAATCACGAAGCTGACGCTGTCGTTCACCGCCAGGCCCGCCGCGATCGTGCAGGTCACCGTCTGGCCTGCGGCCGAGCAGTTCGCCGGCGGCGTGCCGAGCGTCAGGCTGGCCGGCACCACGTCGGTCACCGTCGCCACCGCCGTCGTCGCCGCACTGCCGGTGTTCTGCACGCTCAGCGTGTAGCTCGCCGGCGTGCCGACCACGAAGCTCGCGGCACTCGCCGTCTTGGTGATCGTCAAGGCCGGTGAGTTCACCGGCGTATCGATCGTGCTCGTGCAGCGCGGCAGGCCCGGGCAGCCCGGATCGCCACCGTCGCCCACGCTGGCCGTGTTCTGCACGCTCGGGGTCGCAGCGGCCGTCGGCGTCACCGGAATCACGAAGCTGACGCTGTCGTTCACCGCCAGGCCCGCCGCGATCGTGCAGGTCACCGTCTGGCCTGCGGCCGAGCAGTTCGCCGGCGGCGTGCCGAGCGTCAGGCTGGCCGGCACCACGTCGGTCACCGTCGCCACCGCCGTCGTCGCCGCACTGCCGGTGTTCTGCACGCTCAGCGTGTAGCTCGCCGGCGTGCCGACCACGAAGCTCGCCGCACTCGCCGTCTTGGTGATCGTCAAGGCCGGTGAGTTCACCGGCGTATCGATCGTGCTCGTGCAGCGCGGCAGGCCCGGGCAGCCCGGATCGCCACCGTCGCCCACGCTGGCCGTGTTCTGCACGCTCGGGGTCGCAGCGGCCGTCGGCGTCACCGGAATCACGAAGCTGACGCTGTCGTTCACCGCCAGGCCTGCTGCGATGGTGCAGGTCACCGTCTGGCCTGCCGCCGAGCAGTTCGCCGACGCCGTGCCGAGCGTCAGGCTGGCCGGCACCACGTCGGCCACCGTCGCCACCGCCGTCGTCGCCGCCGTACCCGTGTTCTGCACGCTCAGCGTGTAGCTGGCGGGGGTGCCGACCACGAAGCTCGCGGCACTCGCCGTCTTGGTGATCGTCAAGGCCGGTGAGTTCACCGGCGTATCGATCGTGCTCGTGCAGCGCGGCAGGCCCGGGCAGCCCGGATCGCCACCGTCGCCCACGCTGGCCGTGTTCTGCACGCTCGGGGTCGCAGCGGCCGTCGGCGTCACCGGAATCACGAAGCTGACGCTGTCGTTCACCGCCAGGCCCGCCGCGATGGTGCAGGTCACCGTCTGGCCTGCGGCCGAGCAGTTGGCCGGCGGCGTGCCCAAGGTCAGGCTGGCCAGCACCACGTCGGTCACCGTCGCCACCGCCGTCGTCGCCGCCGTACCGGTGTTCTGCACGTTGAGCGTGTAGCTGGCGGGGGTGCCGACCACGAAGCTCGCCGCACTCGCCGTCTTGGTGATCGTCAAGGCCGGTGAGTTCACCGGCGTATCGATCGTGCTCGTGCAGCGCGGCAGGCCCGGGCAGCCCGGATCGCCACCGTCGCCCACGCTGGCCGTGTTCTGCACGCTCGGGGTCGCAGCGGCCGTCGGCGTCACCGGAATCACGAAGCTGACGCTGTCGTTCACCGCCAGGCCCGCCGCGATGGTGCAGGTCACCGTCTGGCCTGCGGCCGAGCAGTTGGCCGGCGGCGTGCCCAAGGTCAGGCTGGCCAGCACCACGTCGGTCACCGTCGCCACCGCCGTCGTCGCAGCAGTGCCGGTGTTCTGGACAGTCAACGTGTAGCTCGCCGGCGTAGCGACCGTGAAGCTCGCCGCACTCGCGGTCTTGGTGAGGGTCAGCTGCGGCGCATTGACAGGCGTCACCACCGTGCTGCTGCAACGGCCCGCCGCAGGACAGGTCGGATCGCCGCCGCCGCTCACCGTCGCGGTATTGGTCACGCTCGGAACAGCGGCGACAGTGGGCGTCACCGGGATCACGAAGCTCGTGCTGCTGCCCACAGCCAGGCCCGCAGCAACGGTGCAGGTCACGGTCTGGGCAGATGCCGTGCAGTCCACGGGCAGGGTGCCGAGCGTCAGTCCGCTCGGGATCGTGTCGGTGATCGTGCTGGCCGCCGTCGTTGCCGCGGTGCCAGTGTTGCTCACTTGCAGCGTGTAGCTCGCTGGCGTACCGACCACGAAGCTCGCCGCACTCGCGGTCTTGGTGAGCGTAAGCTGCGGCGCATTGACTGGCGTCACCACCGTGCTGCTGCAACGGGCCGCCACAGGACAGGTCGGATCACCGCCGCCGCTGACCGTCGCGGTATTGGTCACGCTCGGAACAGCGGCCACGGTGGGCGTCACCGGGATCACGAAGCTGGCGCTGCTACCCGCAGCGAGACCCGCCGCGACGGAGCAAGTCACCGTCTGGCCCGCCGCCGTGCAGTTCGCCGGCAGCGTGCCGAGCGTCAGACCGTTCGGAATCGTGTCGGTGATGCTTGCAGCGGCAGTCGTGGCCACCGCGCCCGTGTTCTGCAGCTGCAGCGTGTAGCTTGCCGGCACGCCGACCACGAAGCTGGCGCTGCTCGCCGTCTTGGTCAGGGTGAGCTCGGGGCTGCCGAGCACCTGGGTGGCGGCGGAAGCCGTGTCGTTGCCGGTATTGGTCTGCGTGGTCGTGGTGCTGATGGTCGAGCTCACCGTAATCGTCGCCGGCGTCGCCGGGGCGATGTAGCTCACGTCCAACTGCAGTTGCTGACCCGGCACCAGGCTGCTTGGCAGGCCGCAGCCGCTGACCACGCCCGTGCCGGCGTTGTAGGTGCACAACACGCCGTTGAAACGGATCTCTACGGCGCTGGCGCCAGCGCTCAGGGTGATGTTGTAGCCAACATTGGCGGCACTGCTCGCGCCCACATTGGAATAGCCGACCTGCACCTGGACAGGACTGCTCGGCGGCACCGACGCAGGTGCACTGACCGACGTAGTGACGTCGGCGGTCGTCGCCGCGACGATGAGCGTGCTGCCCTGGGCGGTGTTGTTCGAGAGGTTCGCTTCCGGCGTGGTCGTACTGATGCTCGACTGCACCTCGACCGTGCCGCTGCCCGGTGCGGTGTAGCTCAGGTTGAAGCCGAAGCCGGCGCCGCTGGCCAGGCTCGCCGGACCGCCACTGACGGTGACCGCACCGGTGACCGCGTTGTAGATGCACGTAATGCCCGCACCGCTGCAGCTGACGCCAGCCAGACCCGGCGGCAGGCTGAGGCTGTAGACCAGGCCGGCGGCCGGATCAGGGCCGAGGTTGCTGAAGCTGACGGGCACATTGACCACCGAGCCCGGCGCCGCCGTGGCCGGCGCGCTGAGGCTGGTGGTGACATCGACGCCGGTGCCCGCGGTGATGACCGTGGTCGAGGCCGAGGCGCTGTCGTTGGCGGGGTTCACATCGCCAGCGACGTTGGCCGTAGCGGTCACCGTCACCACGCCCGAGGCCGGCGCGTTGTAGCGCAGGCTCAGGCTGACCAGATCACCCGGCGAGAGGTTGCCGCTGAGGCCCGAGACGCTGACTGCACCAGTTCCCGCGTTGTAGGTGCAGACCACCGGCGCCACGCAGCTCACGCCGGTCAGACCCGCTGGCAGCTGCAGACTGTAGCTTGCGCCGGTAAACGCGTTGCTGCCCACGTTCTGGAAGCTGACCTGGGCAGTGATAAGGCTGCCGGGGGCTGCGGTCGCGGGTGCCTGCACCGTCGCGGCGACATCAACGGCCTGGGTGCCCAGCACCGTGGTCACGCCGGTGTCGGTATTGTTCGCCAGATTGGTTTCGGGGCTGGTCGTGCTGATGTTCGACTGCACCTCCACCGAACCGCTGGCCGGTGCGGTGTAGAGCAGCTGGAACGGTGGTGCGGATGCGCCAGCCGTCAACGATCCGGGCAGGCCCGACACGCTGACTGCGCCTGTGCCGGGGTTGTAGGTGCAGGTCACGCCGGCGGTGCAGCTCACGCCGCTCAGTCCCGGCGGAAGCTGCAGCGAGTACACCAGCCCTGCGGCCGTGCTGCCGCCGACGCTCGCGTACTCGATGTCCACAGCCACCACGGCACCGGCCACTGCGGTCGCCGGCGCCAGCACGCGGGTCAACACGTCGGCCTCGTTGCTGCCGCCAATCACGGTGATGCCGTTCGCCGAATCCGGCGCCAGGTTCGGGCCCTGGTTGGTGGTCGTGCTGATGGTGGCCGTCACGGGCACATTGCCCGATGCGGGCGCGGTGTAGCTCAGGCTGATGTTCTGCATCTGACCGGGCGACAGCGAACCGGGCAGACCGGTCACCGTCACCACGCCAGTGGCCGGGTTGTAGGCGCAGGACGCGCCGGCGCAGCTCACCCCGCTCAGGCCGGGCGGCAGCTGGATCGCATAGCCGACGTTGGCCGCGTTCTGCGAACCGATGTTGCCGAAGCCGATAGTGACCAGGACATTCGTTCCCGGATCAGCGCTGGCTGGGGCCTGCACGGTGGCGGTGACGTCAGCGAAGTCGATGATGTCGAGGATGCTCGACTGCGGACTGGTGATCTGGTACGTCCACAGATTCAGGCCCTTGGCGTCGCCAAAACCCTGTGCCGGGCTGGCGGCCGCACAGTCGGCATTGGCGTTGAAAGAGTTCAGCCAGAAGCGGTAGTAGCGACCGCTGCCGCCGAAGTTGGCGTTGTTGGAATCCGCACCCACCAGGTTGACGTTTGGCGTGGACTGCTCCAGCGTGCTGCCGGCGCCGCAGAGATGGCCATTCAATTGGCCCACGGAGGTGCCGCCGCGAGTGACATAGCCGCGATCGTCGTAGTAGACCAGCGCGTCCTGGATGTTGCCATTGAGCTTGGTGAGCGTCGGGCCACCGTTGCGATTGCCTTCGACGTCGGCAAACGGGAAATGCGCCTCGCCGTTGCGGCCCACCAGACGGAAGCGATAGCCGTTGCCAGCCGGAAAGTTGTTTCCCGCGTTGTCGCGCCCGTCCCATACAACGCTGTACGCACCCGTGCCCGACTGACCGGTCAGCACGCGATTCACCGGCAGTGCGGGGTCGAAATTGACGCCGTCGCGACTGACCACGATTTCGAACGAGATCGTATCGGTCACGGTGAAATTGAACGTGCCGCCCTGCCCAACGTAGGCCGTCGAGCCACCCGTCGGCGGGTAGGTGAACTGGAAATTGTTGACCTGCGGCGGCAGCGGTGCGGTCGGAATCGAAAGCGCGGTCAGCACGCGCTCGGCTTCGAGGTTGTTGGCCGCATTGCCGGCGGACGGCGTGATGTCGCTGAAGAAGATCGGGAACTGCGCCTGCTGCACGCTGACGCCAGCCGGAATGCCGGTGCTGACCAGCGGATTGGTGGCGCGGATGTTCTTGTACAGCGGCTCGCCCTGGTCAAGGAAGCCCAGGGTGTTGGCGAAAAACGTGCCACCGTTCGGATCGATGCCGCGCAGGCGCTGGCGATAGCGATAGCCGTCGAGAGTGACGTAGTACAGATCCTGATGCAGGCGACGACCGTCACCGTTGCCGAAGGTGAAAACGGTCCAGGCATAGGTGAACATGCGGCCGTTGATGTCGACGGTCGAGGTGTCCGAGCTGCGCACGGTCACGTCCCAGGCCGAGACCGCGTTGTTGAGAATCGGCGGCGGATCGATGAAGGCATTGTCCGGGCTGCCGGCGTTGCTGCTGCCGCCGGTGAAGTTGACGCCGTAGATGCCGGTGACCGGGGCGACATAGGCGCAGGGCACGTAGCCGGCCGGGTTGCCGCCGCCACTGACCGCTCGCGGGCCGGCAAGCTCCTGGGCGCGGTTCGCGATCAGGCCGGTGGTGCCGGCTGTGCAAGTGAAGCTGGCGGTGCCCGGCAGGGTCTCCGCGCCGGGCGTGCCGAAGTTCTGCGGGTTGTAGACCTGGATGATGCCGACGCCCGCCGCCGTGCGGTTGCGTGAGCCCAGCAGGATCCGCTCGCCGGCCTGCGCATAGACGTACATGAAGCCACGCCGCCGCACCACGTTCAGATACGACTGGATGGGGTCGGACACATCCAGCGCACCGCGGCCTGCACCAGCGATCGCTTCGGTGCCTGCGGGATACAGGCTGCGACTGCCTTCGGCCAGCACGGGCGCGATCGGCAGCAGTGCCGCTACGAGAGTGAGAAGAGCGCAGAACAACAGGCACGAACGTCCCGGGCGAGCGCCGGGGCGGTTGGGTGAGCGATCCAAGGCGGACTCCGATGGATGGGGAGGTTGGGCCTGACCCTCTTTGGAGCCTTGCCCGGCGTCGTGACGACGATCGCGCTTTCAGCAGAAATCGGGCCAACAAGCGGCCGTACGTTCAATTCGCGCAGAAAACGATTGTGAAACGAACGTCGAGCGTCAGTTCTGCAGACCTGTCCCTGTTTCGTTCTGCATGTCGGAACCGAAGACCTGGCCAGCGGCGCATGCCGAAGCGAACAACGCCCGGCGCCGCAGCAGAGATGACTGTTCCCAGCAACCGGACTCTCAGACCAACCCGGGCGCCGAAGGCCGCTGACGCTTCGCGTCAGCAACTGACCGCGGAGTCGCCACCTTCGTCGAGTGACGCGCCACGAACGGGGAGAGCGCCTACCCGCGGCATCGCCGATCGCAGTGACCTCACGCGCGCCCGCGCAACCAGGGCAGGAGGTCTTCCGCGTCCAGCGGGTGGCTGTGCAGGAAGCCCTGCAGTTGGCTGCAGCCGAGCCCTGCTAGCAGCGTCTGCTGGGCTTCGGTCTCCACGCCTTCGGCCAGGGTCGACAGCTCCAGCGAGCGCGCCAGCGTCAGGATGCTGCGCACGATCGCGGCGGCGCTGTGGTCCTGGGGCAGGCCGGAGACGAAGCTGCGGTCGACTTTCAGCTTGGTCAGCGGAAAGCGGTGCAGATAGGCAAGGCTGGACCAGCCGGTGCCGAAGTCGTCGATGCTCAGGCCCAGCCCCAACGCCGCCAGCGCCTGCAGCTGCTGCGCGCTGTGCTCGGTCTGCTCCATCAGCGTGGACTCGGTGATCTCCAGCTCCATGCCCGCACCGTCGAGGCCATGACGGCCGAGCGCTGCGCTGACCCGCGCCGGCAGGTCACCGTGGCGGAACTGATCGGGCGAAACGTTGAGGCTGACGAACAGCTGGCCGAAGCCTTCGGCCGCGAGCCAGGCCTTGAGCCGGCAGGCCTCCTCGATCACGAAGCCACCGATGGCAACGATCAAGCCGGACTCCTCGGCGACAGGAATGAAGCGTGCCGGCGGCACGTCGCCCAGTTCCGGGTGCCGCCAGCGCAGCAGTGCCTCCAGGCCAAGCGGGCGGTGGGGTGGTCGCGACTCGACAATCGGCTGCATGACAAGCCGCAGCTGGCCGCGCGACAGCGCCCGCGCCAGCTCGCGCTGCAGCCGCACTTGGTAGGCCACGCGCTCGCCCATCGCCGCGTCGTAGCACGACAGCCCGCGCCGGCCGGCGGAGATCGCCAGTTCGGCGCAGCGCAGCAGGGCCTCGCCGCCCGCAGCGTCCCGTGGATAGCAGGCCACACCTGCCCGCAGCTCCAGATCGAACTCGATGCCGAACACATCCAGCGGCTGCAGCTGCGCCCCTTGGAGGCGCAGTGCCAGGTCCGATACGAGCTGCGGGGCTTCGCCCGGCTGCTCAACCAGCATCGCGAAGTCGTCCTGACCGAAATGGGCGATACAGCTGGCCGTGCCGTCGAAGCAGACGGCCAGACGCTCGACCACCTGGCCCAGCAGCGCATGCGCATGCGTCATGCCGAACACATCGCGGAACTCGCCGAAGCGCTCGACGCGCAGCCGCAGCAGGGCCAGAGGGCGCGTTGGTGCGCTGTCGATCCAGGTCTGCGCGGTCAGCAGCAGGCCGCGCTCGTTGAGCGCACCGGTCACGGGATCGTGCTCGGCGAAGTAGCGCGTCTGCAGCTCGCGGCGATGGCGCTCGCCGATGTCGGTGGCGATCTTCGACACGCCGACACAGCGACCGTCGCGGTCGACGATCGGCGACATCGACAGCTGCACCTGCACGGCGCTGCCGTCGCGGCAGACGCGCACCGCTTCCGCACGCACCTGCGGCTCGCCGGACAGTACCCGACGCAGCAGCGCGGCCGCGGACTCCCGATCCTCCGGGGCCGCCAGCATCCGTATCGGGCGCCCGATGGCCTCGGACTCGCTGTAGCCGAACAGGCGCTCGGCACCGTGGTTCCAGCTGACGATATGGCCCTGCAGGTCGAGCGAGACGATGGCGTCACCCGAGCTGCGGACGATCGCGGCCAGGCGCTCGGCGGTCTGCCGTTCGCCCTCGCGCTCGGTGATGTCCATGGCGAAGCCGCCCAGCAGACGGCGCCCGCCCTGCTCGCCCAGCGGGAACTTGCAGGTCTCGAACAGGCCGCGGCTGCCGTCCGCGCGCAGGCCGGGTTCGAGCAGGTGCTCGGGCACGCCGCCGGCGTCGATGCGGCGGTTGTTCTGCAGATAGAGCTCGGCCAGCTCCGGGCTGTAGCAGTCGCGCAGGGTCGCCGGCAGCTGCGCGGCCCCACGCGAGGCCAGGACCTCGGCGTAGGCGGCATTGGCGGCGAGGATGTTGCCCTCGGTATCGCTGATCCAGGCGCGTCCCGGCCAGTGGTGCAGGAAGGCCTGCAGCATGGCCTCGGTCTTCTTGCGGTCACTGATGTTCTCGGCCGTCACCGCCACGCCGTCGCGCAGCGGCACCACCTGGTGGCGCATCCAGCGCAACCCGGCCGGATACTCCGGCACCTCGAACTCCTCGACGAAGGCCTGACCGCTTTCCAGAACGCGCCGGCAGCGGCCGATCAGGACCTCGGTACGGCTGCCCGGCAGACACTCGCTCAGCACCTGTCCGACCAGGGCCTGCGGATCCTGCTGCAGCAGCTCGCCGCCCTTGGCATTGGCGTATTCGATGCGGAAATCAACGACAGCGCCGTGGGCGTCGCGCTGCGCTGAAGTGATGTAGAGCGCCGACAGCGCGCTGGCCGCCGCACCGGCGAACCAGTCGTTGAGGCGCGACCGATCCTGCTGCATGGCCCGCGCGTCGGTGCGATCGCTCTGCAGGAACAGGAAACCCTGCAGCGCGCCCTGTGCATCGCGCAGCGGCAGCAGGCGGCTGCGCAGGCGCATCGCGCTGCCGTCGCGACGCTCGGTGTCGAGCTCGACCTCGGTGGCCTGGCCGCGTCGATAGGCGGCGCGGATGTGCGCGCGCGTGGCCTCGGCCGTGGCCACCCCACCGAGCATGCGCAGCGGCTGCCCCAGCACCTCGACACGCTGCCAGCCGGTGCTGCGCTCGAACGCCGCGTTGACGTAGCGGACATAGGGCCCACCCTCGCCGGCGCTGCCGATCGCCGCATCGGTGACGACCACCAGCTCCTCGATGTGCTCAAGGCAGTGCAGGGCCCAGCGGTCATCCAGTGCCAGCTCGCGACTCATATGCCTCCCGGCGGCCTGCCCCGCCCCGGCCCTGCGGGTCAGGGAACAGGGCTCGACTGCATAACGCATGCCTGCAAGCCGCCGCGACAGCGACAGGATGCTGCCCAGCCTTCAGCGGCGCTGTACGACTGCCGGAGGCGCGGCCGCACTAGCGCGCAACGCGCCGCGCGTTGGCGGGCCTGCGCCTCGTCGCTCCACGCAACGCTGAGTCGCTCCAGGCAAACGCACTGGAGCCGAGCCGCCCATGCGCGCATCCGAGGGAGCGCCCCGCCCCGGCAGCATCCGCCCCTCGCACTCGCGCTGTCGGTTTGCGCCGCTGCGCCGTCGACAACACCTAACCGCGGGACTGGATGCCTACTGCGCAGGTTCTTCGAAGCCGTCGCTGAATACCTCGTTCGGAAGCCCGATAACCGATCCGAACAGGTCGAAGGGGAAGTCCTGCGGGACGTCAGGCGCCGTAGCCGGGTTGCCAGCATCGATGGCGTCTGCCCAGCTCGCCGCCGAAACGGTGAACTGGCGGGCATTCCAGCCGGCAGCCCCACGGGCGCCCGGAAGGGTGACGGACGGCTGGAAGTGGGTGGCCGAATTGGTGACCGTCGACGCCCAATCGAGCCAATAGGTACCTGCGGTGAGGGACAGGGGCGGATCGATGGTCACCCGATTGCGCCAGATGGGGCGCGTGGTTCCCGGCGCCGAGCCCGGCGCTGGCACGCTCGAATTGAAGATGCGGAAGTAGGTGGAGTTCGTCGACGTCGCGAGGCGGTTGGTGGTGGTGTCGCCGAAGACCACCGTCGCCCCTGCGTCGCCCGGGCGCCCGTTCCAGAGCTGCAAGGTGTGGCCGATGAAAGGCGTGGCCGCTGCCGAGGCGCCGGTCTGGTAACCGTAGAACTCCACGGCTTCCAGGGTCCAGGTCTGTCCCGCCGGCACCACGAAGTCGTCGGCAAGCCGGAACGTGCCCTCGGTGACAGTAAAGCCCGCCGTAGTGTTCGATTCGGTCGTATTGCCGAGGTCATTCTGCACCTCGCTCCAGAACGATCCGGAGGGCGCGGCCACGCCGCTGTTCGACATGAGCTGCGGATTCAATCCGCCGTTGCTGTAGACCAGACTCTGGGCGACGCTGGCGCCCGGCAACACGAGGCCCGCAACGCAGAGCGCGGCCAGCCCGACAAGTGAACTGCCCATTTCAACCCCCCGTGATGAACGTGAAACCCCCCAGAGAGGCTAGAGGCGAGCGGCGGCAGCGTCAATCTCACGGCGCCAGCTTCCCGTCACGGAGAGCGTCGCCAAGGCTGGCCGTGCGGTCCCGCCTTCTGGCGCGGGCGGCCGCGAGCACGACGCGGATCGCTGCGTCGGCGCGTGGAGCGGTATCGCAAGGCCGGTGATCGGCGGACGGTCCAAGCCGTTGGAAGTGGTACAGCCGAGGCCGAAGAGCCTGTTCCAAGAGCACCTGGCGCCGCCGGGCGTCGCGCCGGATCTCCGCGACATGGCGCCAGCACCCGTCGGCGGCCATAACAGCGCATGGCTCGCGGCACAAAGCCGCGCGCCATGCGCACGCATCACTCGAAGCCGTCGGCGAACAGCACCGACGTCGGGCGGAGCGTGGCCTGCTGCGCTGCGCCGCGGCCGACCGCATTGCGGGCGGTCACCTCGCAGGCGTAGGCCGTGCCGTTGTCCAGTCCGGTGACCACCAGCGGCGGCGCGGCGGCAGTGACAGTGGCGCCGCCAGGCTGGCAGGCGGCGCGGTAGTCGAGGATCGGCGCGCCAATCGTCGGCGCCAGGAAGTCGATTCCCGAGGCGCCGTCGCCGTCGACCACGATCAGCTCGCGCACCGCGGTCGGCACCACGCCCGGCATGATCTCGACGGCTGTTGATGCAGGTCCGCTGCCCGCAGCGTTGGTGGCCACGACCGAACAGCTGTAGAGCACGCCGTCCGGAACGCCGAGGATCGCCAGCGGCGAGGCCGTGCCGCTGACCTGCCAGGTCGCGGTCGACTGGCAGCTCAGGGTGTAGCTCTGCACCGGCGCGCCACCGTCCGACAGCGGCGGCTGGAACGCGACTTCGAGGGTGCCGGCAGGGCCGGCGCCCACCGGATTGCGCGGTGCGCCGGGCACGGTACGCGGCGTCGCGCCCACCGTAGCGGCGGCGCCCGGCCCATCGACGCCGAGAGCCACGAGGCCGCAGCTGTACGGCGTGCCGTTGACGAGGCCTGTCACGACCAGCGGGGAGCCGGCACCTTCCACCTTGATGTCGCCAGGGGCGCAGCTTGCGCGATAGCCGCTGACGGGCTCGCCGTTCGGCGGCGGCGGGTCGAAGGCCAGGGTGATGCGCGCATCGCCCGGTGTGGCGATCACGTTGGACGGCGCGAGCAATGGGCCGATCCGGGTCAGGCTCACATCGTTGCCGTCGCCGCCGAGGTAGTCGACGCGGTAGCGGTGCCCCGCGACCTCGATGCGCGCGCCCTGCGGCAATCCAGCGAAGGTCCCGCTGGCCGCAGCCGTGCCTGCCACCCCGAGGAGAATCGTCGGCACGCCGATCGGCGGCAGGGTGGTCGGTTCGAGCAGTTCGAGTTCGCCACCCAGCGTCACCAACGCCGCTGCGAACGGCGTGGCGCCGATGCGTGCGCGCAGGCGCGAGCCCGCGTCGAGGGTGAGCGCTGCCGCCATCGTCGCCTGCCCTTCGAGCACGGCGCCCGACTGCACGCGCAGCGGACCGGCGAGCGGCCCCGACAATCGCAGCGTGCCGGCTTCGACAAGCGTCTGCCCGGCATGGCCGCGGCTGCCGGTCCACGCCAGCAGTCCGCTGCCGAGCTTGCGCACGGTCGCGGCACCGCTGCTGGGGCCGGTGAGTTCGACCGCGTGCGGACCGGTGTCGAGGATCGCGGTCTGGGTGAACTGCAGCGGGTTGCTGACCAGCAGTCCGCTCGCTTCCGCCAGCCACCGCGCCCCGTCGCCGTTGAACTGCACGGTGCCGGTACCGAGCGCGTCGCTGCGCGCGACCGCGAGCGTGCCAGCGCGGATATCGGTGCCTCCGGAGTAGTCCGTCGGCGGTCGGCTGACGACCCAGCCCGGCGGATAGTCGGTGGCACCGAGCCGCTGCGTGCCCGCACCGTCCTTGAGCAGCCGGCCGCCGCCGATCACGGTGCCGTTGAAACCGCAGGCTTGCGCCGACGCCGGCTGCAGCGTCAGCACGGCGCCGGGCCGCAGCTCGACGACACCGCCGGGCGACGCGGGGCTCAGGTCTTCACCGCCGAGCAGGCAGGCCACAGTCTGGTTGCCGGAGATTTCGACATGGCCGAGGAAGCTCACCTGATCGATGTTGCGCAGGGTGAGGCTTCGAAGCGTCGCGCCGGTCGCGAAGCTGCCCGTGGCGTGCTGCACGAAGCGGCCCGAGTGGACCTCGACGCCTGCGACGCTGCCGAAGTTCTCGAAGCGCTGGTCGGTGCCCCAGGGCGCGCTCACGCCCTCGAACCCTTCGGCCATGTAAGCCAGCAGCCAGACCGGTCCCTGGATCGTGCCGCGATTGGTGCCGGACGATCCCGACGGCCGATAGCCGCGGGTGACGGCGACCCCGCCGAGCGTCGTCGCGCCAGGCTCATTGGTGAACTGCAGATTGCCCAGCGCGAAGCCGGGGACCACCGAGTACTGCCCACCGAGTGCGGCGGCCGATCCCATCGTGGACCGATTGACGATGATGCTGTCGAACATTGCCGGCACGCTGCCCACCGGCGCCTGGCCGAGACCGCCGTAGGACACGCCGCCGGGGATCTGCCCGCCGCCCTCGTTGTACAGCTCCTGGTCGGTGTTGATCGGCATCAGCTCGGCCGATGACACGGAGCCGGCATTGCTGAGCGAGCGGATGCGGCTGGCGAAGCCGATCGATGCACCGGAGTAGATGAAGGCCTGGGATCGGATGCCGCGGATCGCACCGCCGATCGAACCCGCGACGGCAACAATGCTGTCGACGCCAGCATCGACCAGGTTGTCGACGCCGCCCGCGCGGACGATCGAGCCCGACACAGAGACGATGCTGTTGTCGCCCACCGTCACCAGCGCCGCCTGCGTCGTCGGCGCCCCGGACACCACGGATCCGGCCTGCAGGTCGACGTAGGCGTTGTCACCCAACTGGATCGCGCGGCTGCCCGGCACGGCGATCGTGGCGCCTGGCGTCAGCGTCAGGCTGACGCCGGTCGCAGACGACACGATCGGCGTCACGTTCGAGCCGCTGCAGACGATCTGGGCGTCATTGCCGATCGGCGCGCCGACCACGCCGTTGACCGTGCATGCCGCTTCGGCCCGCGCAGCCGCGGCCAGGGCGAACGCCGCCGCGAGCAGTGGCCAAGAGCCGAATGGCGCGCGCGCGGCCGATGTGGATCCGGTCATTTCGAGCCCCCCCTTGAGCTGGCTGGCGAATGCTAGCAATCCCCACCGGGGCTGATGTAGAGGGACGCAGGCCGGCGCCGTCCGCACGCGTCGTGGTCAGCGCCAGCGTCGCTTCGATCCGGCTGGGCAGTGCACGCGCATCGGCCGGCACGGCTGTCAGTCCGCCATGGGCGGCCAGCCCTGGGTGCAACCCTCAATGCACGCCAACCAGAGAGGCAAGCGCCCGGCTTCACGACGCCCAACAACCGAAGGTCGAGGCCGTATCAACCCGTGCGCACCGTAGACGTGGGCGATCAGGCCGATCCCGCGGCCTCGCGCAGGGCGCGAGCGACCGCCGTCGGATCGCTCGGTGTCCACAGCAGCGCGCCGGCCCGGCTTTCCATCCGCAGCGCCGGGCCGATCCGCGTGATCGCGCAGAACACCGGCTGGCCGTGGCCGACGATCTGTCATCCCATCGCGTCGCCGGTTGACCACCACGCGCGCTTCAGTAGCGGCCTCGGCAGGGCGTCTTCCTGCGCGCTGGAAAGGTCGAATTCGACGATGCGTGCCTCGCGCAGGGCGTGACGATCCAGCACGAACTGCCGATGCGCCGCCTCGATGCGCAGCGTGCCGCCGCCCAGTGCCGCCTTGGACTGCGGGAGCGGTTGCACTGCGGGAACGGTGCCGGGCTTGACGCGGCCAGGCCGTCCGCCACGGCCACGCGCTACCGCAGGTTCTCGCTGTCCTCGTGCGGAGGATCAACGTGGATCGGCTTGATGCGGACCGGCATGCCTTCGGCTTCAGACGCCTGCGTTTGGCAGTCCGACGTCTCAAGACTCCTTTCAGCCGTCCCAGACGCGACGTCAACTGCCCTGGTCCGCCTTCCGGCCACGCCCACCAGCAACAGCATCCGCACGATCAGTGCCCAAGGGTTGTCGATATGCACCATCGCGAGGGCCGCGACGGCACCGCGCAACCGGATGACGCTTGGGCTGTCGCTCGAACCTCTCGCGATCTGGAAGCTCGATGCACGGCGCGCGGGCAGCTCGCTCGGCGAAAAGCCCACCTTGATCAGGCAGCTGGCGCCGGGCACCAGCCTCAGCGGAACCGCCAGGCTGCGACCACCGATCAGTGCGAGCGGCGCCTCTGGCGCTGTCAGCGCGTCGATCCGCAGCTCACCCGTACCGGTGCTGGTCAGGGTGATCGACCGGCGGCCTGCACTCCACATGCCGACGAGGCGCTGCGACAGCGACGGAGTACTTGGTCTTCTCGATGCTGGCCATCGCCCGACGTATGGCCTTGGCGATGTCTTCCTGTTCGGGCAGGTTCAACAGGTAGTCGTAGCGGGCGAAGTAGGGCAAGTAGAAACCGCACTTCTCGATGGCGATATCTTCCAGGCTGCGCTCGATGCGCGTGCCTTGGCGCTTGTCGAACTCCTGGGAAATGGCCGCCTCGTGCTGGCGGTACTTGTTGTCGGCGAACTTCAGAAAGATCAGGCCCAGCACGGGCGTGCTGTATTCGCTGGCCTTGAGGTCGGAGTTGGCGCGCAGCTTGTCGGCAGCGGCCCAGAGGTCCTTCTCGAGCTGTTTCAGCTGTTCCCTGTTCATCGGCACCGCGTCAGTGTGAATCGAGGGCCGGATTCTCGCAGATCAGCCGCCCAGCTCGGCCATGGCATCCCGGATGCATCGCGCTTGATGGCGACTGGTGTCATCGGCGGCCGCTGCGCAGGCCATCGCGGCGCGAAGTGTCTCGGCATCGAGCGGCATTACCCAGCGGACGATCCGCTTGCCGAGGCGACCGCGGAACACGTCGATGTCGTAGTCGTCCTGGGCACGCAGATCGACCCAGGTGGGCTTTGAGAGCCCATTGCCCGGAACGCCGAGAGCGAAGCCCGGGTAGGGATCGCCGTGGTGGCAGCCCGGCGGACGATGGCTCGCATGGCGGCTGGTCAGCACCCGGAAAACGATCTCGCCTCCCTGCGGGAGCGCAAGAATCAGCAGGTACTTGCCCAGCAGGTCGCCGGTCTCGGGGTCCGCGTAGAAGGCATCGTGATGGTAGATGCCACCTACCGCGATCATCCGGGTATCGCACCCAAGGCAGCACGGATCGCTGCCTGTTCGTCTGCGCGCTCCCTGATCGCGTCTGCGTGCTCGTCACTGTCCGCGATGGCCAGTGCGTAGGGAATGTGCTGGTTGAACCCGCGCCCGGAGTCCCAGATCTTCGACCACGGGCCGCGCTCGTGGTGGGTGAAGTTCACCATGGGCATGGACAGGTCGTTCTGGAACCGCTCGACCAGGCTGCGCATGATTCGAAGCTCACGCGGGGAGAAGTGGCTTTCGTCGAACTCCACCTTCGGCACAACGGTCAAGCGGTCGAAGTCGATCACGCGCTCGGGCCGGATCTCGATGGCTGCCGTGAAGTCTGGCAGTGGCTGTTCCCACTCCGCGAAGAACGCGGTCGGCACAGGGCCGAACTGCCAGGCGCTGTAGTCCAGACCCGTCACACTGCGGCCGGTCTGGCGGAAGTGCTCGAAATCCAACAGGTAGAGGAGCTTGATGAGCTTGATCTTGCCGCAGTGCGCTGTGTTCGAGGCGAAGAACACGATGGCATTGAGCAGCTTCTCGCGCTCGCGGGGCTTCAACATTCGAATTGCTCCCTTGAAGCCGGCAGACAGGGTAAGCCCCACAGCTCCAGGGCAGCAAGAAACCTCGGGATGGCGCGGGCGGCACCGCGCCATTTTTGGGTGACGTGAAAGCAGAAGCCCCGCACAAGGCGGGGCTTCTGTTCGACACATGCCGCTTGGAGAAGCCGGACTTAGAAGTCCATACCACCCATGCCGCCGCCGTGGCCGTGGTCGGCCGCCGGGGCGTCTTTCTTCGGCAGCTCGGCGACCATGGCTTCGGTGGTGATCAGCAGGCCAGCAATCGAGGCTGCGTTCTGCAGCGCAGTGCGGGTGACCTTGGTCGGGTCCAGGATGCCCATGGCAACCATGTCGCCGAACTCGCCGGTGGCGGCGTTGTAGCCGAAGTTGCCCTGGCCTTCTGCGACCTTGTTGAGGATGACGGAGGGCTCTTCGCCGGCGTTGGTGACGATCTCGCGCAGCGGCGCTTCCATGGCGCGCTTGGCGATCACGATGCCGTGGTTCTGCTCTTCGTTGTTGCCCTTCAGGTCAGCGATCGCGGTCAGCGCGCGGATCAGGGCGACGCCGCCGCCCGGGACCACGCCTTCCTCGACGGCCGCACGGGTGGCGTGCAGGGCGTCTTCGACGCGGGCCTTCTTTTCCTTCATCTCGACTTCGGTGGCAGCGCCGACCTTGATGACGGCCACGCCGCCGGCCAGCTTGGCCACGCGCTCCTGCAGCTTCTCGCGGTCGTAGTCAGAGGAGGTCTCCTCGATCTGCGCCTTGATCTGCTTGATGCGGGCCTGGATGCCTTCGGCCTCACCGGCACCGTCGATGATCGTGCTGTTCTCCTTGGAGACGACGATCTTCTTGGCGCGGCCCAGATCCTTGATGGTGGCCTTCTCAAGCTGCAGGCCGACTTCTTCGGAGATCACGGTGCCGCCGGTCAGGATGGCCATGTCTTCCAGCATCGCCTTGCGGCGGTCGCCGAAGCCCGGGGCCTTCACTGCGCAGACCTTGACGATGCCGCGGATGGTGTTGACCACCAGGGTCGCCAGGGCTTCGCCTTCGACTTCCTCGGCGACGATCAGCAGCGGCTTGCCGGCCTTGGCCACGCCTTCCAGCACCGGCAGCAGCTCACGCACGTTCGAGATCTTCTTGTCGTGCAGCAGGATGAAGGGGTCATCCAGCTCGACCTGCTGGCTCTGCTGGTTGTTGATGAAGTACGGGCTCAGGTAGCCGCGGTCGAACTGCATGCCCTCGACCACGTCCAGCTCGTTCTCCAGACCCGAGCCTTCTTCAACGGTGATCACGCCTTCCTTGCCGACCTTCTTCATGGCGTCGGCAATGATGTTGCCGATCGACTCGTCCGAATTGGCCGAGATGGTGCCGACCTGGGCGATGGCCTTGTCGTCGGCGGTGGGCTTCGAGAGCTTCTTCAGCTCGGCGACGGCGGCGATCACGGCTTTGTCGATGCCGCGCTTCAGGTCCATCGGGTTCATGCCGGCGGCGACCGCCTTCATGCCCTCGCGGATCATGGCCTGGGCCAGGACGGTCGCGGTGGTGGTGCCGTCACCGGCGTTGTCGGAGGTCTTGGAAGCGACTTCCTTGACCATCTGCGCGCCCATGTTCTCGAACTTGTCGGCCAGCTCGATTTCCTTGGCGACGGAGACGCCGTCCTTGGTGATGGTCGGGGCGCCGAAGCTCTTGTCGAGCACGACGTTGCGGCCCTTCGGGCCCAGCGTGGCCTTGACGGCGTTGGCCAGGATGTTCACGCCGCGCAGGATCTTGACGCGGGCGTCTTCGCCGAACTTGATTTCTTTGGCTGCCATGGGAGTTACCTCGGGAAACGGGAATTGAGAATCGGGAATCGTTGGAGCGGGACTGAGGCGATCGGCTGGGGCTCGGCGAGGCGCGCGTGGCGCTCTTCATCGATTCCCAATTCCCGATTCCCCATTCCCGCTGGGCGTCAGCCCAGAACGGCCAAGATGTCGTCCTCGCGCACCACCAGGTAATCGGTGCCTTCGACCTTGACTTCGGTGCCGGCGTACTTGCCGAACAGCACCTTGTCGCCGGCCTTGACCTTCAGCGCGCGCACGCTGCCGTTGTCGAGCGGCTTGCCCTCACCGACGGCCACGACTTCGCCGCGGATCGGCTTCTCGGTGGCGCTGTCGGGGATCACGATGCCTCCGGCAGAGACCTTTTCTTCTTCCATGCGCTTGATGACGACGCGATCGTGCAGGGGTTTCAGGTTCATGTGGATCCTCGGTAAGTTGCTGATTTGTCGAAGGGCCAACGCGCTTTGTTAGCACTCGCCGTTGGTGAGTGCCAAGTTTAGCCACGGAATGTGACGTCGTCGATGCCAGCCGGGGTAGGCTGCTCGACCGACATCAGCGTCGGGGCGGGTGTCAGATGGGGCGGTCGATCTGCGCTTTCAAGGGGGAGGGAAGCGCGGAGGTGCGAACCTTGATCGGGGCGTGCCAGACCGGGCTGGCGGGTCGCGGACCGCGCAAGCGGTGCTGCATGCAGGACCGGTCGACCCTGCTCCTGCGAACCCCGAATCCATAATCCCGCCGCCGTGGCGCCGTCTGCACGGGGAGCGGTGCCCTGGGGTGACCGGGGCGAGCGTTGAGCTTCGGTGGGCCAGGGCCCACCCTATGCGCGGCAGGCGGGTCCGCCGCGCACGGCTCGTGCGAATCCCTACCCGACCCTCGCGCACAGCGCTCGGGCGTTCGCCGACGCACGCGGCATGCCGCGTAAGCGCGTCGCCTCACCCCCAATCCCCACTCCCGGCTCTCAAATGTCCGACCTCCAGCTCGTCCTCACCACCGCCCCTGATCCGCTGGTCGCCGAGGCCATCGCACGCGCCCTGGTGGATGCGCAGCTCGCCGCCTGCGTGAGCCTGCTGCCGGGGGTGACCTCGGTGTATCGCTGGCAGGGCGAGGTGGAAACCGCCCGCGAAGTGCAGCTGCTGATCAAGACCCGCGCCAGCAGCCTGCCGGCGCTGATGAACGAGATCACGCGCCTGCATCCCTATGCGCTGCCCGAGCTGGTCGCGATCCCGATCGACGGTGGCCTGCCCGCCTATCTCGACTGGGTGCGCTTCGGCTCGACGCCGCCGGTAAGGACGGGCTGAAGCGGAGTCGTTCAACGCGCGTCGAGCTGCCGCGCAGGCCCGCCTGCCACGCATAGGGTGGGCCCCGGCCCACCATGAGCTCCACGCTCGCCCCGCGCACGCATGGAACACGTGCTCGACAGCCCAAGGCTGATCGCGACAACAACGCCCAGCGCGACACCTCTCGCACGACACCACCCGCCGCCGGTGATCTACCGGGCGCACGCGCAAGCGCCCTTCGCTGAAAAGACAGCGCAGCATTCGGCCGCTATCCTTGGCGGCTCTTCCGTTCAGGCACGGCGCCTGGCGGAGCCTTCGCCCGATCGGGCCGTCCTGCGCGCGCAGGCGGCGCCACCGCGAGGCCGCGCACCGTCAATGGATGGACGGCAGCGCTGACCCCGCGCCCGGGCTTATCCACTGCATGCTTCGGGGGTTCCAGATGCGCATCGTCTTCGGCCGCGCGTTCGCGTCGGTCGCGTTCCTGTTTTCGTGTGCGGCCCTGCCGCAGCTCGCCACCGCACAGGTGGATTTCACTGGCGGCTACAGCCAGGACTTCGACAGCCTGGCCAACAGCGGCAGCAGCGCTGCGCTGCCGGCAGGCTGGGCGATCGCCGAGGCGGGCACCAGCAGCAACAACAACGGCCAGTACCAGGCCGGCGACGGCAGCAGCAACAGCGGCGACACCTGGAGCTACGGCAGCACCGGCTCCAGCGAGCGCGCACTCGGCGCGCTGCTGTCGGGTTCGCTCAACAGCCGCTTCGGCCTGCAGCTGGTCAACCGCAGCGGCGGCGCGCTGTCCTCGCTGGGCCTGTCCTACACCGGCGAGCAGTGGCGCTTGGGCACTGCAGGTCGCGAAGACCGCCTCGATTTCGAGTACAGCCTGGATGCCACCAGCCTGACCACCGGCACCTGGACCGCGGTGAGCGCGCTGCGCTTCGTCGCGCCGAACACCAGCGCAGCCCCGGGTCCGCTGGACGGCAACGCCACCGCCAACCGTACCGCCATCAGCGGCGAGATCAGCGGGCTGAACTGGGGCGCCGACCAGGTCCTGTGGATCCGCTGGGTGGACTTCAACGCCAACAGCAATGACGACGGCCTGGCCATCGACGACCTCGTCATCGGCACTCTGGCCGATGTGCCGCCGGTGCTGCTGTCGACGAGCCCAGCCAACAACGCCAGCGGCGTGGCCGTCACCGAGGCCCTGCGCCTGCGCTTCTCCGAAAGCGTCGATCTGAATGCGGCCGCGGTGAACTTCAGCTGCGGCGGCAATGCGGTCGCCTTCAGCAGCAACAGCCCGGCCAGCGAGATCGTGCTGACGCCGAACGGCGCCCTGCCCTACTCGGCGAACTGTGCGCTCAGCATTCCGGCCTCCGCTGTCACCGATCGCGACGGCACGCCCGAGCCCATTGCGGCCGACATCAGCCTCGCCTTCAGCACCGAGGCCGACCTGCCGCCGCAGGTGCTCTCGACCACGCCGGCCAACGGTGCCGCCAACGTCGCACCGGCGGTGACGCCGAGCGTGCAGTTCAGCGAGATCGTGAACCTGGCGCCACCGGCCTTCAGCCTCGAATGCGATGCCGCCGGCACGATCGCGCTGAGCCATCCAGCCAGCGGCCAGAGCATCACGCTGTCGCCGCAGGCCCTGCTGGAAGAGGGCGACAGCTGCACCCTGCGCATCCTGGCAGACCGCATCACCGACGCCAGCGGCCAGAACCTGGCGACGAACGTGGTGGTCGAGTTCAGCGTCAGCGCCGGCGCCAGCGGCTATTACGCGCAGGTCAACACCAGCAGCCCGGAACAGCTGCGCTGCTCGCTGCACGCCACCATCCGCGGCCATACCGCCTTCCCGTATTCGGGCTCGGGCACCAGCACCTGGACGATCCTGGAGCTGGCCGAGGAAGACCCGAACGACACGACGCGGATCATCGACGCCTACCGCAACCGCAAGTACGTCAAGGGCAGCGATCGCGCCGGCACCGGCAGCGGCATCACCTACAACCGTGAGCACAGCTGGCCGAACTCGCTGGGCTTTCCCAGCCAGACCGACGCGCAGGGCCGGCCGTATGCGCCCTACACCGACACCCACATGCTGTATCTGACCGACACCGGCTACAACGCCGACCGCGGCAACAAGCCCTATGCCGACTGCGCGCAGAGCAGCGGCTGCAGCGAGCGTCCGACCGAGGTGAACCTGGGTATCGGCGGCGGCACGGGCCAGTACCCGGGCAACTCGAACTGGTTCAACGGCAGCAGCTACGAGGTCTGGGGCGCGCGCAAGGGCGACTTCGCCCGCACCATCCTGTACATGGCGATCCGCTACGAGGGCGGCACCCACCCGGTCACCGGCCAGGTCGAGCCGGATCTGGAGCTCACCGACAACCGCAGCCTGATCGTCGGCACCAGCAACTCGCCGGCCTACATGGGCCTGATGAGCACGGTGCTGGCCTGGCACCAGGCCGACCCGCCGAGCGAGGCCGAGCGCCGCCGCAACGACGTGGTGTTCTCCTACCAGGGCAACCGCAATCCCTTCATCGACCATCCGGAGTGGGGCACCCAGGCCCTGTTCACCAGCAGCCGCCCGGCGACCTGCCAGCTGGTGACGCCGGTGCAGCCGGCGATCTTCGCCAACGGCTTCGAAGCGCTGAACTGACCGAGGCACCGCGCCGGCCCCGCCTTCGCAAGGAAGCGGGGCCGGCGCACTCACGGGCCCACCGCGGCCCGATTCGCTAAGCTTCGCGTCCCGTTTCGCCGGCCCCGGCGAACCATCCGTGCTGGCCGCGGTCTGGTCTCGACCGCCGCGCGCCCCGCTTCGACGCGAATCCCATGCCCCTGATCCTCCGCCTCGCCGGCCTGCTGCTGCTCATTGCCAGCCGCATCGCCCCCGCCATCGACGACTCCCAGCTGCTGCCCATCGACGAGGCCTTCCGCCTGGAAGCGCGCGCGCTCGATGCCGAATCCGTCGAGCTGCGCTGGCAGATCGCCGAGGGCTATTACCTGTATCGCCATCGCACCGGCGTCGAAGCCGAGGGCGAGGGCCTCTCGGCCGGCGAGCTGGCGATGCCGCCGGGCACGGCCTACACCGACGATTTCTTCGGCGACGTCGAGACCTATCGCGGCGAGCTGGTCGCGCGCCTCGACGGCGTGCGCGCCGGGCCGGACGGCCGCCTGCCGCTGAAGGTGCGCTACCAGGGCTGCGCCGACGTCGGCATCTGTTATCCGCCGCATACCAAGCGCATCGAGCTGCAGCTGCCGGTGGCGGCTGCCGCCTCCAGCGGTCTGCCTGCAGCGCCCGCCGCGGGCGGCCTGCCCGGCCTGCCGGCGCCGAACTTCACGCCGCTCGTCGGCGAGCGCAGCCTGCTGCCGCCGACCGCGAATCCGCTCACCGTAGACGCAGCGCCGAGCGATGCCGCACCCCTGCCCGAAGCCGAGGCCTTCCAGTTCGAGGCGATCGCCGACGGCGCCGATGCCCTGCTGCTGCGGATCACCCCGGCGCGCGGCTATTACGTCTACCGCGATCGCTCGGGCTTCCGAATCGAAGGCGAGGAAGCCACGGCCGGGGAGCCGCGCTGGCCGCCGGGCGTGAACCACCGCGACGAGCACTTCGGCGAGGTGCTGGTCTACTTCGACCCGGTCGAGATCGAGCTGCCGATCGCCCGCGCCACCGGCGCCGCCGCAAGGATCACCGTGGTCGCCGAGTTCCAGGGCTGCCAGACGGAAGGCATCTGCTACCCGCCAATGACCCGCCGCGTGGCGCTGGACCTGCCGGCAGGCGCCGCCCGCGAGCTGCCGGCCGAGGATGTCGCGCGCACACGTCCGCCGGGCGCAGAGCTCGGCTTCGGCGCCGTGCTGCTGGCCCTGCTGGGCGCGGTCGCCGGCGGCCTGATCCTGAACCTGATGCCCTGCGTGCTGCCGGTGCTGTCGCTGAAGGCGATTGGCCTGGCGCAAAGCGGCGAAAGCCCGCACAAGGCGCGCGCGCATGCGCTCTGGTACACCGCCGGCGTGCTGGTCAGCTTCGCGGCACTCGGCGCGCTGGCGCTGGGCCTGCGCGCCGCCGGCGAAGCCCTGGGCTGGGGCTTCCAGCTGCAGCAGCCGCTGTTCGTCGGCTTCGTGGTCTATGTGATGTTCGCGGTCGGCCTGTCGCTGTCGGGCGTGTTCACGCTGGGCGGCGGCATCGCCGGCGTCGGCCAGGGCCTGACTCAACGCACGGGTCCTGCGGGCGACTTCTTCACCGGCGTACTCGCCGTGGTGGTGGCCAGCCCCTGCACCGCGCCCTTCATGGGCCCGGCCCTGGCCTTCGCCTTCACCGCGCCTGCCTGCCTGGGCATCTCCCTGTTCCTCGCCCTGGGCCTTGGGCTCGCCCTGCCCTTCCTGCTGATCGGCTTCGTGCCCGCATTCGCGCGAAGCCTGCCCAGGCCGGGCGCGTGGATGGAGACCTTCAAGAACATTCTGGCCTTCCCGATGTACCTCACGGCCGTGTGGCTGCTGTGGGTGCTGGGCAACCAGCGCGGCATGGATGCGGTGGCGCTGGCCCTGATCGGCCTGGTGGTGCTGGCCGCCGGCCTGTGGGCCTTCGAGCGCAGCCGCTATGCCGAGAAAGGCACGGCCCGCGCTCTCGCCTGGCTCCTGATTGCGGCCTCCGCCCTGCCGCTGCTGATGGTCGATCGCCTGCCTGCGCCGGGCGCAAGCGCGCAGGCCGAAGGCGTCGAGCCCTACTCGGCGCAGCGTCTCGCTGAACTGCGCACGCAGGGCCGCACGGTCTTCGTCAACATGACCGCCGACTGGTGCGTGACCTGCAAGGCCAACGAAGCCCGCGTGCTCTCGCAGCCGCCATTCAAGGCCGCGCTGGACGCCACCGATGCGGTCTACATGGTTGGCGACTGGACCAATGTGGACCCGGCGATCACCGAGTTCCTGGAGCAGCACGGCGCGGTGGGCGTGCCGCTGTACGTGGTGTTCCGCGCCGGCGAGCCGGAGGGTCGGGTGCTGCCGACGATCCTGACCGATGCCGCCGCCGAGGCCGCGCTGCGCGGAGACGCGCCATGAAGCCCGCGCAGCTGGCGCTGATCCTCGGCTTCGCCCTGGTCGGCGGCATCGGCGGCGTGCTGCTGGGGCGCCAATTCGCCACGCCCAGCGTGCCGCCGCTGCCGCAGGGCACGGTGGTGCTCGAAGAGGGCGCCAAGCGCCCCGACGCCGAGCTGCGTCGCCTCGATGGCAGCACCGCCAAGCTCAGCGACTTCGACGGTCGCCCGCTGCTGATCAACTTCTGGGCGACCTGGTGCCCGCCCTGCATCGAAGAGCTGCCCCTGCTCGATGCCCTGCACCAGCGCAGCGGCGCCGACGGCCTGCAGGTGATCGGCATCGCGCTGGATGATCCTGCCGAGGTCGAACGCTTCCTCGGCGAAGTGCCGGTGGACTTTCCGATGTTCCTCGCGCAGCCGGGGCGGGTGGATCTCTCCACCACGCTCGGCAATGCCAATTCGGTGCTGCCCTACTCCGTGCTGATCGACGCCGAGGGGCGCATCGCCAAGCGCAAGTTCGGCGCCTTCAGCGAAGCCAGCCTGCGCGAGTGGGTGGCGGACATCGAGTAGTTCGGCGGCGGCGCGATCCGCGCTGCGGCGGACTCCCTTCGCGTCCGATTGCGGCGCATGCGCGGACTTCAGGGTGGCGCGCTCCCCGCACGCAGCGGGCTGGCGATCTCAAGGCCATGCGTCCACACTCGGCCGGCCGATCCGGCGAGACTTGAGGGAGCACCGCCATGGACTTGAACAGCGTGCTGCGCATGGGCGCGGACATCTTCCAGAAGCAGGCCGGCGCACCGGCCCAGGGCCTGCCGATCGAGGCCATCGTGAAAGCCCTGATGGGCCTGCTGGGCGACGGCAGCGGCAAGCTCGATCTCGCAAGTCTGGTGCAGAAGTTCAGCAGCGGCGGCCTGGCCAGCCTGGCGCAGAGCTGGCTCGGTGACGGTGCCAATGCCCCGATCGGCGGCGCGCAGCTGATGCAGGTACTGGGCTCGGGCGCGATCGGCGACTTCGCCAAACAGCTCGGCATCGACACCGACAGTGCGACCCAGGGCCTCGAAGCCGCCATTCCGGCCATCATCGACAAGGCCAGCAGCGGCGGCGGCCTGCTCGATGCTGCAGGCGGCGTGGAAGGCCTGATGGGCATGGCCGGCAAGCTGTTCGGGCGCTGAGCGTTTGGAGCGTTTGGAGGTTTGGACATTTTCGAAGCGCTCCAGATCCTGCGAACGTCCGGAACGCCCTCGTCGTCACCTGAGGCCCCGGCTTCCGCAGCAGGCCTCCACGGTAGGCCTCGATTGGGCCTCGGGGCGAGATCCACATAGGGTGGGCCCTGGCCCACCGCAGCTCGACGCTTGCCTCGCCAATCAGCGCGTCGAAAGCCATTGCGTCGCTGTGACCGACGCCGACTCGATGCCCTCGCCTTGATGGGCATCGTGTCGATGGAGGCTCAGCAGCTCAAGCGTCTGCGTGACCGGCGCCAGAGCAAAGCGCATGGTGGGCCAGGGCCCACCCTATGGCAGGCATGCTGCGGCGATCGCGGACCTCGCCGTGCACAGACCTTGCTGAATCCTCAGCGGTCTTCCGCGCGCGCGCTCATCGCGGCCGCGAGCCGCGGATCGGCATGCGGATCGTCCGGATCCACAAGCCCCTGGACCACGCCCTCGCGATTGGCGGCCGGATGGTTCTGGCTGAGCTTGGCCTTGGCCTCGATGCGCTCGATGTCGATGCGCAGGCCGACGATGGCCCGCAGCAGGGCCGCGGTGTAATCGGGCGGTGCGTCCGCCACCTGCCAGGGCGCCTCGCGCGACGCTTCCAGGTGCCGGGTCAGCGCCTCCACGCGCGACAGCAGGGTGTCTGCATCGTGCTGCCAGCAGATCCGACCATGCACCACCACCGCCTCGTAGTTCCAGGTCGGAACCACCTTGCCATGCTCGCGCTTGGCCGGATACCAGCCCGGATGCACATAGCCCTGCGCGCCGCGGAAGACCGCGACCACACGAGCACCGTCGGTGAAGCGCTGCCACAGCGGATTGGCGCGGGCGATGTGGCCGATCAGGCTCGACCCACCTTCGTGCAGCAGCGGCAACAGGTTGACCTCGCTGCCCCCAACATCGCTGCACACCAGCGTCGCCAGCGGATGCGCGTCGATCAGGGCGAGCGCGGCGGGTTCATCGAGTCGGAAGGCAGCAGGCGTGTACATGGAGGGCCGGGATTGGGGGTGAGGCGACGCGCCTACGCGGCATGCCGCGTGCGTCGGCGAACGCCCGAGCGCTGCGCGCGAGGGCCGGGCAGGGATTCGTCGGGGATCGGCTACGGTCGAGATTGCGCCAAGCGTACAGGGTGGGCCCTGGCCCACCGTGAGCTTCGCTACCCGGTTTGGACGACCTCCGGATCAGCGCTCGCAATGCAGCCGGTCGGACCGAGGCAAGCGCGCAGGCCCACCAGGCTTCGACGATCGTCGATTCATCGCTCGCAACGCAGGCGGTCGGACCGGGACGAGCGCGGAGGCCGTGGTGGGCCAGGGCCCACCCTATGAGCGCGGCGATGACTCTCCCCGCGCCCTGCCCTTACGAATCCGTGCCCTCGCGCGGAGCGCTCTGGCGCTCATCGGCGCGCGGACCGGCGGTCCGCAAACACGCCTCGTCGCTCCCCAATCACGAATCCCGTCGACCCGGCGCCGCCTCAGCGGCGACGGGTCGACTGCAGATAGCGGAAGAAATCGGACTCCGAATCCAGCATCAGGGTCGAGTTGTCACCGAGGTTGCGGTAGCTCTCCAGCGTGCGGAAGAACGCATAGAACTCGGGGTCGGCACCGTAGGCCTCGCCGTAGATGCGGGTCGCTTCGGCGTCGGCGCGGCCGCGGATCTCTGCGGCCTGGCGTTCGGCCTCGGAACGGATCGTGCGCAGCTGGCGCTCCATGTCGCCCAAAATCTCCTGGCTGCGGCCCTGGCCCTCGGAGCGGAAGCGCTCGGCGATCGACTGGCGCTCGGCGATCATCCGCGTCTCGACCTGGCGACGCACGCTGTCGATGTAGTTGATGCGCTTGATGCGCACATCGACCAGTTCGATGCCGAGCTCCGGCATCAGGCGCGAGGCCGCCGCCAGCATCTCCTGCTCCAGCCGCTCGCGGCCCTTCTTGGGCTTGTCGAGATCGACGTCGCCACGCACCACGCCCTCTTCGGCCTCGGCCGTCTCGCTGTCGACCTGCCAGTCGCGCGAGCGCACGATCTCCTCCAGGTTGGTGCCGGAGACGATGTCGCGCGCCACCGAGTCGATGATGTCGTCCAGCCGCGTGCGCGCGCCGGACTCGTCCCGCACCGAGCGCATGAACTGCAGCGGGTCGCTGATCCGCCAGCGCGCGGTGGTGTCGACGATCACGAACTCGCGGCCGAGCGTCGGGATCTGGCTGACGTCGCCGTCCCAGGCCAGCAGGCGCTTGTCGAAGCGCCGCACTTCCTGCACGAAGGGCGTCTTGAAGTGCAGGCCGGGCTCGTTGATCGGCTCGCCGATGGGCTCGCCGAACTGCACCAGGATGGCCTGCTCGGACTGGTCGATGACGAAGGTCGCGTCGCGCAGCACGATCAGGCCGAGCAGGGCGATGGCGCCAAGAATGATGGGGCTTTTCATCGACGGTCTCCGGCAGCGGCGGGCTGGGGCTGGGCGTCACGCAGGTTGATCAGCGGTACGGGCGAGATCTGGCCCTTCTGCTGCACCACCACGCTGCCGATCCTGGGCAGCACTTCATTGAGGGTTTCGAGGTACATGCGCGTGCGCGTGACCTCAGGCGCGCTTCGGTACTCGGCGAGAATGGCCGAGAAGCGTGCGGTCTCACCCAGCGCCTGGTTGACCCGTTCAGTGGCATAGCCTTCGGCTTCGGCGATCGCCCGGTTGGCCTGGCCGCGGGCCAGCGGCAGCTGCTGGTTGGCCTGCTTCTGCGCCTCGTTGATCATGCGCTCGCGCTCCTGGCGCGCCTCATTGACCTCGTTGAAGGCCGGCTGCACGGCGCGTGGCGGCACCACGTCCTGCAGTTCGACGGTGACGATGTGGATGCCGGTCTCGTAGCGCTCCATCGCCTGCTGCACTTCATCGCGCACGAGGTTGCTGATCTCCACGCGTGCGGTCGTCAGCACCTCGCTGCCGAGGCGATTGCCGACGGCGCGGCGCATCACCGACTCGCTCAGGTCGCGCAGGGTGCGGGTGGGTTCGCGCATGGAGTAGATGTATTTCATCGGATCGGCGATGCGGTACTGCACCACCCACTCGACGTCGATGATGTTGAGGTCGCCCGAAAGCATCAGCGACTCCTCGGCGAAGTCGTTGGGGTCGTACTGGCTGGCGCCGTCATCGCCGATACCGGTGGTGCGGAAGCCGAACTCCTGCTTCAGCACGCGCTCGGTGGCGACCAGCTGGACGGTGTCGACGCCGAAGGGCAGTTTGAAGTGCAGGCCGGGGTCGGCGATCTTGACCACCTCGCCGAAGCGCTTGACCACCCCGCGCTCCTCGGGCTGCACCGTGTAGAACACGCTGCCTACGCCCCACAGTGCGAGGATCGCGACCACGCCGAAGGCGATCAGGCCGCCGGGGATCTTCGGCATCTGCGGAGGGCCGCCGCCCCCGCTGGCGCGCGGCGAACGGCCGCCGCCGAACAGGTTCTCGACGGTCTTGCGTGCGTCATTCATGGCTCGGTTCCTTGTCGAAGTCGATCGCGTGCAGGTCGCGCGGATCGCGGGGTGTCGCAGCGGCGTGTGGCCGCCTCAAGCGGTGGGCGCAGGACGCGCGGAGAGCGCACCTGTGACCCGGATGTCCGCCACAGAGTCGCTGCGGATCACTCCGAGGCGCGCTCGTACAGGCGCAGGATCAGCACGCCGGTGGCGCCGCGCTCGACCGGATCGGGATTGGCCGCAAGCGCGCGCTCACCGACGTGCACGCTGAAGCGCGCGTCCTCCACCGAGCGGCCCTGACGCCAGAAGCGCAGCACGCGCGCCTCCGGCGGGCCGATCGGCGACTCGACCTTGAAGCCGGCGTCGAGCAGGCGCTGCATCAGCTGGGCAATCGCCACGCGCGGCTCGACCAGGCGCAGGGCGAGCTCGTACTCGCGAACCTGGAACCCGGCCTGCTCACGCACGTCCTCGAACACCAGGTTGTGCTCGAACTCCAGCACATAGCCGTCGAACAGCGGCTCGCGCAGCACCCGCACTTCGCCGCTGGCGTTGAGCCGCATGTTGCGCAGCTTGGCCTCGATCCGCTCGCGGATGATCGCGGCGCGCGCGCCCTGCTGCGCGCTGGACGCCGGTGCGGCGGGAGCGTCGGAGGCTGGGTCCTGAGCGGAAGCGGATGCCGTCGCCAGCAGCAGGGTGATGGCAAGGCTGCGTAACAGGATCATGGACGGTTCCTCGAACAGGGCCTGCGGGAGCGCGAGTGTGCCAGCGCCAGAGCGCGCAGCGCGAGCGCGCCGACGGAAGGCAGCCGAGCTGCGGCAGCCGACGCACCCGGCTCAGGATCGGCGCGGCCACGCCGCGATGAAGGCGGCGACGGCACCGACGCCCGCCAGCCAGACGGTGATGGGCGTGCCGATCCAGTCCTTGCCCAAGGGAGACAGCAGGTGCACGCCCACGCTGAGCAGCATCAGGCCGACGCCAAGAACGGCAAACACGGTCTGCCGATGGCTGGCCTGGGCGGCGTCAGCCAGCCGCTTCAGGTCGTCCGAATGCAGGCGCAGCGCGGCGCGACCGCTGGCGGCCTGCTTCAGGTAGTCATGCGCCAGCTCGGCGACCTCGGGTGCAGCCGCGAGGACCTGCGGGATACACGCCCGCGCGCGCTTGAGCAGGGCCTGCGGGTTGCGCTTCTCGCGCAGGATCTCGGCCAGCACCGGCTTGGCCACCGCCCAGATGTCGAGCTTGGGGTCGAGCAGGCGGCCCAGGCCCTCGATGTTGAGCAGGGTCTTCTGCAGCAGGATCAGCTGCGGCTGGATGGTCAGCTTGTACCGGTGCGCGACCTTGAACAGCTTGAGCAGCACTTCGCCGAGTGCGATCTCCGACAGCGGCCGCGTGAAGTAGGGCTCGCAGACCGTGCGCACCGCGCCTTCGAGCTCATCGATGCGCACCGTGCCCGGCATCCAGCCGGCATCGAGATGCAGCTGGGCGATGCGCCGGTAGTCGCGCTCGAAGATCGCGGTGAAGTTCTCGGCCAGGTAGTACTGATCGATCTCGGGCAGCGCGCCCATGATCCCGAAGTCCAGCGCGATGAAGCGCGGCGCATCGACGCGGCTGGTGTCGACCCAGATGTTTCCCGCATGCGCATCGGCGTGGAAGAAGTTGTCGCGGAACACCTGGGTGTAGAACAGCTGCACGCCCTTGGCCGCGAGCACGCGGCGGTCGATGCCGGCAGCCTCGATGGCGGCGAGGTCGTCGCTGCGCACGCCGTGCACGCGTTCCAGGGTCAGCACGCCCTCGGTGGTGAGGTCCCAGAACACCTGCGGCACGTAGAGGTCCTTCGAGCCCTCGAAGTGCCGGCGCAGCACGGAAGCGTTGGCGCCCTCGCGCTGCAGGTCGAGCTCGTCGCGCAGCGAGCGCGCGATTTCATCCACGACTTCGGCCGGGCGCGTGCGTTCGGGGTCGGGGCCGAAGCGTTCGGCGAGCGAAGCGATGGTGCGCAGCAGGCCGATGTCGGCTTCGATGGTCTGGGCGATGCCTGGCCGCAGCACCTTGATCACCACCGCGCGGCCATCGGGCAGTTCGGCGGCATGCACCTGCGCGATCGAGGCGGACGCAAGCGGCGTCTCATCAAAGCGCGCGTAGTGGTCCTCGACGCGCCCGCCCAGCTCGCGCTCGATCGCCGCGCGCGCCTGCGCCCCCGGAAAGGGCGCGACCTGGTCCTGCAGCAGGCAGAGCTCGTCGGCGATATCCGGCGGCAGCAGATCGCGCCGCGTCGCCAGCACCTGGCCGAACTTGACGAAGATCGGCCCGAGATCCTGCAGCGCCAGCCGCAGCCGCGCCCCACGCGAGAGCTCTTTCGCCGCCCCACGCGCCGCCGGCACAAAGGGCTTGAGCACCCGCAGCAGCCCGGCCAGGCGGCTGCCTTCGAGCAGGCCATCCAGCCGATAGCGCAGGGCCACGCGCAGGATGGTAAGCACGCGCAGGGGGCTGCGGATCAGGCGCATGGGTGCAGCCCGTGGCGGGAGGTAAGGAAGCAGGGCAAGAGGCGCATCGCTCGGCAGGTCTGACGGAACCGCCGCACTGTGCCATGCGGAACGTGGAGGTGGCGAGGGTGAGCCGGCATCACCGTGCGCGTTGCGCAGACAGGCTGGTCGGGCAGCGCCGTCCGAATTTCATGTGCGGGGCGAGCGTGCAGGCCATGGTGGGCCAGGGCCCACCCTATGGGCGCGGCGAGTACGCTCGCCGCGCCGCGATCGGAGCAGTTCGGCCCGTGAATTCCAATCCCGAGTCGCGCACCACAGGTGCCACGAGCGTCATAGGGTGGGCCCCGGCCCACCATGAGCTCCGCACCGCGGTGACTCAGTGCCTGCCGGTGCAGAGCACAGCATGCAATGGTGTGTGAGAGGGGCAAGCGTCCAGCCCACGGTGGGCCAGGGCCCACCCTATGGCACGGCGCGGCAAGACCCCTCGCCGCGCCCTGCTCCTACGATTCCCGATTCCCAATTCCCGATTCCCGGCCCTCAAGCCGATATCGCCAGCTGCTCCCGGTGGTACAGCTTAGCCGCGATCAGCCAGACGATGCCCGCCAGCAGCAGGCCGGCGCCCAGCGCGATCGCCCATTCGGCGCCGCTCACCACCTCGCCGCGGACGACCTTCAGGATCAGCTGGTTCTGCGCCAGCAGCGGCACTGCCGACATCCACAGCTGGTTCTTGACCGGCGAGACCATCAGCACCAGGGTCGGCAGCATCGGCAGCAGCATCAGCAGGGCCATGTAGCTCTGCGCTTCCTTCATGCTCTTGGTGGTGGCCGCCAGCAGGGTCACGAGGCAGGAGCCGAACACCGCGATCGGCATGATCAGCAGGAAGAGCTTGGCGATCGCCAGCCAGCTGATGTCGATCTTGAAGCCGAGCATCGAGGCCGGGATGAAGCTGAAGAAGGCCTTGAAGGACAGCAGGGTCAGCAGGGCGGTCAACAGGGCGAAGGCCGCGGCCGCACCGAGCTTGCCGCTCATGATCGCGCCGCGCGCGGACGGCGTGGCCAGCAGCGGCTCCAGCGACTGCCGCTCACGCTCGCCGGCGGTGGCATCCATCGCCAGCTGGGCGCCGCCGAGGAAGCCGCTCAGGATCAGGATGTAGGGCAGGAAGGCCAGCAGCATGCCGGCGCGGCTCTCGGGCGTGGACAGGTCGCGGTGCTGCACCAGCACCGGCGTGCCGACGGCCGGGTTGATACCGCGCGCGACCAGGCGCAGGGCGCCCATCTGGCGGTCGTACATTTCCAGCAGGCCCTCGACGCGGCGCAGCGGCGTGCGGGTGTCCTGGCGGGTCGAGTCGTAGAGGATCTCGATCGGCGCCGGCCGGCTCTTGCGCCATTCCTCGGCGTACTCGGCCGGGATCCGCAGGATCACCTCCTTGTCCTGGTTGCGGATCGCCGCATCGGGGTCGGCCGGGGCCGCCTCGATTTCCACGTTCATCGTGGACAGCCAGTCGACCAGGTTGGGCGCGTGCTCGGCGCCGATCACCGGCAGCTTCAGCGGCTTCTCGGCGCGGTCCATCTCCTTGCTGGCAATCAGGGTGATCAGGCCCACCATCAGCGCCGGGCCGAACAGCGGCCCCATCAGCAGGCTGATCATCACCGTGCGGCGGTCGCGGAACAGGTCCAGCAGTTCCTTCTTCAGAACGGTCCAGGCGGCCTTCATGCGAACAGTCCTTCTTCCGAGCCGATGGCCTTGACGAAGGCCTCTTCGAGGTTGGTCTCGCCGGTCAGCGCGCGCAGCTCCTCCGGCGTGCCCTGTGCCACCACCCGGCCCTTGGCGATGATGACGATGCGGTCACACAGGGCGGCGACCTCCTGCATGATGTGGCTGGAGAACACCACGCAGCGGCCCTCCGCCTTCAGCTGCTGCAGGAAGTGGCGCAGCCCGCGGGTGGTCATCACGTCGAGTCCGTTGGTGGGCTCGTCGAGGATCACGTTCTTCGGGTCGTGCACCAGTGCGCGGGCGATCGCGGTCTTGGTGCGCTGGCCCTGCGAGAAGCCCTCGGCCTGGCGGTCGAGGATCTCCTCCATGCCGAGCGCAGCGACGAGGCGCGCGGTGCGCTCGCGGATCAGGGCCTCGTCCATGCCGTGCAGGCGGCCGAAGTACTCGATGTTCTCGCGCGCGGTGAGCCGCTTGTAGACGCCGCGCGCATCCGGCAGCACGCCCAGTCGACGGCGCGCGGCTTCGGCGTCCTTGAAGATGTCGACGCCATCGACGCTGACCGTGCCGGTGTCCGGGCGCATCAGGGTGTACAGCATGCGCAGGGTGGTGGTCTTGCCGGCGCCGTTGGGACCGAGCAGGCCGGTGATCTGGCCGTCTTCGGCGCGGAAGCTGACGCCGTCGACCGCCTTGACCACGCCGGTCTTGGTCTTGAACTGCTTGCTCAGGTTGTCGCAGATCAGCATCTCAGGGCTCCCAGCCGTGGTAGCCGGCAAACGGCGGATTGGGTTTCAGGGCATCCAGGCAGTCGGCGTCGATGTCCCGGGGCGCGGTCTTGTCGATGAACTCGCCCAGCACGCGCGGCATGCAGCCCACGCCGGACACGCTGTGGCCCTGACCGCGCAGGATCAGATGCCGCGCGTTGCCCAGATGCTCGGCCACCGCATCGCCATAGCGCGGCGGCGTCACCGGATCGAACTCGCCGGAAAGAAGCAGCGTCGGGATGTCCGACTTCACCGGGTCGCTGAAGTCCGCCGGCACCTCGCCGCGCGGCCACACCGCGCACTGCTCGATGGTGACCCGGGTGATCAGGTCGCCGAGGGTGCGGGTCGCGTCCAGCGGATCCGGCTTGAGCAGGGGCGCGTCCTCGCTGCACAGCACCGACAGCTGCATGCCGTGGGTGATCTGTTCCAGCATCGAACCGGTGATCATCTCGGCCTGCGCCATCAGCGCGCTGGCGCGCCCTTGTGCCGCCTCGTGCAGCGACAGCGGCAGCATCGCCGCCAGCGCGGGCGCATAGGAGTACATGCGCGCCACCGCGCTGACGTGACCGGCGGTGAGCTCGCCCTGCTTCTCCTCGCCGCTGATCGAATCGCGCCAGTTCACGGGGCGCGGCGCCTCGCGCAGCTCCGAGAGCAGCGCATTCAGATCCTCGCGCGGGCTGCCGAAACGCTCGGCGCAGGCCGGCACCTGCTGGCACTGGGCGAAGTGCAGGTCGAGCGCGTCTTCCAGATTGCGCGCATGTTCGGCGCCGAGCACGAGGGTGTTGGGCACCACCGAGTCCAGCACCACGCTGCGGGTGTGCTGCGGATAGCGGCGCATGTACTGCTGGGCGACGCGGGTGCCGTAGCTCACGCCGAGCAGATTGATCTGCTGCACGCCGATCGCCTGGCGAACGGCATCCAGATCCGCGATCGCGACGCTGGTGGTGTACTGCCTGAGGTCGGCCTTCGCCGCGAGCTCGTCGCGGCAGCGCTCGGCGAAGGCGCGCCAGGCGGCGGGATCGTCCTCGGCCATGTCGTCGATCACGCCGGCTTCGCCGCTCTGCGTCGTGCAGGTGAGTTTGTTGGAACCGCCGGTGCCGCGCTGGTCGACCAGGATCACGTGGCGGTTCTTGCGGATCTCGCGGAAGGCGCCGTGCAGGCCGGGATAGCTTTCGAGCGCGGACTGACCCGGACCGCCGGCGATCATGAACAACGGATCCTCGGCGCCGGCGCTGTTCTCGGTCGGCACCCAGGCGACCGCGAGCTCGATCCTGCGGCCCTCGGGTTCGGCCGGATTCTCCGGCACTTCGAAGCGCGTGCACTGGGCGGCGACGTTCAGCACCGACAGCGGCGCGGTCAGGGTGCAGGGCTCGAACTCGAGGCTGCCGAGGCGGCGCTGGGCGTCCGCCGGTGCGCTCAGCGCGAGGCCGCCCGCGGCGGCGAAGGTGATCAGGACACGATGCATGGATTCTCCCTTTCCGCGGCGCCAGGGCCCGCGGCGTGCGGCTACTGACCGGCCTTGGCCGCCGGTGTGACAGCGCCGGGCAGGCGCGGCGTCTGGTACTTCTCGCGACGGATGCGGCGCAGGTGCAGGCCGGCGGCCTTCAGGCGCTCGAAGCCGGCATCGACCATGTGCGGATTGCCGCAGAGGTAGGCGATATCGCCCTTGGGGTCGATCTCGAACGCGGCCAGCGCATCCTGCACATAGGCGTGCACATCGTGCTCGGTCGGCGCTTCGGGCAGGCCGCGCGAATGGCAGAAGCGCAGGGTGAAGCCGGGGATGCGCGCGGCCGCCGCGCGGAACTCGTCAGCGTAGAGCTGTTCGGCCGGCGTGCGGTTGCCCAGCAGCAGCAGGGTCTGCACGCCGCGCGCGGCGAGTGCCTCCAGCTGCGGCAGCATGCCGCGGTAGGGCGCCACGCCGGTGCCGGTGCCGAGCAGCACGTAGCGCTTTGCCTCGTCGTCCGGCAGCAGGCAGAAGCGGCCGTTGGGCGCGGTGGCGTGGATCTCGTCGCCGTGCTGCAGGGCGCGCATGCAGGCGCTGCCGACACCTCCCTCGACCAGGCTGACCACCAGCTCGATCCGCTGCGCATCGCTGCGCCCGGGGTCGTTCGGGTTGGCGATCGAATAGCTGCGGAACTCGGGCGCGTCGCCCGCGCTGACCCGCACGCGCACGAACTGTCCAGGCAGGAAGGCGATGGCCGCGCCGTCGCTGCGTTCGAACACGAAATGCCGCACGCTCGGCGTCAGCCAGCGGCTGTCGACAAGCCTCAGCGGCACGGTGGGCGGGGGCGCGATCATGGCGGTTTCGGCCTCTCAGAGCGGTTCAAGCGGGGGTGTATAGTAGCCGCCGCCCGTGAGCGCCCAGTTCGCAGCTTGCCGAGGGGCCTGCACGGATTTCCCCCCTTTCGTCCCGAGAGCCGCCCGGCTCCCAAAGGCCGTTGTCGAATGAGCGCGCCCGCAGCGCTGGAAGTGCGCAATCTGCGCAAGACCTACTCGAATGGCGTTGAAGCCCTGAAGGGCATCTCGCTCGCCGTCACCGAAGGCGATTTCTTCGCCCTGCTGGGGCCGAACGGCGCCGGCAAGTCGACCCTGATCGGCATCGTCAGCTCGCTGGTCAACGCCAGCGCCGGCGAGGTGCGGATCTGCGGCATCGATCTGCTCAAGCATCGCAGCGAGGCGATGCGCCAGGTCGGCCTGGTGCCGCAGGAGATCAACTTCAACATGTTCGAGAAGCCCTTCGACATCTGCGTGAACTACGCGGGCTTCTACGGCGTGCCGCGCAAGGAGGCCGCCGAGCGCGCCGAGGCCGAGCTGCGCGCCGCCCAGCTGTGGGACAAGGCGCATGTGATGTCGCGGACGCTGTCGGGCGGCATGAAGCGTCGGCTGATGATCGCCCGCGCGATGATCACCCGGCCGCGCCTGCTGATCCTCGACGAGCCCACCGCCGGCGTCGACATCGAGATCCGCCGCGGCATGTGGAAGACGCTGAAAGAGGTCAACGCCCGCGGCACCACGGTCATCCTGACCACGCACTACCTCGAAGAGGCCGAGAACCTCTGCCGCAACATCGCCATCATCGACCGCGGCCGCATCGTCGAGCACAGCAGCATGAAGGCCCTGCTGGCCAAGCTCGACGTCGAAGGCTTCGTGCTCGATCTGGCCGAGCCCTACCACGGCGTCCTGCCCGAGTTGGCCGGCATCAGGATCGAGCGCAGCGATGACCACACGCTTGAGCTTGAGACGCCGCGCGCGGCCAATCTCAACGCGATCTTCGCCGCGCTCAGCGAGGCCGGCATCCAGGTGCGCAGCATGCGCAACCGCGCCAACCGTCTGGAAGAACTCTTCGTGCGCCTGACCGGCCAGGAGGCCGCGTGATGTCCGCGCCGACCACCGCCCAGGCCAACCTGACCGCGCTCTACACCATCGTCCGCCGCGAGGTGCACCGCATCCTGCGCATCTGGGGCCAGACCCTGGTGCCGCCGGCGATCACCATGACGCTCTACTTCCTGATCTTCGGCAGCCTGATCGGCCGCCGCATCGGCGAGATGGGCGGGCACAGCTACATGGATTTCATCGTCCCGGGCCTGGTGATGATGAGCGTGATCCAGAACGCCTACGGCAACATCTCGTCGAGCTTCTTCGGTGCGAAGTTCGGCCGCCACGTCGAGGAGCTGCTGGTCAGCCCGATGCCGAACTGGGTGATCCTGCTGGGCTATGTGCTGGGCGGCGTGCTGCGCGGCCTGCTGGTGGGCGCGATCGTGCTGGTGATCGCGATGTTCTTCACCAAGGTGTCGATCCCACACCCGCTGGTGACGCTCGCCAGCGTGCTGCTGGCAGCGGTGGTGTTCTCGCTGGCCGGCTTCGTCAACGCGGTGTATGCGAAGAAGTTCGACGACATCGCGATCATCCCGACCTTCGTGCTGACCCCGCTGACCTACCTCGGCGGCGTGTTCTACGCGGTCGAAGCCCTGCCCGGCTGGGCGCAGACGCTGACCCTGGCCAACCCCATCGTCTACATGGTCAGCGCCTTCCGCCATGGGCTGCTGGGCTCCAGCGGCGTCGACCTGGCCTTGAGCTTCGCCGTCATGCTGGGCTTCACCGTCGCCCTGACATGGTTGGGCCTCACCCTGCTGAAGCGCGGCGTCGGCCTGCGCAGCTGATCCTTCCCACCACCACGAGGCGCCCTCGATGAACATGGCCATCCTGCAGCCGCTGCTGACCCTGCTCGCCGGCATCCTGATCCTGATCCGGCCCAAGCTGCTGGCCCTGATCGTGGCGATCTACCTGATCGTGATCGGCGTGATCGGCCTGCTGCCGCACCTGCGCTTCTGATCGGACGCAGGCGCGAGGCAGGCCCGCGGAATCAGGGTCGCCCGCGCCTGCGGCGCCACCAGATACCGGCAAGCCCAAGCAGCAGCAGCGGCGGCAGCGTCCAGGCGACGACACGCTTCAACTTGGCGATCTTCGCAGCGCGCAGCTCGCGCTCGACCTTGTCGAAGTCCGGCGCCGGACACTCCTGCCCGAAGCGCGCGCCCCAAGGCACATAGGGCCCTTCGCGCAGGTAGCGCCGATACAGCTGCTGGCCGCGCTCGTACTCGGTGCTGAGCACATAGCGCGTGGCCTGGCACATCAGCGCGGCATAGGCCTGCGAGCGCGGCGGCAGCTGTGTGGCGGCCGTTTCCGCCAGGTTCGCGGCCAGGCCGCGGTAGTGGAAGCGATGGGCAGGGACAGGCGTGCTGCGCTCGACGCGCGCCCGCTCGTCCGTCAAGGCCAGCGGGTCCGGCTGCGCCGGCACCTGTCGCCATTCGGTCTCGTCGCTGCCCGGCACCTCCACTTCGATCCAGCGCTCGCCCGGCGAGAACATGCCGCCGTATTCGGCGTAGTCCGGCCCCAGCTGGGTGCCGAGCAGCTCCATGCCCTGCCAGCGCGCCAGTTCGGCCGCGGCGAAGCCGGCGCGGGCGCGCGCCACGCGATCGCCGCGCTGCATGGCCTCGCGCGCTTCGACGTAGCGCTGCGCCTGCGTCTGCAGGTCGGCATCATCGAAGTAGGGCAGCGCCTCGCGACCGCGATCCTCGCGCAGCAGGCGCCTCGCCAGCAGGCCGCGCAATGCGGCGGCGTGGTGGCGGGTACCGAACACCCACTCCTCGTTCTGCTCCCGCTGCGGTTCGGGCGCCACGCGCTGCACGAAGCCCTGCAGCTCGTCGACTGTCAGCACGCGCTCGGCGAGATACGCGGCGTCGGTCCAGTAGCGCGCGGACGCCGCGTAGAACAGGTCCATCGCCTGCAGATAATCGCTGCGCGTGAGCGCAACGATGCCGGCTTCGGCCTGGATGCGGCAGCGCGTGTCGACAGGGGCTTCGGAAGGCCGGTAGACATCGATCTCGTCCGGCCGTGCGGTCCAGACCTCACCCTCGCCAGCAGCGCGAATGGCCAGCGCGTAGGCCGCAGACGCCGTCTCGCTGTCGCCGCGGCGCAGGGCCAGCTTGGCGCGCAGCCAGTGCGCCATGCCGCCCTGCGCATCGCGCAGCGCGCGCTCGGCCTCGTCGTAGCGCCCCGCGCGGTAGGCGATCGACGCGAGCCGTTCGCGGGCGGGATCCTCGGCGGACAGCGCACGGTCCAGCTCGGCGAACAGGGCCAGCACGCTGGCGCTGTCCGGGCTGCCGTAGGGGCCGTTCCAGGGGTGGTAGCTCTGCACCGGTTCGCCCGGCGCCGGCAGGGTCGGCGGCAGCTCGAAGCTGCGCGCGAACAGATAGGCCAGCAGCAGGCCGCGTCCACTCTGAGTGGTCAGCAGCTGGGCGCGGGCTTCGGCGTTCGGCGCCAGCCTGCGGGCGACGAACAGCAGGGACATGCGCCCCGAGCTTGAGCCCAGCGCCGCCTGCTGCGCGTACAGCTCGACGGCACGCGCGTACTCGCCGAACTCCAGCAACACGCGCGCTTCCTCGCCGTAGCTCGCCACCGCAAGGCCCAGCGGGTCGGGCGCACCGGCCTGCACTTCGGCGCGCAGCTCGGCGTACATCGCCTGTGACGCCTCGCCTCGATACAGCTTGCCGAGCATGTAGGCCGCCATCGGGCCGTGGTTGCCGCGCTGCTCGGGCGGCAGCGCGCGCACGGCTTCGAACTGGATGATGGCGGTGTCGGGCTCACCCGTGTGCCAGGCCACCGCGCCGGCGGTGTAGTGCGCGACCGCAGGCGGCAGCGTGCCGGCGCGCGCCAGCACCTCGTCTGCGCTGGCCAGCTCGCGCAGTCGCAGGACCTTGCGTTGCTGGCCCGCGTCCAGACCTTCCGCCTCGGCCGGCCGCAAGCCCTCGGGTTCGGCGTACCAGCGCTCCTCGACGGGCTTGAACCGGTACGCCGACATGTCGACCAGCCGGCTGACCTCGTATTCGAAGCTGCCTTCGGGCAGTTCACTCAGGGTCTGCTGACGCTGGTCCAGCAGGGTCAGCGGAAAGTCCGGCCCGCAGGCCAGCGCCGGGCTGCAGAGCAGGAACAGACTCAAGCTGAGCAGGCGGGGTACGGGCAGGCGCTTCAACATGGCAGCGGGACTCGGCGATCGGTGACGGGTGGCGGAGGCTGCGGTCTCTGGCAGCGCCGGAACACTACGCCAGATTTCGGGCAATTCAGGGGCAGCGCGATCCGGGTCCGCGAGGCGACGCCTCACCCATGCATGCGCACGCGTAGTCGCATCCCGCCGCCGCGAGGGTCAGGGGCTGCGCACGCTTTCCTATTCGACATCGACCGGCAGGCGCTGCAGCGTGGGTAACCCCGGCTCGCAGCGCGCGAAGCCAAGCGCCAGCGCGCCCCCCGGCGCCAGCCAGGGCGGCGATGCGGCCCGCAGGGCGGTGTCGCCGGGCTCGGCCGCGTAGGCCCCGACGCCTTCCACGAGCGTGCAGTGCACAGGCAGGGCGATCCGCGCCGGCGCGGCCGCGTCGATCGCGCCGGCATTGCGCAGCAGCAGGTCCTGCAGACCCGGGCCGCGCTCGATCGCGTGCAGTTCAATCGCGGCCGGCGGCAGCGCGCCGCGCAGCACCGCTGCGAGCGTCGCAGGCGCCCAGCTGCGGCGGTCTCCGGCCACCGGCAGGCGGAACCACAGCAGGCCCTGCAGCTGCGGCAGCGGCTCGGCCTCCAGCCCACGCACGAGGCGCGCAACCTCGACGGGATCGGCGCGGCGCTCCTGCGCGCGCTGTCCACTGCGATCCAGCGCGCCCTCGGCATCGACGGCCGCGGGCGTGCCGTCACGCCCCAGCTGCACGCGCAGGCGGTAGGCCGGCAGCGCGACATGGAAGGGACGCGAGGCATGCGCCTGCCAGGCGCGTGCCCAGCGCAGGCTCGACTCCACATCGACCAGCGCACTGCGCCAGGCTTCGACGGCATGCACCTGCAGCACCGTCTCGTCGGCGACCTCGCGCAGGGCGCGCAGGCCCTCCGGTGCATCCAGCCAGCTCGGCAGCGCGGTGATCGACAGCGCGAGCTCGGCCGGCAAGCCCGCATCGAAGCGGCGCAGCCAGTCGGCGTAGTCGGCGAGCGCGGCGCTGGCGCAGTCGTGGTCGACTTCCACACCCTGGACCTGCAGCCCGTGCATGCGCCAATGCTGCGCGATCTCGCCGAGCGCGCGCGCCAGCGCCTCGGCATCGGCGCGCGGGCGGCTGCCTTCGATCCGCAGCACGAGGCGCAGCGGCAGCCCGCGATCGCGCAGCGCATCGAGGTCGGGCCTCACCTCGATACGTTCATCGCCGATCTGCTGCAGCGCGAGCACGCGCAGGCCGCGGAAGTCGGCGCTGTGGTCGCGCACGGCGGCGCCCACCGCCGGGGTCCACTGGCGCTGCCAGACGTAGGCTTCGTGCGCGAGGGTCCGGGGCGCTGGCGGGTCATCCGCGGCGCAGGCCGCCAGCAGCAGCACAGGAAGAAACGCAATCGCCGAGCGGATCGACAAGCGCGGCGCGCGCAGCTGGGCCCCCGCCTTCGCGGGGGCGACGGACCGGGAGTGCGGCGGGGCGTCCGTGTGGGCGCTTCTCGGCCCCGCTTCGTGGTGCAGCGGTTCTCGACGAAGCCAGGGTTCGTCATCTCCGCGAAGGCGGGGATCCAGGGTGCTTGCGACTGGGGCCACGGCTCTGGGCCCGCGCCTGCGCGGGGGCGACGGCACACGGGGTGGCGAGCATTCTGCTTCTTGAGAGCAGCCCGGCACCACGCCGCGTCGCACGTTCGCAGCGAGCCGCACTCAGCGCACGTCCCACCAGGGCCAGGCCACCACCGACCAGTCTTCGTGCTCATCGGAATAGCGGCCGACCTCGACGAAGCCGATGCGCTGGTGCGCACGTCGCGAGACGGTGTTGCGCAGGGCGATCTCGGTCATGCACAGCTCGACGTCGGGGCCTGCCGCATCACGAATGCAGGTATACAGCGCACCGATCAGACCGCGGCCGCGCCAGGCCGGGTCCACGCAGACCTGGCCGCCGACCACGTAGCGGAAGTCGCCGAGGCGCCGACCGCGCCAGTGCATGCGCTCGAACTGCTCGAACATGGGCCGGAGCGCCGGCAGCCACTCGGCCATCGAGGGCCGCATCGACAGGCTGTAGCCGACCACGCGTGCATCAGCGAGTGCGATCGCCTGCGGCGACTGCGCGGCCATGCGGGTCAGCAGGGGCAGGTCGTGCTCGACGTAGACGAAGCCGTCCTGTGCCTGCTGGGCCTCGCTCAGGCTCTGCCGAAGATTGCGCCGCTGCAGGGCGAGGATGCCCTCGAAGTCAGCGGGCTCGCGGGCGAGGGTGAGTACAGATTGGCTGGTGTGGGCGGCGATGCTCATGGCCCCGCATGCTGCCAGCCCGCGGCGACGGCGCAAAGCCGTCGCCGCGGTGAGGGGATCAGAACCTCCAGCCCATGCGCACGTAGTAGAAGCCACCGTTGAAGCCATACGGCGCCAGCGGCGGATACTTCGCGCCGACCACCGCTTCGCCGTAGGGGTTCAGCTCGGGCTCCTTGTCAAACAGGTTCTGCGCGCCGAGGTTGACGAACATGCCGTTGCCGAACTTGTAGCCGATCTCGGCATCGACGATCAGCGCGGCGTCGCCATAGATCGGCAGGCAGTCCGGCCCGACTACGCAGCCGCTGTCGACATGGTCCTCGTAGAAGCTGCCGTAGTAGCTCACGCGGGTCATCGCATGCCAGCGCTCGCGCTGGTGATTGATGCTGAAGCTGCCCTTGGTGCGCGGCAGGGCATCTTCAAGGATCTGCACGCGCGCCTCGCCGATGATCGCGGGCGAGAAGTCGGTGACCTCGGTGCGGTTCCAGTTCATCGCCAGCGAGTAGGTGGTGTCGCCGCCGAAGTGGTCACTCTCGTAGCTGGTGACCAGGTCGATGCCGTCGGTCTTGGTGTCGAAGTCGTTGATGAAGAAGCGCACGCTGTCGAGGCTGATCGCTTCCTGCACGCCCTGCGCGACCAGGGCTGCGCGGTCGGCCGGTGTAAGTGCGAAGTTGGCGCTCTGGGCGATGCGATCCTCGACATCGATGCGGTAATAGTCGGCGGTGAACAGCCAGGCATCGAGGCTGTAGACCGCGCCGAACGACAGGTTGAACGACTCCTCGGGCTGCAGCGGCTGGCCGCCGAAACGCTGGGCGATCGGGTTGGTCGGCGGCAGGGTCGCGGTGTCGCGCAGCTCACCGCCGATGAACTGGGTGGTGACCGCACGCACATTGCTCTGGCCCGGCGTCGGCGCGCGGAAACCCGTGCTCACCGCACCGCGCAGAGCCAGCGCATCGGTGGCCTGGAAGCGGCCGGTGAGCTTCCAGTTGGTGGTGGTGCCGAAGTCCTCGAAGTCCTCGAAGCGCAGGGCGGTCGCCAGCAGCAGGCGGTCGCTGAGATCGGCCTCGAGATCGACATAGGCGGCGTAGTTGCTGCGACTCCAGCTGCCGGCATCACGCGGGCTGAAGCCCGGGAAGCCGTTCGAGCCGATCAGGAAACCCTGCGAGGCCAGCGGCCCGATCTCGAAGCTGGCCTGATCGCCGTTGAAGGCCTCGAACTGCTCCTCGCGCCATTCCAGACCGCCGGCCACGCTCAGGCCGTACTGGGTCCACGAGGCGTCGACCACCTTGACCAGGTCGAGGTTGAAGTTGGTTTCGGTCTGCTCGTAGGCACCCGGATTGAATCGGTAACCCTCGGGCTGGTTCGGGCCCATCGAGGCGTTGACGGTGTTGTAGATATAGAAGTCGACTTCGCTGCGGCCCTGCGAGGCGCTGAGATCCCAGCGCAGGCCGCCGGCGGTGGTGCCGCGCACGCCGGTGACCAGCGAGCCGTCGCGGACCACGCCGCCGAAGCGCGGGGTGAAGCCGCCGGGGAAGTCGCGGAAGAAGGTGTAGCAGTTGGACGGCAGGGCGCCGACCTGGGCGTTGACCGCGCTGAAGGGTCGCAGGTTGCCGGCGGCATCGCGCAGGGCGATGCTCGGGCAGCCCGCACCGCTCAGATCGCCGATCAGCAGGCTCTCGCCGCCGTCGCCGGAGAACACGCCATCGCGCGAGACCGGGTTGCGGTAGTAGAAGCCGCCGTCGATGTCGCGCGAGGCGGCATTGCCGAACAGATACCAGTCGAGATCATCGTTCAGCGCCAGACCCAGATTGGCGACCAGCTTGAAGTCGCGCTTGACCTCGGGCGTGCCCCAGACCTGGGCCGGATCGGGCACGAAGGGATTGCCGCTGGCCGCGACCTCGGCCGCATCGCCGCGCTGCACGCTGCGGTCGGTGGGGTCGGCCTCGCGGTACTCGAAGCTCAGGTTGGCGAAGCCCTGCGGCGAGAACGGCAGGCCGATGTTGCCGGCGACCTGGGCCGTGGTGCCGTCACCGGCGTAATGCTGGCCGCCCAGCACTTCCAGCGAACCGCCTTCGCGGTCGGACTTCAGGTTGAAGTTGATGACGCCGGCGATGGCGTCCGAGCCGTACTGCGCGGCCGCGCCGTCGCGCAGCACTTCGACCTGGGACAGCGCGATCGACGGGAACACCGAGATGTCCGGGCCCTGCGAGCCGTCGGACAGGCCGGAGCCCAGGAAGGTGATCACCGCCGAGCGGTGGCGGCGCTTGCCGTTGACCAGCACCAGGGTGCTGTCCGGCGGCAGGCCGCGCAGGTTGGCCGGGCGCACCAGGGTGGCGGCGTCGCTGATCGGCTGCAGGTTGACGTTCAGCGAAGGAACCACCGTGCGGATCTGGTCCAGCACGTCGGTCAGGCCCTGGTTGTGGAATTCCTCGCCGCTGATGATGTCGACCGGCACCGGCGAATTGGCCTCGCTGCGCGGCTGCTTGCGCGAGCCCAGCACCGAGATCACGTCGAGCGCCTTGGCGTTCTCGGCGGAAGGCGTTTCGTCCTGGGCGCTGGCCGAGGCGCCCGGCAGCAGGATCGCCGCTCCGGCGATGCAGCCACCCATCAGGGCAAGGCGCAGCGCGCCCGTCAGACGATGGGCGCGCAGCCCATGTCGGTGAATCGTGTTCATGCTCAGGTTCCCCGCAGTCAGTGAATGAAGCCACCCCCGCTCGTGGCTGCCAGCGCTGGCCCCTGCGGTGGTCGACGCCCCCCGGCATCCGCCCCACCCTGCCCTGTTCCGGGCCTTGCAGCCTGCGCTGTGCGACCACGCTCGGTTTCGACCGCGGCAGTGGCTTCGTGCCGCAGCGGCCAGCGTCAGGCCACGGTGCAGTGCGGCAGGACGCTGGCGCGAAGTATGCCTTTAGTCATGGCTGCCGAGAACCGCCTTGCGGAACCTTATGCCACGCAACAGCTTGCTGCGCGGCACAAGGCCTGGAACGCAAAGGGCCCGACTCCTCGCCGGGAGGAAGCGGGCCCTCGCTTGCCGCGGTGCCGGCGAGTTACAGCAGCAGGCGGCGGATGTCCCCGAGCTGCTTCGCAAAGTAGCTGGCGAAACGCGCGGCTTCGGCGCCGTCGATGACGCGATGGTCATAGGACAGCGACAGCGGCAGCATCAGCCGCGGCTCGAATTCCTTGCCGTTCCAGACCGGCCGCATCTCGCTCTTCGACACGCCCATGATCGCGACTTCGGGCGCATTGATGATCGGCGTGAAGCTGGTGCCGCCAATGCCACCCAGGCTGGAGATCGAGAAGCAGCCGCCGGACATGTCGGCCGGGCCGAGCTTCTTGTCGCGCGCCTTCTTCGAGATCTCGCCGAGTTCGGCCGCGATCTGCAGCAGGCCCTTGGAATCGGCGTCGCGGATCACCGGCACCACCAGGCCATCGGGCGTGTCGACCGCGATGCCGATATGGAAGTACTTCTTGAACACCAGGTTCTCGCCGCTCTCGTCCAGCGAGGCGTTGAAGCTGGGGAAGGCCTTGAGCGCCGCCACCGCCGCCTTGATCAGGAACACCAGCGGGGTGATCTTCTGGTTCGGATTCTCCTCGCCCATCTTCTTGCGGAAGGCCTCCATCTCGCTGATGTCGGCCTGCTCGAACTGGGTGACGTGCGGAATCATCGCCCAGTTGCGCGCGAGGTTGGCGCCAGAAATCTTCTTGATGCGCGACAGCGGCTGGGTTTCGACCGCGCCGAACTTGGCGAAATCGACCTTGGGCCAGGGCAGCAGGTTGAGGCCACCGCCACTCGCGGCAACGCCAGCCGATGCGGGACGCGCCAGCGCCTGCTTGACGAAGGCGTTGACGTCCTCGCGGGTGATGCGGCCCTTGCGGCCGCTGCCGGACACCTTCGACAGATCGACGCCGAGCTCGCGCGCATGCAGGCGCACGGCCGGGCTCGCGTGCGGAACGTTCTGCGGCAGCACGCTCTCGGCGCTGAAGCTGACCGGCGGGCTGCGCGGTGCGTCCGCTGCAGCGGGCGCGGCCGGCTTGGGAGCTTCGGGCTTGGCCGGCTCGGGCTTGGGCGCTTCGACCTTCGCCGGTGCAGGCGCCGCGGCCTTGGCAGCTGAGGGTGCGGGTACGGGTGCGGCAGCACCGGCCTCGTCGGCTTCGATCAGCGCAACCAGCGCACCTTCGGACAGCGTGTCGCCCAACTTGACCTTGAGCTCCTTGACCACACCTGCCACCGAGGACGGCACCTCCATGGTCGCCTTGTCCGATTCCAGCGTGACCAGGCCCTGGTTCTTGCTGACGCGATCCCCCACCGCGACCAGCAGCTCGATCACGGGCACATCGGTGTGGCTGCCGATATCGGGAACGCGCGCTTCAACGGTGGCCATGGACACTCCTTCGGCTCTTCAAACGGACCCGTATTGTGTCGGTGCAACCCCCCATGATCCAGCCTGTTCGCGCCTGTACGGAGCGGACTGCAAGTGGTGCGGCGCGCGATGGCTGCCGCCTGCCGCGCACAGGGCGCTTGCCCGGATCCGGACGCGCTCGCTAGCGCGCTGTCCGCAGATGCGGACAGGCGAACGCGGACGGACAGCCGAACTACAGCGCAAGCGATTGATTCTGCTGGAATGAAGAGGCTGGCACGGTTGCTGCTTTGCTGAGCTCGACACCCGAGTGCGGAGCACCGCCATGTTCGAATCCCTGATCCAAGTCCTGCACCAGCTGGCCCTCAATGCACTTGGCCTGGTCCTGACCCTGCTGAGTGGCGGCCTGCCGGCGAACGAGCCCGCGCACACCCCACCCGAGCCTGCGGCGCAGCACGGCGCCCTGCTGCTCGACGAGCGCCCGCGCTACGCCGAAAGCACCTGCGGCCTGCGCGGCGCACAGCTGCAGCGCCTTGCCTTCGACGGTCACGCCTGAGGCTTGCCTTCGGCGCGGCCTGTTGTAGCTGCGCCAAAACCCGTTTCCACAGCGGTCGCAGGACGCGACCCGCGGCGAGGTTCGGCACCTCGCCGCCCACGGAAGGGCCGCCGCCGGAACTGCGGCGCGACAGCGGACGTCGATTGCTTTGAAAGCAATGCACAGGAACGAGCCGCCGCGGACGGGCGACTCGCAGCAGCACCCCGCACCCGGGCAGGGACGCCCGGGACGGATCTCTTCTTCAGCAGGGACGATGTCGTTGTCCCGCAGGCTTCGATGGGGACCGGGGGAGGGTCGAGCTCATGGTGGGCCAGGGCCCACCCTATGAAAGCCGCGAGGTCGGGCAGCCTAAGGGGCTGACCAAAAGCTCTCGCGCTTCGCTCCAATAGGACAAGGCACAGAGCCAAGCTGAGGCGAGCGTGGAGCTCGGTGGGCCAAGGCCCACCCTATGCCCGCTCGCGCGCGATCGCCCGGTAGCCGATGTCACGCCGGTAGAAGCCGCCCTCGAAGCGGATGCCGCGGGCCACGCCATACGCGCGTTCCGCGGCTTCGGCGACGGTCGCGCCGAGCGCACAGACAGTCAGCACGCGGCCGCCCGAGGTCAGGACGCGACCCTCGGATTCGACCGTTCCGGAGTGGAACACCTGGGCGTCCAGCGGCAGCGTGTTGTCGAGCCCGTGGATCTCGTCGCCGCCGCGCGGGCGTGCGGGATAGCCACCGGCCGCCATCACCACGCCCAACGAGGGCCGCGGGTCCCAGTCGACCTGGATCTGATCGAGGCGCGCATCGAGGGCGGCTTCAACCAGTTCGACCAGATCCGATCGCAGGCGCAGCATGATCGGCTGGGTTTCCGGGTCGCCGAAGCGCACGTTGAACTCCAGCACCTTGGGCGCGCCGGTGGTGTCGATCATCACCCCGGCATACAGGAAGCCGGTGAAGGGCGCGCCCTCGGCGGCCATGGCGGCCAAGGTCGGCTCGATCACCTCGCGGCGGATGCGCGCATCGACCTCGGGCGTGACCACCGGCGCCGGCGAGTAGGCGCCCATGCCGCCGGTGTTGGGGCCGAGGTCGCCCTCGTCGCGGCGCTTGTGGTCCTGCGAGGTCGCCATCGGCTGGTAGTGCTGGCCATCGCAGAGCGCGATGTAGCTGGCCTCCTCGCCTTCCAGGAATTCCTCGATCACCACCCGCGCGGAGGCCTCGCCCAGCGAGTGCGCGCCGAGCATGTCGTGCAGGGCCTGCTCGGCATCGGCCAGCGTCAGCGCGACCACCACGCCCTTGCCGGCGGCCAGCCCATCGGCCTTGACCACGATCGGTGCGCCGACCTTGTGCAGGTAGGCGAGCGCGGGCTTGAGTTCGGTGAACACGCCGTAGTGCGCGGTCGGGATGTTGTGGCGGGCCAGGAAATCCTTGGCGAAGGCCTTGCTGCCCTCGAGCTGGGCGGCGATGCGTTTCGGCCCGAAGCAGCGCAGGCCGGCGGCGCCGAAGCGGTCGACCACGCCGGCCACCAGCGGCGCCTCGGGGCCGACTACGGTCAGGCCCACGCCTTCGTCACGGGCCAGCTTCAGCAGGCCGTCGATGTCGGTGGCGGAGACCGCCACGTTGCGGCAGCGCGGCTCGCGCGCGGTGCCGGCATTGCCGGGCGCCACCAGCACTTCGCTGACCTTGGGCGACTGCGCCAGCTTCCAGGCCAGCGCGTGTTCGCGGCCACCGCCACCAATCACCAGAACCTTCATGCCGCTCTCCTCAAGTACGAATCAATGTGGGCGCGAAGCCAATGCTCGACGCCTTTTTCCCCTCTCCCCTTGTGGGAAGCGAAGGAGGGCGCTTGTTGGCTGCCGGCGGCAGCCAACGCTATCCGAAACCCGAGCGAAGCGAAGGCCGGTCGGGGGTGAGGGGTAGGACTCTTGTGGCAAGCGTCGCCCCCTCTCCCCAACCCCTCTCCCTCAAGGGGAGAGGGGCTCGAAGCCGCAAGTCTCGAACTGCGGGACTGAACCAGACTGGCCCGCTCTGCTCCCCTCTCCCCCTGAGGGAAGCGGAGGAGAGCGCTGGTTGGCTGCCGGTGGCAGCCAACGCTCTCCGTAGCCCGAGCGAAGCGAAGGCAGGCCGGGGGAGAGGGGTGGAGCCTCGCGGCAAGTCTGCCCCTTCTCCCCAATCCCTCTCCCCTTGAGGAAGAGGGGTTCAACGCTCAGTGCCGGAAGTGCCGCCGCCCGGTGAACACCATCGCCATGCCGTGCTCGTCGGCCGCTGCGATCACCTCGGCGTCGCGCATCGAGCCGCCCGGCTGGATCACCGCGGCGATGCCGGCGGCCGCAGCCGCATCGATGCCATCGCGGAAGGGGAAGAAGGCGTCCGAGGCCATCACCGAGCCGGGCACCACGAGGCCGGCTTCTTCGGCCTTGAGTCCAGCAATCTTCGCGCTGACCACGCGGCTCATCTGGCCGGCGCCGATGCCAATGCTGCGCAGGTCGCGCGCATACACGATGGCGTTGGACTTCACGTACATCGCCACCTTCCAGGCGAACAGCAGGTCGGCCAGCTGCTTGGCATCGGGCTGCTGCCTGGTCACGCAGCGCAGGTCCGCGACGGTGAGTGCGTCGGTGTCGGCGTCCTGCACCAGCAGGCCGCCGTTGATGCGCTTGTACTCGAGTCCCATCGCCGCACTGCCGAGATCACCGCAGGCCAGCACGCGCACGTTCGGCTTCTTTCGGAACTCGGCCAGCGCGGCTTCGTCAACGTCCGGCGCAATCACCACCTCGACGAACTGCCGGCGCAGGATCTCGGCCGCGGTGGCCGCATCGAGCGCACGGTTGAAGGCGATGATGCCGCCGAAGGCCGAGGTCGGATCGGTGGCATAGGCGAGGTCGTAGGCCGCGCCCAGCGACTCGGCCACCGCCACGCCGCAGGGGTTGGCATGCTTGACGATCACGCAGGCCGGCGCCTCGAACTGGCGCACGCATTCCAGCGCAGCATCGGCATCGGCGAGGTTGTTGTAGGACAGCTCCTTGCCCTGCAGGAAGCGCGCAGTGGCGACGCGGCCCGCGCCGGCATTTGGCTCCAGGTAGAGCGCGCCGCGCTGATGCGGGTTCTCGCCGTATCTCAAGCTGGCCGCGTGCTTCAGCGACAGATGCAGGGTGCTCGGCCACTCGGTGGGTGCTTCGACATCGCCAGCGCGACGCGACAACCATTCGGCGATGCGGCCGTCGTAATGCGCGGTGTGGGCATAGGTCTTGGCGGCCAGCTCGCGGCGCAGGGCGGCTTCGGTGCCGCCGGCGAGAAGCGCCGCTTCGATGCGCGCGTAGTCGCTCGGATCGACCACCACGCTGACGCGCGCGTGGTTCTTGGCGGCCGCACGCAGCATCGCCGGGCCACCGATGTCGATGTTCTCGACCGCGTCCTCATAGCTGCAGTCGGGCTTGGCGACGGTCGCCTCGAAGGGATAGAGGTTCACCACCAGCAGATCGATCGGCGCGATGCCGTGCTCGGCCATGACGTCGGCATCCACATCCTCGCGTCCGAGCAGGCCGCCGTGCACGCGCGGGTGCAGGGTTTTGACGCGGCCGTCCATGATCTCGGGGAAGCCGGTGAGCTCGGAGACATCGCGCACGGCCAGTCCGGCCTCGCGCAGGGCGCGGGCGGTGCCGCCGGTGGAGAGCAGTTCGACGCCGGCCTTGGCCAGCGCCTGGGCCAGCGGAATCAAGCCGGACTTGTCGGAAACGGAGAGCAGGGCGCGGCGGATCGGTTGCAGCGAGGCAGTCATCGGTGGGCTCGGCGGAAGGGAAAGGCGGGGGACCTTCGCGCCGCACCTCGATCGCGCAGCGCGTGAGGTGGAATCTGTCTGCTGTCAGGCCAGCCCGTATTGGCGCAGCTTCTTGCGCAGGGTGGCGCGGTTGATGCCCAGCACCTCGGCGGCGCGCACCTGCTTGCCCTCGCAATGGCGCATGACCTCGGCCAGCATCGGCGCTTCGACCTCGGCCATCAGCAGGGCGAACAGGTCGCCGTTGGCGTGGTCGTCCATGTCGGTGAGGTAGCGCGCCACCGCGCGCGAGACTGCGCTGCGCAGGGGCGAGCCGCTGGTGCCATCGAGCTCGACCGCTGCGTCCGATCCGTTGACCGGGGTGGATTCATTGCGCAGGGCGAGAAGGTTCACAGGCGGGCTCCAGCAGCATCACTCGACAAAGCCGGCAGCGGCCCGACGCGTGGAACGCGTGGGCGAAGGCAGCAGTCGTGGGGGCCGTGGATTCTAGCAAGAGGATTCCGCCTGGGAAGTGCCCCGCCCTGCGATGTCCTGCGCCTGTCCACTCGAATTGTTCGCCGCATACGAAGGCAAAGGGCGCCACGAGGGCGCCCTTTGCCTTGCGTTTCAGGGTGATGGCCGAACCTGCTGCGGCGGATTCAGGAAACCCGACGCCGCCGCGATGTTCTGCGAACGTCAGGCCGCGTCGCGCTTGCCGCCGTCGTGGAACTGCTCTTCCTCCGTGGAACCCTTGAGCGCAGTGGTCGAGCTCTGCCCGCCCTGGATGGTCTGGGTGACCGCATCGAAGTAGCCGGTGCCGACTTCGCGCTGGTGCTTGACCGCAGTGAAGCCGCGCTCGGCGGCGGCGAACTCGGCCTCCTGCAGCTCGACGAAGGCGCTCATCTGGTTGCGCGCGTAGCCGTAGGCCAGGTTGAACATCGAGTAGTTGAGGCTGTGGAAGCCGGCCAGGGTGATGAACTGGAACTTGTAGCCGTAAGAGGCGATTTCCTTCTGGAACTTGGCGATGGTGGCGTCGTCCAGGTTCTTCTTCCAGTTGAAGCTGGGCGAGCAGTTGTAGGCCAGCATCTTGCCCGGGAACTTGGCGTGGATCGCTTCGGCGAACTTGCGCGCGAACTCCAGGTCCGGCTTGCCGGTTTCGCACCAGACCAGATCGGCATAGGGCGCATACGCCAGGCCGCGGCTGATCGCCTGGTCCAGGCCATTGTTCGTCTTGTAGAAGCCCTCGACGGTGCGCTCTCCGGTGGTGAAGGGGCGATCGTTCGCATCGATGTCCGAGGTCAGCAGATCGGCGGCCTCGGCGTCGGTGCGGGCCACGATGAGCGTCGGCACGCCCATGATGTCGGCGGCGAGACGCGCGGCGTTCAACTTCTCCACCGCCTCGCGGGTCGGCACCAGCACCTTGCCGCCCATGTGGCCGCACTTCTTCACCGATGCCAGCTGGTCCTCGAAGTGCACGCCGGCGGCGCCGGCCTCGATCATCGCCTTCATCAGCTCGAAGGCGTTCAGCACGCCGCCGAAGCCGGCTTCGGCATCGGCCACGATCGGCGCGAACCAGTCGATGTCGTCCTTGCCCTCGGCGTGGTGCAGTTGATCCGCACGCGCCAGGCAGTTGTTGATGCGCTTGACCACCTGCGGCACCGAGTTGGCCGGGTACAGGCTCTGGTCGGGGTACATCTCACCGGCGATGTTGGCATCCGCCGCGACCTGCCAGCCCGAGAGATAGATCGCCTGCAGGCCGGCCTTGACCTGCTGCATGGCCTGGTTGCCGGTCAGCGCGCCGAGCGCATTGACGAAGGGCATCTCGTGCAGCTGCCGCCACAGGCGCTCGGCGCCACGGCGGGCCAGCGAATGCTCGATGTGCACGGTGCCACGCAGGCGCACGACGTCAGCGGCGCTGTAGTTGCGGGTGATGCCCCTCCAGCGCGGATTGGTGTCCCAGTCGCGCTGCAGTTCTTCGGCGGTCGGCAGGTGGTGGCTCATGGCGGTGTCCTTCTCGTGTTCTCGGGGTCGGGGTGTCGAAGCGGTGCGGCTCAGGCGTGATCGAGGCGGCCGTAGGCCGGCAGGGTGATGAAGTCTTCGAGGCTGTCGGCGCGGGTCAGCTCGGCCAGCAGCTGGGTGGCCTCCTTGATCCGCGACTGGCCCGGCAGGCCGCTGCGCGGCAGGCGCTGCTCCACCGTGCTGATGGCGCGCTCGAACAGGGCCATGTCGATCGGGTCGCCGTCGTCGAAGCGCTGGTCCGGCGTGTGCAGCCACTGCCAGAGCTGGGCGCGGCTGATCTCGGCGGTGGCGGCGTCTTCCATCAGGTTGTGGATGGGCACGCAGCCCATGCCGTCGAGCCAGGCGGCGAGGTAACGCACGCAGACGTCGATGTTGGCGTAGAAGCCTTCGCGGGTGATCGTGCCGACCGAGGCGTGGATCAGCAGGTCGCGGCTGACCTGCACGTCGTCGCGGCGCACGTGCAGCTGGTTCGGCGTCGGCATGTGCTTGTCGAAGATCTCGCGCGCCACCGGAATCAGGCCGGGATGCGCGACCCAGGTGCCGTCATGGCCGGCGGTGACCTCGCGCAGCTTGTCGGCGCGCACGCGGGCCAGGGCTTCCTCGTTGGCGACCGGATCGCTCGGGATCGGGATCTGCGCGGCCATGCCGCCCATCGCATGCGCGCCGCGGCGGTGGCAGGTCTGGATCAGCAGCTCGGAATAGGCCTTCAGGAAAGGCACGCTCATGGTGACCTGGCTGCGGTCGGGCAGCACGCGGTCGGCATGGCGACGGAAGGTCTTGATGTAGCTGAAGATGTAGTCCCAGCGCCCGCAGTTGAGGCCGACGATGCGACAGCGCAGGGCATGCAGGATCTCGTGCATCTCGAACACCGCCGGCAGGGTCTCGATCAGCACGGTGGCCTTCATGCAGCCGACCGGCAGGCCCAGGCGGTTCTCGACGAAGGCCATGGCCTCGTCCCACAGCGCGGCTTCCTCGAAGGCCTGCATCTTCGGGAGGTAGAAGTAGGGCCCGCGATCGCGCGCCTGCAGCGTGCGGCCGTTGTGGAAGGCGAACAGGGCCATGTCGAACAGGCTGCCGGACATCGGCTGGCCATCGACGCGGAAGTTGGCCTCATCCAGATGCCAGCCGCGCGGACGCACGATCAGGGTCGCGAGGCCTTCGGGTTTAAGCGCGTAGCGCTTGCCCTCGGGCGAGGTGTAGTCGATGGCGCCGGCGACCGCGTCCATCAGATTGATCTGGCCGTCCAGCATGTTGCGGCGGGTTGGGCTGCTGGAGTCCTCGAAGTCCGCCATGAACACCTTCGCGCCCGAGTTCAGCGCGTTGATGATCATCTTGCGGTCGACCGGGCCGGTGATCTCGACGCGGCGGTCGCGGAGCGCTTCCGGAATCGGCGCGACGGTCCAGTCGCTCTCGCGGATCTCGCGGGTCTCGGGGCGGAAGTCCGGCAGAGCGCCGGCATCGATCCGCGCCTGCCAGGCGCGACGCGCTTCCAGCAGACGCTGGCGGGTCGACTCGAAGCGACGGTGGAGGTCGGTCAGCAGGGCCACCGCCTCGGGCGTGAGCACGCGCTGCACGCGCGGATCGGCCGCGGCCTCTGGCGAAAAGCTCTGGGCGGCGCTGCTGGGGGCCATGGGCATGCTCCGGCGTGTCGGGCGTTTGACCTTATGGCGCAGCGCAGCGTTTGCCTAAGCAAATGTTTCAATGTTTTGGATTATCAAATCAAATACCAGAAAGTACTAACCTCAAAAATCCCTTTCAAACAAACGTTTGAGAACCATCAAGACGGTCGCCGAGGCCGCGAGGTGGTGGCGAGGGGGCGGCGAAATCGCGCCGCGATGCCCGCCGCAAGGCCGGAACCCAGCCGAATTCATCGAATCGCGCGCCTCGAAGACAGGCGCGGACCGTCGAGCCCGCCCCTTCTCGGGCCTGAGCTGCCCACGCCGAGGGCACGCCAGACCTCAGCCTCCCATAGCGACACCGCTGCGCGCTCATCGCCACGCCTCGCAGCCATATTCCGCTTGGCGGCCCACGACTTGCATCGCGGCTGCCATCGATTCCGCGCCCCATGCAGGCCCGGAACCCCATCGGGAGTTCGCCATGCGAACGCTGGAAGAACAGGACGTCGTACTGGGTCGCCCGCTCGCCCAGGCGGTCTACGACATCGACGGCAAGCTGCTGCTGGAGCGCGGGCACGTGGTGCGCAGCGCCAGCATCCGCAGCGCGCTGCTGGAACGCGGCTTCCTCAAGGACGAGGAGGCGGCAGCCGCGGCACCAGAGGCCAGCGCAATCGCCTTCACGGGCGCGCCGCTTACCAGCTCGCTGGTGATGCAGCCTTCCGTGTTCGCGGGCCTGCGCAGCGTGCTCGACGCCCTGGTCGACGTGCAGCAGCTCCTGCTGCGCGGTGAGGCCCAGGGGCTGAGCGGGCTCCAGCACCTCAACGGCCTGCTCAAGGCCTACGCCAGATCCGATGTCGATGCCGCGATGGCGGCCATGCAGCTGAGCGACCCCGAAGACGGCTTCAGCGCCCGCCCCATCCATGCCGCCCTGCTGGTGCGCATGCTCGGCGCCAGCGCAGGGCTCGACGAAACCAGTCTCGACAGCCTGAGCGGCGCCGCGCTCAGCCACGACCTGGCCCTGCTGCCACAGGCCGCCACCCTGCACCGGCAGGCCGAGCCGATCAGCGCGGGCCAGCGCGAGGACATCGACCGCCACACCCTGCAGGCCGCAGCCCTGCTGCAGACCGCCGGGCTGCAGGATGCGCTGTGGCTGGACGCCGTGCTGCACCACCATGAGCGACTCGATGGCAGCGGCTATCCGCATCGGCTTGGCGGCGAGGAAATCAGCCGCGGCACCCGCGTGGTGACCCTGGTCGACACCTACTGCGCAATGATCCGGCCGCGCGCCTACCGCGGCGCGGTGCAGTCGAAGGACGCCCTGCGCGCCCTGTTCCTGGAGCGCGGCACCGCCGTCGACGAGGCCCTGACCGCGCTGTTCATCAAGCAGGTCGGCCTGTACTCACCGGGCGGCATCGTTCGGCTGGCCAGCAACGAGGTCGCCATCGTCACCCGCCGCGGCGAGAACACCACCCAGCCGCAGGTGCGGCGACTGTTGAAGTCCGACAGCACGCCCGACATCGACCGCATCGCCCGCGATACCGCCGACCCGCGCTATGCGATCGCCGAATCCCTGCCCCAGGACAGCTACCGCGCCCTGCTGCGGGGGGTGGAGCGGCTGTGGGAATGAGCGCGCGAGGCGGGCATCCCCGCCAGATCAGCCCAGAGCGCGCGTGAAGGCCGCCAGCACGGTCGCCACCGCGGCGTCATCGAGATCCAGATGCGTGGCGAGGCGGATGCGCGATCCGCCCACCGACGCCAGGATGCCGGCCGCGGCGAAGGCCGCTCGCAGCGCATCCAGCTGCGCCTCCGGCACCTGCACGAACAGCAGATTGGTCGGCGTGGGCTCGACCTTGAGGCCCAGCGCCGCAAGGCCGCTTGCGAGTTCCGATGCACGGCGATGGTCCTCGGCCAGACGCGCGACGTGGTGATCCAGCGCATGGCTGCAGCCCGCGGCGAGAATGCCCGCCTGTCGCCAGCCGCCACCGAGCACCTTGCGCCAGCGCCGCGCCTTCTCGACCAGCACAGCGTTACCCAGCAGAACCGAACCCACCGGTGCGCCCAGGCCCTTCGACAGGCACACCGACACGCTGTCGAAATGCCGGGTGATCGCGGCCGCCGGCACGCCCTGCGCCACCGCCGCATTAAACAGGCGGGCGCCATCCAGATGCAGGCCGAGCCCGCGCGCATCGCAGAGCGCGCGCGCCTCGGCGAGATAGTCCAGCGGCAGCGGCCAGCCGTGCCAGGTGTTCTCGAGACACAGGATCCTGGTGCGCGCGAAATGCGAATCGATCGGCTTGATCGCTGCCCGCACCGATTCCAGCGGAATCGAGCCATCGGCCGCCTGCGGCAGCGGCTGCGGCTGGATCGAACCCAGCACCGCCGCACCGCCGCCCTCGTACTTGTAGGTGTGCGCATCCATGCCGACGATGTACTCGTCGCCGCGCTCACAGTGCGCCATCAGCGCCAGCAGGTTCGACTGCGTGCCCGAAGGCACGAACAGCCCGGCCTCGAAGCCCAGCATGTCGGCGAGCTTCACTTGCAGTGCATTGACTGTCGGGTCGTCGCCATACACGTCATCGCCCACCTCGGCGGCCAGCATGGCCGCACGCATCGCAGCAGTCGGACGGGTGACGGTGTCGGAGCGGAGGTCGATGGGGGGCATGGGTGGCGGTGGCAGCGGACTGAGGCTGGAAGCGTCCGCGCTCTGCGCGGACAGGTCCAGTGTCATTGGGTGGCTGCCCCAGGACAGTCCCTCCCCACGGAAGGCCCGCGGCCGAGCCCGAGACTTGGCCAACAGCCGAATCGGGCGCTGCGAAGGCGCCGGACCGGATGTTGGACTCGGACTCTAAAGATCCACTGGGACCGCTTTCCAGATATTCGCGCCGCCGCATGCAGCGCAACACCATGATCTGTAGGGCTTTCAACATCTTTGAATCAAGATGCAGGATTGCGCGCCTGCGTGTATCGAGAGAAGCTCGCGGAAACCCTGCCGGGATCGCTCCGATGCCAGACTTCCGTCATCACGAGTTCTGCCTATTGAACCCGGCGTTCGACTCACCGATGGTCGATGTGATCACGCCCCATCGACTCGGACCACCACACCGATCGCATCCTCGCCCCCAGTGCGCCAGGCGCGTCAACGAGAGCCGCTGACTGACACCGAAGAGCGAGGGCTGCTCACCGTGGCGAAGCTGGGCACCGCCAAGGCGGGTGATCCGAAAGACGCCATGACGGGATTGATCACAAAAGAGCGCTCCTATCAGGTCGACAAGCTGGTCGCAGCAAGGATGCTGGTCCCGCTGCCCGAAGGTGCTCGGCAGTCACCGTGGGCTTCGCCAACGACGCGATACCAAGAGGCGTCCTTCGGTCGCTATCTTTCGAGGGCTTCATACCCGAGAGCCTGTTTCGATCGCGGTAGCCAATCAGATGCAGAACGGGGCCGCCCAAAAGCGGCCCTGTTCACTATCCCGCGCCCCATGGGGCGCCCGTACCATCCTCAGCGCTCCCCTCTGCGGAGCTCAAGCAGACGTCCAAGCAGGGTGTCGATCAACTGCAGCTCCTGCGGTGAGCGACGCATCGTCATGATCTGCTGCATCGATGCACCTGGAGTGCAGCCTGCGGTCATCGCGCACTCGGCGATCGTCAACTGCGAGAAGGGGCTACAGTCTCTGCCAACGCGGCAGGCAAATGCGATTGCGACGTCAGTTCTCAAGGCTTCGGAGCCCTCCGCCAGAAGCAGACTGTTTGGAAGCTCACCGTTAGCGAACGCCAGTTGACGGCTTCGGTCTGCGTAGAGCCAAGCAGCCGAGGCGGCGAGCTCGACGTCGTCAGTCCGGGCCAACAACTCCTCCAACACGCGATCGCGCGCCGCCAGTTCGTCCGGATCGTCGGTATTGACGGGCAGTGCTGAAAACGCATCGATGTCGGGCGAGCTTGGAGGGCGCGCCGCGCTGAGCAACTTCGTCCAGCGCAACGAGCGCTCGAAGCTGCACGCCTCACGCCATGGACGCCAAGCCGGATGCTCAAAGCGATCTGAACGCTCCCCGGTGTACTGATTGCCCAGCACCCCTCCGCAGGACCTCATGAGTGCGCCGAGCTGCGTGATGGCATTTTCGTCCCCGCCGGCTGCCTGCGCCTCAATCTGGGTGAACTCGGACTCAAGCGAAGCGGCAGAGCCGGCTTCACTCGACAACACTGGAGCTTCGTAGGGCCCCACATCGCCAGATGTAGGAGTCGAGGCTATCGAGGACTTGGCGACATCGCCAGACAGCTGCAGCGCGGCGTGTTCAGCTATCGCATTCGCTTCCGAACTAGATCCTGACCCAAGTCTGACCAGTAGCCCAGCTGCTACAAAGACTGAGCACGTCAACAGCAACATCAAGATCCGCATCGTCATGATTCAACCTGTAGGAGAGATACAGCTAAATGGGACGATACGCATAGCCTGACTGTGAAGCGTCCCATCGTGGATATACGTTTCGATCGCACCAGTTGACCACCTGATGGTCACCTGTCGACCTCTCGCGGACGGTCCGACTACTCCAATCGAGGCAGCGAAACGCGTCGCTTCAGCTTGCCTGACGTCAGGCTGATCTGCGCAAGAAATCGGCGGCTGATCTGGGCGCGCAGGCAACGGAACCACCGCCGGCAAACTTCCACCTGGACCTCCGCCCATGCATAAGTTGCCTCCGCAAGGATCATCTCCGCCGCCGAGACCGCCTCCTATGATGGGGTTAGGCGATGGTGGTGCCGGCGCGGTGCTGGTACACGTCAAAGTGATCGGATTCCAGTTCTCGCAGGCTGAAGCGCTGGAAGAGAAAAGGGCACTGCCCAGGCCGAGAAGAAGGACCGCAGGAAGATGTCGAAGACAGGTCATGTTCTGGAACGTGTTTAGGCCGAGCATTTCGGCGGGAGCAAACTAACCCCCCCCGATCGCACCGACAAGCTGCAAGAACTGACAGCTTGACGCTTCCGCACACAGCACAAGGCCGCCCGAAGGCGGCCCTGTTCGCGTCAGGCTCTGCCGCCCGCGACCTCACTCATCCAGCGTCAGCAGCGAGGCATTGCCGCCCGCAGCCGTGGTGTTGATGGTCAGCGTGCGCTCGGTGGTGAAGCGCAGCAGGTAGTGCGGTCCGCCGGCTTTGGGGCCGGTGCCGGATAGGCCTTCGCCGCCGAAAGGCTGGACGCCGACGACGGCGCCAATCTGGTTGCGGTTGACGTAGCAGTTGCCGACGCGTACGCGCTTGCTGATCTTCTCCACCGTCTCGTCGATGCGCGAGTGGATGCCCAGCGTGAGGCCGTAGCCGGTGGCGTTGATGGCGTCGATGACCTGGTCGAGCTCGCTGGCCTGCCAGCGGATCACGTGCAGCACCGGGCCGAAGACTTCGCGCTTCAGCGTGGCGAGGTTGGGGATCTCGTAGGCGCGCGGGGCGAAATAGGTGCCCTTCTCGCACTCGGCGGGCAGCGGGGCGCTGGCGATGAGTTTGCCTTCGGCGTCCATGCGGGCGGCGTGCGCGTCGAGGATGCCCTTGGCCTCTTCGTCGATCACCGGGCCGATGTCGGTGCTGAGCAGGCCGGGGTCGCCGATCTTCAGCTCGGCCATGGCGCCGGCCAGCATGTGCACGACCTTGTCGGCGATGTCGGCCTGCACGAACAGCACGCGCGCCGCCGAACACCGTTGCCCGGCTGAACCAAAGGCGCCGCTGATGGCGTCCTTGACCAGCTGCTCGGGCAGCGAGGAGGAATCCGCGATCAGCGCGTTCTGGCCGCCGGTCTCGGCGATCAGCACGCCGATCGGGCCATCGCGTTCGGCCAGGGTGCGGTTGATCAGGCGCGCGACTTCGGTCGAGCCGGTAAACGCCACGCCGGCGATGCGCGGGTCGCGGGTCAGCGGCGCGCCGACCGTGGGGCCGTCGCCCGGCACCAGCTGCAGCACGTCCTCGGGCACGCCGGCTTCGTGCAGCAGCTTCACCGCCGCATGCGCGATCAGGGTGGTTTGTTCTGCCGGCTTCGCAATCACCGCATTGCCAGCGACCAGCCCTGCAACGACTTGGCCGATGAAGATCGCCAGCGGGAAGTTCCAGGGGCTGATGCAGACGAACACGCCGCGGCCGTGCAGATGCAGGGTGTTGCTCTCGCCGGTCGGGCCCGGCAGCACTTCCGGCTGGTTGAACAGGCGGCGACCTTGGACTGCGTAGTAGCGGCAGAAATCGACCGCCTCGCGGACTTCCGCGATGCCGTCGGCGAGCGTCTTGCCGGCTTCGCGCGTGGCCAGGGCCATGAACTCGGGCATCCGCTGCTCCATCAGGCTGGCGGCGTGCTCGATGATCTTGGCGCGCGAGGCAGCGGGCAGCGCGTCCCAGCCGTGCTGGGCTTTCTCGGCGTTGGCGATGGCACGCTCGACGGTTGCGCTGTCGGCCGCCTGCCAGCGGCCCAGCACCTGGCTGCGATCGCTGGGCGAGCGCACGTCCACCCAGGCGCCGGCGGAACTCGCGCCCGGCACCAGCGGCTTGACCTCGATCGGGAAGCGGACCGCATTCATGCGTTCGGCCAGGGCGCGCAGCGCGTTGTCGTCGGCGAGGTTGATGCCCATGGAGTTGGCTCGTTCGGTTCCGTACAGGTGGACAGGCAGGGGAATGCGCGGATGCGCGGCATTGGCGTAGCCGCGCACGGTCTCGGTGGGGTCGGCCACCAGCTCAATCGGGCTGATCGCGGGGTCGGTGATGCGGTTGACGAAGCTGGAGTTGGCGCCGTTCTCCAGAAGGCGGCGCACCAGATACGGCAGCAGATCCTCGTGGCTGCCGACCGGCGCGTACACGCGGCAGGGCGTATTGAGGCGATCGGGGCCGATCACTTCGGCATAGAGGTCGTCGCCCATGCCGTGCAGCTTCTGGAACTCGAAGCGCGGCGGCGCGGTGGGCTCGACCGGTCCGAGCAGGCCCTGCGCCATGTGGTGGATGGCGGCGATGGTGTGGGCGTTGTGCGAGGCGAACATCGGGTAGAGCGCGTCGATATGGCCGAGCATGCGGCGCGCGCAGGCGAGGTAGCTCAGGTCGGTGTTGGGCTTGCGGGTGAACACCGGATAGCCGGCCTGGCCTTCGACCTGGGCGCGCTTCACTTCCGCGTCCCAGTAGGCGCCCTTGACCAGACGCATGGGGATGCGGCGGCCCGCGCGGCGGGCAGCATCCGCCACCAGATCGATCACCTGCGGCGCGCGCTTCTGGTAGGCCTGCACGGCCAGCCCGTAGCCCTGCCAGCCGTCCAGCGAGGGGTCGGCAAAGACCTTGAGGATCAGGTCGAGACTGAGCTCCAGCCTGTCGGTTTCCTCGGCGTCGATGGTGAAACCAATCCCCTGTGCACGCGCGAGCTTTGCGAGCTCCAGCACGCGCGGCGCCAGCTCGGCCATCACGCGGGCGCGCTTGCCGTGCTCGTAGCGCGGATGCAGGGCGGAGAGCTTGACCGAGATGCTGGGCGCATCGAACACATCGGCGAAGGGTCCGGTGCTGCCGATCGCGAGAATCGCCTTGCGGTAGGCCTCCAGATATCGATCGCCGTCGGGCTGGGTCAGCGCGCCTTCGCCGAGCATGTCGTAGCTGTAGCGGTAGCGCGCGTTCTCGCCCTTCTTCGAGCGCTTCAGCGCCTCCTCGATGGTGCGACCCATGACGAACTGGTGGCCCATGATCTTCATGGCCTGGCGCACCGCCAGTCGCACCACCGGCTCGCCCGCGCGCCCGACCAGGCGACGCAGCGCGCCGACGAAGTTGCCGCGGGTTTCCTCGGCCAGGTTGACCATGCGGCCGGTCAGCATCAGGCCCCAGGTGCTGGCGTTGACGAACAGCGAGTCGCTCTGGCCAACGTGCTTGCCCCAGTCGGCATCGCCGAGCTTGTCGCGGATCAGGCGATCGGCGGTCTCGCTGTCGGGAATGCGCAGCAGGGCTTCCGCCACGCACATCAGCAGCACGCCCTCTTCGCTGGAGAGGTCGTACTCGCGCATGAAGGCTTCGATGGCGCCCTGGTCCTGCGCGCGTTTGCGCACGCGCTCGACCAGGTCGACGGCGGTGGCCTGGATGCGCGCACGCGCGTCGGCATCGAGCTGCAGCTCGCCCAGCAGGGCGCGCACGGCCTCGTCTTCGTCACGCAGCCAGGCAGCAGTCAGGGCAGCGCGCAGCGGTTCGCTGGCGGCCGGGAGTTCCGGGGTCAGGATGGGGGTGTTCACGCAGGCAACCTTGCAGGGGCGGGCGGCCGCCGCGCCGAACCGGCTCAGCAGGGCCGGCGTCTAGTCTAGGGCGGGGTGGGTGCGTGCGGAAGCGTTTGGAGCTTGGGGCCGGGAATCGGGAATCGGGAATCGGGAATCGGGAATCGGGAATCGGGGCAAGCCTGAGGCTCACGCTCACCCACGCAAGCTCCTAACCCTTCAACCTCGGTCGTCTGGTTAAGGTGGCAAGGCTGACCGAGGCTGGCGAACGCTTTGCCATCGATTCCCGATTCCCAATTCCCGATTCCCAGCCCTCAATCCTCAAACCCATCCTTGAACAGCTCAGCAAAGGCGCAGTCCTCGAACGAGGCGGCGTCGACGAAGACGAAGAACTCGGCGCCGACTGGCATCGAGGCGTCGCCCTGGATACCCCAGACGCCGCGGCCGTCGATCTGCCGCCATTCGAGGTCGTAGGTGGTGTTGTTGGTCAGCCCCGGCACCACCCGCGGAGTCGCCAGGGCACGCGCGCAGCGGTTCGGATCGTCGCCCAGCAGCGGGTGGTAGGGCATGGGGCTGAAGCGGCCGGCCGTGCTCACGCGGTGCACGAAGGCGTTGGGGCTGGGGTCCTGGGCGTAGACGTGGAAGCCCAGCCCGGTCGGCATGCTCGCGCCGAGCGCCTGGTTGCCGATGAACCAGCAGTTGGCGCCGGTGCTGCCGCTGGGGCAGCTGAAGCCGACGGCGATGTTCTGCGGGTTCTGCGCGCCGCCCAGCCAGACGGGTGTCGCCAGCACGATCGCGTCCTCGCGGCCTTTGCCGTTCAGGTAGGTGTTGCTGAGCGAGGTCGACTCGAAGGCGGTGTTGCCGCTCGCCGATTCATGGCGGTAGCTGGCGCCGAAGCTGCCCTGCGGGCCGGGGGCGAAGGCGTGCAGGTTGGCGCCGGCAGGCAGGTTGGCGCCGATCGCCTGGCCGAACCACTGCAGCGCGTGGAAGACGCCAACCGGACGGGCATTGATGACGCCGAGCACGCCCGGCAGCGGGTTGAAGCTCTTGCCCAACTGCACGTTGATCGTCTCGCTGGCGACGCCGAGGGCGACCGTACTGGCCGAGCTCGCGCCATTGCGCACCAGGCTGACGCTGTCGCCGGACTCGTAGGCGCCGATGTCGACCGCGGTGCTGCCGGTGCCGATGGTGCGGCGACGGCCATCGACATCGACCTGCGGCGCACCCGCCGCGCCGTAGAGCAGCTGGGCGGACACCGCATTGCCGGCGTTGATCGCGGCCGAGCCCGCGCCCAGCCGCGGAAACCGCAGCGAGCGCAGGCGCGGATCGCCGGTCACGGTCAGCGTGGCGCTGGCGGGCATGGTGTTGAAGCTGTTGCCGAAGCTCAGGTTGCGCTCGATGGTGAAACCGCTGACCACATTGCCCGAGACCACCAGGCTCTGCGTATTGTGGGCGATCAGGTTGTTGAAGATGCTGCCGCTCAGGCTGGGCCCATTGATCGGGTAATCGATCCAGATCGGCGTATCGCAGCCCACCGCCGTGTTGTTGAACAGGCGCAGCTCGGTCTGCCCACTGGCGGCGAACGAGGCCGCATACAGGCCCACCGGGGCGAAGGTCGCTGCGAACCTCTGGCAGACCAGCACATTGCTGAAAGCGCGCACCACCGGCGTCGAACTGCCTGCGCTGCCGAAGACCGGGGTGACACCCACATCGACGCGCAGGGCGCCATCGCGGAAGCCGCCTTCGACGCGGTTGCCGTAGACGTTCGCCACGTGCGGATCGCCGGGACTTAGCCTGAGCAGGAGTCCTGAACCCGTGCTGCGCTGCGGCCAACGCCGTTCGATGCGGTTGAAGGCGACCCGCGCGGTGGCGCGCGCGTTCAGGCTCACGCTGATCGCCGGCTGATCGGACGCGCCGTTGTCGACGCGGTTGTTCTGCACCTCGACGGTGGCGGTGCCGTTGGCATTGGTCTTGGCCACTCTCAACTCGACGCGTGCGCCGAAGGTCGGGCCCTCGGTGAAGTCCAGGCGGTTGTTGACCAGGCGCACGCTCAGCGAGGACGGCGCCGTGTGCAGCAGCTCGATGCGGCCGTCGCGCAGATGCAGGCCCTCGATGTCCCAGCTCACCAGGTTGCCGGTCACCAGCCCGGTGACGCTGCGCCCCGGCGCGAAGCGCGCCACCTGGTTGGGCGCCGCGCGCAGGGCGAAGGACTTGTTCAGCGTAACGTCCTCGTCGATCTCCGCCGCGCTGACGATCAGCACCTCGTCACCCGCCGCCGAAGCGTCGATGCACGCCTGCAGGGTGTCCGCGCAGGGCGCATTGCCGGGCCAGGTGCGGGTCGCCGCAGCCGAGGAGCCGGCCGCGAGCAGCCCGCCGATCAGCACCGCTGCATGAATCCTTGAGACACCCATTGCGCTTCCTCCCGAGAGAACATCCCCTGCAGGGGCTCTCAGCGCGGAAAGAAGCGGACAGAGGACATCGGCATCCGCACCGGCCGTGTGCCGCCGGCGCTGCCGTGGGCGCCCGGCCCGGGAAACAGCGGAGTTCGCCTAGTCGCTCGCCCGCTGCAGCGCGGCCAGACGTGCGCGCAGCGCGTGATCCGGTGCGGCGCCGATGCGGTCCAGCCGCGCCGAAAGCTCAGCCGCCAGCACTCGCGCCGCGTGCTCACCTCCGGTGGCCTGCAGGCTCTCGGCCAGCAGCAGCTCGACCCGCATCCGGTCGAAGTCGGGGTCGTCGGCCTGCGCCGCCGGACGCGGGTGGCGCGACTGCAGCAGCTCCAGCGCTGCCTCGGCGCGGCCTTCGGCCAGCGCGCAGGCGGCCTCGGCCTCTTCGATCGCCTCCGTCGATGCCCCCGTCAGACCCGCTCGGGCTTCGCGCAGGCGCTCGCTGCCCCGAGCCGGCGCGCCTCCGGCGCAGTCCAGTTGGGCCAGCCTCGCGATGGCCGCGGCGATCCGCGCGGGCGGTGCGTCCTGACTGGCGCGCATGCGCGATACCGCATGGCTCAGCCGCTCGCGCGCCGCGTCGACGCGGCCGAGATCGGCGAGGATGCGGCCGCCGTGGTAAGCGCCGAAGAAGTCCTCGTCGGGATCCGCGAGCGCAAGATTGCGCGCCCATTCCTGCGCGGCTTCACCTACCCGTTGCAGGGCTGCATCGCCGTGGCCAAGCGCATGCTCCAGCCGCGCCAGACCCAGCAGGGCGGCCGCACGCACCTGCAGCGGCGCATCGATGTCAGCCATCAGGGCCAGCGCTTCCTCGTAGCGTGAACGCGCCTCCAACAGCTCGCCGCTGGCAAAGGCCGCGCTGCCGAGATTGAACACGGTGGTGGCGATCGACGCCGCCGGGGTGTCCGGCGTGGCGCGCTTGATGGCGAGGATCTCCGCGTGCATGGCCGCGGCCTCGCGCATGCGCCCCTGCATGCCGTAGACATTCGCAAGGTCGCCGGACAGCCGCATCGGCAGGTTGCCGAGATCCGTCCGCCCCTCGATCTCGCGCCGCAAGGCGGTGAGCCGCCGCTCGGCCTCGTCGGGGTTCTCCATGAACAGCTCCAGCGAGCCGCGCTCGCGCAGCATCTCGAAGCGCTGCGGGTCATCGGGTGCGCGCTGTTCCAGAAAGGCGATGGCCTCGTCGAGCGCAGGCTTCAGGTCGACATAGCGGCGCTGCTTGCGGAAGCTGTCGGCTTCGAGATGCAGGGCACGCGCCCAGGTCGCGGGGTCGGCAGCGGCAGACTCGCCCAGCAGCGCGCGCGCCTCCCTCGACAGCGCACGCGCCTCGTCGAACTGCTGCCGCGCCAGAACGATCTGGCCGAGGCTGAGCATCAGCTCGGCGCGCAGATCGGCGGGGCCGGAGGCAGCATCGCGGGCCTGCGCGATGCCGCGATCGACCAGCTCGCGGGTGCTGGGCATCTCGTCGCGCGGGCGACCCGGCAGGTCGGCCTCGAACAGACCCACGACGAAGCCGCTGATCGACTGCGCGCGTGCCGCCTGACGCTGGGCTTCCACCTGCGCGGCGTGCGCCAGCGCGGCTTCGGCATCGGCCCGCGCGGCCTCGCGCAGGGCCAGCGCAATGCCTGCGCTCAAGGACAGCAGCACCAGCGCGGCTGCCGACAGCGGCAGCCAGTGCCGCTGCAGGTAGCGTCGGAAGCGGTAGCGACGATTGCCCTGGCGCGCGCTGATCGGGCGCTGCTGCTGCCAGCGCCGCAGGTCTTCGGCCAGCGCCTCGGCACTGGGGTAGCGCTGGCCGGGCTCGACCCAGAGACAGCGCTGCACGATCAGATCGAGATCGCCGCGCAGCTCGCGCAGCAGGCGGGTGGCGCTGCGCCGGCGCAGCTCGGCGAGCGCCTCGCGGCGCGCGCTGCGGCGCAGGCGCGTCGACGGCCCGCCCTGCTCGCGCTGCTGCGGATCCGCGGGTGCGCGCTCGCCGCAGAGCAGCTCGTGCAGGAGCAGGCCCAGCGCATACACGTCCGCACGCACGCCGACCGGCTCGCCGCGCAGCTGCTCGGGCGCGGCGTACTCGGGCGTGTGCGGTCGCAGGGCGGTGGTGGCGACATGGCCACTGCCGGGCTCGATCAGGCGGGCGATGCCGAAGTCGAGCAGGCGCGGCGCGCCGTGTTCGTCCACCAGGATGTTGGCGGGCTTCAGGTCGCGGTGCACGACCAGTTCGCGGTGTGCATGCGCGACCGCGTCGACGACCTTCAGGAACAGCGCGATGCGCTGCCCGGTATCGAGCCGGCGCGCGTCCGCATGCGCGATCAGATCGAGGCCGCGCACTTGCTCCATCGCGATATAGGGCGTGCCGTCCTCGGCGATGCCGGCCTCATAGAGACGCGCGATATGCGGATGCTCCAGCCGCGCCAGGATCGACTGTTCATCGATGAAGCGCTGGCGCAGCTCGGGCGAGTACAGGCCGAGCTTCAGGCATTTGAGCGCGGCCTCGCGGGTGTAGCCGCCGACCTCGCGGCTGGCGCGCCAGACCGTGGCCATGCCGCCTTCGCCGAGCAGCTCCTGCAAGGTCCAGCCCCCCAGGCAGCGTCCACGCAGGCCTTCCAGCATCAAGCCCTGACTGAGCGCGCTGGCCAAGGCTTCCAGCGGGCCCGCATCCTGCTGTTCGCGCCGCAGAAGATCCAGCACCTGCGCGCGCACACCGGCATCAGGACAGGTCTGCTCCAGCCAGGCGAGGCGAGCCGCCTCGGGCTGCTCCAGCGCGGCTTCGAACAGCGCATCGATGCGCTGCCAGCGTTCGCGTTCCTGTGCGTCCATTCGCGCTACTCCGGCAAGGCTTCGGCATCCAGCATCTGCGCCAGCAGCGCGCGCGCGCGCCGCCAGTCGCGCACGACGCTGCGCGCGTGGATGCCCAGCACTTCGCCGACCTGCTCGACTTCGAGGCCGGCGAAGAAGCGCAGCTCAACGACCTGGGCAAGCCGCGGATTGATCTCGCCCAGCTTGAGCAGCGCTTCGTCCAGGGCCAGCAGATCGCCGCTGGCGGCATCACTGATCGGCAGCGACAGCTCGTCGATATCCAGATGCTCAGCGCCACTACCGCGCTTCTGCGCCTGACGGGCGCGCGCAGCGTCGATCAGGATGTTGCGCATCGCGCGCGCGGCATAGCGATAGAAGTGGACCTGGTCCTGCCACTCGATCTCGCCCGCGTTCGACAGGCGCAGCCAGGCCTCGTGCACGAGCGCGGTGGTCGACAGCGTCTGCGCGCGGCCCTCGCTGGCGATCTGACCGCGGGCGATCCGCCGCAGCGGCTCATAGACCAGCGGCATCAGCGCATCCAGAGCGGCGCGATCGCCCTCGCTGGCCTGCTGCAGCAAACGGGTGATGTCCTCTGCCAAGACGATTCCGCAGGCGTCGGGCCGGGCTGGCCCGGGGTTGGAGTCTAGCCGTTGGGGCTTTGAGCCGGGATTCGGGATTCGGGATTCGGGATTCGGGATTCGGGATTCGGGATTCGGG
>VFQR01000211.1_pt1 | contig 114858 bp, 117 predicted proteins | sample 3512321 | NCBI WGS metagenome assembly VFQR01 (sample SAMN10412374, study PRJNA504923) | tailings metagenome | isolation source: Relicate 3 Philex TSF1 revegetated site | place: Philippines: Tuba, Benguet | collected 2017-08-29 | reverse complement strand
GACGCCGAAGGCCTTACCAAGATGACCCAGGCCATCGAGGATCGGCGGAAGATGCGCAACGAGATCGAACAGAACACGCAGGTTGCGATTGCGCGCAAGAACCTGGAGGCGCAGACCGCCCAGTTCACGATTACCCGCGACACGGAGTATGCGCGGTTGAACAACGAGCGCGAGATTGCGATCCGCGTCGACCAGCAGAATGCCGAAATCGAGACGCAGCGGGCTCAGCGCGCCACCGAGGCGGAGGCGGCGCGTACCATGTCGCGGCAGCAGATCCGTGAGGCGGCCATCAAGGCCGACCAGGCGATTCAGATTTCGGAGCAGATCTCGGCCATCGCGATTGCCGCCAAGTCCGAAGAGCAGTCGGAGGCCGATGCCAAGGCCAACGCCGCACGTGCGCTCGCTGCCAAAGCTGCCGAAGAGGTGGAGACGGCCCGTCTGACCGAGATCGCCGAGCGTACCAAGCGCATTCAGCTGATCGAAGCCGAGCAGGAGGCGCAGAAGGCGTCGATCAACATCGTGGTCGCCGCCGAAGCTGAGAAAGCCGCTGCACAGAACCGAGCCGCCGCCGCGCGCACACTTGCCGAAGGCGAGGCGGAGGCCGCGAAACTGAAGGCAGCCGCCGCCGAAGTCACCTACGCCGCCGAGGCCGAAGGCAAGCAAAAGCTCAACGAAGCGGCGAACCAGCTCTCTCCAGAGCAGATCGCCATGAATGTGCGGCTGGCGCTGATCCAGGCTTTGCCACAGATCATTGCGGAGAGCGTCAAGCCCATGCAATCGATCGAGGGCATCAAGATTCTCCATGTCGATGGACTCGCCAACGGTGGCGGTGGCAACCCCGGCGGAGGCGGATCCGGCATTGCCGACCAGGCTGTGGATGCCGCTCTTCGCTATCGCAGCCAGGCCCCCCTGATCGACGCGCTGCTCAACGAACTCGGTCTGCAGGGCGGAAGCCTCAATGGGCTCGTGTCCTCTGCCGTGAAGCCGGCGCTCGCGGAGAGTGCGACGGAGAAGTAGCTACTCCGCAACGTCTCGCTGGTGCACAATGCTGCCGAGGCCCGACGGCGGGTGTCGCTTGCCGAACGGCTGCGGCTACCACTAGCCACGACGGATATTCACTCGTAAGAGACGAGCATGTACCCATATCTTCTTGTCGGTCTCGGCGGCGCCATTGGCGCCATGGCGCGTTACGGCGCAGGTGTCCTGCTTCCAAGCTCGCCTGGCGGCTTCCCGCTTGCGACGTTCCTCGTCAACGTCTCGGGCTCGGTGGCCATGGGCCTGTTGATCGGACTGCTGGCCAAGTTCACGCCCGAGAATCAGAACGACATCAGGCTGTTTCTCGCAGTGGGCGTGTTCGGCGGCTTTACGACCTTCTCGACGTTCTCTCTGGACATCATCGCGCTGATCCAGCGCGGTAACCTGCTGATCGCGGCGGCCTATGTCTTTGCATCGGTCTTGCTTGCGCTTGCGGGATTGTGGGGCGGCATGACGCTCGTGCGGGTGCTCGGGTGAGCGGTGTAAGGCAGCAGGTCGTGGCGCGCGACGAAGATGGGATGCGGCTCGACCGCTGGTTCCAGACACACTTCCCGCAGGTGACCTTCGGGCACCTGCAGAAGCTCCTTCGTTCTGGACAGATCCGGGTCGATAGCGGCCGGGTCAAGGCAAATGCGCGGCTGACGGCCGGGCAGGTGGTGCGCGTGCCGCCGGTCGAAGCGCAGCCGGAACGGCCGGAAGGCGCCGTGAGCTCGCGGGATGCGGACTTCCTGCGCGACCTCATCCTCTACGAAGACGACGAACTCTATGTATTCAACAAGCCGCACGGCCTGGCGTCGCAAGGCGGCAGCGGGACGCGCCGGCATATGGACGGGCTGCTGAAGAGCCTGCCCAACAACAAGGGCGAGGCCCCGCGGCTGGTGCATCGACTGGACCGAGACACTTCGGGCTGCCTCGTCGTGGCGAAGACCCGCGCGGCGGCGGCCCATTTCGGCACGGTGTTCGCCTCGCGGCAGGCACGCAAGATCTACTGGGCCGTGGTCTGGGGCAAGCCGCATCCCAAGCAGGGGTCGATCTCCTGCTTCCTTGCCAAGCAGCCGACGACGGATGGCGAGCAGATGGTGGTGGTGCCGCAGGGCACGCCCGGCGCGCAGCACTCGATGAGCTACTACTCGACCACAGACACCGCAGCGCGCCGCTTCGCATGGGTGACGCTGAAGCCGGTGACCGGGCGGACGCACCAGTTGCGCGTGCACATGGCGCAGCTCGGCAACCCCATCATGGGCGATCCGCGCTATTTCAACATCCAGAACTGGGAAGCACCCGACGAGATCGCCAAGGGCCTGCATCTGCATGCCCGACGCATCCGGCTGCCGCTGCGTGGCGGCAAGGTGCTCGACGTCTCAGCGCCGTTGCCGCCGCATATGCAGGCGACGTTCGACGTGCTCGGCTTCGACGCCGACCGCTATGATGCCCAGGACGAGGATCCAGAAACCGCATGAAACTGGTGATCTTCGATCTCGATGGCACGCTGATCGACTCGGTGCGCCATTTCGTGGAGGCGGTAACGAGCTCGTTCGAAGCGGTGGGGCAGCCGGTGCCGGACGAAAAGACCATCCGCTCGATCTCGGGCATCACGGCCTGGCAGGCCCTGTCGATGCTCGCTCCGGGGGCCTCCAAGGAGCGAGTGGATGAGTTGCTCGCAAGCTACCGTACCCACTATCGTGCGCGTGCCGGCGTGGTGAACGAGCCGCTCTTCGAGGGGGCACTGGCAGCTCTCGACCGCCTGCAGGCGGACCCGGCCAATGTCCTCGCAGTGGCAACGGGCAAGGGCTACAATGGGGCTATCACGCTGCTCGAGCGGCACGGGATCATAGGACGCTTTCATTCGGTGCAGACGCCGGACCACAATCGCGGCAAGCCCGATCCGCAAATGATCGAGACCGCGATGGAGCGCGCAGGTTTCGAACGTGGGCGAACGGTCATGGTCGGCGATACCGTGCACGACATGCGCATGGCGCGCGCGGCCGGCGTCGGGGCAGTCGGCGTGGCCTGGGGCTACCACGCGGTGGAGGAACTGCACGAGGCGGGGGCGCATGTGATCATCCGGCAGTTCGACGAACTGCATGCCGCGATAGAACAAGTCATGGAGCCCTGAGATGCGCGAATTGCTGGACGACGCCCACGCCAACCGCGAGGCTGGGCTGGGTCGTGCACAGGCGCCAAAGCGGACCGACTTGCCCAAGCGCTTCTACAAGGATGTCGGCGTCGCCGAGACGAGCGCCGGGTACGCGGTATCGCTCGACGGACGATCTCCGCGCACACCTGGCCAAAAGCCCGTGGTGGTGGCGCACCGCGCTCTCGCCGAGGCGATGGCGCAGGAGTGGGCCGGGCAGGGGGACTTCATCAACCCCGAGACGATGCCGGTCGTGCGGCTGATCAACTCCGCCACCGAGGCCGGGCCCGAGCGGCTCGTGGCGCTTCGCGAGGAAGTCGTCAAATACGCCGGCACCGACCTGATGCTGTATCGGGCTGACGCACCTGCCGAGCTGGTCGCGGAACAGGAGCGGCTCTGGGACGAAGCGCTGGTCCGGCTGGCGCGGCACTTCTCGGTCGCCTTCCAGCCGACCATCGGTATCCTGCACCAAGCGCAGCCCGAGGCGACCTTGCGCGCGCTGGCGCAGTCGCTGGAGACGGCGACGCTGATCGAGGCGGCGGCGCTGGTGTCGCTGACCGGATTGACCGGGTCAGGCCTGCTGGTGCTAGGGCTGCGTGAGCACCTGATGACACCGGAGGAAGTGTGGGAGGCCGCACATGTGGACGAGGATCACAACATCCGGCTCTGGGGCGCCGTTGCCGAGGCCACGGAACGCCGGCAGAAGCGCCGCCGGGAGTTCGACGCCGCTCTGCTGGTGCTGACGATCGAGCAGGGCTGAGGCCCGTCAGGCGGCGAGGGCTGCGGCGATGGCGCCGGCCTGAGCCGCGAGTTCGGCGTCATCGGCCCGGCCTTCGCCATGACGGCCCAGTTCGGTGCCGGCATAGGCCGGAATGACGTGGAAATGCAGGTGAAAGACCGATTGGCCCGCCGGCGCCTCGTTGAACTGGGCGATCCGGATGCCGTCGGACTGCATGGCGCGCTGCACGGCCGACGCCACCCGCTGTACTTCGGCGATGGCGGTTGCCAGCGTCGCCGGGTCGGCATCGAAGAGGTTCCGCGATGGCGCCTTGGGAATGACCAGCACATGGCCGCGCGCCTGCGGGAAGATGTCCATCATGACGAAAACGTGCTCGTTCTCGTAGACCTTGTGGGCGGGCAGCTCGCCGCGCAGGATGCGGGCGAAGATGTTGTCGGTCTCGTAGCTGGGGCTGCTGGTCACGATGCCACTCCGATCATGCTGTGCTGCGAATAGGGGACGCCCGGATAGGCCTCGATGGTTTCCTCGACGACGTCGGCGGCGAGGCCGGTGCCGTCTTCCAGCGCCAGGCGCTCGCCGAGTTCGCGGGCGGCTACCTCGTAGCTCTCGTCGGTGGCGAGTTCCTGCAGCGCCCCTGCCAGGATGCCTGGGGTAAGCTTGCGCAGTTGCACCGGCATGGGACCGCAGCCCAATTCGTAGATCCGGCGGCCCCAGTAGGGCTGGTCGAAGAATTGCGGGACAACGAAGGTGGGTCGCCCGGCATAGAGGCCGGCATGCGTGGTGCCGGCTCCGCCGTGATGCACCAGCGCCTTCATCAGCGGGAAGAGCTGGGTGTGTGGCGCCTTCTCGATGGCGTAGACCGTGTCCGGCAGATCCTCGGTGCGGATGCCGCCCCAACCGCGGCCGATCACTGCACGTCCGCCCCAGAGTCGTAACGCGCGGGTGATGATTTCGGTGTTGCGCTGCGCGCCCCAGGGCATGGAGCCGAAGCCGAGATAGATCGGCGGCTCGCCGGCATCGAGGAAGCGCTGGAAGTTGGCGTCGGGGCGCCAGCCGGTCGTGTCTTCGAGGCGCCAGTAGCCGGTGACCATGGTGGTCTCGGGCCAGTCGCCGGGGCGGGGAGACAGGATCGGGGAATAGGCGTGCAGGGCCGGGATCGGTTCGCCGCGGGCGTTCTTGGAGAAGCCGGACCGTTTGCGGCTCCGCAGGCCGAGCAGGCGCGCGCGCATGCGGTCGCGCGGAAAATCATAGAAGGACTGGTGGGCGGCCTGCACCACGTAGCTCAGACGGTTGAAGAGCGGATCGAGGCTGATGCGGTTGAACAGCGGCTCTGGCGGCGGCCCGTCATAGCCGAAATACGGGAACTCGCCAGTCGGGTTGATCGGCTGGAAAGCCGTCATGATAGCCGGGATGTCGAGGGCCTCGGCTATGTCGACCGCGAAGTTGGTGGTCTGGTGGAAGACCAGCGCGTCGACGCCTTGGGCCGTCGTCCACAGATGGCTGCAGGCCTCCTTGAGGATGCGCTGGCCGTCGCGCAGCAGCTTCGGCGCATAGAGCAGCGAATTGCGCGACATGACCTTGTCGAACTGGCTCTGGCGCAGGAAGGCCTGGATATCTGCCCCGAGGGTGCTGAACTCCAGCCCGTGGCCGGTGACGAAGTCCTCGAAATCGCTGGTCGTCGAGATGACGACGGAGTGACCGCGGCGGAGCAAGGCGCGTCCAAGCGCGACGAAAGGCTGAACATCGCCCATCGTGCCTATCGCCGCTATCGCGATCCGTTTGCTCATGCCTTCTCCGCGCCTACAGGCTCTGTCGGGCTGGCATCGAACGAGACTGTGGCCCAGTTACGGCGGAAGCTATAGGTGGGCGCCCGGCGCTCGTCCAGCCCGTCGGGGAGCCAATCAACTCCGCTCCCCATGTCGGAACGGCGTGTAGCGCTCGAGGGTTTCCTGGTCGCGGGCAACACTTCGCCGTTCGGCGGCGAGAAAACCCGAGACGGCGTTCCGCAGGCCGGGGTGAGCGATATAGTGGATGGAGCGGGTCGTCACCGGGGCGTAGCCGCGGGCCAGCTTGTGCTCACCCTGCGCGCCGGCCTCGACGACCGATAGACCGTGGGCGATGGCGTAGTCGATAGCCTGATAGTAGCAGAGCTCGAAGTGCAGGAACGGCACGTCCCGGTTCGCGCCCCAATAGCGGCCATAGAGACGATCGCGGCCAATGAGGCTGAGGGTGCCGGCGACCGGCTCGTCTCCGTCATAGGCGAACATCAGCAGTACCCGATCCGCCATGGCCCCCGAGAGCAGCGAAAAGAACCGGCGATTGAGGTAGGGCTGCCCCCATTTGCGATTGCCGGTGTCGGTGTAGAAGGCGAAAAACTGGTCCCAGACCGTTTCGGTGAGATCGCTGCCGGTCAGCCAGCGGACCTTCAGACCATCGGCGGCCAGCGCGTCGCGGCGCTCGCGACGGGTAACCTTACGGTGACGCGAGGACATGGTCTCGAGGAACGCATCGAAGGAGGCAAAACCCTGGTTCTGCCAGTGGTACTGGGTGTGGGTGCGGAGGAGCCAGTCACCGCCCGCTGCAGCCATCTCGGCCGCCGCCGGATCGAGGAAGGTGACATGGAGCGAGGAGATGCCGTTCTGCTCGACGAGGAGCCGGCCCGCCTGCAGCAGTGCCGCCCGCTCCGCCTCGCTCCCGGCGAGCAGGCGTGGGCCGGTGACTGGGGTGAAAGGTACGGCACACTGCAGCTTGGGGTAGTACTCTCCGCCGGCTCGCTGGAAGGCATCGGCCCACGACCAATCAAAGACGTATTCGCCCTGCGAATGCGACTTCAGGTAGAGCGGCATGGCGCCGACGAGACTGCCCCCGGCGTCTCGAAGCGCGAGGTGGTGCGGCGCCCAGCCCGTGCGCCGGCTGGCCGAGGCGGAGGCCTCGAGGGCAGCGAGGAACGCGTGCGAGACGAAGGGATTGTCGGGCACCCCGTTCACGCCCGGCAACAGCGCATCCCACGCCGCCGCCGGGATGGCCGCGACGGAGTCGACAATTTCTGCGCTGTAGGTCTCGTCAGGCACTTGGCGGGTCAAACCCTTCGAACACTATCTGGTCTGCGCGCCCCATCACCGCAAGTGCCGCAGCCGGCGACTTGATGGTCCAGGCGGTGACCGGGGTGCCGAGCGCCCGGAAGAAGCGCACGGCCGGCAAATTCAGCGAGGAATCGCGGCAGGAGATGAAGTCGAACCGCGTGAGCGGCCAGTGCAGCAGATGGCGCAGCGCGAACTTGGTGCCGCCCGTGAGGTGGCTGTCCCACTCCGGCTCGTCATAGCCGTAGGTGACGATGCCGACCGGGTAGGGCGCGCGCCGCTTGCGCAGCGCGATCAGCAGGTTGGGGTCGAAGGATTCCAGCGCAACGGGACCGCGGTAGCCCTTGAGCGCGTCCAGCACCGTCTGCGCAAGCACCTCCGTGGCGGACGCGCTGCTCTGCTGCTTGAGCTCGATCTGCAGCAGCACGCGGCCAGCGACCTGGGCAAGGAAATCAGCGAAGCTCGGCGGCGTGTCACCTGTGGCGCTGCCAAGCAAAGGCAGGTTCGACAACTCCGCCATGGTGCGCGAGTGGACCGATCCTTCGACGCCGCAGAGGCGGGCCAGATCGTCATCATGGAAGACGACGGGAATACCGTCGCGGCTCAGATGAACGTCGCACTCGATCGGGAAGCCCCGGGCCATAGCCGCGGCGAAGGCAGAAGCACTGTTCTCGATGATGCCGCGGCTGCGGTCATGCAACCCGCGATGAGCGATGGGGCGGTCGAAGACGGGTCTGGCGGACATGGTGCGCATTCGCTTGAGGGAGGGAGCGCCGCGCTAGCAGCGCTCCATGACGGTCCGTTGACAGCCCTCTCAGTCCTCGACCTCGATGATGCCTTCCACCTCGACTGCGGCGCCAAGCGGCAGGGCAGCCATGCCGATGGCGGACCGAGCGTGCCGTCCAGCCTCTCCGAGTACGCCCACGATGAGGTTGGAGGCGCCGTTCGCCACCAGGTGATGCTCGGCAAAATCCGGCGTCGAGGACACGAACACGGTGAGCTTGAGCACCTTCTTCACCCGGGTTAGGTCGATGCCGGCCGAGTGCACAATCTGGCTGAGGAGGTTCACAGCGGCCAACTCGGCTGCGTTCCCGCCCTGGACCACGTTCATCGTGTCGCCGAGCCGGCCGGCGACGACGCCATTCTCACCCGAGGAAATCTGCCCCGAAATGTAGACGATGTTGCCGGTTCGGGTCACCGGAATATAGGTCGCGACCGGCGCCTTCGGCATCGGTAGTTCGTACCCGTATTCCCGCAGCTTCTCGATGGGGCTGGTCATATCAGTCCTCTTGTTCATGTTCTGGTTCATCGCGCGCAGCGCGCGCCTTGATGCGATCGTACAGCTTGCCGCGGATCAGCGCATCCCGTCCGTATCGCTGCCGTACCCGATCCATGGCACGCTCGGCCGCGGCGCGGCGGGCGATGCCGGGTTCGACGAGGTCCACGGGATCGCTGCCATCGGCCGCCGACAGCCCTGCAACGCCTATGCCTATCAGCCGGAAGCTCGAGCCATCAATTTCGCGGGTCAGCAACTGGAGGCCCGATTCATACAGAACGTTGGCAAGCTGTGTCGGGATCATCAGGCTGCGGGCCCGGGTACGCAAGCGAAAACCGGCGGTCTTCAATTTCAGCGTCACCGTGTCGCCCACCAGCCCCTTGGCCTTCAGCCGCTCCGACAGACGCTCGCAGAGCGCCAGCAACTCGGTTGAAAGGCTCTCGAAGTCGGCTAGGTCGCTGTGAAACGTGGTCTCTGAGGACACGCTCTTCATCTCGCGGTCGGAACTGATGCGGCGGGTGTCCTCGCCGCGTGCCAGGCGCGCCAGGCGCGCGCCCGTCTCGCCATAGCGGCGCATCAGATCCTCGGGTGCCATCTGCTGCAGCTGACCGATGATTTCGAGCCCATCGCGCCGCAGCGTCTCCGACAGGACCTTGCCGACACCAAAGATCAGATTTATCGGCCGCTTGGCGAGGAAGGCGGTGGTTTCCGCCGCACCTATCACAGCAAAGCCACGCGGCTTATCCAGATCGGACGCGATCTTGGCGAGGAACTTGTTGTGGCTTAGCCCCACCGACACGGTAACGCCGACTTCCGCCTCGACGCGCCGGGCGAAGCGGGCAAGGGTCGCCGCTGGCGCAGCCCGATGCAGGCTTTCCGTGCCGGTGAGGTCCATGAACGCTTCATCGATCGAGAGGGGCTCGACGAGCGGGGTCAACTCGTCCATCAGGCGACGGACATGTCGGCTCGCCGCGACGTATTTCTCCATGTTCGGCTTGATGACAACGGCCTGTGGGCAGAGTTGCCGCGCCTTGAACATAGGCATGGCGGAGCGCACGCCATATTGCCGGGCGATGTAGCAGCAGGTCGAAACCACCCCGCGCACCCCGCCGCCGATGATCAGGGGCCGGTCCGCGAGCGAGGGATCGTCTCGCTTTTCGACCGAGGCGAAGAAGGCATCGCAGTCGACATGCGCAATCGCGAGCTGCGCGAGTTCCTCGTGGGTGAGGAGGCGCGGCGAACCGCAGCGGGGGCAGCGCGACGGGGAGGTGGGACTCTGGAAACTGCTGAAGCAATCGCGACAGAGGCAGTGCATCTCAGCCAGCCGGGTTCAGTCGCAGCCACACCCGCATGAAGTCATCCGGTCGCAAGCCGGCATTGGCGCAGATGGCGAGCAGCAGCGGTTCGTTCTGCACGACGTAGTCGATAAGCCCGAGGTCAAGCTCGCCAGTGCCGGCGGCGCGACGGAGCGCGTCCGGCGACAGACCCGCAACGGACATGAATTCGCCGAGCTGGCTCGGGTGCTCGACGAGATAGGCCAGGCAAAGCGCGCCCAGGGCGCTTGGGGTCAGTTCAGGGGTTTTTGGCACGATGGCTGCCGCATTGTTCCGATAGCATTGATGTTACCCCGAAGTTCGGGCAGAAGACGAGGGCCCGGCCACCATTGCAGCCGTCCCGACCGAGTCTCCATGCCCAAGACCGTGATGATCGTCGAAGATAACGAGCTCAACATGAAGCTCTTCAACGATCTGCTCGAATCGCGCGGCTATGCTGTTATCCAGACCCGGAACGGCCTCGAGGCCTTGGATCTGGCTCGAGCGCATCGCCCCGATCTCATTCTCATGGACATTCAGCTGCCCGAGGTCTCCGGCCTCGTGGTCACGAAGTGGCTGAAGGAAGATGACGAGCTGATGAGCATCCCCGTCATCGCCGTCACGGCGTTCGCCATGAAGGGTGACGAGGAGCGGATTCTGCAGGGCGGATGCGAGGGCTATATCTCCAAACCCATTTCAGTACCTCATTTTTTGGAAACCATTGCCCATTACATTGGGCCAGCCAACTAATCGGCTGGCCGGGCAGACTATCCAAAATGTGGGGTTTCGGGTCCTTTGACGGCACGTGTGCTGATCGTCGATGACATTCCGACCAATGTCCGCCTGCTCGAGGCAAGGCTGTCGGCTGAGTATTTCGAGGTTCTGACGGCGGCGTCGGGGCCCGAAGCGCTCGACATATGCGCTACCGACAGTGTCGACATCATCCTGCTCGATGTGATGATGCCCGGCATGGACGGGTTCGAGGTGTGCCGCAGGCTCAAAGGCGATCCGGCGACCTCGCACATCCCTGTCCTGATGGTAACCGCGCTCGACCAACCCTCCGATCGTGTGCAGGGGCTCGAGGTCGGGGCAGACGACTTCCTCACCAAGCCGGTGGACGATGTGCAACTGATGGCTCGCGTCCGTAGCCTCGTGCGGCTGAAGGCGCTTACCGACGAGTTGCGGGCGCGTGCGGCCACCGGGCAGGAAATCGCCATGGAAGATGCACTGCGCGCCATGGATAGCGTCAGCTTCGCAGATGGCAGGATTCTCCTCGTCGACTCCGACGCGCGCGGTGCGGAGCGGATCAAGAACTACCTGAGCGCCGAGCACCGAATCGATGTGCTGCTGAACCCTGCCGATGCGGCGCTGGCCGTCAGCGACGGCAGCTACGAAGTGGTTCTGGTCTCGATGGCGCTGGGCGAGTTCGACCCGCTCCGCGTGTGCTCGCAGATGCGGACCGCAGAGCAGTCGCGCACGCTGCCCATCATCCTCGTTGCCGAAGAGGACGACCGCGCGCGTGTGGTGCGGGCGATGGATCTCGGGGTGAATGACTTCATCGTGCGGCCGGTGGAGCGCAACGAGCTGATGGCGCGGGTGCGCACGCAGGTGCGGCGGCAGCGCTACGCCGCGGCGCTGCGCCAAAGCGTCAGCCAGACCATGGCGCTCGCGGTGACGGACGAACTGACCGGGCTCTACAACCGCCGCTATTTCGATCGTCACCTTGCCCTGATGCTGGCCAAGGCGCAGGAGCAATCCCGCGACATGGCGGTGATGCTGATCGACATGGATTACTTCAAGTCGGTGAACGACACCCACGGCCATGATATCGGTGACGCCGTCCTGCGGGAATTCGCCGACCGGCTGCGTCGCAACATCCGGGGCGTGGATCTCGCCTGCCGCTTCGGGGGCGAGGAGTTCGTGGTGCTGATGCCCGACACCGACTACCAGCAGGCACAGGGCGTGGCCGAGCGCGTCCGGCGCGCCGTGGCGGAGCGGGGTTTCGACGCCAGCGGGAAGCCGCTCGCGGTCACCGTTTCTCTGGGGGTCGCACTGAACGAGAGCCCGGTCGATACGCCGGACACCCTGCTCAAGCGGGCCGATGTCGCCCTCTATCGTGCCAAGCGGGAAGGCCGCAACCGCGTGGTATTCGACGCCGCCTAAGTCCCCCCAGGCGGAGTGACTGCACCCGACGACGGCCAAATTAAGGTTACCGATTAGTTACGATTTGGACTTCCAGTTTCGGCGAAAGGCGGGCTGGGGTAGGGGTTTTCCTAACGGAAGAGCAAGCCGCTGCGGCGAGCCCTTCCAGCAAGACCCCTACGGCTTTCCTCAGGTCCGCCGCAACTCCTGAGCCCGTAGGGAGGCTGGTCCGTGGTGGACAAAGAGTGGCCTCTTCGAAATGCCACTGCGGACCAGCCACCAAATTTGAAGCGCCCGCCCCCAGACCAGGGACGGGCGCTTTCGCACTGGCGGCCAGCCACAAAAGCCGAGGCCCCGTGCGGTGCACAGGGCCTCGGAAACGGGCTTCAGACGCGCAGGGGACCCTGCGGCAGCCTTACTTGATCTTGGCTTCCTTGAACTCGACGTGCTTGCGCACGACCGGGTCGTACTTCTTGAAGCTGAGCTTTTCGGTCTGCGTGCGCGAGTTCTTCTTGGTCACGTAGTAGTAGCCGGTGTCCGCGGTGGACACGAGCTTGATCTTGAGCGAGATGGCTTTGGCCATTTTGGTTCATCCTTGAAGCGGCTTGCCGCGCGCCAGACGCGCTGCCTTAAATTCAACCGGCCAAATGGCCCCTGTCGGAATTTGCGCGCAAACTACGGATTTGCGGCGGATTGTCAAGGCGGAGCAGGCCGCCCGAGCTTCACTGGTCGCTGCCCAGCCCCTCGGCCGCCCGCTTGCCGGCAAAGCCGTGCATGCGGAATGCCCATTGCAGCCCCACGACAGCGCCCTTGATTGACGGCAGCATGACGATGGGCAGCAGGATCGCAGCCGGAATCATGGTCCAGACATAGAGCATCGGGTCGACCGGCCCAGCCATTTCCGCGTGCAGCATCCAGCCCACCAGCACGTGGCCGACGATGAAGATGGCGATATAGGGCGGGAAGTCGTCGGCCCGCGCATGAGACAGGGTCTCGCCGCAGACGCTGCAGCTGTCGCCGACCTTGAGATAGGCGCGGTACAGCTTGCCCTTGCCACAGCGCGGGCAGCGGCAGGCGACCCCGTTCAGCATCGCTTTGGCAAGCGAGCGTTCGCCCTCGGCAGCATCGGTTTCAATGGCAATGGTCATCAATCTACTTCCTTCCAGCGGGCCGCTTTCGCCGCGGCGCGCCCTTCTTGCCCACAGGTGGGCCCTTGCGACCGCGCTTGCCAGATGACGGATCGCCGCGGGTGCCATCTGACAGCAGCTCGAAGCGTAACGCGCCGGCTACGGGAGCGGCCTCGAGCAGGCGGACGGATACGTCGTCGCCGATGCGGAAGGTCTCGCCGGTTCGGTCTCCAACCAGCGCCTGCATCTCCTCGATGAAGCGGTAGTAGTCCCAACCGATGCTGGAGGCCGGCACGAAGCCATCGGCCCCGGTATCGCGGAGGCGCACGAAGAGGCCGGAACGTGTGACTCCGGACACACGCGCCTCGAAGCGACTGCCGACATGCTCGGCGAGGAAATAGGCCAGGAGACGATCATTGGTCTCCCGCTCGGCCAGCATGGCGCGCCGTTCGGTTGCGGAAATGTGCTCGGCAATGCTGCTGAGCCGCGCCACCTCTGTGTCCGTCAGCCCGTCCTTGCCGAGGTTCAGTGCTGCAATGAGAGCACGGTGCACGACGAGGTCGGCATAGCGGCGGATCGGGGAGGTGAAGTGGGCGTAGCGATCGAGATTGAGGCCGAAGTGACCATAGTTCTCGGCCGCGTACTCGGCTTGAGCCTGGGTACGCAGAACGATTTCAGAGACCTGCTGGATCTTGCCGTCCGTCCGGGCCTTGGCCAGGATGCGATTGAAGTCGACCGGGCGCACGGCGTCCGATTTCGGGGCGGGCAGCGAGAGCGAGGACAGGAAATCGCGCAGCGCGACGAGCTTGTCCTGGCTGGGCGAATCGTGGACGCGGTAGAGCAGGGGCGAGCGGTGCTTCTCCAGCGTCTCGGCGGCCGCAACATTGGCGGCGATCATCATCTCCTCGATGAGACGGTGTGCTTCGAGCCGCTCCGGCACCCGTACGTCGACGACCATGCCCTTGTCATCCAGCACGATCTTGCGTTCGGGAAGCTCCAGTTCGAGCGGTCCGCGGCGGTCGCGTGCCTCGGCCATGGCCCGATACGCCGTCCAGAGCGGGCGAAGGATCGGATCGAGCAGCGGCGCCGTCGCGTCGTCGGGCCGGCCATCGATGGCGGCCTGCGCCTGCTGGTAGCTGAGGCGGGCGGCGGACCGGAAGATGACACGATGGAAGCTGTGGCTCCGCTTCCGTCCGTCGGCCCCGATAACCATGCGCACCGCCAGGGCCGGACGATTTTCACCCTGCCGCAGGGAGCAAAGATCGTTCGAAATGCGCTCGGGCAGCATCGGCACGACCCGGTCCGGGAAATAGACTGAGTTGCCGCGTATGTAAGCCTCGCGGTCGAGGGCCGTGCCGGGCCGGACATAGGCCGCGACATCGGCGATGGCGACGTAGACGATGTGCCCGCCCGGATTGCCGGCGTCGGAGTCGGGTTCAGCGTAAACCGCGTCGTCGTGGTCCTTGGCGTCGGGGGGATCTATGGTGACGAGCGGCAGATGCCGCCAGTCCTCCCGACCCTTGTTGCTGACATCCTTGGCCTGCTCGGCGTCCTTGAGCACCGCGGCGGGGAAGCGATATGGCAGATCGAGATTGTGAATCGCGATCATCGACACCGCACCCTCGGACTTGGGATTGCCGATGACGTTGGTGACGCGGGCCTTCGGGATCATCAGCCGGCCGCTCAATTTCACGTCGACTTCGACCAGGTCGCCATCGAGGGCATCGCCGAGGTCGGCGGTGTCGATGCGCATCTCGCGCTGCTTGCGCTCCACAGGGATGAGGCGAGCGCCGTCTTCGTCGCGGCGCACGATGCCGATCTGGCCGCGCCGCGGCTTCTCCAGCACTTTCATCGCCTTGGCCGTGTAGCGGGGCAGTTCGCCATCGCCGGGGTCGATGCGCGCCAGGATGCGGTCGCCCGGCGCCGGAGCGACACGCGCGCTCTTGGGCTGAAGCACCTGCACGCGCGGCGGCGACCCCTCCTCGAGATTCCACTGCGCCGGGAAGGCATGCAGATCATCTGGATCGGCATCGGCAGGGATATCGAGCACAGTCACGGCGGGCAGCGTCGCGGTGCGCCGAATTTGTCGCCGGGAGCGGGCGAGATAGCCTTCGCCTTCGAGCTCCTTCAGCAACTGGCGGAAGGGGTTGCGCTGGTCGCCGCGAACGCCGAAGTGCTTGGCGAGGTCGCGCTTGCCGTCAAGGGCAGGGTTGTCCCGCATGGCCGCAAGGATTGCCTCGCGAGAGGGCAACTCACCAGCGGTGAAGTTCGGTGCGCTGGCGGGGGACTTCGGCGCGGTCGTTTTGGGGCGGGCCATTTTCGGCTTTCGTTGCATTGGGGATAGATAAGGCCAGAAGGGCCGCTTGCCAAATCGCCTCGCACGCGGGGCGCAAAACGTGTCAGGTCTCTTGGACACTGAAACGAGTCCCGCGCCCATGACCATCCCCTTCTTCGACGGCCACAACGACACGCTGCTGCGTCTGCTGGAGCATGCCAGCCCAGAAAAGGAACAGCTCTTCATCGAGGGGACGACCGACGGGCATCTGGATTTGCCGCGCGCCAGGCGTGCCGGGATGGTGGGCGGGTTCTTCGCGATATTTCCGCCGCCGCTGAAGCCGGCACCCGGCACCCCGCCGCAGCAGCCCAGTTACGCCAACGGCGAGTTGCCGCCGGAGCTGGCGTTGGCGGATGCCCTGGCCTCGACCCATGGGATGGCTGCGATTCTGTTGCGGCTGGAGCGACTGAGGGCCATCGACATCTGCCGGTCGGCAGCCGACATCCGGACAGCGATGGCCGGGGAACGACTGGCGGCGCTCTTTCATATTGAAGGCGCGGAGGCGATCGACACCAAGTTCCAGTCGCTGGAGGTGCTGTATGCCGCAGGGCTACGTTCGATCGGGATCAGTTGGAGCCGGGCGAACGCGTTCGGCACCGGGGTGCCGTTCCGCCACAATGCCGACCCCGACATCGGGCCCGGACTGACGGATGCTGGAAAGGACTTGGTGCGGCTGTCAGACGAGATGGGGATGATGATCGATCTCTCGCATCTCAACGCCGCGGGCTTCCGAGACGTGGCCGCACTGTCGAGAAAGCCGCTCGTGGCCACCCATTCCAATGTGCACGCAATCAGTCCGTCGACGCGGAACCTGACCGGCTGGCAGCTGGCGGCAATCCGTGACAGCGGCGGAGTGGTGGGGCTGAATTACGCCACCGGGTTCCTGCGGCCCGATGGGAAGTTTGTCGCCGATGCGCCGTTCGACCTCATGCTGCGTCATGTCGATGCGCTGCTGGAAGCTCTCGGCGAAGACGGCGTCGCGCTCGGATCGGATTTCGACGGGGCGATGATGCCGCAGGAGATCGGCGACGTGACGGGCGTGCCGAAGCTGCTGCAGGGGTTGCTGGACAAGGGCTACGGCCAGGAGCTGGTGAACAAGATCGCGCTCGGCAACTGGTTGTCGCTGGTGGAGCGAACGATCGGGTGATCGTTCCGGTCCGAGCGAGCCTCCATCGCGTGGCGCGGGAGGTCTTCGCCTAGAACGGAACGTCCTCGTCGGCGACGGTGGTCTTGCTCTGCTTCTTGGCGGCCGGCTTCTTGGCTGCGGCGGGCTTCTTTGCGGTCGTGGACTTGGTGGCCGCCTTCTTCTCCGTGCCCGCCTTCGAAGCCGGTTTCTTCGCCGCAGCCTTTTTCGCCGGAGCCTTCTTTGCAGGGATGCTTCCCGCCTTGGCGACAATGAGCTCGACAGCCTGCTCCAGCGTCACGTCTTCCGGCCTCAACTCCTTGGGCAGGGTCGCGTTCACCTTGCCCTGGTTCACGTAGGGGCCGTAGCGCCCCGCCCGAACCGAGATGACGCCCCCCTCGTGCTCGAAGGTCTTGATCGCCGCGACGGCCGCCCCTGCGCCACGACCGAAACGACCACCACCCGCTGCCTTCTGGGCCAGCAGATCCACGGCACGGTTGAGGCCGACGGTGAACACCTCCTCCACATCAGGAAGGTTGGCATAGGTGCCCTCATGCAGGACAAAGGGGCCGTAGCGACCAATGCCGGCGCTGATCGGCTTGCCGGTCTCCGGATGGTCGCCCACGATGCGCGGGAGGCTGAGGAGTTGCAGGGCGCGGTCCAGTGTGAGGCTGTCCGGGGTCCAGCCCTTCGGAAGCGAAGAGCGCTTCGGCGCCTCGCCGTCGCCCAGCTGCACATAGGGACCGAACCGGCCGGACTTCAGGAGCACGTCCAGGCCGCTTTCTGGATCGGTGCCCAGCACGCCATCGCCGGAGCTTGCATCCGACGCGCCTCCGCTAGCTGCGTCGGAAAGCTGGAGCGTATAGCGGCATTCCGGGTAGTTCGAGCAGCCGATGAAGGCGCCGAATTTGCCGAGCTTCAGCGACAGCTGACCTTCGCTGCAGCTGGGGCATTTGCGCGGGTCCGAGCCGTCGGCACGCGCTGGGAAGATGTGGTCGGCGAGCAGATCGTTCAGTGCATCGAGCACTTCGGAGACCCGGAGGTCCTTGATCTCTTCGACATGGTGCTGGAAGTCGGTCCAGAACTCGCGCAGCACGTCCTTCCAGGCGAGCTTGCCGTCGGAGATCAGGTCGAGCTGCTCCTCCAGGCTGGCGGTGAAGCCATACTCGACGAAGCGGTGGAAGAAGCTCTCGAGAAAAGCCGTGACGATGCGGCCGCGATCCTCTGGGATCAGCGCGCGCTTGTCGACACGGACATAGTTGCGGTCCTGCAGCACCGATACGGTGGCCGAGTAGGTGGACGGGCGGCCGATGCCGACCTCTTCCATCTTCTTGATCAGGCTCGCCTCGGTGTAGCGCGGCGGCGGCTGGGTGAAGTGCTGCTCGATCAGCGCCTGCTCGAGCTTCGGGCGATCGCCGACGGCAAGCGGTGGGAGCTCGCGGCTGTCGACGTCGTCCTCGGCATCGTCAGTGTCGCGGTTCTCCTTGGCCTGCACGCCGTAGAGCGCAAGGAAACCGGGGAAGGTGACGACGGAGCCGACGGCGCGCAGCGCCAGGTCGCGGCTGGTGGCGAACACGGCGATATCGGCCGTGGTGCGCTCGATCTCGGCCGACCGCATCTGGCTGGCGAGCGTGCGCTTCCAGATCAGGTCGTAGAGCTTGAACTGCTCGTCATTGCCGCGCAGCGTATTGGGGTGGCGGAACATGTCGGTGGGGCGGATGGCCTCGTGGGCCTCCTGCGCGTTCTTCGCCTTGGTCTGGTAGATGCGGGCCTTCTCGGGCACGTAGTCCGAGCCGAATTCCTTCACGATGGCCCGGCGGGCCTGGTCGATCGCCTCGGGCGCCATCTGCACGCCGTCGGTTCGCATGTAGGTGATGATGCCTTCCTCGTAGAGACGCTGGGCGATCTGCATGGTGCGGCTGGGCGAGAAGCCGAGGCGAGACGACGCGTCCTGCTGCAGCGACGAGGTGGTGAAGGGCGGGTAGGGGTTGCGCTTGGTCGGTTTCTTGTCGACAGCTGTGACCGAGAAAGTGCCGGCCTCGATGGCGGCCTTCAGCGCCTCGGCGTCAGCCGCATTGGCGATGTCGAGTTTCTCTGTTCTCTTGCCGTCGACGGAATAGAGACGGGCCTCGAAGCTCTTGCCCTTCTCGCTCAGCTTGGCGCCAATGGACCAGTATTCCTGGGCGCGGAACTTCTCGATCTCGCTCTCGCGATCGCAGACGAGGCGCAGCGCCACCGACTGCACGCGGCCGGCCGAACGTGAGCCCGGCAGCTTGCGCCAGAGGACCGGTGAGAGCGTGAAGCCGACCAGGTAATCGAGCGCGCGGCGGGCAAGATAGGCATCCACAAGCGGCACATCGAGTTCGCGCGGGTTCTGCATCGCCTCGGTGACCGCGGCCTTGGTGATGGCGTTGAAGACGACGCGACGAACCGGCTTGTCCTTGATGAGTTTCTTCTGTCGCAACACGTCGAGGACGTGCCAGGAAATGGCCTCGCCTTCCCGATCCGGGTCGGTGGCGAGGATGAGTTCGTCGGCGTTCTTGAGCGCATTGCCGATGTCGGCGAGGCGCTTCTTTGCGGCGGAGTCGACCTCCCAGCTCATGGCGAAGTCTTCGTCCGGCAGCACCGAGCCGTCCTTGGCCGGCAGATCGCGCACATGGCCGAAGCTTGCGAGGACCTCGTAGTCCTTGCCCAAATAGTTGTTGATCGTCTTGGCCTTAGCGGGACTTTCGACGATGACGAGCTTCATTGGGGAGAACTTTCGGGTGGCCTAGAAACGCGGCGCAACATGGTGAAGCGCCCGGTGGCTGTCAACCGGAGAGCACCGGAGGGGTCGCGTTCCCCGAAGGGGAAGAACTTTGACTAAAGAGGGCGCAGGGCCACACGCTGGCCGCCCGACCACTCCAGGCGCCCGTCGAGATCGAGTTCGAGCAGCAGCATCTGGACGATGCCCGCGGCCAGGCCCGTGGCCTTCACCAGATCGTCGACGGGGGTCGGTGCTATGCTCAGCGCATCGAGCAGGCGTCCACGGTCCGTCTCGTCGGGCGGCATGGAGTCGCCATCGTCGTTCTCCGGCAGCCAGTCGGGCTCGAGCAGGCCATTTCGGGACGGATCGGCCTCGCGCAGCACCTCGATGATGTCCGCAGCGCTGGTGATGAGCCGCGCCCCTTGCTGAATCAGGGCGTTGCCGCCTTCGGCTCGCGGATCGAGTGGCGAACCCGGTACGGCGAAGACCTCGCGATTCTGTTCGAGCGCCAGCCTGGCTGTGATGAGCGAGCCGGAGCGGCGCGCGGCCTCGACCACCACAACACCGAGGGAGAGGCCCGAGACCAGCCGGTTGCGCCGTGGGAAGTCGCGCGCGCGGGGTTCCCAACCGATCGGCATTTCAGTGAGAAGGATGCCGCCTTCTTCAACGATGCGGCGGGCCAGCGGAATGTTCTCTGTCGGGTAGATCTGGTCCATGCCACCGGCCAGAACAGCGACCGTGCCCGTGGAGAGGGCTGCCATGTGGGCTGCGGCGTCGATACCGCGGGCGAGACCCGAGACGACGAGGTATCCGGCGTCTCCGAGATCGGCGGCCAGCATGCGCGCAAATTTCTGCCCGGCGGCCGAGGCGTTTCGCGCGCCCACCATGGCGACGGTGCGTTGCCAATCGAGATTCGGGTTGCCCGCGATCGACAGCAGTGGCGGGGGGCCATGGATGTGCAGGAGCAGGTCTGGGTAACCAAGCTCACCCATCGCCACCAGTCGCCCGCCGAGCCGATGGAGAGCGGCGATCTCCTCCTCCGCCTCGGCGATGGAGGGAATGCGAGGCGCTATGCCGCTGCGGCCGGCGAGGTGCGGCAGGGCGGCAAGCGCCGCCTCGGCCGAACCTTCCCGGTTGAGGAGCTGACGGAAAGTCTGCGGGCCGACATTGTCGGTCCGGATCAGACGGAGCCAGGCGATACGCTGCGCATCGGAGAGCGCGACGACACCCGGCCGCGCCATCATCCCACCTGCTTTTCCGAACCGATCTTGGGCTCCGTACCGTCCCAGAGCCGCCGGATGTTCGGCCAGTGCTTGTAGTAGAGCACGAGCGTCAGCAGCCCGCAGGCGGCCGCCAGCGTATATCCGGCGGTGTCGCTGCCCGAGAGGCCGAAGGCAAAGAGCGGCGCCATGGCTGCCGCCGTCAGGGCTGCGAGCGAAGAGTAGCGGCGCGTGAATGCGATCAGCAGCCACACCGCGCAGAAGGCGAGGCCGACGACCCAGTTCCACGCAAGGAGCACGCCGATATAGGTGGCGACGCCCTTGCCGCCCTTGAAGCCGAGCCAGACCGGGAAGACATGGCCGAAGAAGGCGCCGATCCCTGCGGCGTAGACGATGTAGCTCGCCGCCAGCTGCGTGTCCGCACCGGCTGCGAGGAGGTAACGCGCCAGCAGCACTGCCGCGATGCCCTTGCCGGCATCGAGCAGCAGGGTTGCCGCAGCGAGCGAGCGCTTGCCGGTGCGCAGCACGTTGGTCGCGCCGATATTGCCGGATCCGACGCTGCGGATGTCTATGCCATTGGCTCGGGTCAGCAGGAGGCCGAAGGGGATCGACCCCAGGAGGTACCCCAGCAGCGCAGCAAGCAGGAACATCATTTTTCAGCGTCCTCCGACAGCGCAGCATGGCTGAAGACCCGACGTCCTGCAACGAAGCTGTGCATGACCGCGCCCTGCATCCGCGCGCCTTCGAAGGCGGTGTTGCGCGAGCGGGAGCGCAAGGCAGTTTCGCTGACGACCCAGGGGTAGTCGAGGTCCACGACGATCAGGTCGGCGGGGCCGCCTACACGAAGCCGCCCGGACTCGAGACCCAGCAGCTCGGCGGGGCGAACGGTCATTGCGCGCAATATGGTCAACAGGTCCAGATCGCCGGAATGGACGAGCCGAAGAGCGGCCGCCAGCAGCGTCTCAAGACCAACGGCGCCATCGGAGGCCTCGGCGAAGGGCTGCCGCTTCACTTCGGAATCCTGCGGATCGTGTCCGGAATGGATGGTGTCGATGGCGCCACTCCGCAAACCCTCGATCACCGCGCGCCGGTCGTCTTCGGAGCGGAGCGGCGGCGAGAGCTTGAAGAAGGTGCGATAGGGCGCGACGTCGTTCTCGTTCAGCGTCAGGTTGTTGATGCTGATACCGGCCGAGACATTCGCCAGCCGGCGTTTCGCAGCAGCCAGCAGCTCCACCGCGCCCGCCGTCGAGACTTGAGCGGCATGGTAGCGGACCCCAGTGAGCGCGGCCAATTGCAGGTCGCGCGCCAGCGGAATGGTCTCCGCTTCGACAGGAATGCCCTTGAGGCCGGAGACCGTGGCGAGAGGTCCTTCGTTCATGACGCCATCGCCGGCCAGGCTGTGGTCGAGAGGGTGATGGAGCACCGGCAGGTCGAAATTGCGCGCATAGGAGAAGGCAGCACGCAGCAAACCCGCCGACTGGATGGAGTGCCGGCCGTCGGTGAGGGCTGCCGCGCCGGCTTCGCGCAAGAGGCCGAATTCGGTGATGACCTCGCCAGCGAGCCCCCGTGTGATCGCGGCCGAAGGCAGCACGTTGACGCGCGCGGTGTCGCGGGCGCGTCGCGTGACGAAATCCACCAGTGCGCCATCGTCCAGCACCGGGGCGGTGTCGGGCATCAGCAGGAAAGTGGTGACGCCACCGGCTGCCGCCGCGTCCGCTGCGCTCGCCAGAGTTTCGCGATATTCGTGGCCGGGTTCGCCGGTGAAGACCCGGAGGTCGATCAGGCCCGGCGCGACGACACAGCCGCGGGCATCGATGATTTCGGCGCCGTCCGGTGCACCCGGCGCAGCGCCGGCGGCAATCTCCACGATCCGGCCGTCGGCAGCCAGCACGGCTCCGGCTTCGTCCCGACCCGTGGCGGGATCGACGATACGGCCGTTGCTGATCACGAGCGGGCGGGTCATGCGTTGGCTCCTCGGCCGGAAAGCAGGGCATCGAGGACAGCCATGCGTACCGCCACCCCCATTTCCACCTGCTCCGTGATCACCGAACGCGGGCCATCGGCGATGGCTGGGTCGATCTCGACGCCCCGGTTCATCGGACCGGGATGCATGACGATCGCGTCGGGTTTGGCGTAGCCCAGCTTCTCCGCATCGAGGCCGAAGAAGCGATAATACTCGCGCACCGAGGGAATCATCCGGCCGCTGGCGCGCTCGTGCTGCAGCCGCAGCATCATCACGACATCGGCGCCGGCCAGCCCTTCCCGCATGTCGGTGTACACTTCGCTGACCAGATGCTCGATGCCGCGGGGCAGCAGCGTGCGGGGGGCGACGACACGCGTCCGCACCTGCAGCGCGCCGAGCAGCATCAGATTGGAGCGCGCGACGCGGGAATTGGCGATGTCCCCGCATATGGCGACGGTCAGGCCCGCAAGCCGCCCTTTGTGCTGGCGCATAGTGAGGGCATCGAGGAGGGCCTGCGTCGGGTGTTCGTGCGCGCCGTCGCCGGCGTTGATGACCGAGCAGCCCACTTTCTGGCTCAGAAGTTCGACCGCGCCGGACGCGGAGTGCCGGACCACGATCACGTCGGGTCGCATCGCGTTCAGCGTTGCCGCGGTGTCAACGAGAGTCTCGCCCTTGCTGATCGACGAGGTCCGCACGGACATGTTGGTCACCTGCGCCCCTAGGCGCTTGCCGGCGATCTCAAAACTGGACTGCGTCCGCGTCGAAGGCTCGAAGAAGAGGTTGATCTGCGTCAGGCCGGCGAGCGTCGAGAGACTTTTGCGCTGCTGGCGGGACACCGGGATCATCGCCTCGGCACGGTCCAGCAGATCGACGATCTCGAACTGGTTGAGCTGGCTGATGCCGAGCAGGTGCCGATGAGGGAAAGGGGGACGCCCTGCCGTCGCGGAGGCGGGTGAGTTCGGGGGCGAGGAGGTAGCCATGCCGCTCCATTCCGTAGGTTCGGCGCGGGATAGCGCGGCTGATGCATGCGTTCAAGCGCAGAGGCGGATTAATCCCCCGCGTGCCACCGATCAGCCGCGGCGGAGACGCTCCAGCGCGCCTTGCAGGATGTAGCTGGCCGCCAGCTTATCGACCACCTCTGCCCGCCGGTCCCGCCGGGTGTCGGCTTCGATCAGAGTACGTGTAACGGCAGCCGTCGAGAGGCGCTCGTCCCAGAAGACGATCGGGAGCGGCGTGCGTGCGGACAAGTTGCGGACGAAGGCACGGGTCGACTGGGCGCGTGGGCCTTCGGTACCGTCCATGTTGAGGGGGAGACCGACGACGACGCCTACTGCAGCGTTCACTGCGATGAGGGCGAGGAGGCGCTCCGCGTCAGCGGTGAACTTGGTGCGGCGGATGGTCTCCAGCGGCGTCGCCGAGTAGCGCATGCCATCCGAGATGGCGACGCCGATCGTCTTGGTGCCCAGATCGAGGCCCAGCAGTTTGCCGGTAGCGGGCAGGGGGGCCGTCTGGCCCAAGGGAAACTCCGTCACATCGCCGCCTGTCATTTGTCCGGCTTCTTGGGTAGCTAGGGCAGGCACAGGAGGCAAGCAATGAAGATCACCTGGTTTTCCGGCACCACCCTGCGAATCCAGATCGGCGGACGGATTCTCGTGGTCGATCCGGTTGCCATAGCCGGCGTGTCGGCGGACGAACTGCTCTCCGGCGCCGATGTGGTGTTTCATCTCGATGACGCCGGGGAGGCAATCGATCCGGCACTGTGGCAACCGCGGCGCGTCTCCTCGATGCTGGAAGCCGAGGAGGTGCCGGAGATAGTGGTGCACGGTGTCAGCGGAGGTGCCTTGATCGCGGCGATGGGCGAGCCGCCGCTGCTGCTGCTGCGCGCGCCGCTTGCTGCTGCAGGGCGCTGGGCACGCGACGCTGTGGTCGTGGCGTTGGGGAGCGACGTCGAACAGGTCGCCGCGGCCAGCGCCGATGTGCTGGGCCCGCGCATCATCGCGATCGCGGCAGACGAAGCGCTGCTCGATGGCCTGTTCGATCGCCTGGGGCCGCGTCTGCGGGGGGGCGGGCTGGTGGCTCTGGAGCCCGGCCTCGCCGTCGAGGTCTAGGCGCCGGTGTTGCGGAGGCCGACCGAGGGTTGCTAAGAGGCTGCATAGTCCTGTCGTGAGGTATCCATGTCTGTCGACGCCGCAACCGTGAAGCGCATCGGTCGTCTCGCCCGGATCCGGGTGGAAGAGAACGAGGTCGAGACGTACCGCTCCGAGCTCAACGCCATTCTCGGCTTCGTGGAGCAACTCAACGAGGTTGACGTGGCCGGGGTCGAGCCCATGACCTCGGTGACGCCGATGCAGTTGCGGCGGCGCGAGGACCGGGTGACGGATGGCGGCTATCCGGAAAAGATCGTCGCAAACGCGCCTCTGACGGAAGACCATTTCTTCATGGTGCCCAAGGTGGTGGAGTAGGCCGTGACCATCTCCGTCACCATCGAGACACCGCTGCAGGACGATGTGCGTGAACTGGTGGAGCTGTTGAACGCCCATCTGCTGCCGCTGTCGCCGATCGAGTTCCAGTTCAAGATGACGGTCGAACAGATGGCGGATGCCGATACCACCGTGTTTGTCGCGCGCGACGCGGCGGGTCGGGCCGTCGGCTGCGGGGCGCTGAAGACGCATGACGCAGCGACGGGCGAGGTGAAGCGCATGTTCACCCGGCCCGAAGTGCGCGGCCAACGCGTCGGCTCGATTCTGCTTGAGGCCATCGAGGCTCTGGCGCGTTCGAAGGGGCTGACCGAGCTGCTGCTGGAGACCGGCACCGGGCCCGGTTTCGAAGGGGCACACCGCCTCTACAGTCGCAGTGGGTTCGCACCACGTGGGGCGTTCCTCGACTATCCCGACAGCGAATGGTCGGCCTTCTACGAGAAGTCGCTGGCGGCGCCGGTTGCCGCCTGAGAGTTGCGTGCCGGCCGGCTCCTCTGTAGGAACCGGCCATCCTCACCGCGTGTCCGATCATCCGCGAGCCAATCCCTTGACCGAACTCACCCGCCTCACACTCGCCGCGGCCCGCCAGGGTCTCACGGACAAGTCGTTCAGCTCCAGGGAGCTGACAGCGGCCTATCTGGCCGAAATCGAGGCGGCCAACCCGCAGCTCAACGCTTATGTTGCGGTGACCGGCGAGCAGGCGCTCGAGATGGCGGAAGCGAGCGATGCTCGGCGCGGTGGTGGCGAAGCCGGCCCGCTCGAAGGCGTACCGCTCGGCATCAAGGATCTGTTCGCGACCAAGGGCGTCCACACTCAGGCAGCGAGCCATATTCTCGACAGCTTCAAGCCCGAGTACGAATCGACGGTGACCAGCAATCTTTGGCGCGATGGCGCGGTGATGCTCGGCAAGCTGAACATGGACGAGTTCGCCATGGGCTCGTCGAACGAAACCTCCTACTACGGTCCGGTCATCAACCCGTGGCGGGCGGGGAACTCCAATGCGCAGCTGGTGCCGGGCGGCTCGTCCGGTGGCTCGGCGGCCGCCGTCTCGGCCTGGCTATGCGCCGCGGCTACCGCAACCGACACCGGCGGCTCGATCCGGCAGCCGGCGGCGCTGACTGGTACGGTCGGCATCAAGCCGACCTATGGCCGCTGCTCGCGCTGGGGTGTCGTCGCTTTCGCGTCGTCGCTGGATCAGGCCGGCCCGATCGCCCGTACGGTCGAGGACGCGGCGCTGATGCTGCAGTCCATGGCGGGATATGACCCCAAAGACTCCACTTCGGCTGACCTTGCAGTTCCCGATTTCGCCGCTGCGGTCGAGCGCGGGGTGAAGGGCCTGGTGATCGGGATTCCGCGCGAGTACCGCATGGACGGCATGCCGGCCGAGATCGAGGCGCTGTGGCAGCAGGGCATTGCCTGGCTGAAGGCGGAGGGCGCCGAGGTGCGGGACATCTCGTTGCCGCACACCAAGTACGCCTTGCCGGCCTATTACATCGTTGCGCCCGCCGAGGCTTCGTCCAACCTCGCGCGCTATGACGGGGTGAAGTACGGGCTGCGCGACACGGGCAAGGACATCACCGATCTATATGAACTGACCCGTGCCGACGGCTTCGGTCGCGAGGTGAAGCGCCGCATCATGATCGGCACCTATGTGCTGTCGGCGGGCTACTACGATGCCTATTATGTGCGCGCGCAGAAGGTGCGTACGCTGATCAAGCGTGACTTCGAGACGGTGTTCGCGGATGGCGTGGACGCGATCCTGACCCCCGCTACGCCCTCTGCGGCATTCGGTATCGGCGATGAGGACATGAAGGCCGATCCGGTGAAGATGTACCTCAACGATGTGTTCACGGTGACCGTGAACATGGCCGGCCTGCCCGGTATTGCCGTGCCGGCTGGCAAGGATGCCGCGGGACTGCCGCTCGGGCTGCAGCTGATCGGTCGCCCATTCGATGAGGAAACCCTGTTTGCCGCCGGCCGCAGCATAGAACGCGCTGCAGGCATCACTTTCGCGCCGGAGCGCTGGTGGTGAGGTATGGCCGCAGCAGATTCGGCTTGAACCGCTCCCGTATCGGCCCTATCTCGCCCGCATGCACAAACTGAGACTGGTTGAACTGCCCGCGGTCCCCGCGGTGAATAGCCGGAGGACTGGCACAATGGCCGACATCTTCACGACCCTCGACTGGTCGCAGCCGCCCAAGGACATGTCCAAGCCTTTGCAGGCCCTGTGGTGGATCAAGAAGGGCGGACTCAGGGTCGGCCCGGAGTGGGAAGAGGCGCACGTCATCGTGCAGTCCATGGAGGGCGTCTTCGAGTTCGACTGGGTGCACGCTCTGCTGCACTGGATCGAAGCGGACATGGGCAATGCCGACTACTGGTACCGGCGCGCCGGTCGCAAGCGGGCCACTGCCAGCGTTTCGGCGGAGTGGGAACACATCGCCCGCGAACTGAGCGGCGTGACCCAGCACTAAGCTGCCGCGACCGTTCGCGCCGAAAGTCTGACGCACGTACCTCCGGCTTGGCTGGACACGGGAAGCTTCCCGGGGCTATCTAGCGCAACAAAAAAGAGGGGGGAGCCGTCCGTGACCAGTCTGATCGTTCCGAACGAGGGCGTCCTATTGGGACGTGCCCGAGTGCCGGGCTTTGCCTATCCGCGTGTTGTGACCGTGCGCGACGGCGAAGTGGTGGATATCACATCCAAATCCGCACCAACCTCCCGCGACGTTGCCGAACAGGACGACGCTGCCGCCTACGTGGCTGGAGCCCCGGGCAAGTCCATCGGCAAGCTTGCCGACATTCTGGACAACTCCTGGGCAGCCAAGACCGACGGCTCCGTCGCGTCGCTGCTGTCTCCCATCGATCTGCAGGCGGTGAAGGCCGCTGGCGTGACCTTCGTGGTGTCGCTGCTCGAGCGCGTCATCGAGGAGCAGGCGCGCGGCGACAAGGCCAAGGCCGACGCCCTGCGCAAGGATATCCTCACCCTGGTCGGCACCGACCTGAGCCAGCTCGAGCCAGGCTCGCCGGCAGCGATGGAGGTCAAGGCGACGCTGATCGCCCGCGGCGTGTGGAGCCAGTATCTCGAGGTCGGTATCGGCCCCGATGCCGAAATCTTCACCAAGTGCCAGCCCATGGCGTCCGTCGGCTACGGCGCCGATGTCGGCATCCTGCCGATCTCCGAGTGGAACAATCCCGAGCCCGAACTGGTGATGGTGGTTGCCTCTACCGGCAAGATCGTCGGCGCGACGCTCGGCAACGACGTGAATTTGCGCGACGTCGAGGGCCGCTCGGCCCTGCTGCTCGGCAAGGCCAAGGACAACAATGCCTCGGCGTCGCTCGGGCCGTTCATCCGCCTGTTCGACGGCGCGTTCACCATCGAGACGGTGAAGCAGGCCGACATCGCCCTCACCGTGACCGGCGACGACGGCTTCGAACTCACCGGCGTCTCGAACCTTAGTCAGATTTCCCGCTCGCCGGAATCGCTGGTCTCGGCATCGATCGGCCGGCATCACCAGTACCCGGATGGCTTCGTGCTCTACACCGGCACCATGTTTGCCCCGGTGAAGGATCGCGGTGGCGCCGGCAAGGGCTTCACGCACAAGACCGGCGACGTGGTCTCGATCTCGACGCCGTCGCTCGGGACCCTGTCCAACACCGTTCGCCTCAGCACCGAGGCGGCACCCTGGACATACGGCGCCAGCCATCTGCTGCGCGATCTGGCGAAGGCAGGCCTCTTGTAAAGGGCGATGGCCACCACCAAGGTCAGAGAGATACTGGCGATGCTGGAGGCCGATGGCTGGTACCTCGTGACGATCCGCGGTAGCCATCGACAGTTCAAGCACCCGACGAAGTCGGGACGTGTGACGGTCGCTGGCAAGCCCGGCGATGATGCGGCGCCCGGGACTTTCAACAGTATCTTGAAGCAGGCAGGCCTTAAGGAGACTCCCTGATGCGCTATGCGGTTGTGATCGAACGGGCAGAGCAGAACTACTCGGCCTATGTGCCGGACTTGCCAGGCTGCATCGCCACCGGAGCCACGGTGGAAGAGGTCGAGGCGGAAATCGGCGAGGCTATTCGTCTGCATCTCGAAGGCCTGCTCGAAGACGGACTTGCGGTGCCCGCGCCAAGCGCCATCGCCGAATACATCGAGGCATAGGAAGCTAACCATGACGGAACTGCACAAAAATCTAATCGATGGAGAATGGGTCGGCGGCGACGGGGCCGAGAACATCAATCCCTCCAATCTGAGCGACGTCGTCGGCACCTATGCGCGCGCCAGCGCCGAACAGGCGCAGCAGGCGATTGCTGCAGCCAAGGCCGCGTTCCCGGCATGGTCGCGTTCCGGCATCCTGCAGCGCTGGGAGATCCTCTCCAAGACCGCCCACGAGATTTTCGCCCGGAAGGCCGAACTGGGGGAACTGCTGAGCCGCGAAGAGGGCAAGACCCTGCCCGAAGGCATTGGCGAGGTAACGCGCGCCGGCCAGATCTTCGAGTTCTTCGCCGGCGAGGCCTTGCGGCTCGCGGGAGAGACGGTGCCGTCGGTGCGGCCGGGCGTCGGCGTCGAGATGACGCGTGAGCCCGTCGGGGTGGTCGGCATCATCACGCCGTGGAACTTCCCCATCGCCATCCCGGCGTGGAAGATCGCGCCCGCGCTCTGCTACGGCAATACCGTGGTGATCAAGCCGGCGGACCTCGTTCCGGGCAGCACTTGGGCCATCGTTGACATTCTTCAGCGCGCGGGGTTGCCCAAAGGCGTGCTGAACCTCGTGATGGGCAAGGGCTCCGTGGTGGGCCAGGTCCTGCTCGACAGCAAGGACGTCGCCGCGATGACCTTCACCGGCTCCGTCGGCACGGGGCGTCGCGTGGCAGAGGCAAGCGTCAAGGTAATGCGGAAGTTCCAGCTCGAAATGGGCGGCAAGAACCCGACCATCGTGCTCGACGACGCCGACCTGAAGGTGGCGGTCGAGACTGTGGCGCAGTCCGCGTTCTTCTCCACCGGCCAGCGCTGCACCGCCACGTCGCGCGTGATCGTGACGGAAGGCATTCATGATGCCTTCGTCGACGCACTGTGCGAGCGCACCAAGAACCTGCGCGTGGGCGATGCCCTGGCCAAGGAGACCGAGATCGGCCCGGTGGTCGACGCCGGCCAGCTCAAGCAGGATATGGACTATATCGATATCGGCCAGTCCGAAGGCGCCAAGCTCCGCGTCGGCGGGCAGCGTCTCAACCGCGAGACCGAAGGTTTCTATCTGCAGCCGGCGCTGTTCACCGAGGTGCACAACAACATGCGCATCGCCCGCGAAGAGATCTTCGGGCCGGTCGCCGCAGTGATTCGGGTCAAGGACTACGAGGAAGCACTCTCGGTCGCGAACGACACCGAGTTCGGCCTCTCCGCTGGCATCGTGACGACGTCCCTGAAATATGCCACGCATTTCAAGCGCAATGCGGAAGCCGGCATGGTGATGGTCAACGTGCCGACCGCCGGCGTCGACTTCCACGTGCCGTTCGGTGGCCGCAAGGGCTCCAGCTACGGCCCAAAGGAGCAGGGCAAGTACGCGGCGGAATTCTTCACCCAGGTGAAGACCGCCTATACCGCAGCAGGCTGAAGCCGTCTCCAAGGCACAACAGGACGCCGCCCGCGAGGGCGGCGTTCCCTTGTCAGGGAGAAGACGGTCAGGCCGCGCGGCGTGCTGCAGGACGGCGGTGCTGCACAGCAGCCCTGTCGCCGTCTATTACGAACATTTCGACGATGCGATCGAGTTCCGCGGCCTGAGCTTCGGTCTGCTCGATGGCGGCGTTGGTCTCCTCGACCAGTGCGGCATTGTGCTGCGTCATCTCGTCCATCTGCCGTATGGCCGAACTTACCTCGCTGATCGAATCCGACTGCGATCGGCTTGCCGATGCTATGGCGTCCACGAGGCCGGCGTTCCGCCGCAGCGAACTCATCATGGTCTCGATCCGCCCGGTGGCGTCCGCGACCAGTTTGGTGCCACCACCCACCAGCGTCGCGGACTGTTCGATCAGCGCCTTGACGTCTGCGGAGGCCTCGGCGGCGGACTGGGCGAGGCGCCGTACCTCCACCGCAACGACGGCGAAACCCTTGCCTGCTTCGCCAGCCCGCGCGGCTTCGACCGACGCGTTGAGCGCGAGCAGGTTGGTTTGGAAGGCGATGTCGTCAATCAGGCCGATGATCGACGAAATGCGGTTCGAGGAGTCCGAGATCTGCTGCATGGCGACATTGGCCTCGCTGATCACTGCAGCGGCGGCTTCGGCGCTTGTGCGGACTTCTGACGACTGCGCGTTCGCTTGCTGTGCCCGCTCGGCATTCTCGTCGACGGTGCGCGCAAGCTGCTCCATCGCGGCGCTGGTCTCTTCCAGTGCGGCTGCCTGCCGTGTCGTCCGTTCTGCGAGGTCATTGGCGCCGGCGAGGATTTCTCCTGTAGCGACACGAACGGAGCCCGAAGTGTGCTGCAGCTGATGCACGATATCGGACAGCCGGTCGGCCACCATATTGACGTCGCGCTTCAGTGCCTCGAACGCGCCCTCATACTGTCCCGTCACGCGTTGCGTGAGGTTGGTCTCGGCGAGCGCTCCGAGGACGCGGCCCGTCTCGGCCAGCCCGCGATCCACCGTAGTGACCAGGCGGTTGACGCTCTCGGCGAGGCTGTTGAGTTCCTCGTCCGGGAAGCTCGCGTCGACCCGGCGCGAGAAATCGCCGCGAACGGACGCGTCGATGACCTGCCCGAAGGCATCGCGAAGCTCACCCATCATGCGTCGACGCTGTGCGACGTCGGCTAAGGCCCGGGCTTGCTCCGCCTCTGTCATCTGAGCCACGCGCATACCGTTCTGCCGGAAGGTCTCGGCGGCAGTCGCGATTCTCCCGATCTCGTCGCGGTCACCTGCGGACGGGATCTGCGTCTCGAACTGCCCGGCAGCGACAGCGACCAGCGCTGTTTCCATGGCTACAAGGCGGCTGCCCACGGTTTTCAGGACCACCATCGCTGCGAAGGCAATGACGCCTAAGGTGATCACGCCGATCACCAACATCCCGCCGATGATCGCAGACAGCGTTTGCCTTGCGGAGGCATAGATGTCGACGGCAATTGCCGCCTGAAGGTCGACCAGAGCACTGATCTCGTTGCTGATCGGATCAATGGTCGGGTAGAGGTCCTGCTCGATGAACCGCTCGAGTGCGCTGAGATTCCGACCGTCGAGGATCTCCCTCAGGCGAGCGAGCGGAGCGTCCGCATCAGCCATTGCCGAGCGTGCGCGCGCAATGAGTTCGGCCTCCTGTGGGATGTGAGGGTTCTTCAGATAGGCCTGCCACTCTTCGGCAATGACGCCCATGGCGCCGTCCTGGTTGGCGACACTCTCGCTCCAGGTGAAGGCACCGCTGCGCGCTTTGTGAGCATTGTCCACGATGGCGACGGCATAGGCGTCGGCGATGCGCTTCAACTGCTGCAGCGGCATGACGCGCTCGGCCACGATGGAGCCCATCCGCTCCTGAATGTAGCCTAGGGTCAGAAATCCGGTGACAGACAGCGACAGAATCACGGCGCCAAGCAGCGCCAGTGCAAGGATGAGCTTGCCCTTGATCGACATGTGATTTTCCAGCGACCGGCGTGAGCGTCCATAATTCCTGCCGGTCGCAACAGGAACTCATCACGCGGAGCTGTGTGACTCGATTCCCAGCGAGCCCTCCGACGGCGGTATATGTGCCGTGATAGAAGTTAAGGAATCCTCAGTGCCTGTGCGCCGTGAAAATTTCCACGACATAACCATAAAACCGGGCATTTTCTTATTATTCGGATTCTGGATGAAGAACAGGGAGGTTCTGCAGTAGCTGTAAGGGTTTACACTAGTGTCCCGCCAGGAGGTTCCGCAGCTCGTCGAGGCGCTGCATGCAGAGCTCGATCTCCGAACGAAGCGCGCGGCGATCCTTCTCCGTCACAGGCACCGACGCGCGCAGATCCGCCCTGACGCTGCTGTCGAGTTCGTCCAAAGCAGCTTTGAGACGTGGCATCCCGGTACCGAACGGCATCTCGGATCTCCTCCTGATAGTGAAAGATGGCGCAAGCGACCGTCTCGAGCCGGACTACTTGACGGCACCCATGGTGAGGCCGCGGACGAAATAGCGGCCGCCGAAGAAATAGATCAACAGCGGGGGGAGGGCGGCGATCAACACGGCGGCACTCGATCCGCCAGCGCGCACGCCCATCAGCGCCGCGGTGATCGGCTGCTGGTCGCCGCGGGTGAAGACCATGCCGTAGAGGTATTCGTTCCAGATGCTGGTGAACTGCCAGATGACCGTGACGACGATCATCGGCCCCGCAAGCGGCAGCATGATCTTGCCCAGGATGCGCCAGAAGCCGGCGCCGTCGACGCGCGCAGCTTTCACGATCTCGTCCGGGATGCCCACGAAGAAGTTGCGGGCGAACAGGGTGGCGAACGAGATGCCCTGAACCGTGTGGATCAGCACCAGTCCCCACACATTGTTGGACAATCCCAGTTGCCCCATGATCCACGCCCATGGCAGCAGGGCCGTTTGTGCCGGCATGAAGATGCCGAGCATGATGAGCGCGAAGATCCAGGTATCTCCGGGAAAGCGCCATTTGCTGAGCACATAGCCGTTGAGGAAGCCCAACAGGGTGGAGGCGATGGTGGCCGGTACGGCGATCACCAGCGAGTTCCAGAAGTTCGGTGCTATGCCGTTGCACATGCCGGAGACGCAGGCGCGCGTCCAGACGGCGACGAAATTGTCGAAGCCCAGCCGCTCGGGGAAAGCGATGATGCCGTTGAGTCGGACATCCATGCCGTTGCGGAAGCTGTTGGCGAGCACCACCAGCGCAGGAAACAGATAGATGGCCGCAAACAGGCACAGCACGGCATATAGGGCAATGCGACCCAGCCGGTAGCGGCGAAGTGCGAGCGCCGCTGCCGGATCGGCCGCGCTGGTCGCGACCCCCGTCCGGCCGGCATAGTCTGTCATCGCAGTCTCCTCGCTCGCTGCAAGCTTATGGGCAGCGCGCTCCAATGTCCAATGCCGACAGTAGCTTGACTGTGCATGCGCAGCCTCTCAATGGCGTGAAAATGGCTGCCAGCACTGGTGTTTGCCAGGCCAACCTGCACAATGCGTAGTGCAGGAGGAGGCCGGCATGAAGAAACTGATCAACGATCCGCGCGAGGTGGTGCGGGAGATGCTGGGGGGCATCGTCACGCTCAACCCCGGACTGGCGCTGCTCGAGGGGCACAGCGTCGTCCTGAGGGCCGATATCGCCGAGGATCCAGCGGCGCGCCCGGTGGCCCTGGTTTCGGGTGGCGGCAGTGGGCATGAGCCGGCGCATGCGGGCTATGTCGGGGCGGGGATGCTCAGCGCCGCCGTTGCCGGCGATGTCTTCACCTCGCCGAGCGTCGACGCCGTGCTGGCCGCGATCCGGGCCGTGGGCGGTCCGGCCGGCGTGGTGCTGATCGTCAAGAACTACACCGGCGACCGGTTGAACTTCGGTCTCGCGGCCGAGCTGGCGACGCAGGAGGGCATTCCGACCGAAATCGTGGTGGTGGCCGACGATGTGGCGCTGCACGGGATCGTTCCGCGCGAGCGACGCCGCGGCATCGCCGGGACTGTGCTGGTCCACAAGATCGCCGGTGCGGCGGCCGCAGAGGGCAGATCCTTGGCCGAGGTGGTGGCGGCCGGTCGTGCAGCGGCGGCAGCAATCGGAACAATGGGTGTCGGGCTTGGTCCCTGCACCGTACCTGCGGCCGGCAAGCCGAGCTTCGAGCTGGGGCCGGACGAGATCGAATACGGTCTCGGCATTCATGGCGAGAAGGGTGTCCGGCGCGGCCCGATGGCCTCGGCCGACGAGATCGCTGCAACGATCGTGACGACGGTGTTGGAAGACCTGCAACTCGACCCCGAGCAGGCGGTGGTGCTGCTGGTGAACGGGCTGGGCGCGACGACGGAGATGGAACTCGCCATCGTGGCGCGCCGGACACTGCTCCTTCTGGCCGAACACGGATTCGCCGTCGCCCGCGCCTATGTGGGCAACTACATGACCGCGCTGGAAATGGCGGGTTGTTCGATCAGCTTGATGCCGGTGGACGACGAGTCGCTGGCCCGGCTCGATGCCCCGACGGATGCAGCGGCCTGGCGTTCGAACGGACGTGTGGCCGAAGCTCTCGCGGTGGTGCCGCAGCCGGTGGCGGAAGCACCGCCGGTGGAGAACGAAGGCGCAGCACCGGAGGCTGCATTGCTGCGGCGGGCCGTGATCGAGATTGCCTCGGCGCTGGAAGCCGCCGAGGACATGCTCACCGACCTCGATGCCCGAACGGGCGACGGCGATCTCGGTGCCAGCATGGCGCGTGGTGCGGCTGCGGCCCGCGCGCTGCCGGAGGCGAGCTACGCCTCGCCTTCGCGGCTGCTCTCCGATCTGGGCGCGGCCCTCCGCCGTGCCATCGCCGGCAGCTCTGGTCCCTTCTACGCCACGGCGCTGCTCCGGGCCGCGCGGCATCTGCAGGACACGTCCGCTCCTGACGCCGCACAATGGCAGGAGGCATTTGCCATCGCCATCGAGACCATCGGCGATATCGGCGGGGCCAAGCCCGGCGACCGGACCATGCTGGATGCCCTGTCGCCAGCGCTGGAGGCCTGGCGACGCGACGGTTTCGCAGCTGCGATCGCGGCAGCCGAGGCCGGAGCCAGCGCTACCGCCGACATGCTGCCGCAACTGGGCCGCGCCAGCTACCTCGGCGAGCGGGCGCTGGGAACGCCGGATGGCGGCGCCGTCGCGGTATCGATCTGGATGCGAGCCATCGGCGCGGCGCTCGCCGCGCGGTGACATGCAGGGCGGCGCTTTGTCCTTGACCGGGCGCCGCCGCAGCCACTAGGAACGCCCCGAGGGCCTATAGCTCAATGGTTAGAGCCGACCGCTCATAACGGTCTGGTTCCAGGTTCGAGTCCTGGTGGGCCCACCATTCCCTTCGCATCATCATCCACGTTCTACCCCTTATCCGCCGTCCCGGTCATTGCCGCCGAGTGGAGGGCGGCCTAAGGATTGGCACAGGAATTTGCAGCGGCTGGACGCGACCATGAATACCGACGAGATCCCCGAAACCATACTCGACGCTCGGACGAAGGGCGTGCCGGGCACCGCCGCGCCGTTCCGGCTGGCCGACCTTGGCAGCAAGGGCTGGAACGTCTTGCGCGAGGACCTGCCGCTGCCGCTGATGGTGCTGCGCCGGTCGAGCCTCGACCACAACGCCGCGGTGTTCTCCGAGTACCTGACCGCCCATGAGCTGTCGCTCGCGCCGCACGGCAAGACGACAATGACGCCGCAGATCTTCGCCGAGCAGTTGGCGCATGGGGCGTGGGGGATGACGGCGGCGACGGTCAGCCAGGTGCAGGTGATGGTCGCCTACGGCGTCAAGCGCGTGGTCCTGGCCAACCAGTTGCTCGGCAAGGCGAATATTCACTCCGTGGCCGCGATGGTGGCGGCCGATCCCGCCTTCGAGTTCTACTGCTTCGTCGACTCGGTCGCGCAACTGGACAACATGGCGCGGCACTTCGCGGCCGCCGGGCTGGTGCGTCCGGTGCGGCTGCTGCTGGAGCTCGGGGTTTCGGGTGGACGGACGGGCATCCGGACGCTGGAGGGGGCGCGGCAGGTTGTGGCCGCCATCCGGTCTGCGGACCCGGCGCTGTTCCGCTTCGCAGGTGTCGCCACATTCGAAGGCGTCGCGCCCGGGCTCGACAAGAGCACTGAACCCGTTGCGGCGCTTGCCGATTTCGTGCTGGACGTGGCGCGCGACCTGCCGGTGGACCTGTTGGCGCCACTGGACGAGTTCATTCTCTCCGGCGGCGGCTCGAGCTATTTCGACATCATCGCCGACCGCTTCCGCACGCTGCGGCTCGACGTGCCGGTGCGCGTGCTGCTGCGAAGCGGCTGCTATGTGACGCACGATTCAGGAGCCTATGCGCATGCCCATGAGGCGGCGAAGGCCGACCCGCACCGTCATCCTTCCGGAGAGCTGAAGCCGGCGCTCGAAGCGTGGGCCTATGTGCAGTCCCTGCCGGAACCCGGGCTCGGGTTCCTCACCATGGGCAAGCGCGACGTGCCCTATGATTCCGGCCTGCCGGTGCCGATCAAGCTCTATCGCCCGGGTGAGGGCTTTCGCGAGGTCGGACAGGCGACCGTGTTCGCCACCAACGACCAGCACGCCTATGTGCGGCTCGGGGAGGGCGCGGACTGGCAGGTGGGGGACCTCGTGGGGTGCGGCATCTCGCACCCCTGCACGGCCTTCGACAAATGGCGGTTCATTCCGGTGGTCGACGACGACTACACCGTCATCGACGGTATGCTGACGTTCTTCTAGCGCCGGTCAGCTACTGGCCGGAGACGCAAGGCTTTCCTGGAGCGCGGCGAGGTCGGCTTCGGCCCGCAATGCCCGCTCCCGCCACTCGGCGATGCTGAGCCCGTCGATGCGCTCGGCCTCGTGCGGAACCGGCACGTCGACCGATTCGAGAGGGGCGCTGCCGGTGACGCGGGCGTGCAGGGCCGCCACATAGGCCGCGTCGTCGGCGTGCAGCGTGCCGGCTTCGAACTCGGCCAGCATGCGGCCCAGATCGGCTGCGGTGTCTTCGTTCATCTGGCCGGTGGCCAGCAACTGGCGGATGAGTTCGTCGGTCTGCAATGGATGTCCTTTCGTCCTTGCCCATACCTAGCCAAAGACGGCTGTTTAGGGAACCGGGCGCGACATGCGGTCACCGGCTTGTGGGGCCTCGGGAAATCGGCGGCTGAGGAAGGCCGAGCCCGCTATGCCGAAGCGCCAGGGCAGGTCGGTCGCCCGGCTGATGCCGATGCGCGGTCCGGCGACGATCTCGGGTGGGTGGTCCGGCAGCGCGAGGGTGTAGTCTGGCGCGGCGAGGGGGCGGCCGTCATCGGTGCCGGCGATGCCGAGGGCGGCGCAAATCTTGCCGGGACCTGAACAGAGCGAGCGCAGTTCGTCCACGCCGCGGCGGCGGCGCATTTCGTCAATGCCGTCAGTGGGTTGGAGTGCACGCAGCAGGATTGCGGCGCCCGGCGCGCACACAAAGTTGACACAGAGATGAATGCCGTATGAGCGGTAGATGTAGAGGTGCCCGGGCCCCTTGAACATCGATCCGTTGCGGGGCGTCGGACCGCGGAAGGAATGCGAGGCGGGGTCGTCGCCGCGATAGGCTTCGGTCTCGACGATGATGCCGCCGACGCCGCGCACGGTGAAGGTGGCGCCGAGCAGCGCTCGGGCAACTATGGTGACGTCACGATCGAAGAAGGCTGGTAGCGAGAGGAGTCCGGACATGGCCGGAGCGTTGGCCGATCAGCTCGCCTGAAGCAAGCCGGATCAGACCTTGGGCTTTTCGCCGGTGCGGACGCGGGCGACGGCCTGGCTCATCGTGATGTTCACGGCGCCCTGTGCCTGCGACACGTTGCTGTTGATGAAGCTGTTTTGCAGGGACTGGGTGTATTGCAGCGTCGCCTGTGCCCAGGCGCGCCGCTTCTTCCGCGCCGCTTCCATCTGATCGAAGGTCGAGACCTTCGGCTGCCAGTTCATCGTCCGCTTTTCGATCCTCATGCTGCAACGGTGCCGGCCAAAGATGAAGGGAGTGTTAAGCCCTTGCCGCGTATCGAGCCACATGTCAGGCAAGGTGCATCAGCGGAGGGGCGGATGGCGGAAGCGGTCAAGTTCGGGACCAGCGGGTTGCGGGGTCTCGCAACGGAACTCGAGGGAGCAACCACCAGACGGTATGTCGCGGCTTTTCTGCAGCATCTGGCGGCGACCGGGCGCGCCGGAGCCGGGTCCGTCTACCTCGGACGGGACCTCAGGGAATCGAGCCCCAGCATTGTTGCGGATTGCGCCGCTGCCATTGCGGCGGCCGGATCGACGCCCGTGGATTGCGGCGTGCTACCGACGCCTGCTCTGGCCCTCCACGCCATGGCGCTGGGCGGGCCGGCGATCATGGTGACCGGCAGCCACATCCCTGCCGATCGCAACGGGCTGAAGTTCTATGCGCCGGATGGCGAGATCAGCAAGGCGGACGAGGCCGGCATCCTTGCCGCGCTCGGAGCGGATAGCGGTGCGGGCGACGGGGCAGGGGCCGCTGACGAGGCTGCGGCAGCGGCTGAGCGCTACCGCAGCCGCTACGCCGGCTTCCTGAGGCCCGGGCTGCTTGCCGGCTGGCGGATCGGCGTGTTCCAGCACAGTTCGGTGGCGCGTGACCTGCTCGGAGAGCTGCTGGAGGCGGCCGGGGCCAGCGTAGTGCCGCTCGGCCGGTCCGAGCAGTTCGTGCCGGTGGACACCGAGGCCTTCGCGGACGCCATCTACCTGCCGCGGCACGCGTGGATCGCGACGCATGCGCTCGACGCCGTGGTGTCCACCGATGGTGATGGCGACCGACCGCTGCTGATCGATGCGGCCGGCCAGTTCGTCCGTGGCGACGTGCTGGGGATGATCGCGGCGCGGGCAGTGGGAGCGGGCGTAGTGGTGACGCCGGTCACCTCCAACTCGGCTATCGAGGCGGTCGGCTGGTTCCACAGCGTGCTGCGCACCAAAGTCGGCTCACCCTTCGTGATCGCGGGCATGGCCGAGGCCGCGCCCGGGCGCGTCGTCGTCGGCTTCGAGGCGAATGGCGGGACGCTGCTGGGCAGCGCCGTTCACGTTAACGGCCGGGCGCTCGCTGCGCTGCCGACGCGCGATGCCGTGCTGCCGCTGCTCGCGGCGCTGGGAGCGGCGGCAAGTGCGGGTCAGACCCTTGCGGAATTCGTCGGGAGCTTGCCCGTGCGCGCCGCGCTCAGCGACCGGCTGACCGAAGTGCCGTCGGAGCGCAGCCAGTCCTTTCTCGGCAAGCTCACCAATGACGACCATGCGGCGCAAGTGTTCTTTGCTAGCGTCGGCAGTATCGCCGAGATGTCGCAGATTGACGGCATTCGTTTCACGCTCGATTCAGGAGACGTGGTTCACTATCGGGCGTCCGGCAATGCCCCGGAACTGCGCTGCTATGTCGAGGGATTGAACATGGCGCGCGCAGAAGAGCTACTCGCCTGGGGTCTCGGCGCCGCAGCCCGCGAGGTTCGCTAGCCGGTAACGGAGTGGGTCTTGGACCGGGCCTTGAACGTGCGTTCCCGCCAGCGGCTGGCGGTGCTGATCGACGCCGAGAACGTCTCGTCCCGCATCGCCGATGAGTTGTTCCGGCGGATCGAAGCGATCGGCGAGTCGATCACCCGGCGCGTCTATGGCGATTTCAGTAACGGCCAGGGCAAGGGCTGGCTCGAGGTGCAACACCGACACCGCCTGCTGCCGCAGCAGATATCGCCCCAGGCGTCGGGCAAGAACGGCGCCGACATCGGCCTCGTGATCGACGCCATGGACTTCGTGCATGGTGGGCAGGTCGAGGGCATCTGTATCGTCTCGTCCGACAGCGATTTCTCGCGGCTGGCGCTCAGGGCGCGGGAGCATGGGCTGGCCGTCTACGGCTTCGGTGAACAGAAGACGCCGGAGAGCTTCCGCATGGCCTGCACCAGCTTCAGCCTCGTCGAGGGCATGCTGCCGCAGCAGATGGTGCCGAACGTGGTGCTGATCCGGAAACCGGTCGACGCCAGGCCTGCTCCGAAGCCACAGCCGTCGCCGGCCAAGAGCGCAGCGTCGGGAGCGATGCTGGCGGCGCCCACCACCCAACCGAAAGCCAAGACACCGAAAGCCGAGACACCGAAAACCAAGACTCAGGCGACGGCCGACGCGCTTGCAGCGGTGAAGACTCCTGCGACGGCAAAGGCCAAGCCGCTAGCCGCGCAGCCGCAGCCGGTGCCGGTGTCCCTCATCTCAAGTGCCATCGAGGAACTCGGGGGCGACGGCGGGTGGGTGCCGCTATCGCAACTGGGCTCCGTGCTGCGCCAGAAGAAACCGGGGTTCACAGCCAAGGCCTATGGCACTGCCACACTCCGCAAGCTGCTGGGGCAAGTGGCGGCGCTGGAAGTGCGCGTTGCCGGTACCGGGACGGCGCAGGTGCGGCTGAAGCCGAGATAGCTGCCGCCTCCTTACTCGCGCACCACCACCAGCACCGCAGCGCCGGCCATGATGGCGCCGGCCGTGCGGTTGAGGAACTGGATGGCCCGGCTCGAGCGGAACATGTCGCGCGCGGCGGCGGCGAGGGCTGCGTAGCCGCAGCCGATGGCCAGCAGCACCACGATGACGATGGCGGTGAGTTCGATGAAGCCGAGCGCCGAGATCGGCCGGTCGAGCGGGATCACCGTGGGGAGCAGGGCGAGATAGAACACGATGGTCTTGGGATTGCCCAGCGTCAGCGCGAAGCCCGCGAGGAAGGTGCGCCACCAGCTGGTCTCGATGCGGGCGCCGATCTGCTCGCTGCCGGGCTTCGCCGTCCAGAACTGCCAGGCGATGTAGAGCAGGTAGAGCGCGCCGCCCCATTTGACGACGACGAAGAGCGGCCCGAACCAGGCGGCAATCGCCGCGAGCCCGAACAACGCGAACACCAGATAGACCAGATCGCCCACGAGGATGCCGAACACCATCGGCAAGGCAGCCGCGAACCCGCCGCCCAGCGCCCGCCCGACCACGGCGGCAACGCCCGGGCCGGGCACGATGACGGCCACCGCATAGGCGATGGTAAAGGCGGAAAGGGTGACGAGGTCCATGATGCAGCTCCAGCTGCCGCTTCTATTGCCGAGCCGGATGCCGACTGCAAGGGGGGTGGAGGGGATGTGGAAGGCGGTTTCACCCGTCGGTGGAATCGTCTTTCGGTAACCGGTCGAGAAGCTGCAGTGCCGCCCTATGATGTGCCCGGTCCTCGTCCTTCGACAGGCTCAGGATGAGGACCTGCGGGGCTTAGGATGAGGACCTGCGGGGCTCGGCGCGAGGACATCGGGGGCTCGGCGCGAGTACGTCACAAAGAGAACCGCCGGGCGCGGCACGGGGGTGTTCTACCGCAAGTGTGAAAGGCCGCCCTGGCGTGGGCCATAGGCGGCAAGGAACACCCGTACACCTGCGGTCGCCTGCCGGTGGAGGGCCTGGGCGTCGGGAATGCCGTCGTCCCCGAGCAGCATGGCCTGGTTGAGCGCCTGGGACATCACCAGCCAGTTGAAATGCGACGCGGCTTCCATCGGGTCTTCGATCACCAGCAGCCCACGGGCTGCGAGGCGGGCAAAGAGCTCGGCGAGCGTGGTCATGGCGCGTAGCGGGCCGCGCTCATAGAGCACCCGCGCCAGATCCGGGAACCGGCTCACCTCGCCGATCACCAGGCGCCGCAATTGCATGACCCGCGGCGTCAGCACGATGCGCAATTGCCGGTGGGCGTAGTCTTCCAGGTAGGCGGAGAGCGACGCGCCGTCCACGGAGTCGGGCTCGTTATGGACGCGATCGCCGGTGGCGTTGGTCATATCGCCGACCACGGCGACGAACAGGGCCTCCTTGCTCGCGAAGTTCTTGTAGACGGTCTGCTTGGACACGCCGGAGAGAGCCGCGATTTCGTCCATGTTGGTGCCGAGATAGCCCCCCTTGAGAAAGATCTCGGTGGCCGCTGCGAGGATTGCGGCCCGCTTGCGCGCCGAACTCGAGGCAGAGGGGGTGGCCTGTTGGGCCGGGTTGCTGCGGCCAGTGCGCATCGGCTGTCTCCTCAAGGCTCGCCATTGACACTCTGTACTGGTCAGTCTAGTTCTGTGCAAGCGATCAAACTGGACCGTCCAGTTCACTCAAGGAGTAGGCCCATGTTCGTACAGTTTGCCGATTTGCCCGTTTCCGATCAGGACCGCGCCCTGAGCTTCTACACCGAGAAACTGGGATGCAGGGTAGTGGCGGATGTCACCATGGGCACCAGCGGCTGGCGCTGGGTCGAACTGGCGTTGGGCGATGCGGCCACGCACCTGCACTTCGTGCGGCGCCGGCCCGACCATGCTTCCAACGAGCCGGTGATGGTGCTGATCGACGACGACATCGACGCGACGATCGCGCGCCTGAAGGGCGGGCAGGTCGAAATCGTCTCCGAGCCCGGACCGGCACCCTACGATCCGCATCGTCGGGTGGCCGTGTTCCTCGATAGCGAGGGCAATCAGCTGGTGATCAGTTCTCAGCCCACGGAGACAGCGCATGACGGCCCTTGATCACGCCGTGAAATCTTCCGCCGCACCTATGCAGACGCTGGCGGCATCGGCCTTTCCCGGCCAGCGCAGAGGCAGACAGCAATGACCGCGTACTCGCAGCAGATACCGCCCCCGATGTCCTCAGCCTTGCTCAAGGTTCCGGGCGCGAGCCTCTATCACGAGCGGCGGGGCGAGGGCCCCTTGCTGCTGATCATCCCGGGCGGGCCGCAGGACGCGGGCGTCTTCGCCGGGCTCGCCGCGTTGCTCGCCACGCACTACACCGTCGTCACGTTCGATCCGCGCGGCAATTCGCGAAGCCGGTTCGACGGCGCGCCTACGCCGCTCGACGTCGACCAGCAGGCGGACGACGTGGCGGCGCTAATCCGGGAGGCGGCCGCCGGGCCGGCCTATGTGTTCGGTACCAGCGGCGGGGCGCAGATCGGCTTCAACCTCGCGGCGCGCCATCCGGAACTGGTGCGCGTGCTCGTGGCGCACGAACCGCCCGCGATCATGTTGCTCGACGACCCGGCTCCAGCCATCGCCGAAGACGAGAGGCTGCATCAACTCTATCTCGACGAGGGGGTGGATGCGGCGATGTCGGCGTTCATGGGCGGCAACGCCCTGGATGTTCCCGATGAGAGCGCGGCCGACCCCGGCCCCGAGTTCGAGATGAGCGCCGAAGAGGTAGCCACCTTCGACCGCGTCAGCGGAAACTTCGCGTATTGGCTGGCGTATGGCATGCGCGCCCTGTCGATGTACCGACCGGAGATCGACACTTTGCGCGCCGGGGCCCCACGCATCGTCGTCGCTCTCGGCGAAGGGTCACAAGGCGCGCCGATCAGTGCGATGACGCTGGCTGCGGCGAGGGCGCTGGGTGTGGAGGCCGAGAGCTATCCGGGAGACCATTTCGGTTTCGAAGCCCACGCCGAAGCCTTTGCGGAGCGCCTGCGCGTGACGTTCCGGTGAAGCAGGCGGCTTCGTGAGCCGGTATGATGAACAGGCCCCCATAAGGGAGGACCCCGCCCGTTGGGGAGAGGCGGGGTCCGGGAGTAGCGCTGAGGTCGGGGGGGCAAGCGCTACTGAGGGGGAGTTGTGGTCGCTGAGCCTTACTTCGGCAGCAGCACGTCGTTGACCACGTGCACGACGCCGTTCGAGGTCATGACGTCGGCCGTGACGACGAGGGCGGCGCCGCCGGACTCGTCGAAGATGTAGACGTGGCCGCCGCGCAGGACCGCGGTGAGCGCATCGCCGCTGAGCGTCTGGAAGTTGTAGCGCTTGGCGCGGGTGTGGTTGATCCTCGAGACCAGGTCCGCCGCCGTCAGTTTCCCTGCCACGACATGGGCCGTGAGTATCTTGGTCAGGGTGTCCTTGGCCTCCGGCTCGAGCAGCGACTCGACCGTGCCGGCCGGCAGCTTGCCGAAGGCATCGTTGGTCGGCGCGAACACGGTGAACGGGCCGTCGCCGGACAGCGCGTCGACCAGATCCGCCGCCTGTACGGCCGCAACGAGGGTGGAAAGCGCAGGCGTATCGACTGCCGTGCCGACGATGGTCTTCTCGTCGGCGAGGGCGACGCTGCTGGTGAGGGCGAAGACTGATGCTGCGATCAATCCGCCGAGAGTCTTGTTGAACATGTTGCCTCCCATGATGCAGATCACCACCGATCTGCAGCAGGAGCTACGCTACGTGCTGGCGCGTAGTTTCAGCACCGGCAGCGGGGGCGTTCACGAATCCGAGAGTGAGTACCGGGCGCTGGGCGCAGGCCCGAGGTGGATCGGTTGCGCAGGGGCGTTCAGGGCAGGCGGGCGATGCGGCTGGTGATCAGCTCGTAGAAGCCGGCCGGGTCGCCGGAACGGAGGTAGTGCACGTTGCGGGCGCGGCCGGTGACGCCCCAGTAGTCGGCGATCGTCATGCCCATGGTGAGCTCGCTGCCGGTCTCGATGGTGACGTTGATGTGCCGTCCCTGGAACAGCTGGGGGGCGAGGAGATAGGCGATCACGCACGGGTCGTGCAGCGGGGCGCCTTCGCCGCCATATTTGGTGAGGTCGAAGCGCTCGGAAAAGGTGAGCATCTCGAACACCGCCTGTCCGGCCTTGTTGCCGAGCGCACGGATGCGCTCGAGCCGCTCCGGCGTCGACAGCATCATGTGCGTGACGTCGAGCGGGGCCATCACGATGTGGATGCCGGAGCGGAGAACGACGTCGGCCGCCTCGGGGTCGACATAGATGTTGAACTCGGCCGCGGGGGTGACATTGCCGCCCTCGAAGAAGCCGCCGCCCATGAGGACGATTTCCTGGATGCGGCTGGCGATGGCCGGGGTCTTGACCAGCGCCATGGCGATGTTGGTCAGAGGCCCGAGGGCGCAGATGGTCACCGAGCCGGGCTCGGCCGCCATGAGCGTCTCGATGATGAAGTCGACGCCGTGCTGCGCCTGCACCGGAGTGGTGGGCTCAGGCAGGTCGGGGCCGTCGAGGCCGGTGTCGCCATGCACATATTCGGCGGTGACGAGGTGGCGGTGCATCGGGCGTTCGCAGCCGGCGTAAACGGGGACGTCGGTGCGGCCCGAGAGCTCCACCACCTTCAGTGCGTTGCGCACATTGCGCGCCAGCGGCACATTGCCGGCCACCGCGACGATGCCGAGGATGTCGAAATCCTCCGGCGACGCCAGCGCCATGAGCAGGGCCACAGCATCGTCCTGGCCGGGGTCGGTGTCGATAATGAGCTTGCGCGCCATGGGGTTGTCCGGATTTCCGCAAGGATTGATTCCGGACCCATTGTAGGAGGCCGGCCGAGCCCCGTCGATGCACGGGAACGCGGAAGTCACGACTGCGTTAACGAGCGTCGAAGGAGCAGACGCTTGTACCCACCCATGATGCGCCGGCCCGGGCTGGAACGGGATATCGCTCGTACCAATTTCGAGCGCGTGCTCGGCAATGCCGCGCAGATGGCGATCATCCTGATCGGCATCATCGCCGCGGTCGTGGCGCTGCAGGCCGCGCAGGTGGTGCTGGCGCCGGTGTTCCTCGCGATCACTGTGGGGCTGATGTTCGGGCCGATCGCGGACCTCATGGAACGGCGCGGCGTGCCGGAGTTCGTCTCGGCGGCCATCGTGGTGCTGCTGCTCGTCCTCATCATCATCGGGGGTGGGCTGCTGTTCTACGGTCCGCTCGCGAGCTGGGCCGAGCGCCTGCCGGTGGTATGGGCGCGGCTGCAGCAGGAACTCGCCAACTGGCGTGAGCCGATCGAGTCGCTGGGCGCGCTGCAGCAGGAGCTGCAGGGCGTGCTGGGCGGCCAGGCGGACATGGCGGTGACCGTCGAGGACAACAGCGCCATGACCAACATCGCGATGCTGGCGCCGGCGATCCTCGCGCAGGTGCTGGTGTTCCTCGTCAGCCTCTATTTCTTCCTCGCGACGCGCGACAGCATCCGCGTGGCCATCCTTTCGCTCTGCGTCAGCCGGCGGATGCGCTGGCGCACGGCCCATGCCTTCCGCGACGTCGAGCAGAAGGTCTCGCGCTATCTGCTCACCATCTCGCTCATCAATCTCGGCGTCGGCACGGTCGTCACGCTCCTGATGTGGGCGATCGGCATGCCGTCGCCGCTGCTGTGGGGCGCGATGGCGGCGGTGCTGAACTACATTCCGTTCGTGGGGCAGGCATTCATGGCGCTGATGCTGTTCATCGCCGGGCTCGGAACAGGCGGCGGGCTGGCCGCGGCGGTCGTGCCGGTCGGGCTCTACTGGGTGGTGAATTTCGTCGAGGGCAATTTCGTCTCGCCCAACCTGCTCGGGCGCACGATGACCATCAATCCATTCCTGATCTTTCTCTCGATCGCGTTCTGGCTCTGGGCCTGGGGGCCGATGGGCGGGCTGATCGCGGTGCCGTCGCTGCTGGTGATCCACTCCGTGCTGACGCACATCCTGCCGACGCGGACGGTGACGCCGCGGCGGGAGCGCAAGAAGCTCGCCAAGCAGGCGGAAGAGGACACGGTCGAGTCCGTGCCGCTTGCGATGCCGCCGGAGCCGCCCGCGGGTCCGAAGCAGCCGGGAGCGGCCACCGTCTGAGCAAGCCCCCTCCGCGCAGGGCGCCTGCCCGATGCGGCAGCCTTGACGCCTCAGCGCAAAAGGCCGGACAAACGCCTGAGCAAAGAGCGAGGGCGCAATGGCCGGGGAAGTTGCACATGCGGTGGAGGGCGCCGCGCATGGCGGCGTCGAACTCATGCCGATCGTGGCGCTGCTGGCGGCCGGGGTGATCGCGGTGCCGCTGTTCCGGCGGCTGGGGCTGGGCTCGGTGCTCGGCTATCTCGCTGCGGGGCTGGTGGTGGGCCCGTTCGGCTTTGCGCTGATCGACGATCCCGAGGCGGTGCTGCATGCCGCCGAGCTGGGCGTCGTGATGTTCCTGTTCATCGTCGGGCTGGAGATGGAGCCCAGCAAGCTCTGGGCGCTCCGGAAGCAGATCTTCGGGCTGGGCATGCTGCAGGTGGGGGTGTGCGGCGCATTGCTGACGGGCGTTGGCATCCTGATCGGCGTCAGCCCGGCGGTGGCGTTCGTCGCCGGGCTCGGGTTCGTACTCACCTCGACGGCCATCGTGATGCAGGTGCTGTCGGAGCGCGGCGAGCTGCAGACGCCGTCCGGCCAGAAGATCGTCTCCATCCTGCTGCTCGAGGATCTCGCCATCGTGCCGCTGCTGGCCGTGGTGGCGCTGATGGCGCCGGGGCAGGTGGACAATGGCGATGCGCTCTCGCCCTGGATCAGCGTGGGCGTGGCGGCGGCGGCGGTGGTTGGCGTGGTGTTCGCCGGTCGCTGGGTGCTGAACCCGGTGTTCCGCATCCTCGCAGAGGCCAAGGCGCGCGAGGTGATGACGGCGGCGGCACTGCTGGTGGTGCTCGGCGCGGCGCTGATCATGCAACTGGGCGGTCTGTCGATGGCGATGGGTGCGTTCCTCGCCGGCGTGCTGTTGTCGACCTCGAGCTTCCGGCATCAGCTGGAGGCCGATGTCGAGCCGTTCCGCGGGCTGTTGCTCGGGCTGTTCTTCCTCGCGGTCGGCATGTCGCTTGACCTCGCGGTGGTGGCGGCGAACTGGCAGATCGTCGCGGTGACCGTGATCGCCTACATGGTGGTGAAGGGCCTTGCGATCTACGGCATCGCGCGGGTGCTGGGCGAAACCAATGGGGTGGCGGTGGAGCGCGCGGTGCTGATGGCGCAGGGCGGCGAATTCGCCTTCGTGCTGTTCACAACCGCGGCCGCCAACGGCATCTTCAGCCCCGAGACCAACGCGATGATGACCGCGACGGTGATCATCTCGATGGTGCTGACCCCGTTCACCATCATCCTGCTGCGGTTCCTGCCGCGGGCGGCGCCGTCGCTCGAAGGCGTGCTGGCCCCCGAGGGGCTGACCGGCCGCGTGCTGATGATCGGCTTCGGGCGCTTCGGGCAGATCGCCAGCCAGCCGCTGCTCGCCAAGGGCTATTCCATCTCGATCATCGACAACGACACCGACATGATCCGGGCAGCGCAGACCTTCGGGTTCAAGATCTACTATGGCGACGGCACGCGACTGGACATCCTGCATGCGGCGGGGGCAGGGACGGCGGACCTCATCATGGTCTGCGTCGACAACAAGGCGGCCGCCGTGCGGATCGTCGAGCTGGTAAAGGCGGAGTTCCCGCTCGCGCAGGTCTTCGCCCGGGCCTATGACCGGGGACACGCGATCGAGCTGATCGGACATGGCGTCGACTTCCAGTTGCGCGAGTTGTTCGAGAGTGCGCTGCTGTTCGGGCGGCAATCGCTGCGGCAACTGGGGACGGATGACGTCGAGGCGGAAGAGATCATCGCCGGGGTGCGCGAGCGCGACCGGCGGCGCTTCGCGGCCCAGATGGTGGGCGGCATCCAGGCCGGCCGCGACCTGCTGCTGTCCAATGCCGAAGAGCAGGCGCGGGAGAGCGGCACCGTGCCGCCTCAGGCCGAGCCAGCAGAAGCGGCAGCGACAGGCAAGCCCCTGTAGCAGGGGCGGCAGACGGCGAAGCCCTTCCGTTGTCTGCGATTCAGTGCAACAGTGCAGGCAAGAGGGGACCACATCACCATGCCGACTGGATTGCCGCCATGCAGCAAAAGCCCATCGTACTGGATGCCCCGACCCCCGAACGTCGTGCCCTGACCACAGAGGCACTGCAGGCGGAGATTCTCGAAAAACTCACCTACGCCATCGGCAAGGACCCGATCGTCGCACGGCCGCATGACTGGCTGCGCGCGACAATTCTTGCCGTACGCGACCGCATCATCGACCAGTGGATGGAGTCGAGCCGCGATGCGTGGCGAACCTCCAAGAAGCGCGTTTATTACTTGAGCCTCGAGTTCCTCATCGGCCGGCTGATGCGCGACGCGATGAGCAATATCGGCGTGATGGAACCGGTGCGCGCGGCGCTGAAGAATTTCAACGTCGACCTCGACGAACTGATCAATCTAGAGCCTGATGCTGCGCTCGGCAATGGTGGCCTCGGCCGCCTCGCCGCCTGCTTCATGGAGTCGATGGCGACGGTGCAGATCCCCGCCTATGGCTACGGCATCCGCTACGCCCATGGCCTGTTCCGGCAGGAAATGAGCGAGGGCTGGCAGGTCGAACTGCCGGAAGACTGGCTGGCCCACGGCAATCCGTGGGAGTTCGAGCGCCGGGAGTCGAGCTACGAGATCGGCTTCGGCGGTCATGTGGAGCCGGTCGCTGAGCCGGATGGCTCGACGCGGCTCGAATGGCGCCCGGCGGAACACTTCCTCGCCGTGGCGTTCGACACCCCGATCGTCGGCTGGCGCGGTACCCGCGTGAACACGCTGCGGCTGTGGTCGGCGCAGCCGATCGACCCGATCCTGCTCGACAAGTTCAACTCCGGCGACCATATCGGCGCGCTGCAGGAGAGTGCGCGGGCCGAGACCATAACCCGCGTCCTTTATCCCGCCGACTCGACGCCGGCCGGACAGGAACTGCGTCTGCGGCAGGAGTTCTTCTTCTCCTCGGCCTCGCTGCAGGACATCGTGCGCCGGCACATGCAGGCCTATGGCGATCTCGGCTCGCTGAGCGACAAGGTCGCCATCCAGCTCAACGACACGCACCCCGCCATCTCCATCGCCGAACTGATGCGCATCCTCATCGACGTGCACGGCATGAAATGGGCGGCGGCGTGGAAGCTCACCAAGGCAACCTTCGGCTACACCAACCACACGCTGTTGCCGGAAGCCCTGGAAACCTGGCCGGTGGCGCTGCTCGAGCGCCTGCTGCCGCGGCAGATGCAGATCATCTACGCGATCAATGCCGAGGTGCTCACCGAAGCGCGCGCGATGGGCGGGTTCAACGACCAGCAGATCGCCAACATGTCGCTGATCGACGAGCATGGCAGCCGCCGCGTGCGGATGGGTCAACTGGCCTTTGTCGGCTCGCACTCGATCAACGGCGTCTCGGCACTGCATTCGGACCTCGTCAAGAAGACGCTGTTTGCCGACCTGCACCGGCTCTACCCGGACCGGATCAACAACAAGACCAATGGCGTGACCCCGCGGCGCTGGCTGATGCAGTGCAATCCGGGGCTGACGCGGCTGATCGGCGAGCGGATCGGACCGGCCTTCCTCGATGATTTCGACAAGCTGGCCGAACTCGACAGGCATGCCGACGACCCGGCGTTCCAGGAGCAGTTCAAGGCGGTCAAGGCCGTCAAGAAGGAGCGGCTGGCGCAGGTCATCCGCGACCGGCTCGGCGTCGTGGTGTCGCCCGAGGCGCTGTTCGACGTGCAGATCAAGCGCATCCACGAGTACAAGCGGCAGCTGATGAACGTCATCGAGGCCGTGGCGCAGTACCAGACCATGCGCATGCATCCGGAAACGGACTGGGTGCCGCGGGTGAAGGTGTTCGCCGGCAAGGCGGCGCCGGGCTACTGGAACGCGAAGCTGATCATCAAGTTGATCAACGATGTCGCCCGCGTGGTCAACAACGACCCGGCGGTCCGCGGCCTGCTCAAGGTGGTCTTCCTGCCCAACTACAATGTCAGTCTCGCCGAAACCATCATCCCTGCCGCCGACCTCAGCGAGCAGATATCGACGGCCGGCATGGAAGCGTCCGGCACCGGCAACATGAAGTTCATGGCCAATGGCGCGCTGACCATCGGCACGCTGGACGGCGCCAATGTCGAGATGCTGGAGCAGGTCGGGGCCGAGAACATGGTCATCTTCGGCCTGACCGCCGACCAGGTGGCCGAAAAGCGCGCGCGCAGCGAAGTGCCGCGCACGATGATCGATTCCAACCCTGCGCTGCGCGAGGCCCTCGAGGCGATTTCGAGCGGCGTGTTCTCACCGGACGATCCTCACCGCTATCGCGATCTGATCGGCGGCCTCTACGATCATGACTGGTTCATGGTGGCCCGCGACTTCCCGGCCTATCTGGAAGCGCAGCGGCAGGTGGACGAGATCTGGCGGCAGCCGCGCAAATGGTACGGCATGGCCATCCGCAACACGGCGCATGTCGGCTTCTTCTCGTCGGACCGGACGATCCGGCAGTACGCCAAGGACATCTGGAACGTGCCGGTCGGGGAGTAGAGACGTGACGAAGCCCAGCTGGCAGGCCGAAGAGAGCGACGTTCGCGCGATCGTTGCGGGGCGGCATTCGGACCCGTTCCGGGTGCTCGGGCTGCATGAGGTGAACGGGCAATGGGTGGCGCGCTGCTTCATCCCGCATGCCGAATCCGTCTCGGCCCGGACGCTGGACAACCGCCTGCTCGGGGAACTCGTGCAGCGCCACGACGCCGGTTTCTTCGAGGGCGTGGTGCAGGTCGGCGGGCGGCAGCCCGTGCGCTATCACGCGCGCAACGCCGGGGGCGAATGGGACGTGCTCGACCCCTACAGCTTCGGGCCCGTGCTCGGGCCGATGGACGACTACTATATCGGGGAAGGCTCGCACCTCAGGCTGTTCGACCGGCTGGGGGCGCATGCCATGCGTTTCGAGGGCGTCGAAGGCACGCATTTCGCGGTGTGGGCCCCGAGCGCGAAGCGGGTCAGCGTCGTCGGATCGTTCAATGGCTGGGATGGCCGGCGGCACCCGATGCGGGTGCGGGTGAACACCGGCATCTGGGAAGTGTTCATCCCCGGCATAGGGCCGGGTGAAGTCTACAAATACGAGATCGTCGGCCCCAATGGCGAGTTGCGGCCGCTGAAGGCCGATCCCTTCGCCCGGCAATCGGAATTGAGGCCGCGCACCGCCTCGGTGGTCGCCGATCCGGCGCCGTTCCACTGGACCGACGACGCCTATATGGCCGAGCGGAGTAGCCGCGACTGGCGGCGCGAGCCGGTTTCGATCTACGAAGTGCATCTGGGCTCGTGGCGGCGGCGGGCCGATGGCGGCTTCATGAGCTACGAGCAGCTCGCGGAGCAGCTCATCCCCTATGCCGCCGACCTGGGCTACACGCATCTCGAACTGCTGCCGATCACCGAGCACCCGTTCGATCCGAGCTGGGGCTACCAGCCGACCGGCCTCTATGCGCCGACGGCGCGCTTCGGGACGCCAGCCGACTTCGCCCGTTTCGTCGATGCGGCGCATGCGGCGGGGATGGGCGTGATCCTCGACTGGGTTCCGGCGCATTTCCCGACCGACGAGCACGGGCTCGCCCGCTTCGACGGCACGGCGCTCTACGAGCATCTCGATCCGCGCAAGGGCTACCACCCCGACTGGAACACGGCGATCTACAATTTCGGCCGGCGCGAGGTGGTGAGCTATCTCGTCAACAATGCGCTCTACTGGCTGGAGCAGTTCCACCTCGACGGCCTGCGGGTGGATGCGGTCGCCTCGATGCTCTATCTCGATTATTCCCGCCGCTCCGGTGAGTGGATTCCGAACCAGTTCGGCGGCAACCATAATCTCGAGGCGGTGGAGTTCATCCGGCGGGTGAACAAGGAAGCCTATGCCCACCATCCCGGCGTGCTGATGATCGCCGAGGAGTCGACGTCCTGGAGCGGGGTCAGCGCGCCGGTGGACACGGGCGGCCTCGGCTTCGGCTTCAAATGGAACATGGGGTTCATGAACGACACGCTGCGCTACATGTCGCGCAACCCCATCCACCGCCGCTACCACCATGGCGACATGACCTTCGCCGCGCTTTACGCCTATTCCGAAAACTTCATCCTGCCCCTCAGCCATGATGAGGTGGTGCATGGCAAGGGTTCGCTGCTCGCCAAGATGGGGGGCGACGACTGGCAGCAGTTTGCCGGGCTCAGGGCCTATTACGGCTTCATGTGGGGCTGGCCGGGCAAGAAGCTCTTGTTCATGGGCCAGGAGTTCGCCCAGCGCGAGGAGTGGAACGAGGCGCGGGGGCTCGACTGGTACCTGCTCGATGCGCCCGCCCATGACGGTGTGCGCCGGCTGATCGCCGACCTCAACGCCGCTTATCGCGAATTGCCGGCGCTGCATGCGCGCGACAACGAGCCCGAAGGCTTCGAATGGCTGATCGGCAACGACCAGACCAATTCGGTCTTCGCCTTCGCGCGGAAGGCGCCCGGGGCCGATCCCGTGGTCGTGATCTCCAACATGACGCCGATGCCGCGCGAAAACTACCGCGTGCCGATGCCGCTGGCCGGCACCTGGGTCGAGCGGCTCAATACCGATGCCGGATGGTATGGCGGCACGAATACAGGCAACCAAGGCAAGGTGGTTGCGCGTTCTAGTGAAGTGGAAGGGCTGGGGCCATATGCGGACATCTATCTGCCGCCGATGTCGACCCTGTTCCTGAAGTACGAATCCGCCTGAGCGGATGATAGCCGAGTGAGGAATTACGCGTGATCGGAACGAGCCAATCGGGCCAAATGGCGGATCACGCGCTGGGAGGAGGAACCCATGGCTGACTACCGGACACCATCGCCACTGGCGCGCGAGGCAATGGCCTATGTGCTCGCGGGCGGGCGCGGCACGCGTCTGTTCGAACTGACGGACCGCCGCGCCAAGCCGGCCGTCTATTTCGGCGGCAAGTCGCGCATCATCGACTTCGCGCTGTCGAACGCGCTGAACTCGGGTATCCGCCGCATCTCGGTGGCGACGCAGTATCAGGCGCACTCGCTGATCCGCCATCTGCAGCGCGGCTGGAACTTCCTCCGCACCGAGCGCAACGAGAGCTTCGACGTGCTGCCGGCCAGCCAGCGGGTGAGCGAGACGCAATGGTATGAAGGCACCGCCGATGCCGTGTACCAGAACATGGACATCATAGAGGATTACGGCCCGCGCTACATCGTGCTGCTGGCGGGCGACCACATCTACAAGATGGACTACGAAATCATGCTCCGGCAGCATGTGGACACCGGCGCCGATGTGACCATCGGCTGCCTCGAGGTGCCGCGCATGGAAGCCACGGGCTTCGGCGTGATGCATGTGGACGGGCGCGACCGCGTGGTGGATTTCGTCGAAAAGCCGAAGGACCCGCCGGGCATCCCCGACAAGCCGGACTATGCGCTGGCCTCGATGGGCATCTATGTGTTCGAGACGCGGTTCCTGATGGAGCAGTTGCGCCGGGATGCCGCGACGGAAGGCTCGAGCCGCGATTTCGGCAAGGACATCATCCCGCATATCGTCAAGAACGGCTCGGCCTGGGCGCATCGCTTCCCGCGCTCCTGCGTCCGCTCGCCGAACGAGGAAGTCGCCTATTGGCGTGACGTGGGCACGGTGGACGCCTACTGGAAGGCCAATATCGACCTCACCGACGTGACGCCGCAGCTCGACCTCTACGATCGCGACTGGCCGATCTGGACCTTCGCGGAGATCACGCCGCCGGCCAAGTTCGTGCACGATTTCGACGGACGGCGCGGCTCGGCGGTGAACTCGCTGGTGTCCGGCGACTGCATTATCTCGGGTGGCGTGCTGACCAAGACGCTGCTCTCGACCGGCAGCCGGGTGCATTCCTATTCCGAGCTGCATGAGGCGGTGGTGCTGCCCTATTGCTCGATCGGGCGTGGGGCACGGCTGCGCAAGGTGGTGGTCGACCGCGGTGTGACCATCCCCGAGGGGCTGGTGGTGGGCGAGGACCCCGCCTTCGACGCGCAGTGGTTCCGCCGGACGGCGGACGGGGTGACGCTGATCACGCAGCCGATGGTGGACAAGTACGTCGCGAGCCGCTGATTGCTCCTGATGTGGCGAATGAACCGATCGCTGCAACCGGTTGAGATCGTGCAACAGGCGCCTGGGGGGCGGCCATGATCGAAGTCCTGTCGGTGGCGTCGGAGGCCTTTCCGCTGGTCAAGACCGGGGGGCTCGCCGATGTGGTCGGCGCGCTCCCGGCGGCGCTCGCCCCGATGGGGCTATCGATGCGGGTGCTGCTGCCCGGCTATCCCAAGGTGATGGCCGGGTTCGAGCCGGGCGGGCAGGAAATCTGGTACTTCGAGAGCTTATTCGGCGGCCCGGCGCGGCTGGTGGCCGGCCGGGCCGGGGGGCTCGACGTCATCGCGCTCGAGGCAGCGCATCTCTACGATCGGCCGGGCAGCCCATATCTGGCGCCGGACGGGCGAGACTGGGTGGACAACTGGCGGCGGTTCGCGGCACTGAGCTATGCGGCGCACGAGATCGGACGCGGGCTGGTGGCGGAATATCGCCCGCAAATCCTACATTGCCACGACTGGCAGACCGGGCTGGTGCCGGCCTATGTGCGCTATAACGGGCTACCGGCCGTCAAGACGATCATGACGGTGCACAACATCGCCTTCCAGGGCGTGTTCGGCTGGGACATCTTCAACGCGCTGCGGCTCGATTACCGCGCCGCGTCCGAGGGGGCGATCGAGTATTTCGGCAATATCGGCTACCTCAAGGCCGGGCTGCAATGCGCCGATGCGATCACGACAGTGAGCCCGACCTACGCGCACGAGATTCGCACGCCGGCCTATGGCATGGGGCTGGAAGGCCTGCTGCAGGCGCGGGCGGAGGTGGTGCACGGCATTCTCAACGGCATCGACGATGCCGAGTGGGACCCGATGCGGGATCCGGCGCTGCCGCAGAGCTACGGGACGAGCAGCATCGTCAACCGCGCGACGAACAAGGCGGCGCTGGCCGAGCGCTTCGGGCTCGAAGCGGGTGCCGGGCCGATTTTTGCGGTGGTCAGTCGGCTCACCTGGCAGAAGGGCCTCGACATGCTGGTGCCGCTCTGCGACGAACTGGTCGCACGCGGCGGGCGGCTGGTGGTGCTCGGCTCCGGCGACCCGGCGATCGAGACCGGTTTTCTGGCCGCGGCGGGCCGGCATCCGGGGCGGATCGGGGTAGAGATCGGCTACAATGAGCAGCTGAGCCACCTGATCCAGGCCGGCGCGGACAGCATCATCATTCCCTCGCGTTTCGAACCCTGCGGCCTGACGCAGCTCTACGGGCTCCGCTATGGCTGCGTGCCGCTGGTGAGCCGGGTGGGTGGGCTCGCCGACACGGTGATCGATGCGAACGCGGCGGCCATCGATGCGGGCGTCGCCACGGGGATCGTGTTCGCCCCGGCGACCGAGGAAGCCTTGGGCGAGGCGCTGCGGCGGGCCTTTTCGCTCTACGAGCGGCCCAAGCTGTGGCACAAGATGCAGCGGCGCGGCATGAAGTCCGACGTGTCCTGGGACGCCAGCGCCGAGAAATATGCCGATTTGTATGCGTCACTTCTGGGGCTGAAGCGCGATGACCTTGCAGACGATTGAAACCCGGCCTTTCGCCGACCAGAAGCCCGGCACATCGGGGCTGCGCAAGCGCACTCCGGTGTTCATGCAGCCGCACTATGTCGAGAATTTCGTGCAGTCGATCTTCGACTGCCTCGAAGGCTTTCATGGCAAGACGCTGGTGATCGGCGGGGATGGCCGCTATTTCAACGACGTGGCGATCCAGCGCATCATCCGGCTGGCGGCGGCGAACGGATTCGGCGGCGTGATGGTGGGCCAGAACGGCGTGCTGTCGACGCCTGCGGCGAGCCACGTGATCCGGCATCACCGCGCGTTCGGCGGGCTGGTCTTGTCCGCGTCGCACAATCCCGGCGGGCCGGAGGCCGATTTCGGCATCAAGTACAACGTGTCGAATGGCGGCCCGGCGCCGGAGAAGCTGACGGATGCCGTTTACGCCCGCACCCAGACCATCGACCGGTTCCTGACGCTCGACGAGCCGGATGTCGATCTGAGCCGGATCGGGACGCAGCATTGTGGGCCGATGCGGGTGGAGATCATCGATCCCGTCGCGGACTACGCGGCGCTCATGGCGCAGCTGTTCGACTTCGAGCGTATCCGGCAGCTGTTCGCGAGCGGCTTCCGTATGCGCTTCGATGCCATGCATGCGGTGACGGGCCCTTATGCGCACCGGATTCTCGAGGAGCTGCTCGGCGCGCCCGCGGGCACCGTCATCAACGGGACGCCCTCGCCGGATTTCGGCGGCGGTCATCCCGATCCGAACCTCGTTTATGCCAAGGATCTGTTCGACCTGCTGATGGGACCGGATGCCCCCGATTTCGGCGCGGCATCGGATGGCGACGGCGATCGCAACCTGATCATCGGGCGCGGTCGGTTCGTGACCCCGTCAGACTCGCTGGCGATCCTCGCCGCGAACGCGCCGCATGCGCCAGGCTATGCGGCCGGCATTGCCGGCATTGCGCGGTCGATGCCGACCAGCGCCGCCGCGGATCGGGTGGCGGAAAAACTCGGCATCGAGATGCACGAGACGCCGACGGGCTGGAAGTTCTTCGGCAATCTGCTGGATGCCGGACGGGTAACCATCTGCGGCGAGGAGAGCGCCGGGACGGGCTCGAACCATGTGCGCGAGAAGGATGGCCTGTGGGCCGTGCTCTTGTGGCTCAACATCCTCGCGGCACGCGGGCAGGGGGTCGACACCATCGTCACAGACCACTGGGCGACCTACGGCCGCAACTACTACACACGGCATGACTATGAAGAGGTCGACAGCGCGGCGGCCAATGCACTGATGGATGCGCTGCGCGCCCGGCTGCCGGAGCTGCCCGGGCAGCGGCTCGAAGGGCGCGAGGTGCAGTTCGCGGACGACTTCACCTATCACGACCCGGTGGATGGCTCGACCAGCGCCAGGCAGGGTGTGCGCATCGGATTTACCGATGGCAGCCGCATCGTGTTCAGGCTGAGCGGAACCGGGACGGTGGGGGCCACGTTGCGGCTCTACCTTGAAAGGTATGAGCCCCCCCATGGACAGCACGATCTCGACACCCAAGTCGCTCTCGCCCCACTCATCCACATCGCAGACGGCCTCGCAGGCATCCGGGAGCGCACCGGTCGCGATCAGCCCAGCGTCGTCACCTGACGCCATGACGGAGAACAATATCAGGCTGGTCCCCCATGGGGGCAGCAACGAACGGCTGGGCGCAACGATCACGCCGGAGGGCGTGAACTTCGCCGTCTATTCGGAGGCGGCGTCCCAGATCTGGGTCTCCATCTATGACGAACTGGATCGCGAGATCGGCCGGTTCGAGCTCGATGGCCGCGACGACCACATCCATCACGGCCTCGTCGCCGGGCTCGGCGCCGGAACACGCTACGGCTTCCGCGCCGACGGGCGCTACGATCCTGACCAGGGCTATTTCTTCGATCCGCAGAAGCTGCTGGTCGACCCCTATGCGCGCCGGCTCGACCGGGTATTCGTGCGTTCGCCGCGGCTGCGGCTGCCGCGCGAGGACGCTGTCGATACGGCGCCGCTGATCCCCAAGGCGATTGTGGTCGGGGCCGAGAACCGGCCGGCGACGCCGCGGCGCAAGGCGCCCGGCATGTTCTACGAGCTGAATGTGCGCGGCTTCACCATGCGCCATCCCTCGGTGCAGGGGCCGTTGCGCGGCACCATAGCCGGGTTGACCACCAAGCGGGTGATCGACCACTTCAAGTATCTCGGCGTCGACACGGTGCAATTGATGCCGACGGCGGCCTGGATCGACGAAGGCCACCTGCCGGCGCTCGGGCTCACCAATGCCTGGGGCTACAACCCGGTCACCTATTTCGCCATCGACCCGCGGCTTGCGCCGCGCGGGCCGCAGGAACTGCGGCATATGACCGATCTCTATCGCAAGAACGGCATCTCGGTGATCCTCGACGTGGTCTACAACCACACCGGCGAGGGCGATGCGCTCGGGCCGATGCTGTCGATGATGGGCCTCGATGCCCACACCTATTACCGCTACGTGGAAGCAGACGGCAAACAGCACCTCGTCAACGACACGGGCACCGGCAACACGCTGCGCTGCGACCACCCGGCGGTACAGCGGCTGGTGATCGAGAGCCTGCGCTACTGGATCGAGGAGTGCGGGGTTTCGGGTTTCCGCTTCGATCTGGCGCCGGTGCTGGGGCGCGAGCCCGGCTTCAATCCGGACGCGCAGATGCTGCAGATGATCAAGGCGGACCCGGTGCTGAGCAAGGCGATCCTCGTCGCCGAGCCCTGGGACCCAGGTCCGGGCGGTTACCAGCTCGGCCGCTTCGGCAAGGAGTTCCGCGAGCACAACGACACCTATCGCGACGAAGTGCGGGCCTTCTGGAAGGGCGACCAGGGCAAGATTGGCGCGCTCGCGGGCAAGGTGGCCGGCTCGGCGGAAATCTTCGATTTCGCCGGCCGGAAGCCGAGCCACGGCGTCAACATGCTGGCCGTGCACGACGGTTTCACCCTGCGCGACCTCGTCAGCTATCTCGACAAGCACAACGAGGCCAATGGCGAGAACAATCGCGACGGGCACAACAACAATCATTCGTGGAATTGCGGCGTCGAAGGCGAGACGGACGATCCGGTCGTCATCGCCTGCCGCAGGCGAGACGTCCGCGCCTTGCTGGCCACGCTGTTCCTCAGCCGCGGCCTGCCGCTGATGCAGCAGGGCGACGAGTTCGGGCGGACGCAGCAGGGCAACAACAATGCCTACGCCCAGGACAACGAGATCGGCTGGGTGGACTGGGAGAATGCCGATGGTGCGCTGGTGGATTTCGTCTCGGCGCTGAATGATTTCCGGCGCACGCACCCGGCGATCACCGACGACCACTTCCTCACCGGTCAGACAAAGAACGGCATCCGGGACGTGACCTGGCTGCACCCCGACGGCCGCGAGATGAACGAGGGCGACTGGAGCGATGCCGGCGCCTCGGTGCTCGGCATGCGGCTGCAGGCTCAGGGCGACGACCTGATCATCTGGTTCAACCGCCGTATGGAGCCCGTGCTGGCGCGGCTGCCGGAAGGCCAGTGGCGGGTCGGTCTCGTCTCGGACGACGAAGCGACGCTGCAGATCGCCGATCAGGCGGCCACGCTCCCGCCACGTTCGGTGGTGGCGCTGGTGCATGGCCAGATCCCGTCCGAGCAGCCCGTCGAGACGCCACCGGCTCAGCCGCAGGAAGTGCCGGCGCGCTCGCCCGATCCCGCACCGGATCACGGCCCTGACAGCGTGCCGGGCAATGCGCCGGAAGAAGTGCCGGCGGAGCATCCCGACGAGCAGCGGCCCAGCGAAGGCTGAAGCCCTACCGGTCCACTCGCTAGACCAAGAAGAAGCAACGCCCTCCACGTCAGTGGAGGGCGTCGCCGTGTTCAGGCAGATGTCCGCTTACTGCTCGGCGGGATCGTAGGTCTGCGGCGGCTGCGACGTATCGGTGAGTTGGGCGAGATCGACGCCGACAGTTTCGAGCGCCTCTTCCGCGAGCCGACGATCGGCCTCGGACAGTTCCTCTGTCCGCGACAGGATCCAGCCCGTGTCGTCATCGGGGGAGTGGACCGCGGCCCAGGGATACTGGCCATTCTCGGCTTCGCCGACGGCCGCCACCACGTAGTTGATGCCGGGTTCGCCGGAGTCCTCGCCGAACTCCACCGAGAAGGTGTTGAAGTTGCCATCGACCACATCGGCCTCGCCGACGACGCCCTGCGGCTCGCCTGACGCGCGGTCGCAGCGGTTCTCGACGCCGATGGTCGTCTCGTCGATGACGGTGTAGCGGGCGGTTACGCCGCCTTCGCAGTCGGCCTCATAGGGGGTGGGCGTGCGGGCAATCTCGTACCAGAGGCCGGCATAGGCCTGCGGGTCGACCTCGAGCGCCGTCGTCTCGCCGGCCTCCTGTGCGATGGCCGGGGCGGTCATGAGGAGCGCCGCCCCCAGGGTCAGTGCGATGCGCATCGGTTGTCCTTTCGTTGCGAATGAAGTGGACCAACCTGAGACGCGCGCGCCCGTTCCGGCCCTGTGGGCTGGTTCGGAGGTGCCAGTTGTCGCAGTGGCGCGATCGGGCGTGGACGACGCGGCCTGGTTCTGCCCCGTCGCCCACGCCTGCTCTTCAGCGGTTGTCGACCTCGCTGCGCACCAGTTCGAGGCCGCGGCGGGTGATGCGGTAGGGGCCGCCACCCGTCGATGCGATGGCCTTGCGGTTGCGCAGCCGGTGGAAGAGCTGCAGCCGGATGGCCGGCATCAGCCAGCCGTCGCGGCTATAGCATTCGATGGCGACGGGCTTGCCGTTGTCGGCCTTGAGGGCGACGAGGCGGCCGCCCTGGGCGAGTGCGTGCAGCACCCGCTGTTCCTCGCGGGAGATGTCCATTGTTCTGCTCGGAGATGCGTTGAAGCGAGCGCCCGCCAGCCTCACGCATGGCGGTCGCCTGATCCCGACCCCGATCCGTACCGCGGCGCAGCAGCGCCGAGGACGACCGGGGTGTTACGCAATCTCCGACAGAGTAGACATGCGCATCCTCCACAGGCGCGTTTCGGCGCCGAAATGCTGCACTGCCCTCATAGCGCCATTGTGCGGCAACGGCCAGCGGCCGGTTGCAATCGCGCGCCACCCGGTGCAAACCAGCAACAATTCCAGCCCGAGCAGAGAGCCGCCATCCCGTGAAGAAATTGCCGCAAGAGTGTGAAAACAAGGAAGATGTCCGCGCCGAGATCGATCGGATCGACCAGGGACTGCTGGCGCTGCTCGCGGAGCGGCACGCCTATGTGACGCGCATGGCCGAAATCAAGACCGATCCGCACGAGGCCTATGACCCGACGCGCATCGAGGCGATCATCGCCAAGCAGCGCAAGCGGGCCGAGGAACTGGACCTCGACGAGGACCAGGCGGAACTGATCTGGCGCACCTTGATCGACTGGAATGTCAATTACGAAAAGGGCATTATCGCAGCGCGCAAGCGGCAGGGCTGAGGGCTCCCGGACCCCGCCGGCGCCGGAGAACCGTGATGATCGCGGATGAAGCAAAGCTGAGAAAGGCCGTGGCGAGCGAGGCCGAGCGGCTCGCGGATCTGGCCTTTCGGGCCTGGGAACAGGACCTGCGCCCGTTCCTGCCGAGCGCAATGGCCAATGGCCCGGCGGAACGGCGGCGGCTGGGGCTCGCGGTGCACGATCTGCTCGACCGCCTGATCGTCGCCGACATCGCCGGGGAACCGGCCGGCTGGTGCGCGCGGGCGCGGGGCAAACCCTACATCCCGTTCCTGTTCGTTACGCCCGAACTGCAGAACCAGGGGCTCGGCTCGCTGCTGCTGCGGCGCATGGAGTCGCTGATGGAGCTGGAGGGCGCCGAGCGGGTGCAACTCGACACGCTCTCGGACAATGTCCGGGCGGTCCGGTTCTACCAGCGGCAGGGCTACCGCATCCTGGCGCTGAAGCGCGAAGGCCCGCCGGGCCGCGATCCGCAAACGAGCGTGCGGCTGGAAAAGCAGCTGTCGCCATACCAGGGGCCACTGGAGACAAGCGAGGACTGATGGGGCAGCTGGGACGCTTGGAGGACTAGATGAACGACATTGTCTTCTGGCTGTGGGCTCCGATGATTTTGGTCGCGACCGCGCTTTTCGGCGTGATTCTGATGTGGCGTGATACCAAGAGGCAGCACGACCATCGCCACCACCCGGCCGAGTGACGTCGCGATTTGGCGTCAAGTCGCGCGCGGGGCAGGGCCGTTCGCGGGCTAGCGCGCGCAGGCAGGCCAGCGGCAACGCTTCACACCCGTTTTGGCGCGGGGAGACGTTTTCCCCGTCGCTCGGCTATGCCATAGACAAAGTCGGAATGAACAAGAGCCTCACGCCATGACCCTCATCGACACCCGCACGCCGAACCCCAAGCACTTCATCAAGGGCGCAACCGGAGACTGGGAAATCGTCATCGGCATGGAGGTGCATGCCCAGGTGACGTCGGAGAGCAAGCTGTTCTCCGGCTCCTCGACGGCGTTCGGTGCGCCGCCCAATTCGAATGTCTCCTTCGTCGATGCCGCCATGCCGGGCATGCTGCCGGTCATCAACGACGAGTGCGTCCGGCAGGCGGTGCGGACCGGACTCGGGCTGAAGGCGAAGATCAACAAGCGCTCGATCTTCGATCGCAAGAACTACTTCTATCCCGACCTGCCGCAGGGCTACCAGATCAGCCAGTTCAAGGACCCGATCGTGGGCGAGGGCTCGGTGTTCCTCGATGTCGACGGCGAGCGGATCGAGATCGGCATCGAGCGGCTGCATCTCGAGCAGGATGCGGGCAAATCGATCCACGATCAGCACCCGAACATGAGCTTCGTCGATCTCAACCGCTCGGGCGTGGCGCTGATGGAGATCGTGTCGAAGCCCGACCTTCGTTCGTCGGAAGAGGCCAAGACCTATCTGAGCAAGCTCAGGACGATCCTGCGCTATCTCGGCACCTGCGACGGCAATATGGAGCAGGGCTCGATGCGGGCCGACATCAATGTGTCGGTGCGCCGGCCGGGCGGCGCATTCGGCACGCGCTGCGAGATCAAGAACGTCAACTCCATCCGCTTCGCCGGGCAGGCGATCGAATACGAGGCGCGGCGGCAGATCGATATTCTCGAAGATGGCGGCGCGATCGACCAGGAGACGCGGCTCTACGACCCCAAGACCGGCGAGACGCGGTCGATGCGCTCCAAGGAGGAGGCGCATGACTATCGCTACTTCCCGGACCCCGACCTGCTGCCGCTGGAATTCGACCAGGCCTTCATCGATGCCCTGGCCGAAAAGCTCCCGGAGCTGCCGGACGAAAAGCAGGATCGCTTCATCCGCGACTATGGCGTGACGCCGTATGACGCGATGGTGCTGACGCTGGAGCGGGAGACCGCGGATTATTACGAGGCCGCGGTACAGTTCGGCGGCGGCAAGCGCGACGGCAAGGCGGTCGCCAACATCCTCAACGGCGACATTGCCGCCTATGCGAACGCGCAGGGGCTGAGCGCGTGGGAGACCCATATCAAGCCGGGCCAGATCGCCGGGATCGTCGATCTCGTGGCCGCAGGCACGATCTCGTCCAAGGGCGCCAAGGACCTGCTGCAGGTGATCATCGCCGAGGAGCCCGAGGGTGAGCCCGCCGAGATCGTCGAGCGGCGCGGCATGAAGCAGGTGACCGATCTGGGCGCCATCGAGAAGGTCGTCGACGAGATCATTGCGGCCAATCCCGACCAGGTGGCGAAGGTGCAGGCCAAGCCGACCATGATCGGCTGGTTCGTCGGCCAGGCGATGAAGGCCTCGGGCGGCAAGGCCAATCCGCAGGCGCTCAACGACATCCTGAAGCGCAAGCTCGGGCTGGAATAGGCGCGGGGCGGAACAGGGAACCACGGGCGGGCATTCGCCGTTGAGCGGAACGACATGTTCCGACGATGGAGGGCGCCATGCCCGTGCTCAACCGTGTACTCTACAATGTGCTGTGCAAGGATCTCGAAGCCAGCGTCCGCTTCTACCGGACGCTGTTCGAGCTCGACACGGTGTATGAGAGCGACTGGTTCGTGATCCTCAGCCCGCATGGGCAGCGCGAGATCGAGATCGGGTTGATCGACCAGGTCAGCCAGTTTACCCCGCGCCACGCCTGGGGCATGCATGAAGGCACCTACCTCACCTTCGTGGTGGATGATGTCTATCGGGTGCTGGAAAAGGCCCGCCAGCTCGGCGCCGAAGTGGTCTCGGAGCCGGTGCCGCTCGACTATGGCCAGACGCGCGGTCTGATCCGCGACCTCAACGGCATGGTGCTGGATATCTCGACACCCACCGCCGATCTCGAGGCGCAGGATGACGGTGAAGCGCTGCACCGCGAGACGCAGCTCGATCAGGAGCACCCCAGCGACCGCTACCGGCCGATGAACCCGCTGGATACCCACTAGCCCGCAGCGCTTGCGCTGCGCAGCCGGCAATCTGGGCGGTCGTCGCCTCTTGGCAGACTCCGGACGAGAAGTTCGGCGCTAGCGCCGCTGGGTGCAGCGCAAGCCTCCGTCCCACGTCAGTGATCGGCGCCCGCCCCGCCGTGGCTGTATTGCGGGCTGACCCCGAACAGCTTGCCGCGTTCGGCGATCAGCACGCAGAGCAGCGCCAGCAGGCCCATCGTGGTGTAGCCGGCGAGCACCGGCAAAGTCGTGCCGTTGAACTGCTGTCCGATGAAGGTGCCGAGCAGGGCGCCACCGACGGTCTGCGTGAAGCCGAACACGGAGGCTGCCGTGCCCGCCACGGCGCCGAGCGGTTCCATCGACAGCGAGTTCATGTTCGATGCCGCCCAGCCGAACATGAACTGGATGACGAGGAACCCGGCGAAGAACACCGGGAACGGCACTTCGCCGCCGACCGCGAAGATTAGCAGGATGGCGCTCGCAGCGATGTAGACCAGAACGGCGAAGTGGCTGAGGCGTCGCATGCCGAAATGCTTGACGATCCGCGCGTTGAGGAACGAGGCCACCGCCATGGTGCCGGCCATTACGGCGAACGCCACCGGAAACAGCGCACCCAGCTGGTAGATCTCGACGAATATCTGCTGGCTCGACGAGATGAAGCCGAACATGGCGCCGAACAGGAACATGCCCGCCAGCCCGTAGGCGAGTGCCGGGCGGTTGCCGAAGACGAGCGTGAAGCCCTGCCACACGCCCCGCAGCGTCAGCGGGCGGCGATTCTCCGGGCGCAACGTCTCCGGCAGCCGGAGATAGGCCCAGACCATGATGGCGGTCGCGAGAATGCCCATGAACAGGAAGATCGTCTCCCACGGCCCCGTCAGCAGCAGCACCTGACCGATGCCCGGCGCAATGATCGGGATCGCCATGAACACCATGAAGGTCAGGGACATGATCTCCGCCATCTCGCGGCCGGAGTACTTGTCGCGCACCACCGAGGTGGCGATCACCCGCGTGCCGGCCGCGCCCAGACCCTGCACGAAGCGCAGCGCGAGCAGGGCGCCGAAATTGGGCGCGAAGGTCGCGGCGAAGGCGCAGACGACATAGATCGCGAGCCCGACCAGCAGCGGCGCGCGCCGGCCGAACCGGTCGGTCAGGGGGCCGAAGGCGAGCTGCGCGAAGCCGAAGCCGAGCATGTAGACGCCAACGACGAACTGTCGCTCGTTCTCGTGCGAAATCCCGAGGGCTTCGCCCATATAGGGCAGGGCGGGCAGCATGATATCGATCGCGAGCGCGTTCAGCGCCATCAGCCCGGCGATCAGGGCAATGAATTCCACGCGGGACAATTCCCGCGATGCGGCAGAATTTATGGACATGTGAGTGCTCAGTGAAGGCCGGCCGAGGGCGGGCCCGGAAAGGAAAGGAACTTTGCCCCTCCGGCCCGCCCTTGGCAACCCGCAGCCGGCAAATAGATGCGCTTCTAGGCGGCCCGCAGCTGGAAGCTGGCCGCGCTGCGCTCGCGGATCGGCAAATGCAGGGCCGCCGAAGCCAGCCCCAGCAGGATGCCCAGATACCACACCAGGCTGTACTCGCCGGTCGTATCGTAGACATAGCCGCCCAGCCACACCCCTACGAAGGAGCCGACCTGGTGGCTGAGGAAAGCGATGCCGTAGAGCATCCCCATATAGCGCGCGCCGAAGAACAGGCTCACCAGCCCGGCCGTCAGCGGCACCGTCGACAGCCAGAGCAGGCCCATTGCCGCGGCGAAGACATAGGCGCTCGCCTCCGTCACCGGGAACAGCACGAACAGCCCGATGGCGATGGCCCGGGCGAAGTAGATGCTCGCCAGCAGCAGCTGCTTGGGCAGCCGCCCGCCCAGCCAGCCCGCCAGCAGCGAGCCGACGATGTTGGCAAGGCCGATCACTGCGATCGACCAGCTCCCCGCTTCGGGCGGCAGCCCGCACTGCACCAGATAGGCCGGCAGGTGCACATTGATGAAGGCGAGATGGAAGCCGCAGACGAAGAAGCCGATCACCAGCAGCTTGTAGGAGCCATGCCCCCAGGCGCGACTCAGCGCCTCCATGAAGCGGAGGTCGGCCTGCCCGACGGAGCTCTCCGTGCGGCCGCGCAGCGCATAGGCGAGCGGTATCACCAGCACCAGCAGCAGGGCGGCATAGTAGAGCGTCGACTGCCAGCCGAACGCATCGATGAAGCCCTGGCCGATCGGCGCCAGAGCGAACTGCCCGAACGAGGATGCTGCGGTCGCAACCCCGAAGACGAGGCTGCGCTTTTCCTGCGGCACGTTCCGCCCGAAGGCGGCCATGACGATGGAGAAGGACGATGTCGCGATGCCGACCCCGGTCAGCACGCCGGCCGTCAGGCTCAGCATGGCGCCGTCGGGCGAGGCGACCATCAGCACCAGCCCCAGCGCGTAGATGACGAGGCCTGCCGTCACGACCTTGCCGGTCCCGTAGCGATCCGCCAGGCCGCCGGCAAAGGGCTGCGCAATGCCCCAGGCGAGGTTCTGGATCGCCATCGCCAGCCCCCACGCCTCTCGGGACAGGCCGAGATCGGCCGTCAACGGCAGCGTGAACAGCCCGAAACTGGTGCGGATACCGTTCGTTGCTGCCGCGATGACGCAGCCGGCGACGATCAGGATCAGCAGCGGCGTGACGAGGGAGCGCGGAGCGGCAATGGAGGACATGGCGAAATTCCGGTCAGTCCCCTCCTATACGCCCCGAATCCGAGGGCAGGAAACCGATTTGCGTGATGGGAGCCATCACCGCCGCTGATGCATTGCCGCCAAGTCAGCTGATCATGCCCAGCTGATCGTGCCCCAGCTGATCGTGCCACAGTTGATCGTGTCGCAGTTGATCGGGCCGGCCGCTCGACTATGTACCAGACGAAACGGAGTTCAGTCGTGATCCGCCACATCGTCTTCTTCACCGCCCGCCCAGAGAACCTCGACGCCGTGGAGGAGGGGCTCCGGCTGCTGGGCAGCATTCCGCATGCCGCGCATTTCGAGGTCACCCGCAACGAGAAGGTCGATCTCTACGGCAACGATGTCGATCTGGTGGTCTATGCCGAGTTCGCCGACGCCGATGCCCTCGCGGCCTACAAGGCGCATCCGGTCTATGCGGAAGCGACGCGGCGCGTGCGGCCGCTGCGCGAGCATCGACATGCCGCCGATGTCACCGCGCAGCCGCGCGCCGTGGCGTCGCTCAGGCGGACTGCTTGACCGCGATGCCCTTGTCGGCGAGATGCGACTGCAGTTCGCCCGCCTGGAACATCTCGGTGACGATGTCGGCGCCGCCGATGAACTCGCCCTTCACGTAGAGCTGCGGAATGGTCGGCCAGTTGGCGTAGCTCTTGATGCCCTCGCGCAGTTCCTGGTCCTCGAGCACATTGGCACTCTGGTAGTCGATCCCGAGATAGTTGAGGATCTGCACCACGCGGCCGGAGAAGCCGCACATCGGGAAGTCCGGCGTGCCCTTCATGTAGAGGAACACGTCGTTGCTCTTCACCTGCTCGTCGATCTGCGAATGGATGTCGCTCATGGCCATGCCTTTCCTGCGGCGGCGGAAGCCGCTGTTTGATGTCTAGATAGTCTCGCAATGCGGCGCTGTCGAGATGCCCATCGGCAAACGGCGATGAACGCGCGGCCCCTCATGCGCTGCCCAGTCGCGCCTTGATCCACGGATGCTCGGACGCATCCTCGAGTTCGTTGTAGAGCACGGCCTCCCAGCCATAGTCCTGCGCGCCTTTCACCACCTCCTCGCGATCGTCGAAGAACAGCGGTGGTTCCGCCTGGGGTCCGAGCCGATTGGCGACCCAGTCGAAAAAGGGCCGCGTCGGCTTGACGTGCCCGATCCGGGCGGAATGGAACATGTCGTCGAACACCTCGCCGAACTTCAGCCGCTGCCACAGCCACTGCGCCCGCATGTGTTCCTGATTGGTCGCGACATAGAGCGGCGTGCCGGTCGATTTCAGCCGTCGTACGAGGTCCAGCAGCGGCGCGTTGACATTGCTGTCCTTGGCCAGCCAATAGCCGGCAAACGCCATGCTGGGGCCGCGATAGCCGAGCCGCGGCAGATGCCGGTCGAGCGCATCGAGCAGCGACATGCGGCCGACGACGACCTGCTTGACGAACACATCGTAGATGAACTCGCGCCGGAACCGCTCGGGGTCCACTCCGAGATCGGCCAGCATGGTGTCGTCCCAGCGCACCTGCTTTTCCGGCCGCGCGTGATAGCCATGCACCAGCACGCCATCGACGTCGAACAGCACCGCGCGCGTCATTGCGAAGGACCGATCGCGCCGCGTCCGGTCACTCCGGCGCCTTGGTCTGCAGCGCCAGGGAGTGCAGTACGGTGCCCATGTCCGCCCCGAAGGCGGCATTGACCATCTGGTGCTGCTGCACCCGCGTCTTGCCGCGGAAGCTCTCCGACGTCACGGTCGCCGCATAGTGGTCGCCATCGCCCGCCAGATCGCGGATTTCGACCTTCGCGTCGGGAATCGCGGCGACGATGCGTTTCTCGATTTCATGCGCGGACATCGGCATGGCGTGGCTCCCCGGAACTGTGTGTTGGGTTCTTATGCGGTCGGCGGCGCGTCGATGGCAAGCCGCATCGCTCGCTATCCCGGCCTCCCCCACACGAGGCCAGGACTATCGCATATGACACTGGCGCCAGCTGCGATCGCCTTCTTCACCTTCACTCGCTCCACTGGAGCGAGTGATCGCTGCGCGACCGGCTCGAAGTCCCCTTGAGGGAGAAGGTGCCCGAAGGGCGGATGAGGGGTGGGCCGCGAGCGCAGAACCGCCCTCCGCTCCCCTTCGGTCGGCACAATCCTGACGGATTGTGCGCCCCCTCATCCGGCGCTGCGCGCCACCTTCTCCCTCGAGGGGAGAAGGGAACCGCCGAGAGAACGGTGCACAGTCTCATATGCCATAGCCTCCCCCACACGAGGCGGGGAAGGCGTCGTCAGGTGCTCGGCGTAGCGCGGCGCGGTGGCTAGGCCGCCTGCCGCTTCGGCAGCTTCCAGCCCGGCCGCACGAAGTGGCAGGTGTAGCCGTTTGGAATGCGCTGCAGATAGTCCTGATGCTCGGGCTCCGCCTCCCAGAACGGGCCGACCGGTGCGACTTCGGTCACCACGCGACCCGGCCACAGGCCCGAGGCCTCGACATCCTTGATGGTGTCCTCGGCCACGGCCTTCTGCGCCTCACTCGCGTAGTAGATCGCGGAGCGATAGCTCATGCCGACATCGTTGCCCTGCCGGTTCTTCGTCGTCGGATCGTGGATCTGGAAGAAAAACTCGAGGATGTCGCGATAGCTGATCCGGTCGGGATCGAAAATGATCTCCACCGCCTCGGCATGCGTGCCATGGTTGTGGTAGGTGGCGTTGGCAACGTCGCCGCCGGAATAGCCGACCCGGGTCGCGATCACGCCGTCCTTGTGGCGCAGCAGTTCCTGCATGCCCCAGAAACACCCGCCGGCCAGCACCGCACGTTCGGTTTGCGTCGTCATCTTGTGCTCCTTGTTTGGGGACAGCCCAATATACGCATGCCGGGCCACAATTGTTACGCCCTGTCACGAAATCGGCATTGCGCCGGTCGGCCGGAACCGGCGCAGCACGAACTCTTCCAGCGAGTTGATCGCGCTCACCCGCGCGCTGTGCTTGAGCATGGAGACGTGGATGTCGCCGGGGCTCGGCAGCAACCCCGGGGGCAGGGCCGACAGATGCGCCGGGATCATCGGGCGCGGCAGCACGGTGAGGCCCAGTCCCGCGCTGACGGCGGCGATGGTGCCGGCATGGCTCGGACTGACCAGCGCCTGCCGCCAGCTCAGCCCCGCCGTCTCCAGCGTCGCCAGCGCCGCGGCGCGGTAGACGCAGGGCTGCGGCGCGAGCACGAGCGGCACCGGCACGCCACCCTGCGCCAGCGCCCGCTCGCCGACCCAGCTCAGCGGCTCGTCCAGCACGTCGACGCCGTTCGGAAAATCTCCCGGTCGGTTCATCTTCACCAGCACCAGGTCGAAACCCCCGGTGCGGAACCGGTTGTAGAGGTTCACCGTCAGGTCGCACTCGATGCTGAGCAGCACCCGCGGATGGAGCCGCGAGAACTCGGCAAGCACCCCCGACAGATACACGCTGGCGAAATCCTCCGGCAGCCCGAAGCGCACCTCGCCCTCGAGGTCCGGCTCCCGGAACCGGTCGAGCGCCTCGCGCTGCAAGTCGTGGATGCGCCGGGCGTAGGTGAGGAAGATCTGCCCCTCGGCTGTGAGCGCGAGGATCTTGCCGCGCTGCAGCAGGCGCTTGCCCAGCAATTCCTCCAGCTTGGCGATCTGCTGGCTCACGGCCGACTGGCTGCGGCCGACCCGTTCGCCGGTCCGGGTGAAGCTGCCGCTTTCCGCCACTTCGATGAAGCAGCGCAGGGTGAGGGCATCCATGCTCATTCGAAACTCTAATCTTGGCTATCAGATGTTCGCGTTTTGCTTATGGAGCGCTCCGGCATAGGTGCTGGCAACCCCCCACGAGGTCGCCATGGATTTTCTCTCTGTCGTCGCGCAGAACCTGCTGTCGCCTGCCATCCTGTTCTTCGCCCTCGGCATTGTCGCAGGCTGCATCAAGTCGGACCTGTCGGTGCCCGAAAGCATCAGTCGATATCTCTCGATCTATCTGATGATGGCCATCGGCTTCAAAGGCGGCGCCGCCATTGCAGAGACCGGCATCATCACCGGCGCCATCGTGCTGGTGCTCGCCGCGGGAGTCGCGATGAGCTTCCTGCAGCCCTTTGCGGCCTTCGGGCTGCTCAAGGTGACGACGCGACTCGATGCTCCCACGCAGGCCGCCATCGCCGGCCATTACGGCTCGGTCAGCATCGTCACCTTCGTGACCGCCATCGGTTTCCTGGCGCAGGCCGGCGTCGGCTACCAGAGCTACATCGTCGCCGTGCTGGCGCTGATGGAGGCGCCCGCCATCCTGTCGGCGCTCTACATTGCGCATCGCGCCGCGCCGGCCACCCGTGAACATGCCCAGCAACCGACCGGCCGGCTGGTACGCGAAATCCTGACCAATGGCGCCATCGTGCTGCTGTTCGGCAGCTTCATCATCGGCATGCTGTCGGGCCCCGCGGGTCTCGAGAAGATGGAAGGCTTCCTCGTCACCCCGTTCCAGGGCATCCTCGCGCTGTTCCTGCTCGATATGGGGCTGGTCGTCGCCCGGCAGCTCAATCAGATGCGCGCGTTCAGCCTGCCGCTCTTCGCCTTCGGCATCTACGCGCCGATGCTGGGCGCGGCAGCCGGCCTCGCGATCTCGTGGCTGATCGGTCTCGATCCCGGCACGGGCATGCTGTTCATGGTGCTGTGCGGCAGCGCGTCATACATCGCGGTGCCCGCCGCCATGCGGCTGGCGCTGCCCGAGGCGAAGGCGGCCATCTACCTGCCGCTGTCGCTCGCCATCACCTTCCCGTTCAACATCAGCCTCGGCATCCCGCTCTATCTGTGGGCCGCGCAGGCCGTGCTGGGCTGATCCGGGAGGGGAGCGGACGTGGCGGCTCAGCCGCGTCCGCCGGCCATGAAGTTCGGGAACCAGCCCTCATACGCCGCACGGAGCTCTGCCACCGGCACCGGACGCGCCGCGCCCAGCTGCAGCGTCGTCCCGCCCGTGTTGCCGATCCACGGCGCGAAGATGCCGGCGTCCTTGTCCAGTTCCTCATAGAAGCGCTCGAGGCCGTCCCGGGTCATGGTCACGATATAGCGCCCCTGGTCCTCGCCGAAGAATTGCGGGATCGGGTCGCCGCCATCGAGCTGATTCACGCTCGCCCCGATGCCGGACGCGATCGCCATTTCGGCCAGCCCGACAGCGAGCCCGCCATCCGACAGGTCGTGCACGGCCGTCGCGGTGCCGTCGGCGATCAGCTTGCGCACCAGCAGACCGACCCGCTTCTCATGTTCGAGATCGACCGGCGGCGGCGTGCCGTCGCGGCGCCCGAACAGGTCGCGCAGATAGACCGACTGGCCCAGATGCGTGCCCCACCAGTCCGGCGCGCCCACCAGCACGATGGCCTGCCCTTCGTCGGCAAAGCCGATGCTCGCCATCCGGCTCCAGTCGGCGATCAGCCCGACCCCGCCAATGGTCGGCGTCGGCAGGATGCCCCGGCCATTGGTCTCGTTGTAGAGCGAGACATTGCCCGAAACGATCGGGAACTCCAGCACCCGGCAGGCTTCGCCGATGCCCTTGATGGCATGCACCAGCTGCCCCATGATTTCGGGCCGCTCGGGATTGCCGAAATTGAGGTTGTCGGTGGCGGCCAGCGGCTCGGCTCCCGTAGCCGTCAGGTTACGCCAGCACTCCGCCACGGCCTGCTTGCCGCCCTCATAGGCGTCGGCTTCGCAGTAGCGGGGTGTCACATCGGAGGAGAAGGCCAGCGCCTTGCTCGCGTGCCCTTCGACGCGGATCACGCCCGCATCGCCGCCCGGCCGCTGCAGCGAATTGCCCTGGATCAGCGTGTCGTACTGCTCATAGACCCAGCGGCGCGAGGAGAGGTTGGCCGAACCGAGCAGGCCGAGCAGCGCGTCCGCCACGTCCATCTGCGGAATGTCGTCGGCCGCGAGCGGAGCAGGGGGCGTGGGTGCGACCCAGGGCCGGTCATATTCCGGCGCCTCGTCGCCCAGTTCCTTGATCGGCAGGTTCGCGACCTCGTCGCCCTGCCAGAGCACCCGGAAGCGCAGATCGTCGGTCGTGCGGCCGACGGTGGCAAAGTCCAGCTCCCACTTCTCGAACACCGCACGCGCCGCCGCTTCCTTGTCCGGATGCAGCACCATGAGCATGCGCTCCTGGCTCTCGCTCAGCATCATCTCGTAGGGCGTCATGGCGGTTTCCCGCACCGGCACCTTGTCGAGATCGAGCTCGATGCCGAGATCGCCCTTGGCGCCCATTTCCACCGCCGAGCAGGTGAGGCCCGCCGCGCCCATGTCCTGGATGGCGATCACCGCGCCGGTCGCCATCAGTTCGAGGCAGGCTTCCAGCAGCCGCTTCTCGGTGAACGGGTCGCCGACCTGAACCGTCGGGCGCTTCTCCTCGATGTCGTCGCCGAACTCGGCCGAGGCCATCGTCGCGCCACCGACGCCGTCGCGGCCGGTCTTGGCGCCGAGATAGACCACCGGCTGCCCGACACCCTCGGCCTTGGAGTAGAAGATCTTGTCGGTATCCGCGAGGCCCGCGGCAAACGCGTTGACGAGGATGTTGCCATTGTAGCGCTCGTCGAACTCGACTTCGCCGCCAACGGTAGGCACCCCGAAGCTGTTGCCGTAGCCGCCGACCCCGGCCACGACGCCGGAAACGAGGTGCCGGGTCTTTTCGTGTTCCGGCGCCCCGAAGCGCAGCGCGTTCATCGCCGCCACCGGCCGGGCGCCCATCGTGAACACATCGCGCAGAATGCCGCCCACGCCGGTCGCCGCGCCCTGGTAGGGCTCGATGTAGCTGGGGTGGTTGTGCGACTCCATCTTGAACACGATGGCCTGCCCATCGCCGATATCGACAACGCCGGCATTCTCGCCCGGCCCCTGGATCACCCGGGGCCCGCTGGTCGGCAGCGTGCGCAGCCAGCGCTTGGAACTCTTGTAGGAGCAGTGCTCGTTCCACATCGCGGAGAAGATGCCGAGCTCGGTATAGGTCGGCACCCGGCCGATCAGCTCCAGGATCTTCTCGTACTCGTCCGGCTTGAGGCCGTGATCGGCTACGAGCTGGGGGGTGATCGCAACGTGGTTGTCGAACGTCATCGGGGAATCCGGGGCAGGGGGCGCTCTGCGCCCGCTATAGAGCCTTCGGTCCGGAAGGGGAACCGGCCTCTCGCGCTCCGTGCCCGGTTTTGCGCTCTCCCTGAGCCTGGTCGTCGCCCTCGAGGTCCAGCCGGCCGGCGAGGGTCGCAAGGCTCGAATTGTAGAAGCGCGGGTCGCCGGTGACTTCGCGGCCGAGCCAGTCGGGCAATTCGAGCACGGCGGCCGGATCGTGGAACTCGACTTCCGCCAGCAGCAGCCCGTCATGCTGGCCCTCGAAGGCATCCACGACCCACTCGCCGCCCGGCAGCTCCAGCGCATGCCGGCGCTTTTCGATCAGCGCCCCCCGGCAGAAGCCCAGCATCTGCCGCGCGTCGGCGATCGGCACCTCATACTCGAACTCGGCCCGCGCCAGCGCCGAGCCGCCGTTCTTGATGGTGATGTAACCCACCGCATCGTCCACCGTGCGGACCCGGACGGTCACCGTGCCGCCCATGCTGAGATAGCCCTGCCGCAGCCGCTTGACGCTCGTCACATGCTGCCGCCAGCCCTCCGCCGCGACGAGGAACTTGCGCTCGATCTCGATCGCCATCAGCCCGCGGCCTCGGCGATTGCCCAACCATCGAGATAGGCGGCAAAGCGTTGCCGCAGCGCCTTTGGGGTCTCGGCGAACACTTCGTTGCCGAGCTGCTCGATCCGGGTCTCGAGCTCGGATTGCCGTCGCGCCGCCGCGCTCAGGACCAGCCCCTGATCGATCCCCTCCGGCAGGGCCATCGCACCCTGTCGCACCGCCTCGGCGAGCACGGCAAGATCGTGATGCGTCCCCAGCAGTTCCGCCAGTTCCCCGGCGGCGGCGCGCTGCGAGGGCAGCACGTCCGGGGCCACCTCGCGCAAAAGGCCGAGCTGGTTCCAGTAATATTTGGTGTATTTCCGCCACTCGTGGAGGTCGGTTTCGTCGCCGGTCTCGACCGCCCTTCGCCGTGCGGCGATGGCGCGCCGATAGTTCGCCGCCAGCCCCTCGCTCACCGTGTCCTCGTCGAGCCGGCTGACCTTCCAGCCTGCGCTGCGTTCCGCCAGCGCCCACAGCTCCGCGGCAAACTTCTCCAGCGCCCCGTCAGGCAGTTCGGGCGCCGCCGCTGCGTCGCGGTGGGGCACCGCGTGGCCGGCCCAGCGCAGCAGGTCGTCCAGCGTTTCGAGCATCACCGAAGCGTCGCGGGCGCCGGAGAGCGCGCGCGACGCATCCCGCAGCGCCCGGTTTTCCTCGGCATAGGCCGGCAGGTCCGCGCGGACGAGACGCAGCAGCGCGCGCAACTTCTTGGTCCGGCGCCGCGCCTCATGCACGCGCTTGGCTGGCGTGAGGTCGGCATTCACCGCCAGGCGCGCGGCCTTCCCCGCCTGCTCGCCAACCATGCGCAGCAGGCCCTCCGCGATCGAATGATCGGTGCGTGACAGTCGGAACGCCATGTCTTCTCCAGGCCGCATTGGCAGGCGAAGTGTACCGGCGGCCCGCTGTCACAAACAAGTCAGCCGCGGCCGGGGGTCCCCGCGCTGCGCCGCCCGAGCCAGCCGTCGATCACCAGCAGGATGACCGAGAAGACGAGAATGCCGGCCATCAGCGTCGCGACGCCGGTCGCCACATGCCCGTAGCCGAAGCGCCCGGCATCGAGAATGTCGTAGGGATATTCGTTGACCACGGCACCGCGTCCGAGCACCCACGCCAGGTAGGCGACGCCCGGCAGCAGCATCACCGGCAGGTGCTTGAGCCGCAACGCGCCATGCGGCGCCGCCACGGTCCACCAGGCGAGGTAGATCAGCGGCGCCACGTAGTGCAGCAGAATGCTGCCCACGGCCAGCAGTCCTTCCAGCCGCACCGTTGGCAGCAGCACGAAATGGTAAAACAGCATCACCAGCGTGATGAAGGCCGCCGCCGAGGCGAGCGTCGCAGGTTGCCGGAACCAGCCCAGCCAGCGCCACGACACGAGGCTCGCCGCATAGATCAGCAACAGCCACAGATTGCTGAGATGGGTGAAATAGCTCCAGAAATAGGAGAGCGCACCGAGCAACGAGCGCGGCACCGGGTTGGACGCGCTGACGCTCATGACGGCGGGGAACACCGCCAGATGATCGGCGGCAAGGCCGGCGATGCCGGCCGCAAGGCCGCACAGGATCAGGATCAAACGCAATAGAACAGCCTCAGGCGACCTGTTGCAGGAGCCCTGAGAATAGGGCGCGCCCGTCCGTGCCGCCATGCGCGCTCTCGATCAAATTCTCCGGATGCGGCATCAGGCCCAGCACCCGCTTGTCGGCATCGAACACGCCGGCGATGTCGTTGATCGAGCCATTGGGGTTGGTCCCCTCGACATAACGGAACGCGACCTGGCCCTCACCCTCGATTCGCTTCAGCGTCTCGGCATCGGCGAAATAGTTGCCGTCATGATGCGCCACCGGGCAGCGGATGATCTGTCCTGCGCTGTAGCCGCGGGTGAAGTCCGTCGCGGCATTCTCGACCGACAGCTTCACTTCCCGGCAGACGAAGCGCAGCGAGGCATTGCGCATCAGGACGCCCGGCAGCAGCCGCGCTTCCGTCAGGATCTGGAAGCCGTTGCAGACGCCGAGCACCCGCACCCCGCGCGCTGCGCGTTCGGCGATGGTGCGCATCACCGGCGACCGGGCAGCAATGGCGCCGGCCCGCAGATAGTCGCCATAGGAGAAGCCGCCGGGGACCACGATCAGGTCCACATTCGGCATCTCGGTGTCCTTGTGCCACACCACATGCGGCGCCGCCCCGCCGATCTTGGTCAACGCGGCGATCATGTCGCGATCGCGGTTGAGACCCGGAAACACGATCACGGCGGCTTTCATCGAGGACTCCTGATTGGCGTTGCGGATGCTTTGGTGGGTCTCTTCGGCAAAAGCAAGGCCGAGCCGCCTCGGCTTAACAGTCCGAGCGATATCGAATAGACCGCAAGCTCGGGATGGCGCCGCGACGGACACGGCTCGGCACCGGATAGCCGCAGAGTGCTGCGGGGCATTGGGGGAGGGCGCTGATGGCGACCCGCATCGTCGGCATCGTGCTTGTGCGCAACGAGGAGAACTTCGTGGCATGGGCGCTGCACAACGCCCTCGATTTCTGCGACGAGTGGCTGCTCATCGATAATCTCAGCACCGACGCCACGGCGGCGCGGCTGGCAGCCATCGCCGCCCTGCACCCACGGGTTCAGGTGATCAGCGAACGCAATCCGCTGCGGACCAACGCCTACCTGCAGGCCTTCATCGGCGAGGACGTCTGGGTCTTCGGCCTCGATGGGGACGAGATCTACGACCGGTCCGGCCTGCTGCGCTTGCGCACGCGCCTGCTGGCCGGGGCCTATGCGAATGCCTGGTCGGTGCAGGGGCATAGCCTCCACGCCACCACGCTCGATCTGGCCGCCGGAACCGCGCTCGGCTACGGCACGCCCGAATCGGCGCCGGCCACCAAGCTCTACAATTTCCGTCTGATCGCCTCCTGGCACGTCAACACCCAGCGCCTGCACGGAAACCCCGTGCTGTTGCCGGGGCACAATCTGGGGCAGCGCGTTGCCCTCGCGGACACCGAGGCCTGGGAGCATTGCGACTTCCGCAACCTCCATCTGTGTTTCTTTCCCCGCTCGCGCCGGCAAGACGAGCCCGTGCGGATGAACATCACCGATCGGAGCTTCCGCAATGTCGTCCGCCGGCCGGTGTTCCGCGCGCTGCAGGCCATGGGCCTCGCGCGCGGCAAGCTCGCCGCCTATGTCGCGCCGCGCGTGGCGCTGAAAAAGCTTGTTCGCTACATGCATGGCGACCTCGTCACCCGGTCGCTCGACGGCATCGGTCGACCGCAGCACGCCGCAGCGCTCGATCCGGCCTGGGCCGAGACGGAGACGCTCCTCGCCGAAATGTCCGCCGCCCGCGCACCCTACCCCGATCTGAGGGGCAGGCTGGACTGACGGGGCGAGGGGCAACGCCCGCCGTGTTCGCGAGCAAGCCTAGAACGGCAGCGCGAGATGGCCGGCGAGCATGAGGCCGATGAGCAGCAGCATCAGGGCGGAAATCGAGAAGGTCTTCAGCATGGTCTGGTCGGCCGCAGGGGCCGCCCCCGAGTTATGGAATCGCCGTGTTTGGCCCGCTCGAAATGCCTTCCCAATCCTGAATCCGGGATGAAGGCGGCGCGGCGGGAATGTGGCGATGTCGGGGTCGTTTGGCGGCGTCAGACCGGGAGCGACGCGTAGGCGGCGAACAGCGTGCCGAGGGCGAGGAAGAAGGCGATGGCGAGCGCGAAGGTCTTGATCATGATGGGCTGGTCTTTGGCTGGGCACACCGCGCCGCAACTGGCGCTGACGGGGAGCGTACCGGGGTAGTCTTAAGAGGCGATGTCGATCGTGTAGTTTTCGATGACCGTGTTTGCCAAGAGCTGATCGCACATCGCCCGGACTTTCGCCTCGGCCTGTTGCGGATCGGACTCATCGAGGTCGAGGTCGAACACCTTGCCCTGCCGCACGCCGTTGACGCCGGCAAAGCCGAGCCCGGCCAGCGAGCCCAGAATGGCCTGGCCCTGGGGGTCCAGCACCCCGGCCTTGAGCGTGACGGTGACGCGCGCTTTCATGAGATCAACCCGGTTCTGGCGGGGCTGAGGCCCCGCGCGGCGGTCATTGCACGAGTCGCGGGCCCGTGGTCAACGCGTTCTCGGTTTCCACCAGGATTCCGAGCCGCTGCGCCACTTCGCGATAGGCGTCGACGAGGCCGCCGAGGTCCTCGCGGAAGCGGTCCTTGTCCAGCTTGTTGCGGGTCTTGATGTCCCACAGCCGGCAATTGTCCGGGCTGATCTCGTCGGCCAGCACGATCCGCATCAAATCGCCGTCATAGAGCCGGCCGCACTCGATCTTGAAGTCGACGAGCTGGATGCCGACACCGGTGAACAGGCCGGAGAGGAAGTCGTTGACCCGGATCGCCAGCGACATGATGTCGTCGAGTTCCTGCGGCGTCGCCCAGCCGAACGCGGTGATGTGCTCTTCCGACACCATCGGGTCGTTGAGCGCGTCGTCCTTGTAGTAGAACTCGATGATCGAGCGCGGCAGCGGCGTGCCGGGCTCGAGCCCCAGCCGCTTGCTGAGCGAACCGGCGGCGACGTTGCGCACCACCACTTCGAGCGGAATGATCTCGACTTCCTTGATCAGCTGCTCGCGCATGTTGAGCCGGCGGATGAAGTGCGTCGGAATGCCGAGGCCGTTCAATTTGGAGAAGACGAACTCGGAGATGCGGTTGTTGAGCACGCCCTTGCCGTCGACGATTTCGTGCTTGGCGCCGTTGCCGGCCGTGGCATCGTCCTTGAAATACTGGATGAGCGTGCCCGGCTCCGGACCCTCGTACAGGGTCTTTGCCTTGCCGTCATAGATTTTCCGCCGACGGTTCATTTGCTATCTGCCATGGCTGTGGGGGTGGCTGCGGGCGTTCATGCGCCAGAATGGCTCCAGCATGCAAGCCTTTTCCCGTAACTTGGGAGTAGCCCCTTCTCCCTGCAGGCTGCAAGCGGCGGTCGCGCAGATTTGCCGCGCGGGCCGCCGTTGATTTGCCTGCCTTTACCGCCTATGTCGAAATCGACGAGGGCGCCCGGCGCGGGCGATTTGCGGAGAAGGTGCATGTCGGGATTTGATGAACGCCAGAAGGGCCAGGAAGCCAAGTTTGCGCACGACTCGGAGCTGCGCTTCAAGGCCGAGGCACGGCGCAACAAGCTGCTGGGGCTCTGGGCCGCCGAGCAGATGGGCATGAGCGACGAGCAGGCCCGCGAATACGCCTCCGAGGTCATTGCTGCCGACTTCCAGGAAGCCGGTGATGAGGACGTCTACCGCAAGGTCGCCGGCGACCTGAAGGAGCGGGCCCCCTCGATCTCCGAGCAGACGATTCGCCAAAAGATGGCCGAACTGGTCATCGTGGCGCAGCAGCAGGTGCTCAGCGAGGGCTGAGCACTCTGCCGAACAACTAGCCGCGGCGGCGGTTGAGCCACGCGGAAACTGGCTTCGGCGCGGGCGGCTGTCCGCGCCGTTTCATTTGCTGCACCCTCATATCCGCTGCATCAGCCGCGTGAACATCAGCAGCCCCTCGGGCCACGGCCCATGGCCTGAGGCGACGTTGATGTGTCCGGCGTCGCCGGCAAAGTGCAGCTCCGAGCCCCAGGAGCCGGCCATGTCGGCGGCCCGCTCCGGCGACACCAACTCGTCATTGTTCGAGGCGACCAGCAGCGAGGGAAAGGGCAGGGGGTCGCGCGGCACGTCACCGAAGCTCAGCGCTGCCCGGGGGATCGCCTTGCCCTCGTGGTCCGGCGGCGAGACGAGGAAGGCGCCCCGCACCTTGCCCGCCGGCAGCCGCGGGGCCGCGTGCACCAGCGCCGACACCGCCAGCGAGTGCGCGATCAGCACGACCGGCCGTTGCGCCGCCTCCACCGCCTCGACGATGGCCGCGGTCCAGTCCCTGAGATCGGGGTCGTCCCATTCGTCCTGCTCGACGACTCGCCCGGTGGTGAACCGCTCCGCCCAGCGGCGCTGCCAGTGGCCGGGTCCGGAGTTTCCCAATCCGGGAAGAATGAGGATTTCGGCATCGGCGATTTTCATCTAGGTCTGCCTCTCATGAGGACGCTCTTGTTTTTCCTGCTCGCGGCCCTCGCCATGAGCACACCCGCCGCCCTGGCGCAAAGCTGCAACCCCGAACCCAAATGCACGGCGATGCGCAACTGCGCCGAGGCCGACTACTACTTCCGCCAGTGCGGCCACACGGCGCGCGATGGCGACAGCGACGGCATTCCATGCGAAGCGCTTTGCGGCAAGACGATGGAAGAGTATCTGCGCCGCCGCGCCGAGTAGGGGGCTCTAGAGCTCCGGCCCGAACACCCGCTCGAACAGCGCATCGACATGCTTCAGGTGATAGAAGTCGTCGAACATCGCATCGATGTCGCCCGCCGAGAGCTTGCCGGCCACCTCCGGGTCCGCCTTCAGCAAGGTCGCGAACATCCCGGTGCGGTCGCCCCGCGCCTGCCACACCTGCATGGCGTTGCGCTGCACCGCGGCATAGGACTCCTCGCGGCTCAGCCCTGCCTGGGTCAGCGCCAGCAGCACGCGCTGCGAGTTGTGCAGCCCGCCGAGCAGGTCGAGATTGGCCTTCATGTTCTCGGGATAGACCAAGAGGTTCTCGATCAGCCCTACCAGCCGGTTCAGCGCGAAATCCAGCGTCACCGTGGCATCCGGCCCGATCATCCGCTCGACGGACGAGTGCGAGATGTCGCGCTCGTGCCAGAGCGCCACGTTTTCGAGCGCCGGGGTCACCATGCCGCGCACCAGCCGGGCGAGGCCGGTGAGGTTCTCGCTCAGCACCGGGTTGCGCTTGTGCGGCATGGCCGACGAGCCCTTCTGGCCGGGCGAGAAGAATTCCTCGGCCTCCAGCACCTCGGTGCGCTGCAGGTGCCGCACCTCGGTGGCCAGACGTTCGATCGACGAGGCGATGACGCCGAGCGTCGCAAAGAACATCGCGTGCCGGTCGCGCGGGATCACCTGGGTCGAGATCGGCTCGACGGCGAGGCCGAGCTTTTCCGCCACATAGGCTTCCACCCGCGGATCGATATTGGCGAAGGTGCCGATGGCGCCCGAAATCGCGCAGGTCGCGATCTCCGCCTTTGCCGCTACGAGTCGCTGCTTCGCCCGGTCAAACTCGGCATAGGCCTGCGCCAGCTTGATGCCGAAGGTCGTCGGCTCGGCGTGGATGCCGTGGCTGCGGCCGATGGTGATCGAATATTTGTGCTCCTTGGCCCGCTTCCTGAGCGCCGCCAGCAACCGGTCGAGATCGGCGATGAGGATGTCGCTGGCGCGGCTCAATTGCACGGCGAGGCAAGTGTCGAGCACATCGGATGACGTCATGCCCTGGTGCAGGAAGCGCGCCTCCGGGCCGACGATCTCGGCCACATGGGTCAGGAACGCGATCACGTCGTGCTTGGTGGTGCGCTCGATCTCGTCGATGCGCTCGACATCGAACGTCGCGTCGCGGCCCTTGGCCCAGATCGTCTCGGCGGCTTCCTTCGGCACGACGCCGAGGTCGGCCAGCTTGGTCGTCGCGTGCGCCTCGATCTCGAACCAGATGCGGAAGCGGGTCTCTGGCGACCAGACGGCAACCATCTCGGGGCGGGAATAGCGCGGAATCATGGGCTTCTCGTTGCTTGTTCGCGTAACGGATCAGTTACGCGGTGATGGTCGTCGCGGCGTTGCGGATGGCCGCGATGCGGCCGGCATAAGTGGTTTCGTCATTGCCGGCGAACACCGATGTGCCGGCGACGAAGACATCGGCCCCGGCATCGGCCAGCGCCCGGGCATTGTCGACGCTCACGCCGCCATCCACCTCGAGGTCGATGGCACGGCCGCCGATCAGTTCCCGTACCTGCCGGATCTTGGCGAGGCTCTCGGGGATGAATTGCTGCCCGCCGAAGCCAGGATTGACGCTCATCACCAGCACCAGGTCGACATTGTCGATCACATGCGCCAGCGCAGTGACCGGCGTCGCCGGGTTGATCGCCACCCCCGCGCGCTTGCCGAGCGCCCGGATCGCCTGCAGTGAGCGATGCAGGTGCGGCCCGGCCTCGGCATGCACCGTGATGCCGTCGGCGCCAGCCTCGGCGAAGGCAGCGAGATAGGGGTCGGCCGGCGCAATCATCAGGTGCACGTCGACGAAGCGCCGCGTCAGCGGTCGGATCGCCTGCACCAGCAGCGGCCCGATGGTGATGTTGGGCACGAAATGCCCGTCCATCACATCGACATGCACATAGTCGGCGCCGCCGGCATCGATCGCCCGAATCTCGTCCCCGAGCCGGGCGAAGTCGGCTGACAGGATCGACGGCGCAATGCGGATCGGGCGGGTCATGGGCAGGCCTCGGCGTTACATGCGGGCGGTCCGGGCTGCTTAGCCCCAAGCCCGCGACGGAACAAGGGCCGGCGATGCCGGCAACACCAAAGGCTGCGAGGCGTGGGCTTTTGTCAGCGTGACTCGTCAGGCTATCGCACAAGGCACTGACGCCAGCAGTAATCGCCTTCTCCCCTTGAGGGAGAAGGTGCCCGAAGGGCGGATGAGGGGTGGTTCGGCAAGCGCACTAAGGCCGCCCGTCGCTCCGCTCCGACCGGCACAATCCTTATGGATTGTGCGCCCCCTCATCCGGCGCTACGCGCCACCTTCTCCCTCGAGGGGAGAAGGGACGGCGGAGAGACCGGTGCCCTATCGCGTATGCGATGGCCCTCCCCCTACAAGGCGATTCAACGACAAGGTCAGAACCCATCGGAGCGATCCAAGCCTGAATCCCCCTCAGGCCTCAGTCATCGTCATCATCGTCGATGACGTCGATCTCGACGATGCCGCTGCGGCTGGCGGCGAGGCCGAGGCGGCCGTGCTTGATGGCCAGCGCCTTGTCGCCGAACAGCTTGCGCCGCCAGCCCTTCAGCGCCGGCACGTCGGCATCGTCGTCGAGCACGATGGCGTCGATCTCGTCGGAGGTGGCGATGATGCGGGAGGCGACGCCATTGTCCTCGGCCACCGCCTTGAGCAGCACCCTGAGCAGATCGCCCACCGCGCCCTTGGGCGACGGTCCACGCGGCCGGTCGGGCATCTTCGGCAGCTCGGTCTTGGGCAGCGCCTCGACGTCGCGGAGCAGTGCGGCGATCTCGCCCGCCGCGGAGGAGCGACCGAAGCCGCGCTGCACGGCGCGCAGCTTGTCGAATGCTTCCGGCGACAGCGGACGCTGCATCGCGAGCTCGATCAGCGCGTCATCCTTGAGGATGCGGCTGCGCGGCTGGTCGGTGTCCTGCGCACGCCGCTCGCGCCACGCCGCGAGGGCGCGCAGCGCCGCGACGTCGCGCGGCTTGTTCAGCCGGGCCTTCAGCCGCTCCCAGGCATGCTCGGGCTGGACGACATAGGTGTGGATGGATTCGAGGATCGCGGTTTCGTCCTCCACCCAGTCCCAGCGGCCGGTCTCGTCGACCTGTTTCAGCAGCGTGCGATAGATGTCGCGCAGATGCGTCACGTCCGCCAGCGCATAGATCTTCTGCTTCTCGCTCAGCGGGCGCGCGGACCAGTCCGTGAAGCGGGACGACTTGTCCAGCTCGACATTGCAGATCGAGCGGACCAGATTGTCGTAGGAGACGCTGTCGCCGAAACCGCAGACCGAGGCCGCGATCTGCGTGTCGAAGATGTTCAGCGGCACCTTGCCCGTCAACTTGACGAAGATTTCGATGTCCTGCCGGGCGGCGTGAAAGACCTTGCGGACTTTGTCATTGGCCAACAGGTCGAGAAACGGCGCGAGATCGAGGCCTGGGGCGAGGGGATCGATCAGTACGGCCTCATCGTCTGTCGCGGCCTGCAACAGGCAGAGTTTCGGCCAGTAGGTGGTTTCGCGCAGGAATTCGGTATCGACCGTCACGAAGTCATGAGCCGATGCGCGCCGCACGAAAGCGGCCAGCGCATCGGTCGAAACTATCATGTCCATAAGGGCTCTTTCGCCAGCACTATTGTTTGGGCTGTGAATAACAGGCGAATCTGCTGCCTGCCAGCGGGAATGGCGGGCCGGCGGCGGACTTCTTGACAAAGAGAAGTGTGCGTGCGCTTGTCCCGCGCCGTTCATCGCGCATACGAGACAGAGAGATGACCCAGATGCACCGTTATCGCACCCACACCTGCGCCGCGCTCCGCAAGGCCGAGGTGGGCAATAATGTGCGCCTGAGCGGCTGGGTCCACCGCGTGCGCGATCATGGCGGGCTGCTGTTCATCGATCTGCGCGACCATTACGGCATCACGCAGTTGGTGGTGGATCCCGATTCCGCCGCCTTCAAGGCCGCCGAGACCGTGCGCGCCGAGTGGGTGATCCGCATCGATGGCGAGGTGAAGGCGCGTACGCCCGAGACCGTCAACACCCGGCAGCCGACCGGCGAAGTCGAAGTGTTCATCCGCGAACTCGAAGTCCTCAGCCAGTCGATCGAACTGCCGCTGCCGGTGTTCGGCGAGCCTGACTATCCCGAAGATATCCGCCTGCGCTATCGCTTCCTCGATCTGCGCCGCGAGACGCTGCACGCCAACATCGTCAAGCGCACGCGCGTCATCTCCTCGATGCGCCGTCGCATGGGCGATCTCGGCTTTGCCGAGTATTCGACGCCCATCCTCACGGCCTCCTCGCCGGAAGGCGCGCGCGACTTCCTCGTGCCGAGCCGCATCCATCCGGGCAAGTTCTTCGCACTGCCGCAGGCGCCGCAGCAGTACAAGCAGCTGCTGATGGTGGCGGGCTTCGACCGCTATTTCCAGATCGCACCCTGCTTCCGCGACGAGGACCCGCGGGCCGACCGGCTGCCCGGCGAGTTCTACCAGCTCGACCTCGAAATGAGCTTCGTCACCCAGGAAGAAGTCTGGGACACCATGGAGCCGGTGCTGCGCGGGCTGTTCGAGGAGTTCGGCGACGGCAAGCCAGTGACGCAGAGCTTCCCGCGCATCCCCTATGACGAGGCGATCCGCAAATATGGCTCGGACAAGCCTGACCTGCGCAACCCGATCGTCATGCAGGACGTCACCGAGCACTTCCGCGGCTCGGGCTTCGGCGTTTTCGCCAACCAGATCGCCAAGGACGACAAGGTCGAGGTCTGGGCCATTCCTGCCCCGACCGGTGGCAGCCGCGCCTTCTGCGACCGCATGAACGCCTGGGCGCAGGGGCAGGGCCAGCCGGGGCTGGGCTACATCTTCTTCAAGGATGGCGCCGGCTCGGGGCCGATCGCCAAGAACATCGGCGAAGAGCGGACGGCCGCCATCCGCACCCAGCTCGACCTCGCCGATGGCGATGCCGTCTTCTTCGTGCTCGGGCGTCCCGAAAAGATGTACCGCTTCGCCGGCGAGGCGCGCGTCAAGGTCGGGCTCGACCTCAACCTCACCGATCTGGAGCGGTTCGAGCTGTGCTGGATCGTCGACTTCCCGTTCTACGAGTGGGACGAAGAGGAAAAGCGGCTGGATTTCGCGCACAACCCGTTCTCGATGCCGCAGGGCGGCATCGATGCGCTCAACGGCCAGGACCCGCTGACCATCAAGGCCTATCAGTACGACGCCGTCTGCAACGGTTTCGAGATCGCCTCGGGTTCGATCCGCAACCAGTTGCCGGAGACCATGGTCAAGGCCTTCGAGCTGACGGGCAAGAGCCGCGACGAGGTGATCGAGCAGTTCGGCGGCATGTACCGGGCGTTCCAGTTCGGCGCACCGCCGCATGGCGGCATGGCGGCGGGCGTCGACCGCATCGTCATGCTGGTCTGCGGCGCGCAGAATCTGCGCGAGATCACGCTGTTCCCGATGAACCAGCAGGCCGAAGACCTGCTGATGGGTGCCCCGTCACCGGCCGCGCCCAAGCAGCTGCGCGAGCTGCATATCCGCACTGTCGAGCCGAAATGATCGCGGGCGGTGCCGCCCGAGGGTGGCACCGATCCGGCAGTTCGATAACGGCAGACGCTTACACTTAAGACTCTGTTAACCGGCGCGTTGCTAGGCAGAACTTGCCGAGTTCGCGCCATGGATAGCGTCTTGAAGTCCAAGTACTCCAACCTGCTGATCCTTCTGGCGGTACTGGCCTCCTTCGTGCCGGTGCTGACCGTCGACGTGCTGCTCGACAATTACGCCGCAGCCCGCGAGCGTGCCGTACTGCAGAATGCGGTGAACGACGTCGCCTCGCGGGTGCAGGCCGCCGCCTATGATGGCGTGGCGTCGCTCCGGCGTATTCTCGCCGAGAGTTCGTCGCTGTGCTCGACGAGCTTCCTCGCCAACACGCATCGCCGCATGGAGGAGAGCCTCTATGTCCGGCAGGTGCTGGTCGAGGCCGCCGACGGTCTGCAGTTCTGCGACGGGCTCGGAAAGCATGTCCGCGTCACTGGACTGTCGCCGACGCTGCCGCTGCCCAACAGCACCGAAACGCTGACCGTGACGCGGCTCGGCAGTCTCGAAGTCCCCATGCTGCGCATCTCGCAGGTCGTTGCGGGGCGGACGGTGTCAGTGTTCGTTCCGGTCTACGCCGCCGAGCCGCAGGCCATGCTCTCGGGCCTGCAGCCGGCGACCGCCATCGCCGTCACGCTCAGCGACGGCACCGCCGTGCTCTCGGCCGGCGGCGATATCGGCATGGCAGGCGTCCCGGAAAAGGAACTGGTCACGGCCCAGGCCTTCGCCGGCGAGCTGCCGATCCGCGTCGCCGGCGCCGTGCCCTTCGCCATGGTGCGGGGCGGCTATGCCGACCTCGACACCGCCTTCACCATTCTCAGCTGCCTGATGTGCGCGGCGGCATTGGTGCTGGCGCTGCAGCATGTGCGCAAGTCCGACCTGCCGGCCTTCGACCTCGAGCGGGCGATCAGCGCCGGCGAGATCAAGCCCTACTACCAGCCCGTCATCAATCTGCGGACCGGAGAGGTTTGCGGCTGCGAGGTGATGGCGCGCTGGGAGAAGCGCAATGGCGAGGTGGTGGCGCCAGGAGCGTTCATCGAATTCGCCGAAATCACCGGGCTCGCGCTGCCGATGACGCTGCGCATGATGCAGCAGGTCCGCACCGACCTCACGGAACTCTGCCGGGAGATGCCGGGGCTCAAGGTCTCCATCAACCTCTTCGAACAACATTTCCGCGACAGCACCATCGTCGATGACGTGCAGTCGATCTTCGGCGAGGACAGCATCCGCTACCGCCAGCTGGTGTTCGAGATCACCGAGCGGCAGCCGCTCGACAAGCTGGCCGAAGCCAATGCGGTGATCGCCGGCCTGCATGCGCTGGGCTGCCGGGTGGCGCTCGACGATGCCGGCACCGGGCACTCCAACCTCGCCTATCTGCAGACGCTCGGCATCGACATCATCAAGATCGACCGCATCTTCGTCGACATGATCAAGCCCGGCATCCAGGGCGTCCCGGTGCTGGACGCGCTGCTGGCGATGGGCCGCGAACTGATGACCGAGATCGTCGCCGAAGGCGTCGAGAACGAAGCGCAGGCGCTGTATCTGCGCAGCCGCGGCGTGGTGCAGGCGCAGGGCTATCTGTTCGCCCCCGCGCTGCAGGCCAAGCCCTTCCGCGACCTGACGCGCGCTCTGAATGGTGGGGCCTCGAGCCCGGCGCTGGCCGCCGACGCAGCATGATTTCCCGCAGGATGGAATAATTCCTCCACCGCCCGACTTTTCAAGGGCGGGGAATAGTGGCACTCACTCTCCCGGTTTCCGGGAGGGCGAGATGTCTGCCGATATCAACGAACAACGCAGGGCACTGCGCGAGTCCGCGCTGCACTTCCACGAGTTCCCCAAGCCGGGCAAGCTGGAGATCCAGGCCACCAAGCCGCTCGGCAACCAGCGCGACCTGTCGCTGGCCTATTCCCCCGGCGTCGCCGCGCCCTGTGAGGAGATCGCCGCCAACCCGGACTCGGTGACGCGCTACACCTCGCGCGGCAACCTCGTCGCCGTGATCTCGAACGGCACCGCCGTGCTCGGCCTCGGCGCCATCGGCGCCCTGGCCTCCAAGCCGGTGATGGAAGGCAAGGCGGTCCTGTTCAAGAAGTTCGCCGGCATCGACGTGTTCGATATCGAGGTGGACGAGACCGACCCCAAGAAGTTCATCGAGGTGGTACGCCCGCTGGAGCCGACCTTCGGCGGCATCAATCTTGAGGACATCAAGGCCCCAGAGTGCTTCGAGATCGAGGAAGCGCTGCGCGAGCGCATGCACATTCCGGTCTTTCATGACGACCAGCACGGCACGGCCATCATCGTCGGCGCGGCGGTGCTGAACGGGCTCGAGCTGGCCGGCAAGAAGATCGAGGAGGTCAAGATCTGCACCTCGGGCGCCGGCGCCGCCGCGATCGCCTGCCTCAACGTGCTGCTGGCGCTCGGCGCCCGGCTCGAGAACATCTGGGTCGCCGACAAGGACGGGCTGCTGACCTATCGCCGCAACGACGTGAACGACAAATGGCGTGGCCGCTTCTGCCGCCACGACAGCGAGGAAACCTCGCTCGAAGCAGTGTTCGACGGTGCCGACGTCTTCCTCGGGCTCTCCGCCGCCGGGGCGCTGAAGCCCGAGATGCTGCGCCGCATGGCGGCCAACCCGCTGATCCTTGCACTCGCCAACCCGGTGCCCGAGATCATGCCGGAAGTCGCGCGCGAGATCCGGCCCGACGCCATGGTGTGCACCGGCCGCTCCGACTATCCCAACCAGGTCAACAACGTCCTCTGCTTCCCCTACATCTTCCGCGGCGCGCTCGATGTCGGGGCCACCGCGATCAACGAGGAGATGAAGCTCGCCGCCGTGAAGGCGATTGCCCGGCTGGCGCATGATCCGGGGCTCGAGGTCTCACCCTCGGGACAACCCGCGGTCTACGGGCCCGAGCACATCATCCCGAACCCCTTCGACCAGCGCCTGATCCTCAGGATCGCGCCGGCCGTCGCCCGCGCCGCGATGGACAGCGGCGTCGCCAAGCGCCCGATCACCGATTTCAAGGCCTATCAGGACAACCTCAACCGCTTCGTCTTCCGCTCCGGGCTGGTGATGAAGCCGGTGATGGATCGGGCGACGGCGCAGAACAAGCGCGTGGCCTTCGCCGACGGCGAGGATGAGCGCGTGCTGCGCGCGGCGCAGGTGCTGATCGAGGATCGGCTGGCCCAGCCCATCCTGATCGGGCGCCCACAGGTGATCGAGAGCCGGCTGCAGCGCTTCGGCCTGACTATCCGGCCGGACCGGGATTTCGAAGTCATCAACCCCGAGGACGATCCGCGCTATCGCGACTACGTGACGCTGTTCCATTCGCTGGTCGGCCGCAGCGGGGTGACGCCGGACATCGCCCGCACCATCGTGCGCACCAACACGACGGTAATCGCCGCGCTCGCCGTCAAGCGCGGCGAGGCCGATGCGCTGCTCTGCGGCTTCCAGGGGCGCTATATCAAGCATGTGCGCGACATCCGCTCGGTGATCGGCCTGCAGGACGGGGTGGAGGACGTCTCCGCACTCAGCATGCTGATCATGCCGCGCGGCGTGTTCTTCCTTGCCGACACCTATGTGAACATGGACCCGACGCCGGACCAGCTGGTCAGCATCGCGCTCCAGGCCCGCACGCATCTGTCGCGCTTCAACATCGACGCCAAGGCGGCGCTGCTCAGCTACTCCAATTTCGGCTCCCGCGACGGCGACTCCGCCTTCAAGATGCGCGAGGCCTACCAGAAGCTGAAGCTCGCCGCCCCGGACATGGTGGTGGAAGGCGAGATGCAGGGCGACGTCGCCCTGAACGAGGATTTGCGTGACCGCTACATCCCGGATTCGGTGCTGCGCGGCGAAGCCAATCTGCTGCTGTTCCCCAATCTCGACAGCGCCAACCTCTCGATGACGCTGCTGAAGGAAATGAACAACGCGCTCGCCGTCGGCCCGATCCTGATGGGGCCACGCGCCCCGGCGCACATCCTCGCGCCGTCGACGACCAGCCGGGGCATCGTCAACATGGCAACGATCGCGGCCAGCGAAGCGGTCGCCCTTTCGGAGGCTGCATCATGATCCGGCACACCGTGGTCTTCTCGCTCAAGCATGCTGCGGGCTCGCCCGAGGAACAGGCGTTTCTGCGCGACGCGCTGGTGCTCACCGAAATCCCCGGCGTCGAAAGGTTCGAGCGCCTGAAGCAGGTGAGCACGAAGAACGACTACGCCTTCGGCTTCTCCATGGAGTTCGTCGACCAGGCCGCCTACGACGCCTACAACATCCACCCCAAGCACGTCGCCTTCGTCAGCGAACGCTGGGTGCCAGAGGTGGAGCGGTTCCTCGAGATCGATTACGTGGCGTTGTGAGGGGGCTCCTGCGGCGACTGAAGGATGGTGTCGATAGCCTTGAGGAGGCCAGGGACCGCGGATTGGGCCGTGTCCCACATCACTGCCTGATCAAGCCGGTGATAGTCATGTGCAATCCGGTTGCGCATGCCGCGGATTTCCAGCCAGGGCCAGTTCGATTGGGCCGAGACGAAGTTTGCGTCGCGTAAGGCGATACGTGCTGCTGCGGCGCCGACGACGATGAGCTGCAAGGCGACGGCATCTTGTGTCTTGCCATCCCTCAGAAACTCTTCCCTCGTCATGTTTGCGACATAGTCCAGCACCTGGGCAGCTGCGGTTCGCATCCGATCCAGGTCGATGATTGTCTGCCGGTCGATCATACCGGTTCCGCTTCGGCGAGCACCTCGTCGCGGTAGAAGCGGTGTAGCTCGGTGGGCAGAACGATCTGGACGGGAACGCCGAGGCCATCTTCGAGCTCGGCCTGCAGGCCGCCGAGGTCGATCAGTGTGGCGCCGGGGAGGGCATCGACCAGGATATCGATGTCGCTGCCTTCCGTGTCGGTGCCGTGCAGGACCGATCCGAAGATGCGCGGGTTCGTCGCCTTTCGGCGGGCCACGACTTCCCGAATGAACGCGCGATTCTTCTCGAAGATTTCGGAGGGTTTCATCGCCATGCTCCACTGCGCCTTAAGATAGGCTCGGGGCGCGAACCCGGCAAGCACGCCACTGAAAGAGCTACCCGGCCCCTTTGTCGGGCCGGCGGACCGTATCCCCAACTCTGACGACGCCGGGCGTGATCCTGCCGCCGAACAGCGGGATCTCCCACGCGTGCCTTACTGGAACGCCGTCTCCGCAAAGCTGCGGAGCTTCCGCGAATGCAGGCGTTCCGGGGGCTGGTCGCGGAGGATTTCCATGGCGCGCATGCCGATCTCGAAGTGTCGCGTCACCTGCGTGCGGTAGAACTCGGACGCCATGCCGGGCAGCTTCAGCTCGCCGTGCAGCGGCTTGTCGGAAACGCAGAGCAGCGTGCCGTAGGGGACGCGGAATCGGAAGCCGTTGGCGGCGATCGTCGCCGATTCCATGTCCAGCGCCACGGCGCGCGACTGGCTGAGCTGCCGGGAGATCTCGGTCTGGTCGCGCAACTCCCAGTTGCGGTTGTCGAATGTCGCCACCGTCCCGGTCCGCATGATGCGCTTGGTCTCGACGCCATGCGTATGCGTGATCTCGGCCACCGCCTGCTCGAGCGCGACCTGCACTTCGGCCAGCGCCGGGATCGGCACGGTCACCGGCAGGTCGGCGTCCAGCACGTGATCCTCGCGCAGATAGGCGTGGGCGAGCACATAGTCGCCGAGCTCCTGCGAATTGCGGAGCCCGGCGCAGTGTCCCAGCATGATCCAGGCATGCGGGCGCAGTACGGCGATATGGTCGGTTGCGGTCTTCGCGTTGGAGGGGCCGACGCCGATATTGACGATGGTCACGCCGCGATTGCGCGGCATGGTCAGGTGCAGGGCCGGCATCTGCGGCGTCCGGAGCGCCCGCGTGCCGCTGGTGCCGCCGCCGAGCCGCACATTGCGGGTGGTGAAGCCGCCCGGCTCGACGAAGCTCTCATATTCGGGATGCCCTTCCTCCATGTAGCGCTGCGCGACGCGCGCGAACTCGTCCATGTAGAAGGCGTAGTTGGTGAAGATCACGAAGTTCTGGAAGTGGTCGGGCTCGGTGCCGGTATAGTGGCTCAGCCGCTGCAGCGAGTAGTCGACCCGCGGCGCGGTGAAATGCGCCAGCGGGTAGGGCCCCCCGGCGGGCGGCACGAAGGTGCCGTTGGCGATCTCGTCGTCGGTGTCCTGCAGGTCCGGCACGTCGAACAAATCGCGCAGCGGAATCGGCAGGGCGTTGATCGCCTCGCCATCGACGCGCTCGGTGGCCGAGAAGGCGAAATGCAGCGGTATCCGGGTGCTGGACTCGCCCACCTCGATTGCCCCGCCATGGTTGGCGAGGATCACGCCGAACTGCTCGATCAGGTAGCGCTTGAAGAGGTCCGGTGCAGTGACCGTGGTGCGGTAGAGCCCCGGCGTATGCAGATAGCCATAGGGCAGGGTGCTGTCGGTCTTGCCGTAGCTCGTCGAGGTGACCTGTACCTCCGGGTAGAAGGCGCGGACCCGGCCCTTGGGCACATGTCCCTTGGTCAACGCGATCAGCTGGTCGCGGATGAAGCCGGTATTGCGGTGGTAGATCTCCGCCACGTAAGCCCATGCCTGCTCGGGGTCGGCAAAGGCCTTCTTGGGCATGGGAGGCGGGGAGATGATGTCCATGTTGTTCTCGTTGGCAATGGCGGGCGGCGCCGCCGGATTGCAGGTGATCCTTAGCCAAGCGGCCCCGGCTCGGCAACCGCCACCTTACCGGGCGTTCATGAAGTTCACCTCTCGGTGAAAGGGGTTTTTTCGCCGCAAAGGAGGGCCATCTTAGGGTCAGTTCACTGGAATACTGCAAACGACCCATGCACCGGTGAACCGCGGGGAGTGGCCGGCCGCTGCCCCCCAAGCCCTCAACAGTGCGGCTGGCGCTTCCCGGGACCGTGGCATCTCCAATGCCACGGTCCCTTTCTTTCTGGGTCAGGACCGACCGTGGCATCTCCAATGCCACGGTGCCTATACTTTTCGACCATGACCGACCGTGACGTCTTCACCGCCGCGAAGTCAGCCCGGCTGCTCCGGATAATGCAGCCGCAGCTGCGCGACCGACAGCCGCACCAGCTCCCGCAGCACGTCGAGGTCGATATCGCTCAGCCGACGGACATAGAGGCAGGCCTTGCCCATCCGATGCCGGCCGAGCCGGGCCAGCAGTTGGCTGGCCGGCCCCGAGCTTTCAGGAAAATACACCCCGGTCAGGTAGATCGAGAACTCGGACTTCCGGGGCGAAAAGCCGACAAGGGCGCTGTCGCCCTCGCGGCCGCTGTCGTAGCGATAGTGATAGCGGCCGAAGCCGACGATCGACTCGCCCCACAGGATCGGCGGCGCGCCCGTCACCTCCCGCATCAGCGCGACGAGCTGGTCGGCATCGGCCCGCCGATCACCCGCGGCCCGCTCCAGAAACCCCTCGACGTCGTCGCTATTCGGCTTCGTCTTCTGTGTCATCCACGGTCCAGAACGGTTGCGCGTCGCTGACCACCATCGGCACGTCGATCGGCTGGCTGTAATCGACCACCCGCACCGGGTTCACCTCGCCATCGTAGGAGCCGTCGACGTCATAGGTGGCGAGCATGAACTGGCCGTCGATGAACACCCAGCTGCCGGTGCTCGAGGCGTCGCCGAGGCCGCGCCAGTAGCTGGCCGAATAGATGGTGCCCGTCGCCTCATCCACCTCGACATTGGTCATCAGCTGCCGGCCCGACAAGCCCACCAGCGCCATCGCCGTCGGCCGCTCCTGCAACTCGTCGTCATCGGGGTAGGTGAACCGGACGTCCGGTACCGCGAAGCTCAGTGGCTCGAGGCCGCTATCCTCCGACCAGCCATAAAAGATCGAGCTCAGATTGTAGGCGCCGCCGCTGCAGTTGAAGCGGTACAGCCGGTAGAGCCGCTCCGGCGCGTCCGCCTCGTCCCAATATGGCCTGTAGCGGAAATCATGCACATCCGGCGTCGTGCCGCCGAAGCCGCCATCGATGCTGGCCGAGCAGGTCTCCGCGAAGGCGAGGCGGAACAGGCGCTCGACGAGCAGTGTGTCGGGCGGTGCGTCGCCGGCGGTGTAGAGTTCGGTGGTGGGAACATAGTCCGTCCACTCGCCGAGATCGGGCGAAGTCTCCTGGGCCGCGGTGCCGGAGGCGAGGAGGGCCACGGAGAGGCTGGCAAGGATGAAGCGCATGGGGCGTCCCGGTTCTTGTCACGCAGAGCCGTCAGCATGGCAGGTTCGGCGCCACAAGGCGAGGGCACGCCAGAGGCGCCTTTCGGTGCGCCGGGAGGAAGTGCTATGAGAAGAAGATCGTTTGGAGGAGGGACCATGCGGCCTGCCATCGGTTTGCTCGCACTGCTCGGACTGGCCGTGGCGATGCCGCAGGCAACGGCCTTCGAGCCGGCCGACGCCGTCTTCGGCGTGCAGCTCAACTATGCCGGCCAGCAGCATTGGCTGGTGACCGACAAGGTGCCGCTCCTCCCTGACGAGGCCTGTTTTGCCTGGTGGCTGCAGGCGCCGGCCGATGCGCGCCTCGCGACGCTGACCGAGCAGCTCGTCTTGCCCGCGGCCCCCGCGCAATGGGGCGGCCCCGGCGTGGCCGAGGGTGGCGGGGTGCAGATCTCCGCGGACGGAACCATCGCCACCTCCAGCTTTCCCGCCGTGCCGGATGCCGAGGGTTGGCTCAGCAATGGCTGGTGCATCAGTGCCGGCGACCCGCTGGGCGCGCACCGCGTCGACGTGCTGACCGAGGGCGAACTGATCCACAGCTTCGCCTTCGAAGTGGTGCCGCCGGCCGAGTTCGACTGGCCCGCCATTCCCCAACCCGACCCCAGCACCCGCAGCGTCTATCGTAGCTGGTGAAGCAACACCCCCTGAGGAAGCCATGACCATCTCGATGTACGACCTGACCGTACCGGTCTTCGTGCGCTATCTGCACAATCTGGACAACATGCTGACCAAGGCCGAGGCCTTCGCGGCCGAGCGCAAGATCAAGCCGGAGGTGCTTCCCATGGCGCGGCTCGCTCCCGACATGCATCCGCTGGCCTTCCAGGTGCAGTCGAGCACCGACCGTATGAAGTTCGTGCTGGCCCGGCTCACCGGCCGCGACGCCCCCGCCTGGACGGACAGCGAGGTGACGCTCGCGGATCTACGCACCCGCGTCGCCACCGGCCTCGCCTATGTGCAGGGCTTCTCCCCCGGCGATCTCGAGGGCAGCGAGGGCAAGGTGCTGAAAGTGCGGCAGGGCGGGCAGGAGATCGAGGTGCCGGCGCAGTCCTACACCATCGAGAACGCCATCCCGCAGATCTTCTTCCACGTCTCCATGGCCTACGCGATCCTCCGGCACAACGGCGTACCGCTGGGCAAGCGCGACTTCGTCGGTTAGCTGCGGTCCCCACCAGCATGGCGCGGGCGATCTTCATTGTGCGGCCCGGCCTGCTGACGGCGCGGGCGCTCGACGATTGGCTCAAGGCCGGCCACGAGATCGCGGAAGTCTGGACCGGGCCGGGCAGCCGCCACGGCCTCAAGCGGCATCGCGACTGGTTCGGCCGCCTGCCGCGTGATTGGGATGCCGAGGCGATCGTCCGCACCCGGGGCCTCCGCGTTCGCGCCGTGCGGAGGCTTCACGACTGGCCGGAAGCTCCGGATGCCATCCGGGCGACCGGCGCCGATACGCTCGTCACCAGTCTCACCACGCAGATCGTTCCGGCGGAACTCATCGCGCTGTTCGAGGGCCGGGCGCTCAACCTGCACCCGGCGCTCCTCCCGCGCTATCGGGGCCCGAGCCCGACGCCGGGCATGCTGCTGGACGGGGCCGAGGAGCAGTGCGGCGGCGTCACACTGCATGTGCTGGCGGCCGGCATCGACACCGGGCCCATCGTCGCGCAGCGGGCCGTGTCCTTTGCTGCGGCGGGGAGAGATTATCAGCGCTGGCAGGTCGCGCTGGCGCAATGCGCGGGCGCGCTCCTCGCGCACGCCGGCAGCGCCTATCTCGCCGGACGACTCGCCACCGTGCCGCAGGACGAGGCTCAGGCCAGCTATCGCCGCGTTGCCGGGGAAACCCGCATCGGGGCGCATCTGACGCTGGCCGAGGCCCGCCACGCGCTCGCGGTCCTCGGTGCCGCGGGGCGCGTGGTGACCGATTCGCCGCCGCCCGTCGGCGAAAGGCGGCTGCGGTCGCTCCGCCGGGTCCTCGGCCCAGCCACCGGCGCCGCGCCCGAACTCGGACCGCTCCGCATCCGCCTCGATCTCGCCGATGCCCGCGTCGAACTCACCCGCTACGGCCCCCTCGACAAGCTCGCCGCCCACCGCGCCACCCTGCGGCAGATCCGCATCGAGGCAGCCAAGGCCACTGGCCGGTGACATGAGGCATCGCCCGGACCTCGTCCTTCGACAGGCTCAGGATGAGGTCCTCGGCAACATCCGGAGTCTCAGCGGTCCTCACAGCCATCAACAGCCCTCGGCAATGCCTCGTTCGGACTGACGCGCCGGCGCTTCAGTCGACACCCTCCCCCTTCGTGGGGAGGGATCGAGGGAGGGGGCGGGAGCCACCAGCCAAGCCGCCCGAGTGCCGATGCAGCGACAAGGTGACCCGGTCCAACCGCCCCCCGTCGCCCTCATGGCTAACCGTAGCCCTCGTGGCTACCAGCAGCCCTCATGGTGAGCCCGTCGAACCACGAGGGCGTGGCAAACACCCCGGCTTCAGCGCTCAAGAATCAGAACTATTGCCCCCTCAGGAATAGCGCTCTTCCTTCCAGGGGTCGGCGTGGTTGTGATAGCCGCGCACCTCCCAGAAGCCGCGATGATCGCGCTCGACGAACTCGATGCGGCGGATCCATTTCGGGCTCTTCCAGAAATAGAGATGCGGCACCACGAGGCGCACCGGGCCGCCATGTTCCAGCGTCAGCGGCGCGCCTTCCCAGCTATGCGCCAGCAGCGCCTCGGAGGAAGCGAAATCCTCCATCGCCATGTTGGTGGTGTAGCCGTCATTGCTGGTGAACAGCACGAAGCGCGCCTCGGCCTTCACGCCCACGGCTTCGATGAGCTGTTGGGTCGACACGCCGTCCCAGTGATTGTCGTAGCGCGACCAGCTGGTGACGCAGTGGATGTCGGACACCTTGTGCACCTGCGGCTGCGCCATCAGCGCATCGAAGCTCCAGCTCTGCGGCGTCTCGACGAGGCCGGCGATGTCGAGCCGCCACACCGAAGTCGGCACGTTCGGCGTCTGGCCCAGGTCGAGTACCGGCCAGTTGCGGACCAGATGCTGGCCGGGCGGCAGACGCGATTCCTCCGGCCGGCTGGTGTGGCCGGTGAGGAACTTGCCGAGCTCAGCCCAGCGCGACTTGGTGCGCGTGAGCTTCGACTCGTCGGGGGCGCTGCCGCGATCAGTGTCGTCTTCTGCCATGGTGGTCTCGTGGGGGAACGAGTGAGGGTGCCTCAGGTTCGTCCGTCCGCGCGATAAGTCAACACCTTGCCGCGGCGGGTCGCGCCCCGCTGCCCGATTTCGGACGCCGGATCATTGCAGGGCAGGGTGCGTGTCCCCATGTCTTCGTCACCGACAAGACCTGCACACCCACTCTAGACGGAGACGCCAGATGCTCACCCCCGACGACCGCCGTGCCATCGAAGGGCTGTTCGATCGCCTCGCCGAAGCCGGGCAGCGCAACCCCGAGCGCGACCCTGAGGCGGAGGCGCTGATCGAATACGAGATGTCCCGCCAGCCCGGCGTCTCCTACTACATGGCGCAGACCATCGTGGTGCAGCAGCAGGCGCTCGAAGCGGCCGAGCGCCGCATCCAGGAGTTGGAGGCGCAGACGGCCGAGCGCGAGCGCGGCCGGCTGTTCGGCGGACTGTTCGAGGATGGACGCGGGCGGCAAAACGCCGCACCGGAGCGCCAGCCTGCCGCCGGTCGTGGCCCCTGGGATCGGGCGGACGACGAACAGCGGCAGCGGCGTGGCGGCGGCGGCTTCCTCGCGGGGGCGACCCAGACCGCGCTGGGCGTCGCCGGCGGCGTGCTGCTCGGCAGCGCCATCGGCTCGCTGCTCGGCGGCGGCGCGGCTCAGGCCGCGGAGGCCCCGGCACCCGAGCCCGAAGCCCCGGCGGAGGACGCCGGTCAGGATGATTTCGGCGGCGACGATTTCGGCGGCTTCGGCGATGGCGGCTTCGACATCGGCGGCGATTTCTGAGGCTCTTGCACGTTTGTGCCGGGCGCGCCGATCGTGCAAGCGTGTCTCGCGTCCCTTCAGGCCGATCTCACCGCGCACCGGACCCCGCTGTAATCGCCTTCTCCCTTGAGGGGAGAAGGTGCCCGAAGGGCGGATGAGGGTGAGGCCACAAACTCTGAACCGCCCGTCGCTGCGCTTCGGTCGCGCGGGGGGCACCATAGTCGCACCGCTACACCCGGCGCGCCGGTAGCAAGTGCGAAACCGCCAACGGTTTTCGCACTTGCCCAAATCAGGCCCGGCCCGGCATGATCCCGGGCGATGGCCGACAAGCACGAGCACGATATCCACATCGAACATGTCGACAAGGTCGAGGGGGCCGACCGCCTCTCGGCCATTCTCCTCGCCATTGCCTCCGCTCAGGATAAGGACCGCATCTCCATCGGCGATCTGCTGGAGGCGCTGAAGCGGCGGGCACTCGGCGCACTGATGTTCATCTTCGCCGTGCCGAACGCCTTGCCGATGCCGCCGGGCGTTTCTGCGATTCTCGGCGCGCCGCTGCTGTTCCTCACCGTACAGCTCATGTTGGGCATGCAGCCCTGGTTGCCGAAGCTGATCACCAACCGTTCCCTCACCAGGGTGGAGTTCGAGCGTGTGGTGATCAAGGTGTCGCCCTGGCTGAAGCGCGCCGAGGCCATCATGCGGCCGCGGCTCACCTTTCTGGCGCACCGGCCGTTCATCCATGTCAGCGGCTTCGTCTGCTTCGTGATGGCGGTGATTCTGTTCCTGCCCATCCCGCTCGGCAACATGCTGCCCTCGATCGCCATCTCCATCATCGCGCTCGGCCTCCTGGAGCGCGACGGCATCTGGATCCTGATCGGCCTCGGCACCGCCGCCATCGCGACGGTGATCGTCTGGGGCGTGTTCTGGGCCATCCTGTTCGGCGCGATCTACGTCGCCACCAACTTTCTCAACTTCTCGTTCTGACGGCGACAGCACTTCACCTTCGGACCCGTGCAGGAGCGTCGCAGTCGTCACCCTCCCTTTTCATGGCCGGGCTATCGTATGTGGCACTGGCGCCAGCTGTGATCGCCTTCTCCCCTTGAGGGACTTCGAGCCGGTCGCGTAGCGATCGGTCGATCCAGTGGATCGACCGAAGGTGAAGAAGGTGCCCGAAGGGCGGATGAGGGGTGGTTCGGCAAGTGCACAACCGTCCGTCGCTCCGCTCCGACCGGCACAATCCCTTCGGATTGTGCACCCCCTCATCCGGCGCTACGCGCCACCTTCTCCCTCGAGGGGAGAAGGGAACCATGGAGAGGCCGCGACAACACGCCCTAGAAATACGCCAGCGCGGCGAAAGGGTCGTTGGTGAAGGTGCCGGGCTTGCGCTTCTCGTAGAAGCTGTTGCCGCCCGCTTCCAGCACATAGAACATGTTGCGGTAAGGGAAGCTGTGGCCGGCGGTGTGGAAGTGCTTCACATCGGTGCTCAGCGTCGCATGCCGCGCCCCGCGCAGCACCCGGTCGGCGACGCCATAGGCGCGCTGCATCGAGGCTTTCTCGGTCATCGGGCGCGTCAGCACGCCGTCGGCGAACTGGTTCTTCTGGCCCACCACCTCGCAGACGCTCGACGGGTAGGCCTTGTCCGCGGCCCGGTTCATCACCACCGTGCCGACCGCGAGCATGCCTTCCTCGCTCGAGCGATTGGACTCGAAATACATCGCCCGTGCCATGCAGTCGCGGGCGGCGAGGCCGGAAAAGGGCAGGGAGGCACAGCCGGCGAGGAGGCCGGCGCAGAGCGGGGCCGCAAGCAGCAGCCGAACGTGTGACGTCAAGGTCAGCTCCAGAACGCGATACTCAACACGGAGCCCGGGCCGACGCTGCCCGAGACCGCTACACTATGCGCGCGCCGGTTAAGACCTGGTTTGCGTTAACGCCGTCAGGAGTCGTGGTCGTGCAGCAGGCTGAACAGGCACGCGATCCCCACGACGATCGCCACTGCGGGGAGGGGGTCGTGCTTGACGGCACGCGTCGCCTTGCCGGCCGAGCGCGCCAGGCCGCGGGCCGCGGCGGCGCCACGGTGCAGCGCCTCTTCGGTCACGTCGCGGGCAATGTGACCGGCCTCTCGGCTGGTGCGGCGCGCCAGCTTCTGGATGGCTTCCGAGATCGAGCCGACTTCGTCCGACAGCGCCGAAACCTGCCGGCCGAGCCGATCGCGTGCGATGTCGGAGAACGAGGTCGGCTGGTGCTGAAACAGGGACATGGGACGCTCCGTCATGGGTTTGGCGACGAAACGCGGCAGCCCGAACGTGGGTTCCGAAATGGGCGAGGGCAGGGCCACCGGATGGTGGTGCTCTCCTGCCCTCTGCTTAAGCCGGCCCAGCTTCGGCGGACATGGTTAACAAAAGATGAAGACCTGTCGCATAAAGGGCTGCGCCCGTCTCAGCCGCGTCTCCCGCAAGGAGACGTTGTAGAGGGCCCTGTGGCGCCTCGCGGCATTTCAAGCCCCGCAACCGGCGATATTGGCCGCACACGCCATCTTCATTCCGCCGTCACAGCTGCGTAAATGGCGACGGTTCGTGTCAGCGAGGCCTTATGCGCAACAAGGAAAACGCCCGTCTCAACCGTCAGTTCGATCGCATCGGGCGCGCGGTACCCGCCGCGCTCGGGTTCCTGGAATGGGTCAGGCGACCCTCCTCGCGCATCGTCAGGATCCCGCTCGGCATTCTCCTCGTGCTCGGCGGCGTGTTCAGCTTCCTGCCGGTCCTCGGCATCTGGATGCTGCCGCTCGGCCTGCTGCTCCTCGCACTCGACCTGCCGATCCTGCAAGGCCCGCTCAACCGGCTGACGCTCTGGGCCCAGCGCAAATACACCAACTGGCAGCGGAAGCGGCGCGCGCGCCGGCACACGAATGGCCGGGCCCGTCATCAGGGCTGGCATGCAACAGGCCGGTTCACCTCGGGGCGGAACCGGCCTAGGATCACGGGAAGGCCGCCCCAGTGAGCGGCCGGCAAGGAAGGGAACAAGATGCGGAAAACTCTGGTCGTTGTGACTCTCGCCAGCCTGCTGGCAGCGACGACGGCGATGACGCCGGCGTACGCCCAGGCGCGCACCGACGTGACTGTGGGCCTCGTGCTCGAGCCACCCAGCCTCGACCCGACGGCCGAAGCCGCCGCGGCGGTGGACGAGGTGGTCTATGCCAACGTCTTCGAGGGCCTGACCCGGTTCGCGCCCGATGGCTCGATCATCCCGGCGCTGGCGCGCTCCTGGGAAATCTCCGAGGACGGGCTGACCTACACCTTCAACCTAGCCGAGGGCGTCACCTTCCATGACGGCACCGCCTTCGACGCCGAGGACGTGAAGTTCTCGCTCGAGCGCATCAATGCCGAGGGCTCGGCCAATGCGCAGAAGGCCCTCTATGCCGACATCGCCTCGGTCGAAGTGGTCGACCCGCAGACCGTGACCGTGACCCTGTCGCAGCCGAACGGCAACATGATCTACAACCTCGCCTGGGGTGACGCGGTCATCGTCGCGCCCGAAAGCGCGGACAACAACAAGACCAACCCGATCGGCACCGGCCCGTTCAACTTCGTCAGCCGCCTCGAAGGCGACAGCGTCCGTCTCGAGCGCTACGGCGCCTATTGGGGCGAGCCGGTGCAGCTGGAGCGCGCCACGTTCCGCTTCATCTCCGACCCCACCGCGGCCTTCGCCGCGCTGCAGGCCGGCGACGTCGACACCTTCCCGAACTTCCCGGCCCCAGAAACGGTGGCCCAGTTCGAGAACGATCCGCGCTTCAGCGTGGTGATCGGCGCCACCGAGGGCGAGACCATCCTCTCGATGAACAACGGCAAGGCCCCGCTCGACAACATCCTCGTGCGCCAGGCCATCGCCCACGCCATCGACCGCAACGCGGTGATCGACGGAGCCATGTTCGGCTACGGCACCCCGATCGGCAGCTTCCTGTCGCCGGCGAACCCGGACTACGTCGATCTCACCGGCCAGTCCGCCTATGACCCGGACCGCTCGCGTGAATTGCTCGCGGAAGCCGGCATCACCGACCTCACCCTGTCGCTGAAGCTCCCGCCCGTCGAGGGCTATGCCCGCCGCGGCGGCGAGATCATAGCGCAGCAGCTGGCGGCCGTCGGCATCCAGACCGAGGTCACCAACCTCGAATGGGCGCAGTGGCTGAGCGAGGTCTTCACCGACAAGAACTACGACCTCACCATCATCTCGCATACCGAGCCGAACGACATCGGCATCTTTGCGCGCGACGGCTACTACTTCAACTACGACTCCGAGGAGTTCCGGGCCATCATCGCCGAGCTCGGCGTGACCGCGGATCCCGAAAAGCGCTCGGAGCTGACCAGGGCGGCCGCGCAGAAGCTGGCCGACGATTACGTGGTCGGTTTCCTGTTCCAGCTGGCCAAGATCGGCGTCACCAACGCCAATCTGATGGGCATGTGGGACAACGCACCGACCCAGGCGACCGACCTGACCGGCGTCTACTGGGCGCAGTAAGTTCAGCCGGGGCGGGTCCAACCCGCCCCGGACCTGCCAAGGGCATGATGATTTCCTTTTCCGCCTTTCCTGCCGACCCGCCGCCGCGCCAGCCTCAACCGGCCGTGTGCGCGCCGCGAGGCGCCCGCTGATGCCGGCCTATCTGTTCGGCCGCGCGGTCTCGCTCGCCCTCAGCCTCGTCGCGGCCAGCATCGTCATCTTCTTCGTCATCGAGATCGTCCCCGGCGATCCCGCGCAGTTCATGCTCGGCCTCAACGCGACGCCCGAAGCCGTGGCGCAGCTGCGCTCGACCCTCGGGCTCGACGGCGCGCCGGTGGAGCGCTATTTCAGCTGGGTCGCCGGCCTGCTGCAGGGCGATTTCGGCGTCAGCTACACCTATCGCGTCCCGGTCAGCAATCTGATCGCCGACCGCATCTGGGTCTCGCTCCCGCTCGCCATCTACGCGCTGGCGCTCTCGACGCTGATCGCCTTCCCGGTCGGTATCCTAGCTGCGGTGAAGCGCAATTCGGCGACCGATGTCGGCATCATGGGCGCCACGCAGATCGGCGTGGCCGTGCCGAATTTCTGGTTCGCCATGCTGCTGGTGCTCTTGTTCTCGATCACGCTGCGCTGGTTCTCGGCCGGCGGCTTTCCCGGCTGGCAGGACCCGCTGCAGGCCATCCGGGCGCTGACCCTCCCCGCCGTCGCGCTGGCCTTGCCGCAGGCCTCGATCCTCGCTCGCGTCATGCGCTCCTCGCTGCTCGACACGCTGGGCGAGGACTATATCCGCTCGGCTCGCGCCAAGGGGCTCAGCCCCGGCCAGACGCTGTGGCGGCACGCGCTGCGCAATGCGCTGATCCCGGTGCTGACCATCATCGGGCTGCAGTTCTCGTTCCTCCTCGCCGGAGCCATCATCATCGAGAACGTCTTCTTCCTGCCCGGCCTCGGGCGGCTGGTGTTCCAGGGCATCACCGGGCGCGACCTCATCGTCGTGCAATCGGTGGTAATGCTGCTGGTCTTTGCGGTGATCCTCGTCACCTTCCTCGTCGACATCGCCTATGCCCTCGTCGATCCGCGGCTGCGGAGGGCGACGCGATGACCGATCTCGTTGCCGCGCCGCGGCAGGACAGCCTGTTGAAGGCGGCGCTCCGTTCGCCCAACTTCTTGCTCGGCCTCGCCATCACCCTGGTGTTCCTCACGCTGGCGCTCGTGAGCTTCGTCTGGACGCCCTATGAGGCGGCGCTGCAGAACATCCCCAACAAGCTCAAGCCACCCTCGGCCGACAACTGGCTCGGTACCGACCATTTCGGCCGCGACATCTTCTCGATGATCATGGTGGGCGCCCGTACCTCCATCGCCGTGGCCTTCGTCGCGGTCAGCATCGCGGTGATCGTCGGCGTGCCGATCGGGCTCTGGGCCGCCGCCCGGCGCGGCACGCTGCTCGACGACGTGCTGATGCGCACCAACGACCTGATCTTCGCCTTTCCCGCGCTGCTGATCGCCATCCTGATCACGGCGGTGTTCGGGCCGGGGGCGATCAACGCCATCATCGCCGTCGGGCTCTACAACATGCCGGTCTTCGCGCGTCTCGCACGAGCCGGGGCGCTGAGCCTGTGGAACCGCGAGTTCATCATGGCGGCGCGGGTGTCCGGCAAGGGGGCCGCCCGGATTTCCTTCGAGCACATCCTGCCCAACATCGCCAACACGCTGGTCGTGCAGGCGACCATCCAGTTCGCCCTCGGCATCCTCGCCGAAGCCGCTTTGGCCTATGTCGGGCTCGGCGTGCAGCCGCCGACGCCGAGTTGGGGCAAGATGCTGGCCGACAGCCAGACCATGATCTCGCTCGCCCCGCATGTGGCGCTGGTGCCGGGGCTCACCATCGTGCTGATGGTGCTGGGCGTGAACCTCCTCGGCGACGGCCTGCGCGACATCTTCGATCCGCGCCTGAGGCGAGGCCGCTGATGGCGCTGCTCGAAATAGAGAACCTGTCGCTCGAGATCGGGCGGAGCCGCATCCTCGAGGATGTCGACCTCAGCGTCGATGCCGGCGAAATCCTCGGCGTCATCGGCGAGAGCGGCTCGGGCAAGTCGATGACCGCGCTCTCCATCATGCAGTTGCTGCCCGAGGGCGCGCGGGCGACCGGTGCGGTGCGGCTCGACGGGCGCAACCTCGTCGGCCTGCCGGACGGCGAGATGCGGCAATTGCGGGGCAACAGCGTCGGCATGGTGTTCCAGGAGCCCATGACCGCGCTCAACCCGGTCAAGAGCATCGGCGACCAGGTGGCCGAAACGGCCATGATCCACGGCAGGATGAGCCGGGCGGAGGCGCTGAAGGTCGCCCGCGAAACGCTCGACCGGGTGGAGCTGCCGGCCGACCGTTTCCCGCTCGAACGCTTCCCGCATGAGCTCAGCGGCGGGCAGCGCCAGCGCGTGGTGATCGCCATGGCCATCGCCATGCGGCCCAAGCTGCTGATCGCCGACGAGCCGACCACGGCGCTCGACGTCACCACGCAGGCGCAGATCCTCAAGCTGCTGCAGCGGCTGGTGAACGAGGACGGCATGGGGATGATGTTCATCACCCATGACCTCGGCGTCGTTGCCGGTCTCGCCGACAAGGTGGCGATCATGCAGCGGGGCAGGGTAGTGGAGGCGGGGCCGACAGTCGAATTGTTCCGCGCGCTGCAGCATCCCTATTCGCAGGCCCTGTTCGCCGCCTCGGCGCATGTGCCGGCGCGCGAGCCGCATGTACCGGAGGCCGGCACCCCTGTGCTGGCAGTCGAGGGCGTGGTGCGCGAATACGCCCTGCCGCGCCGCCAGCTGTTCGGACCGCGCCCGGTGTTCCAGGCGGTGCGCGGCGTCAGCTTCGCCATCGGTCGCGGCGAGAATGTCGGGCTGGTCGGCGAATCCGGTTGCGGCAAGTCGACGCTCGCCCGCGCCATCATGGCGCTGGAGCCGATCCAGCAGGGCGCGATCCGCATCGACGGCGAGGCGCTCGACCGCAAGCGCGGCGCCACCTTCGACACCCGGCGCAAAATGCAGGTTGTGTTCCAGGATCCCTATGGCTCCTTCAACCCGCGGCATCGCGTGGACCGGCTGGTGAGCGAGCCGTTCCACCTGCTCGGGCGGGCGGCGCCGGAAGGTGCGGAGCGGCGCCGGAAGATCGAGAAGGCGCTGACTGAAGTCGGGCTGACGGCCGCCGATGCCGACAAGTACATCCACGAGTTCTCCGGCGGCCAGCGCCAGCGCATCGCCATCGCGCGGGCTCTGATCAACGAGCCGAGCCTCATCATCCTCGATGAGGCAGTGTCGGCGCTCGACGTCTCCGTCCGCGCGCAGGTGCTGGACCTCCTGGTCGAGCTCTCGGAGCGGCTCAAGGTAAGTTACCTCTTCATCTCGCACGACCTCGCCGTCGTGCGCTCGATCACCGACCGGGTGCTGGTGATGCGGGCAGGGCAGATCGTGGAGGAGGGGGCGACCGAAGACGTGTTCCGCGCGCCCCGGCACCCCTATACGCAGGAGTTGCTGGCCGCTACTCCCGACATCGAGAAGGCACTGGCAGCACGGGCTGATCCCTCGCTGCAGGGAGCATGACCAAATGGCTGAACTGAACCTGTTCTTCGATTCCTCGAAGTGCTTCATCGGCGGGCGCTGGGTGGCGCCGGCCGGCGGCGGCTATCTGCCGATCGAGAACCCCTCGACCGGCGAGGAGATCGGCCGGATCGCCCGGGGCGGCGCGGCGGATATCGATGCGGCGGTCGCCGCCGCCGCGGCAGCGCTGCGGGGCGATTGGGGGCGGATGACCGCGACCGAGCGTGGCCGCATCCTCACGCGGATCGGCCAGAAGGTCGCCGAGCGGGTGGACGATCTTGCCGCGCTCGAAGCGAGCGATGTCGGCAAGCCGCTGAAGCAGGCCCGTGCCGATGCGCTGGCGCTGGCGCGCTATCTCGAATTCTACGGCGGCGCCGCCGACAAGATCATGGGCGAAACCATCCCCTATCTCGACGGCTATACCGTCTACACCCTGCGCGAGCCGCACGGGGTCACCGGGCACATCGTGCCCTGGAACTACCCGATGCAGATCATCGGCCGCTCGGTCGGCGCGGCGCTCGCCATGGGCAATGCCGCCGTGCTGAAGCCGGCCGAGGAGGCCTGCCTCACCGCGCTCGCCTTCGCCAATCTCGCCGAGGAGGCCGGGCTGCCGCCCGGCGCGCTGAACCTCGTGCCGGGGCTCGGCGAGGAGGCGGGCGCGGCGCTCACTGCGCATCCGGGGGTCAACCACATCTCGTTCACCGGCTCGGTCGCGGTCGGGCAGCTGATTCAGGCCGCGGCGGCGCGCAACGTCGTGCCGGTGACGCTGGAGCTCGGCGGCAAGTCGCCGCAACTGGTGTTTGCCGATGCCGATCTCGAGCGGGCGCTGCCCTTCCTCGTCAATGCCGGCATCCAGAACGCCGGGCAGACCTGCTCGGCCAGCTCGCGCATCCTCGTCGAGCGCCGGCTGCACGACGAATTGCTGGAGCGCATGGCCGAACGCTACCGCGCCCTCCGCGTCGGCCCGGCCGTCGCCGATCTCGATGTCGGCCCGCTCGTTTCCGAGCGGCAGAAGGAGATCGTCGGCGGCTTCCTCGGCGATCTCGGCGGGGCGGAAGTCGCCGCGCGCGGCGAGATCGTCGCTGACGCACCGGCCGGCGGGCATTTCCTCGCCCCGCATCTGCTCGCCGGAGTGCGGCCGGACAACCGGCTCGCGCAGGACGAAATCTTCGGCCCGGTGCAGGTGGTGATCCCCTTCGACGACGAGGCGGAGGCCGTGGCGATCGCCAACGGCACCGATTTCGGGCTGGTCGCCGGCGTCTGGACCCGCGATGGCGGGCGGCAGCTGCGCCTTGCGCGGGCGATCCGGAGCGGGCAGGTGTTCCTCAACAATTACGGCGCCGGCGGCGGCGTCGAGCTGCCCTTCGGCGGCGTCGGCAAATCCGGCCATGGCCGCGAGAAAGGCTTCGAGGCGCTCTACGGCTTCTCGGTGCTGAAGACCGTCGCCGCCTGGCACGGTTGAGACGAAGGATCAGGTGAAATCATGAGACTCGAGAACAAGATCGCGATCGTCACCGGCGGAGCCTCGGGCTTCGGCGCCGGCATCGTGCGGAAGTTTGCCGCCGAGGGCGCCAGGGTGCTGATCGCCGACATCAATGTCGACGGCGCCGAGGCGCTGGCGCGCGAACTGGGGCAGAAGGCGGCGCATGTCGACGTGAGCAACGACGCGAGCGTCAACCAGATGGCCGCAGCGGCGCTGATGGCCTTCGGCCGCGTCGACATCCTCGTCAACAATGCCGGTGTCTCGCATCACCCCAAGGCGCTCGACGAAATCTCGGAAGCCGATTTCGACCGGGTGTTCAACGTCAACATGAAGTCGGTCTATCTGACCGCCCGGCACCTCGTGCCGCACTTCAAGGCGCGAAAGACCGGCGCGATCCTCAACGTCGCCTCTACCGCCGCGGTCAGCCCGCGGCCGCGGCTCAGCTGGTACAATGCGTCGAAGGGCTGGATGGTGACCGCGACAAAGTCCATGGCGGTGGAACTGGCGCCGCTCGGCGTCCGCGTCAATGCCATCAACCCCGTGGCCGGCGAAACGCCGCTGCTCAAGACCTTCATGGGCGAGGACACCCCGGAGATGCGCGCGAAGTTCCTCGCCACCATCCCGCTCGGCCGCTTCTCGACCCCCGAGGACATGGGCAACGCCGCCTGCTTCCTCTGCTCCGACGAGGCGTCGATGATCACCGGCATCGCCATGGAAGTCGATGGCGGCCGCGTGATCTGAAGCCGCTTTCAGTCAGCCGCCAACCTGCCCGCCGCTCCAGCCGCTGGTCCGCGGCGCCGTTGTGGTCAGCCAGGGCCGCTCCGGCGTCTCGGGGCCGGTCGGCTTGAAGCTCCCCAGCGCGCCGTCGAGGCTGCTGCGCAGCACGGCGAGCGCGCGCACCCACTCGACATGCAGGCCGCGCGAGCGACGCACCGCATCGAGCGACACCACCTTCTCGTCCGGTCCGCGCCAGGCGGGCGCCGCCTTGTGCAGTGCGAAGTGGCGCACCAGCTGGTTGTAGGGGGACGGCAACGCGTTCACCGCCAGCTGGACGGTTATCGCATCGGGGTGGGGGTAGGGGGCCGTCTCGACCGCCTGGTCGCGATAGGCCCAGTGCAGCAACTGCCTGATGTCGATGTGCTCGCGCATTTCTGCCTCGCTCGTTTCGTCGTGCTCGCTCGATTCGTCTTGGGCAATGCAACGCGTTGCGACTGTCGGGGTTCCGGCTACGGGACCGGGGTCCGCTCCGGGCTGCACCGGAACCTTTCCCGCCGGCCAGGCATTGTAGCGCCGAACCAACCGAGGAGACCTCAAGTGCACAAGGATGAAGTCAAGGGCGCCGGCAAGGAAGCCCGCGGCCACGTCAAGGACGCGGTCGGCAAGATGACCGGCGACGAAAAGCTCCGCGCCGACGGCGCTGCCGACAAGGTCGAGGGCAAGGTCCAGAAGACCGCTGGCAAGATCAAGGAATCGGCGCGCGACGCCCTCAAGAACTGACGAAAGCCGCGCAGGCGCATAACCCGCTCGAAGCTGCCGGAGTGGGAACCGTTCCGGCAGCGGGAGACATCCCGCAGGTGACACGGAGACCACGTCACCGCTCCGAACTGGGGACCAGCGCATGCGTCCCAAGAAGGCCGTCCCCCGTGGCGGCCTTTTTCTTGTGCACCATTTTTCGCCGCGGCGGCCGCCTCAGTGGCGGATGGTCGGACCGCGCGTCTCGTCGGGGTCCTCGCCCTCATGCGGCGGCGTCACCTGTTGCCCGGGCTGCGGTTGGTCATGCGCGTGCTCGCGCCGCGGCACCGGCGGGCGGTGCATCAGGTCGAACCGCCAGGCGGCGAAGCTGAACACCGCGCCCGCGACGACCACCAGAACCCCCGCAAACAGGAACGGCGCGCCGGGGAAATAGTCGGCCTCGCCGCGATGCGCGGTGAAGGTGTTGAACAGCTGCGTCGCGAGCAGCGGGCCGATGATCGCCGTCAGCGAGTTCGTCGCATTGATCGCGCCCTGCAGCTCGCCCTGCGAATCGTCCGACACCTGCCGCGACATCAGCGAGTTGATCGCCGGGCCGGCCAGTCCCGCCAGCGAGCCGAACACCAGAAAGCCGTAGAGCCCGAACTGGGTGTGGATGAACGCGGTGCCGATCATGGCGATCGAGGCGGCGAGCATGCCCAGCAGCACGGTCGACCATTCGCCCAGCGCACGGGTCACCGGCCCGATCAGGAAGGCCTGGCTGATCGCGAAGCCGATCCCGAACGCGCCGAGGCCGAAGCCGATCTGCGCCGAGGAAAAGCCCAGCACCTCGATGGTGAAGAACGGCCACACCGTCGGGAAGGCCTGGCTCGCCAGCGTGAACAGCCCCAGCGCCAGCAGCAGCCACAGCACCACCGGGTTGCGGCTCAGCGCCCACAGCGCGCCGAACGGGTTGGCCCGCCGCCAGCGGAACGGCCGCCGCCGGTCCCGCGGCAGGCTCTCCGGCAGCACGATGAGGCCGAACAGGAAATTGGCGAAGGCGAGGAACGCGGCCGCATAGAACGGCCAGCGCGGGCCCAGTTCGCCGAGCAAGCCCCCGATCACCGGCCCGATGATGAAGCCGAGCCCGAACGCCGCCCCGATCAGCCCGAAGCGCTGCGCCCGCTTCTCCGGCGGGGTGATGTCGGCGACATAGGCGGTCGCCGTCGCCACCGCCGCCCCGGATATTCCGGCGAGCACCCGGCCGACGAACAGGAAGGCCAGCACCGGCGCAAAGCCCATGATCAGATAGTCGACCGTGAGCCCGACCAGCGAGATCAGAATCACCGGCCGCCGGCCGAACCGGTCGGAGAGGTTGCCCAGCACCGGCCCGAACACGAACTGCATCAGCGAGTAGGAGAACACCAGCCAGCCGCCGATCACCGCGGCCTGGGCGACGCTGCCGCCGGCCAGTTCCTCGATCAGCGCCGGCAGCACCGGCAGCACGATCCCATAGCCCAGCATGTCCAGCAGGATGGTGATCAGGATGCAGGCGAGCGTCAGGTTCGATTGCGGCGAAACTTTCGGGCGCAGCACGGCGATCCTTTCTCAATCACCGGCGCAGTTGCCACATCGGTGGGGTGAAGACAAGCGCCAAAGCCCGGCGCGGGGGTGTCAGCCTGTCGCGGCGCGCGGCGGCACCGGCAGCCCTTCCGGGTCGGGCGCCGGGTCGTAGCCATAGAGCCAGCCGAGCCGCTTGAGGTGCCCGCGCGGGCCCTGCATCCGCACCACCGCATCGCGCGCAAGGCTCAGCGGCCATTCGAGATGGAAGGCGAAACCGTTGGATTTCGAGAGCTTCTGCACCCGCTCGACGCGCGGCCGGCGCAGCGCCTCGTAGCGCCTCAGCGCCGAGGCCGCATCCGCTTCCGTCATCAGCAGCGGCGCGAGCACGGCGGCATCCTCGATGGCCATCACCGCGCCCTGCGCCTGGAACGGATGCATCGCATGCGCCGCATCGCCGACAAGGCCGACCCCGCCATCTACCCAGCGGTCCGTCGTCACCGTCGAGAGCGGCCAATAGCCCCAGTCGCCGCCCGCCGCCGCAAGGATCTCGTCGAAGCGCCGCCGGCCGAACATCGCGCCGGGCAGTTTCGGCGCCTTGGGCGGCCGGTCGCCGAACGCTTCTTCCGCTCGCGCCTTGGCGAATAGCGCCACATTGATCTGCCGCCGGTGCGGCAGCGGATAGCTCACCGCATGATAGCCGGGGCCCCACATCAGGCTGGTCCGGCGCGGATGGAACAGGTCCGGCAGGTCCGACTGCCCCAGCGTGATGCGCCACGCCACCCGCCCGGCGAAGTCCGCCTTGGGGCCCATCAGCATCTCGGTGCGGGTCCGCGAGTGCACCCCGTCGGCGCCGATGAAGGCGAAGGCCCGCGCCGAGCGTGACTTGCCGTCGGCCTCGTCCACCGTCACCGACACGCCGCGGGAGTGCGACACCACGTCATAGGCCCGCACGCCGAACAGCATGTCGATATTGGCGAAGCGCTTGCAGGCCCGGTACAGCACCTGGGCGAGGTCGGCGCGGTGCATCACCACATAGGGCGCCCCGAACCGCTCGAGCATCACCGGCCCGAGTTCCAGCGTCACCAGCGGCTGCTTCGTGCCGAAGGGATAGACGTCGATCCCCTCCGGCTCGAATGCCACCTGGTGCAGCGCCTTTTCGAGGCCCAGCCGGTTCAGCACATGCCGGCCATTGGGGCTGATCTGCAGCCCGGCCCCGACCTCCTGCACGCGAGGGTTGCGCTCCAGCACCACCACGGTCGCCCCGAACTTGGCGAGCGCGAGCGCCAGCGTCATGCCGGCAATGCCGGCACCGGCGATATAGATCGTGCGTCCGTTACCGGACATGGTCGGCGATCAGGCCGCCGCGGAGTGATAGATGGCCGAGAGCGGCTCGGACGTGCCCGGCGCGAGCTGGGGGTTGAACACGTACAGCGTCGAGCAATAGGGGCAGACGATCTCGTTGTCCTTGCCCATGTCGAGGAAGACATGCGGATGGTCGAAGGGCGGCAGCGCGCCCACGCACTGAAATTCCTTGGAGCCGATCTCGATCCGCGCCAGCCCATCGGTGTTGTGGAAGTGCGGAGTGCTCTCGTGCGCCATGGTCGTCATCCGGGGGAGTTTGAGTTGGCCGGACCATAGATGAGGGGCCGCCCGAAGAAAAGGGCAGGGCGCAGGTCGCTCTTCATCGCACGGCTTTCTCTTAGCTACCGGGGCAGCAGTCGGGATCCTCCTCCGCGCAGCGGGGGAGGGGGACCGCCGAAGGCGGTGGAGGGGGCGCCCCCCCAACTCAAGGGCGAGGGGGACTTCGCCGCCGGTCCGGCGAAGCCGGATGCGAGGCTCCGGTGGAGCCTCGCAAGGCAAGAAGGCCATGAGAGCTGCGCTCGAATGGCTGGCGAAGGCGGTTGAGGGGGCGCGCCCCTCGCACCATTGCGATCCAGCAACTACAGCGCGTCGGCGATCGACTTGGTGGCGAGAAAAAAGGTCCGGCCACCGGCGGGAAACGCCGTGAAGCCGAAGCGGGCATAGAAGCTGGCGGCCGCATCGTCGAGGGCATGCACCAGCACGGCCCGGCAGCCCACGTGCCGCGAGACTTCCAGCGCGCGGAGCAGGGCATCCTTCAGCAGTCCCTGGCCGATCCGCAGACCCTGATATCCCTCATCGACCGCCAGCCGCCCGAGCACCAGCACCGGCACCGCGGCCGGCATGTCGCCCTGCAATTTCCGGGGGACCGCGTCGATCTGTACCGAACCTGTGGCGAGACAATAATATCCGACCACCTGCAGCCCAGCACAAACCACATAGGTCCGGGCGCTGCGTCCCTCGGAGCGGAGTGCCCGCTGCTTCAGCCAGTCATCCAGCACCGGCCGGCCACTGCTGAACTGCGCCGTGAGGTGGTCGGGGCGGATCGGCGTCGGTGGGGTGAGTTCGGCCAGTGGGCGGGGCGGCCTCAGCGGTCCCATGGCGCGACAGTCGCCAGCAGGCCGCGCAGGGCCGCGTTCGGCCGCGGCGGGTTGTCGAGCGCCGCGACGAACCGACCGAACTGCTCCTCGTCGAGCGTCAGCAGCCGCTGGTCCAGCAACAGGTCGGTGGCGCGCTGACTGGCGCTCTCCAGGATGAACTCGGAGCGCGACTTCCCCGCCAGTTCCGCAGCGCTGTCGATCAGGTCACGCGTCTTCGCAGTCAGCCGCACGCTGATCGTCGTATCGCGGCGCTGGGCGCCTGCTTCCGGCGGCCTCCGCTCCGTTGCGCTCGACATCTTGTGGTCCGTTCCATTGGATACCGGCAGGTAAGATGAGGTCTTGTATATACAATGTCAATACAAGCCTTCCCGCCAGGAGCCGGTCCATCGCCCATGGCCTCGGCGCCCGCAGTCGAAATCCTCCTCCGCGCAGCGGGGACTTCGCCGCCGGTCCGGCGAAGCCGGATGCGAGGCTCCGGTGGAGCCTCGCAAGGCAAGAAGGCCATGAGAGCT